>Ga0073906_1001698_pt1 | contig 32389 bp, 21 predicted proteins | sample Inofromicrocosms_FD_65485 | JGI IMG/M metagenome (GOLD analysis project Ga0073906, IMG submission 65485) | Mouse cecum microbial communities from Vienna, Austria - Inoculum for glucosamine and mucus D2O microcosms | ecosystem: Host-associated > Mammals > Digestive system > Large intestine >...
TATGCAAAAAATCTGCATGCTTTTATGAATGAAAAAGGCTTTTTCTTTTTGGGTAGAGCAAATTGTATTACTCGAAAAGCAATTGAAACATTTTCCGACAGTCTTTTGATTTATTCGATGTGGAGTGGATATTTAGATAAAACTCACCCCGCATTTGACGAGTACAAAAACAATTTCATAAATAGTGCGTTGAGCTGTGGGTGTCGAATAGTAAATTTACATACAAGCGGACATGCGAGCGTTGAAGAAATAAAAAAAGTTTGTGAAATAACGAGTGCAAAAACCGTTATTCCGATTCATAGCGAAAGACCCGAAATGATAAAGGAGTTGGGGATCGGCGGAGATATAAAAATACTGAATGACGGAGAAGTTTTTTTGATTTGAACTTCTTTTTAACTAAATATTTAGCAATGTATACTGAATAATTGTATAATTATACTATATATATAAAATCTCTCGAATTTATCTCCGAGAGATTTTTCTTTGTATAAAATTGTGCTGTTGTTGTTAAAAATATTGCATTAAATGTATCGCAGTGAGACAGAACTATTATGCTTTTGATACAATATTGCAGTACTGAAACAATCAGTCGGGAAGATGTATGAATATGAAAATGCTGTTCGAGCATAGCGTATGGAAACTGCTCGAAAAAACGGGGATCGAAAACATAACTTTGAACATGTTGATAGAAGACGTCGGCTCGTGTAAAGGTACGTTCTACAAGTATTACTTGGACAAGTTCGATCTTTGCAATTCATGTTTCGACAGCGCTGTTTACGATGGGATTGACCGCGATTGTGCGTTCGGCACATTCTGCGAGGAGTGTTTTGCGCTTTTCAAAACGCACGTAAACGTCGTGCGCCACGCGTTCGATTCCGCCGACGTCAATTCGGCACGGGCGCATTTCGAGAATAAGATTGCCGAGCGGGTAAGCGGCTTACCGACTATGCGCGACGCTTTCGGCAGCGACGGCCTGTGCGCTATGTGCGTGTCGGTTTTTGCGCGTTCGTGCGGCCGTATCGTTGCGGAATGGCTTGGCGGCGGTTGCGAAGAATCGATCGAGCGGCTGTGCGAAAAGGTGCGGGCATTGACGCCGCAGTACGTCTACGACGCGATATACGGCAATGCCGTCGCGCGCGTTCTATAAGACGAGGAATTATATATGAACGAAAAGTTCAAGACGCTCATAGTAAACGACTGTGAGCGTAAAATATCGAAGCTTTGCGTCGAAGCGGAAAAACACGGGTTGGGATTGCATGTAGTGGGCGCGTGCGAGAGCATGAATCAAGCCGAAGGCGCGTTGCATATTTACGATCCCGAAATGATTATCGTCGGAGTGGATTCTGCGGGCAGCGGACTTGAGTTTGCGCAAAAACTCGCGCGCGACGGGTTCGACGGCATGCTGTTTTTTTACGGTACGTGCGTGGAGCTTGAGATCGTATGTTCGGCGTTGCCGCGCAGCGGCTGTGCTTTCGTACACAGCGAAGACGATGATCGCGCGATCGAAAAGATAAAGCATTTCGCCGGATTTCTCGCGCATAACAAAAGGATGCGCCGCGCCGTGGACAGTATATTCCTCGGTGCGCCGCAAATAACCAAGGCGTACTTTTCGCGGCTTTTGGCGGGGGACGACAGCGAGTATCTGAGGCTTCAGATCGGCGTATTGGGCATAAACCCGCCGAGCGCGGGCTGCGTTATCTACGGCAAAACTATAAATCCGCTCAACACCGAGCATGCCGAAAAATGTTTTGCAAAACTGTCCGAAGCGCTCGACGGCGATTCGTTCGGAGATTTTTGGCGCGACTGCTTTATAACGGTCACTTCCGAAAAAGACGAGCATGCGTTGAAAAACTTGATAAAGCCGACGGTGGACGAGATCGCGGCGGCCGGCGGAGAATTTATAATCGGCATAAGCGAGTTTTCGCCCGAAAAACACAGTCTCAAAGAGGCGGTCAAAGCGGCAAAGATACTCGTTGGCGATAATGTTTTCATGTCGTCTTGCGGCGTATATACGGACAGCGAAAACGCCGTAGTTCACTCCGGCAAATGCCGACGGCTCGTCGGCGACGCGCTCAAGCTGATAGGCGAGCACTATTCGGAGAAAATCTCGGCGGAATGGGCGGCGAGGCAGCCGATTGTGTCGTCAAGTCATCTGATGCACGAATTCAAAAAATCGCTCGGCTCCACGTTTAACGACTGTCTTAAAAAATACCGCATCATGCGCGCAAAGGAGTTGTTGAGTTCGGGCAATTACCGCGTCAACGAGGTGGCGCGCGCCGTGGGATTTTCGGACGCGCGGTATTTCGGTATGGTGTTCAAAGGAGAAACGGGCATTTCTCCGGGCGAATTTATAAAACAATCTCAAGAGAGTTCCGTATAATATCGATCGAAAAGTCTAAAAACAAAACCGAGCAAGCTCGTTAAAATGACTTGCTCGGTTTGCTTTTTAATGATTTTTCAGCATTGTTCGGTTGCGACGGGTTTGTCTTTTTTGCGTATCCCGAATACAACGAGCGTTGCCGCTCCGCCGACGAGAAGAATATCGCCGACTGCGAGTAGCGCTATCCACCACGAACCGTTGCCCTCGGCGCGCACGATGTTTATGCCGTCCGCCGTTGCGTCGTACGTGCTGTTTACGTATTGAGCGTTGAGCATCATGTAAAGTATGTGCTTTGCGGCTTTGCGCTGTTGCGCGAGGAATGCGCCCGAATCGGAAGTATAGTCTTTTCTGAAACTGCCGTTGTTTTTATACCCGTCCATCCACAGATCTCCGCCGGCTCGTATCATTTGATCGCCGTTCATGAAGTCTTGGTGGTCGGAGTAGTCGGTGATGACCGCGCCTTTGAAATTCCATTCGTCGCGCAACAGTTCGGTAAGCAGAGCTTCGCTGCCGCCCGACCAAACCGCGCCGATCCTGCCGTAGGACGTCATAAGCCCCGAAAGTCCGCCTTTATCGATCGCTATCTTGAACGGTCTCAAATATATTTCGCGCAGCGTTTGCTCGGTCATCCAGCAATACATACCGTCGCGGTAGCTTTCTTGATCATAGCCTATGATGTGTTTGGCATACATGTATGTTCCCGTTTGCAGCGAGCCGCGCGCAACGTTAGCCGCCATTATGCCCGTGAGCACGGGGTCTTCCGAAAAATATTCGTAATTGCGCCCGCCGAACGCGCTGCGATGCAGATTCATCCCCGGCGCATACAATCCGCTCACGCTCATACCCTGCGCTTCCGCGCCGAGCGCAAGCCCGAAACTCCGCGCAAGCTCGGGGTTGAACGTTTGGGCAAGTACGGTAGTGTTGGGGAAACCGGTGCCGTGTTCGTTCACATTGAACGAGCCTACCTGCGTCGGACCGTCTACCGACGAAGTGCGATCTTTGCCTATGGACGATATAGCTTCCTCGTGTAAGAACCCGTGCAGGACGAGACTGTCGAGTTCGCGTTCGGTTATCTGATCGAGAAGATCTTTCCATTGCGGATGTTCGTAGTCTTCGCCGAGTTTCAAGCCGAGTTCGGTCGCTGTTCTGCCGCCGTCGAACGCGCGCAGATCGCCCTTTACTCCTTGCTCGGGTGCGGCAACGTCGGCATGGCGCGCTTCCCAATCGCGCGCGTCTGCGGGAAGATACATTACCGCGGCTTTGAGCGCGGCGCTCATTTCGCGATCGGGCGTGCGTTCGGGGAACGTACCTTCAAAGTCCGCGCGGGTCATGTACTTTATACCTTCGCCGCTCGTTTTGCCGTCTACCGAAAATCCGTCGATCGCCTTGTTGCCCGTAAAAATATTGTGTATGTCTTTTTCGCTCTCCGCGTCTACGGTAAACGTAAGATCGCGGTCTACGTTGTATGTAACGATCGCGTTTGCGCCGACGGGCATATCCTCCGTCTCGTGCGAGTTTTTCATGAGCCGAAGTTGATACGCGCCTTTTTCGAGCACGTATCCGCCGTCGTCGAGGAACGCGCCGTCATAGTCGTAAGATGCGAGATCGAAAGCGTCAAGCTCGAGCGTCAAGTCTTGATATCCGTCGGGTTCGACGTCTACGGGCGTTTTGGCGAACGCCGCGAGCGATACGGCGGATTTTTCTATTTTGCCCGTGTACGGTGCGGCGGCGTACAATTGAACTACGTGTTTGCCCGCCGTGTCGCCTGTATTGTGCACGCGCACCGTGATCGTTATCTTGTCGTCGCGCTTTAGCGTGCTGCTCGCCTTGGGCGAAACGTCGGTGATGTTACATTCAAAATCGGTGTACGAAAGTCCGTAGCCGAACGGATATTGCACAACGTCGGAATACCCGTTGCGTATGTTCCATCGCGACTCGGCAAAGCTTCCGTCCCAGAACTTCTCCGCATCGGCGGTTTCGTACCAGCGATAGCCGACGTAAATCCCTTCGGCGTAGTCGAGATAGCTCGCGCCCGAATATCGATTGTTTTCGCTTCCGACATTGGGATTTGTCGTGGTGGTAGGGTAGACGTCGGACGAATTGGTGTAAATGCCGACGCCCGTCTTGCCCGAATTGGCGTGTACGGCGGCAGTGGAAAAGTCGTATACGTACGTATCGGTAAGTCGTCCGCTCGGGCTTGTTTTTCCGTATATCACGTTGATCAATCCCGATACGGCGTTTAGCCCCGTGCCGCCGGCAACTATGCACGCGTCTATGCCGGATATGCGCTCCGTAAAGCCGAGGTTCATCGCGTTGGTCGAGTTGATGAGCACGATCACCTTGTCGTAAGTTTCGCCTACATACGTCAACAGTTCTTCTTCCTCTGTCGATATGTCGAGATAAGTGCGTGTTTCATCGGTGTTCGCCGCAGGAACCAAACCGCGTTTCGTGTAGTTTTTGTACTGTACCGGCGGCGCGTCGTTGCTTTCGCCCGAAAGACGGCTTATAACGACAAACGCCGTAGACGAGTAGTTTTCGGCATTATTCAACAGCGCGTCGGTGTAATAGGCTGTATCCGAAAGGCGCGGTTCAAACAGCCTGCACGACTCGTAATCGTGAGTGTGCAGAGTGTCTGTCAGCATCGGGTTGTTCGGTTTTTGTTCGTCCGAACCCGTGTTGGGATACCCGTCTTGAAACGCCTTATACATATCGATAAGTTCGGTGTTGTAATCTACCCCGAAATTCTTTAAGCCTTTGAGCAAATCCGTTTCGGGGAAGAACTTATCCGAAATTCCGCCCGAACCCGAAACGTTGCGTCCCGAACCCGAACCGCCCGCAAGCCAATGCGCGCCCGCCCAACCGAATACGTTGACTTTGTTATCTGCTTGCGGGTCGAGCGGCAGAACATTGTTCTCGTTGCGCGTAAGCGTTACGCCTTCCTCCACTATCTGCTCGGCAAGCTTTTCGCCGCGCTCGCGCGCAGCCGAATCGAGTTTGGTCAGGCTGAGCATCGACGTGATCAAGCTCGACAGCAATCCGCATGCAACGGTTACCGCGATCATCACGGCAACAAGCGCGCCGGCTATCGTAAAACTCATGATCTTGAAATTTTTGGCTTTCATCTTTATCCCTCGCTTTATTATCGGTCGTTCGCGACCGTCATTATGATTTTACTTTACATTATAATATATTGCAATCGACTTTTCAGAAAAATAGAATAAAAATATACTTTTACAGTGTTTGGTTTACGTAAATTTCGAGCTATAAAAAGCTCGTCGATGCGATGTATAAAATTCTGCAATTTTTTGAAAAAATACTGCCGTATTGCGCCGTGCCTATTAACAAGCAAACAAATTGTTGCTATAATGCTAACGATAAATATTCGGTAATTTGCTGCGGCAGCGAAACGCTCTGCCGTAAGTATTTCGGAGGACATTGATGAAAAAGTGGTATTCGAGAATTAGTTTAATATTGAGCTTGATCTTGACTTGTACCATGATGACCGCTTGTTCGGGGCTTTTCGGTCAACCGAACGTTAAGGCAAAAGTTTACATAACCGACGAGAGCATTACTCTATGCGTCGGGCAGACCGTAAAATTAGGCGCTATATCTAACACCGACGACGATGTTTTGCTCGAATCCACCAAAGAGAGCGTGGTCGTTATAGACGACGACGGATACATAACGGGCGTGTCGGAAGGAACGGCTCAAATAGTCGCGTCGGTAAAAGGCGCTATGGCGCAATGCGACGTTACGGTGACCGCAGCGCAAGCGGACGATCCCGAAATGATGTTGACGGTCTCGAGCGCGTCGCTGTACGTAGGCGATACGCTCGCTCTCGACGCGCGCTTTACGGGCGCGAACGGAGAGATCGAATACTATTCCACCAAAGAATCGGTGGCAACCGTCACGGACGACGGTTTAGTTACCGCCGTTGCGGCGGGCGAAGCGACCGTGCGCGCGAGTTCGGGCGTTTATTCGGCGAGTTGCGCGATAAAAGTAAAAGCGCTGCCGTCCGGCGGTACGGTCGAAAAACCCGACGATCCGAACCCGAGTGCGCCTGTCGATCCCGACAGCCCGACTGCGGGTTCGAGAAAGCTCGTGTGGAGCGACGAGTTCAACGGCAGTTCGCTCAATACGTATAAATGGAGCTATCAAGTCGGCACTCAGGATAATTACAACGGCAACTTAGGTCCGCAGTATTGGGGCAACGGCGAGCTTCAATATTATACCGAAGGCGATAATATAAAAGTATCCGGCGGAAGCCTTCAGATCGTCGCTAAGCGCGAGCAGCGCGGCGACAGACCGTATACCTCGTCGCGAATAGTTACGCGCGACAAGGCGAATTGGACGTTCGGATACATCGAAGCGCGCATGAAAACGCCGGCAAAAGAGGGAATGTGGCCTGCGTTTTGGATGTTGCCGCAGACGCAAAACAATCCGTACGGCGGTTGGGCGGCAAACGGCGAGATAGACATAATGGAAGCCAAGGGCAGACTGAATAATAAAGTAGACACGACTATACATTACGGCGGATCGTGGCCCAACAATCAGTACGCTACTTACGAATATACGATGTCGTCGAGCACCGAAAGTTGGCATACGTATGCGGTCGATTGGCGGGCGGGGTATATAGCGTGGTATGTGGACGGCACGGAAGTTTACAGACTGACCAACGATAAATATTATTCCGAATCCGATCCGAACAATCCGAGCGCACCGTTCGATAAACCGTTTTACATTTTGTTGAATCTCGCCGTAGGCGGAAAGTACGACAACTACGTAGAACCGACGTCGGACTTTATGCAAGCAACGATGTACGTCGACTACGTCAGAGTATACGAATAGATATAGAAAACTCCGACGTTAAGTCGCTTACATATATATTTTTTTAATTAGGTAATTCAAATATATTCAGGAGGAATGTATGAAAAAGAAATTATGGATCGTAGTGATCGCGGCATTGTGCCTCGCGCTCGTCGGCGCGCTCGCGGCTTGCAAAGGCAAGACCAAGATCGAGCTGAACAAAACGGAAATAACCATTTCCGAAGGCGAGGACGAGCGGCTGATCGCTACCACTTCCGACGATTCGGACGTAAGCTGGTCGTCGAGCAACGATAGCATAGCTACGGTAAGTTCGCGCGGCGTCGTGACCGGACAAAAAGCGGGCGAAGCCACCATAACCGCGACGAGCGGCAAGGCGACCGCTACGTGCAAAGTCACCGTCAAACCCAAAGTCATCGTCAACTTCACGTTTAAGAGCGAGGGCGAGACGATCGAAACTGTCGAACTCGACAGAAACGGCAAAGAAACGATGCAGCTCGAAGTTGCGGCTTCCGACGGCAGCAGCGTCACTTCGTGGCGTTCGAGCGACGAGAACACCGTAACGGTAAGCGATACCGGTCTCGTAACGGCGGTATTCGACGGCGAAGCCACGCTTACCGTCAGAACCGATTCGGGCGCGTCCGGCTCTATCAAAGTGAAAGTTATAGACACTTTGGAGGGTAAATATCTTATTACCAATCAGCCTGCGGGCGGTATGTGGTGGTATTTTACCAATACTGCGGACGGAAGAGATACTACGGTAAGCAGAGCGGAATTCCGCGATGATAAGGTCACTTTCAATTTCAGCGGTAACGGCAACTGGTACTATACCGATATTCAGCTCGGATTGAGAAAGTCGAACGACACGACGGACGGTTGGAAAAAGCTGACCGCAAAGATCGAAACCGATTTCGACGGATCGATACTTATACATAATACCGAAGTAAACGTCAAAAAAGATCAAGTCAACGATGTCACCGTTTACTTTGATCAAACGGATATTAACGATCAATGCTTGATTTACTTCAGCGGCGTAAATACCGGTAAAGTAAAAATTTCCGATATAGCTTGGACGACGCATACGGTTTCGGCGCTTACCACGCCTTCCGTGACTTACAGCGACGGAAACGTAACGATAACCGATAGCAACGACGCAAGCGGCGTTAAAAAGTATGTTATCGGCTTGTACGAAGACGACGCTCTAAGATTTGCGCAGACGTTTACGTCCAAAGAGGGCGGCAAGCTTAACGTCGAAGAATGCGAATTCAACGGCGAGTTTACCGCAAAGGTCAGAGCTATGGCTCAACCCGGCTTTACGTCTTCGGGTTGGTCTACCGACGAAAGCAATAAAGTAACAGTCAATAACAAGCCTATTTCGTACGAAATGACTGCGGGCGAAGGCGATAAAACCGCAGAGCAGGCAGCCGTTGCCGACGGCAAGTGGCATTGCTGGAACGAGTACAATAACATTACGACGGGTACTTATAATGCCGGCACGGTAACGCTCACATCGCGCGATTGGGGCGGCAACTGGTATTCGACGCAGTTGTTTAAGAACTATTCTTATTTCGACGCCGAGACGAATATTAAGATCACGCTCACGATAAATGCGCCGGTAGCATGCCATATAACCGTTTCCGGCAAAGTTATCGCGTTGCAAGCAGGCGAGCATACTTATGACATTTACACGAAGCAAAGCAGCGGCGGCGCGACTATAGGTATTCAGTTCGGAGCGCAAGTCGGCGGCATAGATATCGAAGAACCCAAGAACGAAATGACGTTCACGTTCTCGAATATTGCCGTATCCGAGTATACTCCCGAAAAACTTGCCGCTCCCTCGGCTATAGCGATCAGCGACGAAAAAATCGTTACGATAACCGATACGAATGAGGCGGATCGCGTATTGAAATACGAGGCGGGATTCTTTACCGTCGAATCGGGTGCGACGCCGTACAGAACGGTAGCCGTGGCTGACGGAGAAGAAATCGATACTTCAAAAGTTCCTACCGGCACGTATAACGTTAAAGTAAGAGCGGTTGCCAAAGACGGTACGCCGTATATTACTTCCGATTGGTCGACAACCGTGCTTGAAAGCTACGAGGTCGTTACGGTAGCAAAAGAACAATATGATTTGCCGAACGGCGGAAACGACGATAATCCGAACGCCGTCTCCGACCCGGGAATTTGGTACGAATGGCACGATCAAGGCTGGTGCGGATCGAATGTAACCATTACCTCTGCAAAATACGATAAAGGCACGGTCACTATTACTTTCTCGGCAACGGGCGCTTGCGCTTTCGGTTTGCAATTGATGTACGTCAATCCCGATTATGTCGAAGGCGAAGTTTACAGCTACGATCTCACGTCTACTGCGAATGTAACCGTAAAAGACGTTCCCACCGGTACGTCAAAGAACTTGACTGCAGACGAAACGTGGAACGTTGAAGGAACAGCCGCAAACAAGTTGCATATAGAAGTCAGTATCGTCGACGGTTTGTCGGCAACCATAACCGTGAGCAACGTTGCTTGGGCTGCGCCGCAGGCATAACATTGTAGGCATAACTCGTTACAGTCGCGCCGCTTGCACAGCGGCGCGGCTGTAATTGTGTTTTTCAAAACTTAAAATATTCTGACGGAGGACATTGATTTGATTACGGCTAAATCCATTTCGGTAAAGCAGTGGGTGCTCGGCGCAGTCACCGTATTGTTGATAGGTATTATGATAGCTGCGAACGCAGTTGTAGCAAGATATTCGTTTATTATCAACCGTGTGTTTTCGGGCGGCACTACCGGCGAGATGTCGGGAGACGCTACCGTCGTTTTGCAAGAAACCGATAACTACGTGCAGCGGGTTGCGGAGGACAGCATGGTTTTGCTTAAAAACGACAACGGCTTCCTGCCCAAGACCGATCTTAAAAAAGTAAATCTTTTCGGCTACGGCTCGACGGATAACGGGCTTTTGCTCGTCGGCGGCGGCAGCGGCGGAACGACCATTCTCGACAAGACCAAAGAGGGCGAGGACAGAATAAAGATAGACATCACCGACGCGTTCAAAGCGGCGGAGATCGAGTATAATACCGACGTTATAGCTGCGTATGAAGATTTCAGTAAGTACGACAGCGATTGGCGTTCAGGCGGCACTACGGGCGCAAACGCCGCCGAAAGCTTGATAAATCCCGATGCGTCTTTCTATACCGACGCGCTCATGGACGGTGCGAAAGCGTTTTCGGACACGGCTATCGTTACGTTAAGCAGATTCGGCGCGGAAAACGGCGGTTCCGGCGAGCTTAAAAATATCGGCAAATATTCTAACGGCGACTTTTTGAGGCTTACGTCGGAAGAGCGCGCGCTTTTCGATAAGCTTGCGGCTAAAAATTTCGACGTAATAGTGTTGCTCAACGTTTGCAACAATATAGAGCTCGGGTTTTTGGACGAATATTCAAACATCAAAGCGTGTCTCTACATAGGTATCCCCGGTCAGTCCGGTTGCGCCGTTATCCCCGATATTTTGACGGGCAAGATCAATCCGTCCGGCAAGATGAGCGATACGCTTGCTTACGATTATTCCGAATACAACCCCGTATGGTACAATGCGACCAACGTGAGCAATAGCCTTATCTATCAAGAAGGCATTTATTTCGGATATAAATGGTACGAGACAGCCGATAAAGAAGGCTTGTTTGCCGGCGCCAAGCGCGGAAACAAAACGGGTTACGACGCAGTAGTGCAATATCCGTTCGGTTACGGTCTGTCATATTCGGATTTCGAGTGGACGGTAAAATCGCGTTCGTGGAACGACAAGACCGACATTACCGAGGACGGCAAGTATTCTATCACCGTAACGGTGCACAACAACGGTCCGTACAGCGGCAAAGACGTAGTACAGCTTTATATGACGCCCCAATACAAGCAGGGCGGCGTAGAAAAAGCGTACATGAACCTTATAGCGTTTGAAAAAACGCCCGAGATCAAGTCGGGTGCGAGCGTAGACGTTACGCTCGAGTTTTCAGCGTACGATCTCGCTTCGTACGATATGAACGGCAACAACGGCAAGGGTTGCTATGTAGTCGACGGGGACTACGATATAAAGCTCATGGACGACGCGCACCATGCCGCGAAAATGGCGAATGGAGCGGACAGCTCGTTCTTGCTCGCGGCGGCGGAAAAGATCGAATATACTCAAGACCCTAAAACGGGCGAGACCGTAGAAAACCGTTTTACGGGCGACAATGCGTATGCGGATTGCCCGATCGACGGCGGCGTGCAGTATCTTTCGAGACAGGATAAGTTCGCGAATATTCCTACGCGACCCGCAGCCGCGCCGAGCACTTCGGTGGAAATAGATTACCGTTATCAAGGCTACAACAACGTCGACGTGTCGAGCTACAAGTACGGCGAAAACGCGACGGGCAGCGACAGACTCGTTTTGACTTATGTCGTACACACCGAAAAAGATGCCGAAGGCAACGACGTGGTGGTTAAAGAGATACCTACGGACGATCAACTGACCGGTAGAGAGAAACTCCCCGAAGGTTATTCGTTCGAGAATAATAAGGAACTTATAGAACAGCTTTCGGACTACGACAACGACGACGTATGGAACGAATTGCTCAATCAGCTCACCGAGAGCGATATAAAAAATCTCATAGGCAGAGGCGGATTCCAGACTTTCGCGATCGAGAGCATAGGCAAACCGCTTTGCACCGATAAGGACGGTCCTGCCGGCTTTAACAACAATGTTACCAACGGCGGCAACACCAATCACTTCACCATTTGGCCGAGCGAATCGCTCACGGGCTGCAGTTGGAGCAAAGAGACGGCGAAACTCGTAGGCGAAGGACAGGGCAGGATCGCTTCGTCCATGGGTCTCAACGGTTGGTACGGTCCGGGCGTCAATTTGCACCGTTCGGTTTACAACAGCCGCAATTACGAGTATTACAGCGAGGATCCCGTACTTTCCGGTCATCTTGCGGCGCAGACGATAAAGGCTGCCAAAGAGAACAACCTATATTGCTATCTCAAGCATTTTGCCGTGTCCGAGGCAGGTCAGAACCCTACTACGTGGAAAACGTGGGTCACCGAACAGGCGTTGCGCGAATCGTACTTGCGCGCGTTCGAGATCGCGCTCAAAGAGAGCGAAGGCAACGGCGTTATGAGCGCGTTCAACTGCTTGGGCGGCGTGCTCGCGGGCTACAACCATGCGTTGCTTACCGATATATTGCGTACGGAATGGGGCTTTAACGGCTCTGTTATCACCGACTGGTATACGGGCGGCAAATACATGGGCAACCATGAAAGCGGCGTGCTCGGCGGCAACGATCTGTGGCTGTGCGGCAGTACCGACGAAGCGGCGAAGCTCGATTTGAGCAAGCCCGAGATCGCGTTTGCGGCGCGCAGATCGGCAAAGAATATTATCTACACGTATGCGGTAACGGCGGGTGCGGTCAAGATCATCGAAGAACCCACGTCGGCGGCGTTCATTGCGCTGTGGGTAGTGCTTGACGTGCTGCTCTTTATCGGCATATCGCTGTGCGTGACGTTCATCGTGCTCGATGCGTTCATGCGCAAAAAGAAAGTTCCGCAGGCGGCGGCAACGGAAGAATCGACCGAGCCGACGCCTTCCGACGAACATATCGAAGAACATACCGAAGAATAATATATTGTGATGTGAAAACAAAACGGGCAGGCGTTTTAACGAGCGCTTGTCCGTTTTAATTTCGCGCAGGGCGCGACGCATTATAAAAATTCGGTAATGTTCTGTAAACCGCTTGACAAATCGTGCGAAATATATTAAACTACATACATGCTCAGCGGGTGCGGATTATCGTATCGTTGTGTGTGCAATACGGGCAATTAACTCAGTGGGAGAGTGTCTTCTTGACGTGGAGAAAGTCATAGGTTCGAATCCTATATTGCCCACCACAAATGTGATCCCATTGCGTAAGCGACGGGATTTTATTTTATAAGGTTTTACGGGTGGAGCATGAAAGCTGTTATTCAACGCGTGAGCGATGCGCGGCTGTATGTGGATAAAGAAGTTATAAGCGAGATAGGGCGCGGGCTTGTTGTATACGTCGGCGTGGAACAGTCCGATACGGAAAGCGACGTTATTGCGCTGTGCCGAAAGGTAGCTGCGATGCGCATATTTTCGGACGCCGACGGAAAGCTGAATCTTTCCGTGCGCGAGTGCGGCGGCGACGTGCTCATGGTTTCTAACTTTACGCTGTGCGCGGATATATCGCACGGAAACCGCCCGAGTTTTACTAACGCCAAGCGCCCCGTTAGCGACGCGAAAGTCCTTTTCGATTACAGCGTCGACGTTATGCGCGATCTGTTTCGCGAGGTCGGCGCGGGCGGCAATGTCGCATGCGGCGTTTTCGGCGCGGATATGCGCATCGTGCAGAGCAACGACGGACCCGTTACGGTGATTTATTGATGTTCTACGACGGTGACATAAAAGATAAAAAAATATTGCTCCATGCTTGCTGCGGACCGTGCAGTCTCGGCGCGATAGCGCCGCTGCTCGACGAAGGCGCGAGTATAGAATTGTTTTTTTACAATCCGAGCATAATCGACGGCGAGTTTGAAAAGCGTCTCGACGCGCTCGAAACGGTTGCAAAGCATTACGGCTTGAACGTGATAACGCCCGAGCAAGAACATTCGCATTTTTCGGCGTTTGCCGCGCCGCTTGCGAACGAGCGCGAGGGTGGTGAGCGTTGCGCTCTGTGCATGGACGACCGTTTGCGCGTTTCCGCGGAATATGCTTTGCTGCACGGGTTCGACGCATATACAACTACGTTGACCGTAAGCCCGCATAAAAACAGCAAGCTTATATTTTCTCTTGCGGATAGAATTATCGGCGGCGCGCCGTTTCTTGCGCGCGATTTCAAAAAGCGCGACGGATTTTTGCGGTCTTGCAATCTCGCGCGCGAAATGGATATATACCGTCAAAATTTTTGCGGTTGCGAATATTCGAACGCACATTCATCGGGCTACGTGCGGCAACCCACCTCGGTCATGTAGGTGGGTCTACGCTCCCTTCGATGGCTTGCCGCCTGTTGCCCGTCTGACGCGCGACTGAGCGTTCGAAATCTTTCTGAGGTTAGTTCGACTTGAAAATTCCCGAAAAACTCAAGGATCTGCCCGATACCCCCGGCGTGTACATCATGCGCGATGCGACGGGCAAGGTTATTTACGTAGGCAAGGCTGTCGTGCTCAAGAACCGAGTGCGTCAGTATTTTCAGCATACCGAAAAGCCGGTCAAGGTCCAAGCTATGGTGGACAACATCGCCGATTTCGATTATATCATAACCCGCACCGAAAAGGACGCGCTCGCGCTCGAAAACAATCTGATAAAAAAATACAAACCGCACTATAACATACTGCTAAAGGACGATAAAACAAGCCCGTATATAAAGATCGACACGCGCGGCGAGTTTCCGTGTATAGAGGTCACGCGCAAAGTAAAACGCGACGGCGCGAGATATTTCGGACCGTTTATAGGCGTGTCGGTGCGCGACGTGATAGCCGTTTTGCAGTCGGTGTACAAGCTTCGCACGTGCGGCGGTGCGGGCGGAAAGCTCAAAAAAATGCCGCGGCCGTGCTTGAATTACGATCTCGATCTGTGCCTTGCGCCGTGCTGCGATCTGTGCGATAAGACCGAGTATGCAAAGGCGGTGAGTTCCGCCGCATCATTTCTTTCGGGCGCGGGAGACGATATTTCGGGCATTATAACGCAAAAAATGACCGAGGCTGCTCGGAACGAGAATTTCGAGCGCGCAATTTCGTACAGAAATCAACTGCGCGTGCTCGAAAACTTAAAGAGCAAGATCGTAGGCGAATCGGGCAACGTAGTGGATATAGATTTGTTCTATTATACCGATAACGGAATATACGGCGCGGTCAGCGTTTGTATAGTACGCGCCGGCAAAATGATGGGCGTTAAAAATTACATCATAAACGAGCCGCAGGTATTCGGCGGTGATATGAGCACGTTTTTGCCGCAATACTATTCCGTCACCAACGAGTTGCCCGACGAAATATGCCTTCAAGCCGAGTGCGACGTATCGTCGCTCGTCGAGTATTTCGCGTCGGTTTTCGGCAAGCGCGTCACGTTTTCTTTCCCGCAAAAAGGCTTGAGGAAAAAGCTGCTCGATACGGCGAGTCGCAATTGCAGCGACTTCTTGCTCAAGAGTGCGGACCGCGAAAAACGCGAGAGCGATATGACGTTCGGCGCATGCGAGCGGTTGAAAGAACTGTTCTCTCTGCCGTCCGCGCACCGTATCGAATGTTACGACATATCGGATATTTCCGGCTCGGACAACGTTGCGTCGCAAGTGGTGTTCACCGACGGCAAGGCGGATAAATCCCAATACCGCAGATACCGTATCCGCACGGTGGAAGGCGCGGACGATTTCCGTTCCATGTACGAAACGCTCACTCGGCGGTTCGTCAGATTCAAGAACGGCGACGCGGGCTTTTCGGTCTTGCCCGATCTCATTGTTATAGACGGCGGTGCCGAGCAGGTGGAGTTTGCATCGCGCGCCGCCGACGATGCCGGCGTGCACGTGCCAATGATAGGGCTTGCAAAACGCGACGAAGAGATTTATTTGCGCGGCAATCCCGTGCCGGTGCGCTTGAAACGCGACGACTATGCGTTGCGGCTGTTGCAACGCGTGCGCGACGAGGCGCATAGATTCGCGGTACTGTATCACAGAACGGTGCGCTCGGCACGGTACGAGAGCGAACTTAAGTCGGTAAAAGGCGTAGGCGCGGCGACGGTCAAAAAGGTGCTTGCCGCGTTCAATACCAAAACCATAATCGAAGCCACAGCCGACGATATTGCTAAAAAGGCGGGAATATCGAGACCCGCCGCGCAAAGCATTTACGAATATTATCATCCCGGAGAAATACAAGTGAACAATATCAAACTTATAGCGTCCGACATGGACGGCACGTTGCTCAACGACGAGCTTGAGATACCGAGCGAAAATATAGCCGCGATAAAAGAATTTTGCGATCGCGGCGGAATATTCACGCTTTCCACGGGCAGAGCGCCCGAAGGTACGAAAAGGTACTTGTCCGCGCTCGGACTCGATAAAAGATCTGTCAAGCTGATATGCAATATCGGGTGCATGATCGTAGATTCCGCGACGGGCGAGAGCGAGGTTTTGCGCAGTGTCGATAACGATACCGCGTCGGAATTGCTGCGCTATGCAGAGGGCAAGTGCAAGTTTTCGCAAATGTACGCCGTGGACGGACTAAAGGTGGAAAAGACAACCGACTTGACGCAAAAATACGGCAAGGCGTTGGGCATAACAGCAGCCGAGGTGGGTAATCTCGCAGAGTACGCAAAAACCTGCGCGTCGCCGATAATAAAAGTTCTGCTCATAGTGGACGATCGCGCCGTGACGGAGCTGATGAACAAGCTCGCCGTCGAGTTCCCGTCTTTGAGGTTCGTGCAGTCCACCGCGCCGCTTTTGCAGGCGCTCGCGAGCGAGAATTTCTATCCGACGATGATAGAATGTTTATCGGACGGCGCGGATAAGGGCACGGCGTTAAAGCGCATAGCAAAGAGCTACGGCATAGACATGTCGGAAGTCATGGCGTTCGGAGACAGTTTCAACGATGCGAGCATGATCAAAGCCGCGGGCGTCGGCGTCGTCATGTCGAACGGTCAAGCGGCGGTCAAAAAACTCGCCGATATCGTCGCCGATACAAACAACGATTGCGGAGTGGCAAAGATCATTCGCGAATACTGCTTGTAAAGCAAAAGGGGCAAATATGCCGAAAAAGAACAAAAACGAAAAAAACGAACTCGAAAAGCGCTGTGAAACGCGCTCAGAGCATAGGTACGATCTTTCCGAAGATCTTGAGGAGACCGTCGCAGATGTGGGCGTTGACGAGTTCGCCGAGCGCATGGGGCTTACGTTGCTTTACGGCGGCAACAATAAGACCGTGCATTTTTGCACGTACAATATCAGCCGTCCGGGGTTACAGCTTGCCGGATACTATAAGCACTTTTCCGCGGAGCGCGTGCAGATCATAGGCGAAATGGAATGGGCGTATCTCGATCAAATGACGCACGAGGCGCGCAAGACCGCATGCGAAATTTTTATGAAACAGCCTATACCGTGTCTGATTCTCACCGCCACGCAACCGCCGTGCGACGAACTGCTCGCGGCGGCAAAGAAGTTCGACCGCGTATTGTATTCGTCGCGGTTGCGCACTACGCCGTTCGTAAATAAATTATCGCTGTATCTCAACGAGCTGCTCGCGCCGTCGCTCACCATGCACGCGGTTCTCATGGACATTTACGGACTCGGCATGCTCGTTATGGGCGAATCGGGTATAGGTAAGTCGGAGACCGCGCTGTCGCTTATAGAGCGCGGACACCGCCTCGTAGCCGACGACGCGGTGACGGTCACGCGGATAGGCGAACGGCTCGACGGGAAGTGTCCCGACGTTATTCGGCACTTTATGGAAGTGCGCGGCATAGGGCTTATCGACGTGAAAGCAATGTACGGCGCGGGCGCGGTACAGGAAAGCAAGACTATAGACATGATAGTTCGGCTCGAGGATTGGAATAATATCACCGAGTACGATAGGCTCGGCACGCATAAAGAAATGTTTTCTTTGCTCGGCGTAGAAAAGCCGCTGTACGTGATACCCGTAAAACCGGGGCGGAATATGGCTGTCATTTTGGAGGCTGCCGCGCGCACGCACAGGCTTAAAGAACTCGGCTTTTCCGCCGCCGAAGAACTCAACGAGCGACTGAAAGAGAAAAATAAGCAGCAATAAAAAAGACGCATAAGGGTATCTGTTATATGGATTTCCTTGTGAGCAGAGAAATAGCACGATATACTTTATTAAAGATCAGAAAGATAAATTGAAATTTATCATACAATTATTTGTCGGAATTTTGCGAGTCGCGAATAAGTTGTATTTTACCGTAAAGTACATCTGCGGCGCCGTACTCGACCAAACATTTGAAACCGATTATCATACTTTCTTCGGTCATTTCCGAAATTACGAGTTCGCCGCTGTCTACGTCATCGGTTTCAACCGAATCAAGATTACAGACGTAACCGCCGTTTGAAGAAAACGGTATCGATTTACCGATAAGGTCTTCTTTCGGTAAAATCAAACCTATATCGTTTTCTTCGGTAAAGGGGCAGTCTTCGAAATAGCCTATATTCAACGTAAACAAGTAAGTTTCGTAATCAAGTACATCGTCGTAATCGGTCGGCTTGGAAACAATTTTAGTGCCGCGTATCTGTAAAGCGAGATGAGCGCCTTTTGCGCCGTTAAAATCTTTTTCTATGGTAAATTTACCTTCCGCCGAAAATATAAGATTTTCCCTTGCGAAATTTACATAGCCCAAGTCACCGCACTCTTTGCAGTTAATATTATCGTATACATCGGTAAGATAGCTTGTAAGGGCGTTATTTGCGGCTATTATATTATCTCTCGCATCTTTTAAGTACACTACGGTTCTTTTGATTTGTTTTTCTGTTTTGTGCATAAGAACTGCGAACGTAACGGTAGTTGTTAAAAGTAAAACGCTTAATGCTGTAAAACAAAACGAATACGGAAATTTCAATCCTACACCGAGCAGCGGCAATGGTGTAAGTATAGCAAAAAGAACCGTAAGATTTCTGAATAGTTTTATACGCTTTTCCAATAAACGTAAATCGATATTGTCTTTCATGTTTGTCTCCGCAAAATTGCCTATATCGTAGCTTCATTGTAGCATAACCGTAATAAAAAAGCAAGGTCAAAAAACTCCCTTGCTTTAATTCCCCTATGAAATACACCGCTATGCGTCTTTTTTATTTTATCGGTTCAAACGAATTGATGCCGTTTTTGACTATGTGCGCGTTGAAGTCGAGGTCGTAATATATCTCGCCGTCGAGCTCGAGCGGAGCGTCGGTCTCTATTTTTGCGCTTTCGCAAGGTATGCACTGCGCGTATTCTTTGCCGACGTGCTTGCCTTTGACGAAGGTAGGCATTACGAGCATTATCGGCGTACCGACGGGTTTGGTTACTATCATCAAGTCGAGCTTGCCGTCGTCGGCTTTAGCCATAGGCGCAACCTTAATGCCGCTGCCGAACTGCGAGCCGTTGCAAACTCCGACCATCAATGCGTCGGTTGTTATTTCTTTGCCTTCGACGTGAATCGTTACGCGATACGGCTCGAACTTGACGAGACATTTGATAAGCGATGCGATGTACGAAAGGTGATTTCTCGATTGCGAGGTGCGCAGAAGCACGTCTACGTCCATTCCCGTGCCCGCAATATTGAGACAGCGTCTGTTTGAGATTTGTATATAGTCGATTCTTTTGGGCGTGCCCTCAATTATTCCCGCTACGGCTTTGATAGGGTCGAGCGAAGTGAATTGCGTGCCCCTTGCAAAGTCGTTGCCGCGCCCTGCGGGGATAAAGCCCAACCGCGCTTTTTCGGTGTCTATGCCGTTCAGCACTTCGTGAAACGTGCCGTCACCGCCGCATGCGACGATGATCTTTTTCCCGTCGCCGTCGCTCGAAAGCTCGCGGGCGAGTTGTTCGGCATGCCCCTTGCTTTTAGTGCGGTGAACGGCATACGGCAATCCGCGCTCGTCGAGATAGGCGGTTACCTTATCCAAACGTTTTTTACCGTTGCCTTTGCCGGCTTTTACGTTTACTATTATTTCCATTGTTCTTCCTTTGTGAGCTACTGCTTTTTATCGGACTTTTCGGCGACGATCTCCGTAAGTTGATCGTTCAGCCGCGATATTTTCTGTTGCAATCGCACCGCGCGCCGAAGTTTTACTTTATCCATTATCTCGTTGGCAATCGATTTGGGACGGCGTTCAATGTTCTCTGTGGTTTCGCGCTTTGTTCGCTGTTGCTTTTTCGGCGGCGCGAGGTGATCGTACGTGAGGCAGCCCGAAAGCATGATATACAGCGGCGTTACGTCGTCGGTAAAGAACGCGTCGTTTTCGGATGACTTGATCTGCGGCGGCGGCACTTTGTTATAGTTGAGCGAGAAACCTTTGATCCGCGAAAATGCGGATGCGAAAAGACGTATCGACAGCGGGCTGTCATGCTCGAACGGATGCATTATTATGAGTTCGCGCATATAATGAGTAAGGTAGCTCGCAAAATCCTCTTTGTCGGTTTCGGGCGCGGGCGTCGTTTCGTTCATCTTTGCGATAAGCGATTTGAGCGAGCCGGATATGTATTTGGGATCGGTGTGTTCGTTCCCGTTGGTGAACTTTTCGTTTTCGCGCAGTTTTCCGGCGTCGGGGAATATGTCGCCGCACAGATTTTTATTTATCAGTGTGAGCGAAAGCGTGGTAACGTTGGCTATACCGTCGCGCAACGTTTCGAGCGCTCTGAAAAACAGCACGGGAGTGTAGGCGCGCTTAAACGCCGCAGCGTTTTTTACGGACGATCTGGCTTGCTTTATCTTGGACGTCAAGTATTTTTCGCAATCGACTTTATTCAAAAGCATAAGCATCCCGTCCGTTTCCACGGCGGGCGGTATTTTGTAACCGTCGGCGGCGAGCGCCGATTTGACCGTTTGCAGTATTTTACTTGCTTCGCGTAACTCCATACCGAATACATTATATCATATGTCGGACCGTTTTGCAATATTTTAACGGATTTTATCGAAAAATAGAACAATGTTTTATTTTATGCCCGTAAACGGTTGAAAAATTATCAAATTAGGAGTAGAATATATGTGTAGAGATTTGCGAAATTGGACGACCTACGGGATAGGCGGACGCGCGCGAAGTTTGGTTATAGCAAAAGACAGGCAAAGTCTGTGCGAACTCGCGCCGCATTCTCTTGTACTCGGTTTCGGCTCGAACGTACTCGTATCCGACGAAGGTTACGACGGCGCGGTGCTGATTAACCGCTACGACGAAACGCGCTTCGACGGTATGTATGTTTATGCGGGGTCGGGGCTGCGGCTCGGCGCGTTGAGCAAAATGCTTGCCGACCGCGGGCTTGGCGGCGGCGAATGGTTTTGCGGTATCCCGGGTACTGTCGGCGGCGCAATCGTTATGAATGCGGGCGCGCACGGCAATGACATTAGCGCGATCGTGCGGTCGGTCGACGTGCTCGCGGACGGACGCGTAAAAACTCTGACGCGTGACGAGATACCGTTTTCGTATCGGTCGAGCGGTATCGTCGGAACGGTTGTCGGCGCGACGTTCGAGTTTTATCCGCGCGAGCGCAAGCTCATAGACGCGGAAACGCAGAGATTTTCCGCATGGCGCGCCGAACATCAACCGCGCGGTCGAAGCGCAGGCTCGGTGTTCAAAAATCCCGACGGCGCGTATATAGCCGAGTTGATTGACAGCGCCGGACTTAAGTGCAAGCGGATCGGCGGCGCGGAGATCTCGCAAAAGCACGCCAATTTTATAGTCAATACGGGCGGGGCGACCGCCCGCGACGTTAAGCGTCTTATAGACGCGGTAAAAGTCGAGCTGAAACAACGTTTCGGTATCGACGCAAAGGAAGAAATCAAATACATCGGAGAATTCGTTTAGATGGCGTTTTGGGGCGACTATCATACGCATACGACCTACAGTCACGGTAAAGGGAGTGTAGCCGACAACGCAGCCGTTGCATCGAGCAAGGGCTTGAAACAGCTTGCCATAACCGATCACGGTATGCGGCATATTATTTTCGGCGTCCGTAAACGCAAATTCGACAGTCTCGTAGCGGATTGCGAAAAAGCCACGCGTGATACGGGCGTGCTCGTGCTTACGGGCATAGAAAACAATCTTGCGTCGTACGACGGCAAATTCGATATAGAAAAGAAGTATTTGGACAAGCTCGATATTATTCAAGGCGGGTATCACAAGGCGACTATCGCATGGACGCTCGGACAGCAGATCTCGTTTCAGTTCCGCAATCTATTTTACGGGTTCTTTACAAAATCCCCGAAAAAGCTCATCGTCAAAAACACCGACGCGTACTTGAATCTTATCGAAAATTACGAAATAGATTTTGTCGGACATTTGAACAGGGATATTCGCGCAGACGCGCTCACAATCGCGCGGTTCGCGAAGCAAAAAGGCACGTACATCGAGCTTAACGGCAAAAAGTTCAATCTTACCGACGCGGAGCTTGAAAAAATGGCGGAAGAGGGCGTGGAGTTCGTTTGCAATTCCGATGCGCACTCGCCGTCGCGCGTAGGCGACATGGGAGTTGGGTTTGCCGCCGCCGAGCGGCTGCACGTGCCGCACGAGCTTATAGCCAATTGGGAGAGAATACCGAACTTCCGTTCGCAAAATTTCAAGCGTGCGGCGGAGCGGTTTGCGAACGAGACGGCCGCAAAGAGCGGTTCGGCGGACGATAATATCATCAAATAAAATATCGCGGCGTTATTGCCGCGCGGGCGGTGGAACGGTACGGGCGCATGATAAACGGACATGAAGTAAAACGCGAAATAGTCGCAAAGCGATATAAGGATTCCGATAGGCTCGCGCTGTTATCGGGGTTTGTTCGCGTCAGTTTTTCCGTTTTGCGTCGCGGCGGCGAGCGGCATTTGGTGCTTGACTGTCAAACCGATTTCGTGCGGGATTTTATCGCGTCGCTCATGATGGAGCAGTTCAAGGTACAGCCGATACTCAATAAGGACAGACAGGTAGACGGCGACGCGCCCGATTTTATGAACAGTATAGAGCCGCAGCAGAACAAAACGGAGCTGCGCTTTTACGATTGCGACAAGCTGCTCGGCGCGCTTTATATTCTCGACGGCGACGATTATTCGTCGGTAGGCGGCATAGATCCGCGCTTTAATAAAAACGCCGCGGCGTACGCGCGCGGAGTGTTCCTCGGTTGCGGAAGTCTGTCTGTGCCTAAAACCGACGGGCAAAAGAGCGGTGGGTATCACTTGGAATTCGCGCTCGGCAGCGAAACGCTCGTGGACGGGTTTACCGAACTGCTGCGCGGGTTCGGCATATCTATCAAAAAAACGATGCGCGCCGAAAAGTGCGTGCTGTACGCCAAGGGCGGGGATAACGTATGCGATTGTTTGACTTTGCTCGGCGCGGAAAAGACGATGCTCGAACTCAACAATACCATGGCGTATTTTGCGATCAAAGACGATGTGAACAGACAGCAGAATTGCGATATGGCGAACATGAACAGAGCGATAAACGCTGCCGTCGACGTGACAGACGCGATAGCGACAATACAAAAACGCGCGGGGCTGGATACGCTCGACAAAAAGTTAAAAGCTGCGGCTAACGCGCGGCTGCAAAATCCCGCCGCATCGCTCGGCGCTTTGGCGGAACTATTGGGCATATCCAAATCGGGCTTGAAACACCGATACGACAAGATCGTCGAGCTTGCCAAGAGCTTGACCGAAGGCAAAGACAATTGAAATCGGAGTCATAATGGAACAGAACAAACAGTTTGCGCATTTGCACGTGCATACCGAGTTTTCGATGCTCGACGGCGCAGTGCGCACAGATAAAGTATTCAAAGTTTGCGACGAGCTTGGTATTCCCGCCGTTGCGCTCACCGATCACGGCAATCTGTACGGCGTGATCGAATTTTTGAAAGCCGCGGTCTCGTATACGGACAAGAAAGCCGATTTTTTGAGCTTTATGTCCGAGCGCAGACCGTTCAAGGTAAAACCTATCGTGGGTTGCGAAGTGTACATGACGCCCGACATGCACGTTCGGGAAAAAGGACTTGACGGCGCGCCGCCCAAGCTCAATCATTTGGTATTACTCGCAAAAAACGAGATCGGTTATCATAACCTCGTAAAAATAGTCTCCGAAAGTTTTGTTGAAGGCATGTATTACAAGCCGCGCGTCGATTTTGCGTGCATAGAAAAATATCACGAGGGTTTGGTGTGCTTGTCCGCATGTTTGGCGGGCGTGATACCTCAAGCGCTGTTGCACAAGGATTTCGGCACAGCCGATATGTGGGCGCAAAAATTCAAAGCTTTGTTCGGCGAGGATTTTTACATCGAGATACAAAACCACAATATTCCCGAGCAAAAGATAATACTGCCGCATCTTGCCGCGCTTGCCGAAAAACACGGTATTAAGCTCGTCGCGACGAACGACGCGCACTATATCCGCAAGGAAGACGCCAAAATGCAAAAGGTGCTTATGGCGATCGCTTTCCGTTCCACACTCGATGCGGGCGAAGAGGATTTTACGGGCAGCGGCGACGGTATGGGAGACAGCAAATATTTCCCTACCGACGAATTCTATCTAAAGACGTACGACGAAATGCTCAAGGCTCTGCCGGGGTACGAGCAAGCGCTCGACAACACGATGGAAGTGGTGGAAAAATGCGATCCGTATTTTATTCGCAAAGAGCCGTTGCTGCCGTCGTATATGCCGCCCGACGGTCTCACGAGCGAACAGTATTTGCGCAAGCTCACCGAGGAAGGGCTTATCCGCAGATACGGCGCGATAGACGAGACCGTGCGCGAACGCAGCGAATACGAACTGTCGATTATAACGCGCATGAATTTCGTCGATTACTTTTTGATAGTATGGGATTTTATAAACTACGCGCGTTCGCAGGGCATACCCGTAGGACCGGGGCGCGGCAGCGGCGCCGGCAGTATAGTCGCATATGCGATAGGTATCACCAATATCGATCCGCTCAAATACCAATTGATATTCGAGCGTTTTCTCAACCCCGAACGCGTCAGCAACCCCGACTTCGATATCGATTTTTGCGTCGACCGTCGCGGCGAGGTCATAGATTACGTGGTACAAAAATACGGCAAGCCGAACGTGTCGCAGATAGCTACATTCGGTACTATGGCTACGAAAGCGGCGATCAAGGACGTAGGCAGAGTGTTCAACGTCGAGTTCTCCGAAATGAACAAGATTACCAAAATGATCCCTACGGGCGCGGGAAAAATGCACATCACGCAGCTTCTCGGCAGGGGCGTCGACAAGGAAGGCAATCCCGTTCAAGGTATTCCCGAATTGATGGAGATATACAACAACGATCCGTCGGCGCGCCGCGTTTTGGATATGGCGGAAAAGATAGAGGGCATGCCGCGTCAGATAGGCATGCACGCGGCGGGCGTGATCATATGCCGCGATCCTATAGCAGACCACGTGCCGCTTGCCAAGACCAACGAAGACATAGTCGTTACGCAGTACGATATGATAGTCGACGAGGAGCTGGGGCTGCTCAAAATGGACTTTTTGGGACTTACCACGCTTACCGACATCAAAAAAGCACTCGATAACATTAAAAAATCGACGGGCAGAGCGCTCGACTTCGACAAGATAGATTACGACGATCAAAAGGTTTACGAGCTTATAGGCAGCGGCGATACCGAAGCGGTGTTCCAGCTCGAATCGGGCGGAATGAAAGGGTTTATGCGCGAGCTTAAACCGGTCAACCTCGAAGAGATAATAGCCGGTATTTCGCTGTACCGCCCGGGTCCTATGGATTCCATACCCGATTACATCAAGAACCGTAAAAACCGCGATCATATCGAGTACATGCACCCGTTGCTCGAGCCGATACTCAAGATCACGTTCGGCATAATCATATATCAAGAGCAGGTCATGCAGATCGTGCAAAAGCTCGCAGGCTATTCGATGGGCGGCGCGGACAACATTCGACGCATGATGAGTAAAAAGAAACTCGCCGCAATGGAAGCGGAGCGCGAGGTGTTTATTCACGGCGGCGTGGATAAAAAGAAAGGCACGGTCATCCCGGGGTGCGTCGCGAACGGAGTGGACGCTAAAAAAGCGAACGAGATATACGACACTCTGATCAAGTTTGCCGACTACGGTTTCAATAAATCGCACGCGGCGGCTTACGCGCATTTGACGTATCAAGCCGCATATCTAAAAACTTATTATCCCGTCGAGTTTTTTACCGCCATTCTGAACAATCGTATAACTAAGCTCGACGAACTTACGCATTATCTCACGTACTTGAAAGACGTGAAAATAAGCGTTCTTCCGCCGAGCATAAACAAGTCCGAGGCGGCGTACGCCGTTGAGAACGGAAGCGTGCGAATAGGCATAGGCGCGCTCAAAGGCGTGGGATTGCCTATAGTCGAGCGCATAATCGACGAACGCAACCGCAACGGCGAATATAAGAGTTTCGAGGAATTTATCTCGCGCATGGACGATCCCGAAACGGGTAAGAGCCTTGTTAACAAGCGTATGATCGAAACGCTCATTTACGCGGGCGCGTTCGATTGTTTCGGGCTGAAACGTTCGGTACTGATCGCATCGTACTCGACCGTCATGGACAGAGCGGCAAAAGAGCGCGAGGCTCGGATGCGCGGACAGGTGTCGTTCTTCGATCTTACGCCGCAGATAAAAGAGGCGTTCGTATATCCGGAAATGGACGAGTATGCGCCCAACTACAAGTATAAAATGGAAAAGGAAGTCGCGGGCGTGTATCTATCCGGACATCCGCTGTCGGCGTATATAGACAAGCTCAAGCAGTATAAGCTGACTACGGCGATGCTCGATCCCGAGTCGGAATCGTGTCCCGAAGCCGACAGCAAAGTAACGCTTGCGGGCATGCTCTCGGCTACGGTTAACAAGCTTACGAAAAAAGGCAACGCCATGGGCACGGCTGTACTCGAAGACCTTTACGGATCGGTGGAACTTGTCGCGTTCGGCAAATCGTTCGAGCGTTTGCGTCCGCTTTGGGTAAAGGATACCGTCGTGCAAGTGACCGGAACACTGCGGTTCGGCGACAACGGCGTGTCAGTTTGGGTCGACGATATAACGCCTTTTGCCGAGAGCGACGCCAACACTAAAAAATTATGCTGTTATTTCCCGTTCTCGGACGCTGAAAAAATGAGCGAGCTGCGAGAAATAATCGCAGCGTATCCGGGGGAAGATTATTTGTACGCTAAGGACGACGACAGCGGCAAGCTGTATCGCGTGAGCGACAAATTCTCCATAGAATCTTTGTCCGTCGGCGAGCTTTCGGCATTGTTCGGCGAGAAGAATATCAAGATAAATTAAAGTAACGCAGCCTGTCGCTGTTGAATATATAACATATCGAATATTGCGAAAGTGTATAAAATCGCTTTATTTTTCATTGCAAATATGATATAATATATGGCGGTATAACGAAATTGCAATATATGCAAGACAAAGAGGTAACTAACTTTTATGAAAAAAATAGCGGTACTGACAAGCGGCGGCGACGCCCCGGGTATGAATGCGGCGATACGCGCGGTAGTGCGTTACGGTATTGCGGCGGGCATGGAAGTGTACGGCGCGGAGCGTGGATTTCAGGGGCTTCTCGACAATGCGCTTATCCCGATGACAATGCGCAGCGTTTCGGATATAATCCACCGCGGCGGCACTATATTAAAGACGGCGCGCTGTCTCGACTTCAAGACGGAAGCCGGTCAGCAAAAAGCCATAAAGAACCTCACCGAGCGCGGTATAGAGGGCGTTATAGTAATAGGCGGCGACGGTTCGTTTATGGGCGCAAAGGCGCTGTCCGAACATAATTTCCCGTCGATAGGTATTCCGGGGACTATAGACAACGACCTTGCGTATACGGAGTTTACGCTCGGTTTCGATACAGCGTGCAACACTATACTCGACGCGATCAATAAGATACGCGACACTATGAGTTCTCACGACCGCGTGTCTATAATCGAAGTCATGGGCAGAAATTGCGGCGATCTCGCGCTGTACTGCGGACTTTGCGGCGGCGCGGAAGTTATAATAGTGCCCGAGCACGAGATCTCTCTCGACGAAGTCGTAAAGACGTTGAGCGCGGGGCAGCAGCTCGGCAAAACAAGCGGTATAATACTGCTTGCCGAGGGCGCGGGCAGAGCGGGCGATCTCAAAGACGAACTTATAAAGCGTACGGGCATGGCGGTTAAGTCGACGGTGCTCGGTTACATACAGCGCGGCGGCAGCCCGTCTTGCAGAGACAGATACCTCGGCACGGCATGGGGCGTGCACGCCGTACAGCTTTTGCAAAAGGGCATAGGCAACCGTATTTGCGGCATTAAAAACAATAAGATATACGATATGGACATAGTAGAAGGCTGCGCCATGAAAAAGAAGTTCGATCTCGAGCTGTATAACATGGCTACGGTAGTAAGCAGATAAATCGAAAATTACAAATCAAAATAGTTATTGGTCCCAAGCAAAAAAGATAGCCGAGCAAGCTATCTTTTTTCGATGCGATATTTATTTTGTGATGATAGAAAATGTTTCTAACGTCATAGCCGCGCATAGGCATAAAAAAGAGTTGTTTGCGCGGCAGAGTGTAGAAAAACCTGCATGGTCCGAGCAAACAACCCTTATAACTTGCTAAATGACCGAGGACAACGCGACGGCTGACGCAATATAACGAAGTATATGCGTCTTTAGAAGGCGTGACCTGCGCAGCCGAGCACATGCACCAGCTTATGACGCACGCATTCGGTAACGAGTTTTCTGCCGTCGCCGAGGTATTGGCGCGGGTCGAAGTGCGCGGGGTTCTCGGCAAAATGCTTTCTTATGGCGGCGGTGAAGGCAAGGCGCAGATCGGAATCCACGTTTATCTTGCACACAGCCATACTCGACGCTTTGCGAAGCATGTCTTCGGGGATACCCTTTGCGCCGGGCATTGCGCCGCCGAAGTCGTTGACCATTTTAACGTAGTCGGGAAGAACGGAGCTTGCGCCGTGCAGAACGATAGGGAACTTGGGCAAAAGTTCGGAAACTTTTTCCAATATATCGAAACGCAGTTTTGCGTCGCCTTTGAACTTGAACGCGCCGTGGCTCGTGCCGATTGCGATGGCGAGCGAGTCGACGCCCGTCTTTTCTACGAATTCGGCGGCTTCCTCGGGATCGGTATAGAGCGCGTCGGACTCGGAGACTTTAACGTTGTCTTCGACGCCCGCGAGTCTTCCGAGCTCGGCTTCGACGACCGCGCCGTGATCGTGCGCGTATTTAACCACCTCGGCGGTGATTTTAATGTTTTCGGCGAGCGGATGGCTCGACGCATCGATCATAACGGAAGTAAAACCGTCCTTGATGCAGTCTACGCAGAGATCGTACGAATCGCCGTGATCGAGATGCAAGCAGATAGGCAAACCCGAATCCTCGACTGCGGCTTGAACCATTTTAACGAGGTACTTGGAGTTGGCGTATTTGCGCGCGCTCGAGCTCACCTGAAGGATGAGCGGAGCTTTTTCGAGCTTGCCCGCTTCAACGATACCTTGTATCGTTTCCATGTTGTTGATGTTGAATGCGCCGATGGCGTAGCCGCCCTCATAGGCTTTTGCGAACATATCCTTAGTGGTTACTAAAGGCATAATATTTCCTCCGAAATATATTTTACTCATTATAGCACATTTATCGCATTTTGACTACTGTTTTATTGACTTTTTTGTGAAAAAGAATTATAATTAAATTGTATTCGATTTCGGCATGATTACGTTTCAAAGTCGGTCGGTATCGGATATAGCCGGCGTTTTATCGAAATTTACGGTCGGAGCACCGGCGTATAAAAGTCGGAATTCGGAGGTGAATATGAAAGACGAAAGAATAGTAAAGCTTGCGCACAATCTCGTCGACTACTCGGTCGGCGCAAAGAAAGGCGATAAAATTTTGATCGAAGCGTTCGATATACCGTATCCGCTTATTACCGAGTTGGTAAAAGCCGCGTACGAAGCGGGCGCTCAGCCGTTCGTGACCAACATCGACACGCGCGTTCGAGCAGAGCTTATAAAAGGCATGACCGACGAGCAGCTTAAGGCGTGGAGCAAAATCGACGCTGCGGCAATGTCGCAAATGGATTGTTATATAGGCGTGCGCGGTTCGCTCAACGCATACGAAAACTCGTCCGTACCGAGCGAGCGCATGGATAAATATATGAGTTTGTACAATCATCCCGTGCATCACGAGATACGTGTCAAGAAATTGCGCTGGGTGGTTTTGCGTTATCCTTCGGCGTCCATGGCGCAGCTTGCGGGAATGTCTACCGAGGCGTTCGAGGATCATTATTTCAACGTGTGCAATCTCGATTACTCCAAAATGGAAAAAGCTATGACGCCGCTCGTCGAGCTTATGAACAAAACGGACAAAGTTCGCATTGTCGCCAAAGATACCGACATAACGTTCTCGATCAAAAACATACCTGCTGTCAAGTGTGCGGGGCACATGAATATACCCGACGGCGAGGTATACACCGCGCCCGTCAAAAATTCGATAAACGGCGTCATCACATACAATACGCCGTCGGTATACAACGGCGGCAAATTCGATTGGGTGCGTCTCAAGTTCAAGGACGGCAAAATAATAGAGCAGGACAGCTCAAATAAAGAAAAGTCGGAGAGCATATTCAATACCGACGACGGCGCGCGCTATGTGGGCGAGTTTGCGATAGGCGTCAACCCGTTTATAAACTCGGCTATCGGCGATATACTTTTCGACGAAAAGATTGCGGGATCTATCCACTTTACGCCCGGCTGCTGCTACGACGATGCGTATAACGGCAATATTTCGGCGGTGCATTGGGATCTTGTGTTGCGTCAAACTCCCGAACTCGGCGGCGGCAAGATATATTTCGACGATGTGCTCGTTCGCGACGACGGCAGATTCGTGCTCGATTCGCTCAAGTGTCTCAATCCCGAAAATCTTAAGTGATCATGATCGAGCTGAAATACAAAATAACCGATGCGGATATAAGAGCGGAGGACAAGAGGAACTGTCTCGAGTTTTTCGCAGTGTACGCCGCGATAGGGATATTGGGTTTGGCTGTAGGCATTGTAGCCGTCGTATTGCGTCAAAGTATCCCGTTGTTGGCGCTCGGCATAATAATGATAGCGCTTGCGGCGTTGTTGTGTATTATAGCGATACTGCTTGCGATCCCGCACAATCCTACGATAAAAAGCGTCGTTTTTACAGACGACGCCGCGGTCAGGACGGTAACGCTCGGCGAACGCGAGCTGTCTGTCTCGGCGGAAGACGGCACAAACATAGTTTCGTTCGGTTACGCGCGCTTTATCGGTATGAGAAAGCGCAAGGATTATATCAGACTGACGCTCGAAAAAAACGTAGTTCTGCTCGTAAAATGCGGATTGCAGGAACTAGAAAAAACGTACTCGTTCATTCTCGACAGAATGGGTAAGAAAAAAACGCGCAAACAGTCGACAGCGCAGCCGATCGAAATCAGCGTTGCGGTCGAAAAAACCGAAACGGACGCGGCGGAGACGCAGCAAACGGGCGAGACCGAAAGCGTTGCGGACAACGAAATCGCGTCTGACGCGGATGCGTAAAAACAGCACATTGCATTTTTGCAAATCGATCAAAATAGTTGACTGTTTTTTGCAAAGGTGTTATACTGTATGCGGTAAAGTCAAGAGTGGCTTTGCCTTGAAAATCGTATAAATAATTAACATTTCGGAGGTTTTATTTTATGGCTAACGTAAAGGTTGCAATCAACGGCTTCGGACGTATCGGACGCTTGGCGTTCCGTCAAATGTTCGGCGCAAAGGGTTATGAGATCGTCGCTATCAACGACTTGACCAGCCCCGCTATGCTTGCAAATCTTCTCAAGTACGATACCGCTCAAGGCGGATACTGCGGCGTTATCGGCGAGGGCGCGCACACAGTGTCGTCCAAAGAACCCGTTTTGGCGGATGACAAAAAGACCGTCGTTACTCCCGGCTCGATAACCGTCGACGGCAAAGAAATAACCATATACGCAATGCCCAAAGCTCAAGACTTGCCTTGGGGTAAGCTCGGCGTAGACGTTGTGCTCGAGTGCACGGGTTTCTATTGCACCAAAGATAAGTCGCAGGCGCATATCGACGCCGGCGCAAAGAAGGTCATAATTTCCGCTCCCGCGGGCAACGACCTTCCCACGATCGTTTACAGCGTCAACGAAAAAACGCTCAAGACGACGGACACCATCATTTCGGCGGCGTCTTGCACGACCAACTGCCTCGCGCCTATGGCGAAAGCGCTCAACGATTATGCGCCCATTCAATCGGGTATCATGAGCACGATCCACGCTTACACCGGCGACCAAATGATTTTGGACGGTCCTCACCGCAAGGGCGACATGCGTCGTGCGCGCGCGGGCGCTGCCAATATCGTTCCCAACTCGACGGGTGCGGCAAAGGCTATCGGCTTGGTCATTCCCGAGCTTAACGGCAAGCTCATCGGCTCGGCGCAGCGCGTGCCCGTTCCCACCGGTTCTACCACCATA
>Ga0073906_1001702_pt1 | contig 32344 bp, 19 predicted proteins | sample Inofromicrocosms_FD_65485 | JGI IMG/M metagenome (GOLD analysis project Ga0073906, IMG submission 65485) | Mouse cecum microbial communities from Vienna, Austria - Inoculum for glucosamine and mucus D2O microcosms | ecosystem: Host-associated > Mammals > Digestive system > Large intestine >...
CATTCGGAAAGGTGAGTTATAAGCCGCTCGGCGTATCGGTAACGATCGGTAACGCGGAAGGCGACTATTACAAGCCTCAACGGCTTACCTATACTTTGACGGTGAATTCCGTTTCGAGCTATGATGCGGGCGAGAAGGTAACGCTTACCGCCGAAGCGATGGAACGGCTCGGCGTTGCGGTTGACGGCAGCGCGTACGGGGGGAACGTTTGGTCGCAGGGCGTCAACGGCGTCGACTTTAACGGTAAGGCATTCGTCGTAACTACGGGCGCTTACGATCATGAGCCTGAGGACGGCGCAACGGGCGCGACGGCGAACGCCGGTACGTACGCGATCGTCGGTATGACCAATTCCGCATTCGCGGAAAATTACAATATTACCTTTACGGGCGCGTGGGCTACGGGCAGCAACAGCGGAAAAGCGGGCGTATATACGGTAAACAAAGTGGGCGGGAACGATAAATTCATGGTTTCCACCGATTCCGCCGACGTCGAAAAAAATCCCGACAAAATCGTCATTATCATCAAGCCCGCGGGAACTGCTTCCGTGCAGGCGCGCAAGGCGGTTTCGCTTGCGGCTGCGGTTGCGGACACGGTGAACGGCACGACCCTCCCATATGACGAAACCTACCGCACCTTGCTTACGGCGGAAGTAAGCGGCGTGCAGGACGGTTACACGGTTTTGTACAATTTGGAGGTGGGGGAGAATCCTCAGACGCCTGCGAAAACCGATTCGGGTTGGACGTCCATTCCGCCTACGGCGATCGACGCGGGCATCTACACCATTTACTATTACGTAAAAATGGCGAGTCCCAACTATGACGATTCGGATATTTTCAGCTTCACCGTAACCATTACGAAGGCGGAAAACACCGTTGAAACGCCGTTTAACTTCTCGAACGGGAAAGCGTTTGCAAGCGCGGGCGAAGCGGATAGGAACGCGGCGTGGGTTTACGGGCTCTATTCCGAAACGGCTGAGGACGGGTTTAATATCATGGGCGATCAGGCGATTGCCGAGTTCGTTGCGAAATACCAAAGAGGGGCTACGTTCGGGGTATCGCTCTATTCGGGCGAAGAGCCGACTGCGCTTTATACGGCAGGTTCTGCAACGGCGGTATTCAACTATATGTTCAACAACGGCGACGGCAAGCGGTTTAACGCAGGCGTTTACAGGCTTGTGTTTACCGTGACCGCTCAGTCGAACGCGAACGGCGAAACCAATTACAGCAATCTTTCCGTTTCCTACTACTTCACCGTTGCAAAGCGCGCGGTTTCGATCACGGCGGGGAATCAGACAGTCGTGTACGGCGAAAGCGCTACGGGGCTCGCGGCTGCCGTAACGGGCTTGGTACGCAACAATTATCATGCAAGCGAAACGCCGATCGACCCCGAAAGCTTGTATACGCTGACGGTGAGCGGATACACCGCGGGCGTAACCGACGTCGGAGCAACGGGAGTTTCCGTGACGGTTACGCTTGTCGACAACGCGACTGCTTTGTTGGGCGACAATTACGACACCCCCACGCTTACGGACGGCACGCTAGCCGTCGTACAGCGCAGGGTGGTGGTCAAGATCGGCGATATGAGCTCGACTTACGGGGACGAAGCTCCCAACAATACGTTTGGCGCGCAATACGTCGAAAGCGACGCTTACGGGAAAACTTATCAACCCTTGGGCGGGCACGTTATCATCGATCTGAAAGTGAAAGCGGGTGCGGAAGACGCGGTAACTTCCGCGACGAATGCGGGCAGATATCCCATTTACGCCGTTTGGAATACCGATTCTTCAAATGGCGGAAGCGACAAGCACCAAGATAACTACGAAGTCGTATTCGTCAACTGTTCTTACGGCGACGTTTTGGCGGTAGAAGGCGCGCTCGGCAACGGACAAACGAATGCCGCGGGTACCTATACCGTCAATAAAAAGGTCATCGACGTGGAATGGAGCGCGGAAAACGGTTCCTCCTACGTGTATAACGGTACGGCGCGCACGTTCAGTGCAACCGCAAACGTAAAAGACGAAACGGTAAATCTTACCGTTGCTTACAAAAAGGGCGAAAAGGATAGCGCCGCGCCGATCAATGCGGGCGAATATAAGGTCATTGCCTCCTTCAACGAAGAAGACTATCCAAACTACACCACGGGCGGTTCGTCCATTACGGTCACGATCACCAAAGCGACCGCTACGGTCACTGCAAACGATGCAAGCGTCCTTTACGGAAACGCGCTTTCCGAGGGTACGGGCTACGGCATGACGGTCGCGCTTCCTGCGGGCATCGCGGAGAACAAAATCGACGCCGACGAAAAATCTACGTTGGAAGCATTCAATACTTTCGATAAGTTCCTCGTTTATACCGACCGCGCGGGCACGGCTCTTTATGTCGCAGGCACGGGCGTTGGGAGCTATCAAATCGTGATCGATCCCGAAAACGTTATAATGACGAACTTCGAGCTCGTTCCCGTTGCGGGCGTATTCACGGTAAATAAACGCACCGTTACCGTCACCGTCGGGGATTTGGAGCGCGAATACGGCGGGAATTACCTCACGCAAGCCGATATCGATCTCTTGGTGGAGGGCAAAGAGGGCGATGTTTTCCAAGTTGACGGCGATTGGCAGGACAAACATGATTGGAGCGCGCTCGGTATCGTTCTTTCCGTAGACAGCGCGCTGAATGCGGGGGAATATCAACTTACCGCAACGAGCAATTCGGCAAATTACGACATCACGTTTGCCTCGACTGTGGGCAAACTGACTATCACGAAAAAGAGGCTTACCGTTTCCGCTTCCGCAACCGTCGTGTACGGCGAGGATTGGAACACGGCAACCGTTACGCCCGTTTGGAACGGCTTTGTCGACGGCGAAAGCTATGCGTCCTTGTTGGCGATCGCGGGCGCGATGTCGGGCGGAAACAAGCCCGTTACGGGAAGCATCGGCTATACCACGGATTACGCGAACAAGCCGGACAACGCTTCTACGGTAGGCTCGAATCCTTCCGTCACACCCGTTATTTCAAACATCGAGTTCCTCAACTATACGGTTACGGTAGACGAAAAGACGGATGGAGTGAACCTTGTTAAGGTCACGCCTCGCGCGGTCAGCGTCGCTCCCCATGCGGATTACGTTTACGGCGAGAGGTATGACGAAGCTCCCATCGTATTCGGCAACCTGTTCGGCAGTGACAAAATCGCCGTTTCCTACGCTTATACGAAGGACGGAGCGGGCGTTACGGGTCTTGGCGACGCGGGCAATTATTCCGTTACCGCAACGCTGCTGCCGGCGCAAGGCGACGCCGAAGTCAACAAGAATTATGCGTTTGCGAACGGCGCATCGACGAGCGAAGCCGTCACGGTTACGGTCGTGCCCAAGGCGGTGGACGTCAATTGGGAATACGGCGTATTCGATTTGGATGCGAACCCTAACGCTATTAACTATTTGGAAGGCTACAACGACGGCATCATGTCGATCGCGGAAGGCGATTTCAAGCATTCGTACTTCAACGAATCGGACGGAACGACGACGGTCAAGAACGTAGGGCTTATCGGTTACGGGGACGGACGGCACGGCATCACAGCGGAAATCGGAACTTATACGCTCACGCTTACGCTCAAAAACAGCGTCAATTACCGTTGGGTAAATTCGGAAGAGAACACCTATACGGTCATCTTCTCGGCAACCTCGATCGAGGTCACGCTCGAAGTGACCGTGCCCCAAGACGTCACGTTCGGCGACAACGCGCAGGTCACGGCAACCGTTGCGAACGGAAACGTAAAGGACGTTGCCTTTACCTACTATCCCGTTTCCGACAAAGACGTTTTCGCCGCGCTTGTCGGTAAAATCAAAAACGGAACGATCCGCCTCAGCGATTTGCAGGGCATTGAGTATGAAGAAACCATGCCGAAGAACGCGGGCAATTATATCGTTCGCGCGTACTATCAGGCGCAGGACAATGAAAACAAGACGGCGGAAAAATTTGCGGCGTTCGAAATCAAACCCTTGGCTGTAAGCGTGCCCAAGAGCCACGGCGCGGCTTCGCAGGAATTCAACGGCGGGGCGCTCGTCTTCGAGGTGACGGGCTATGAAAGCTATATGAGTTTTGCCGTTCCGAACGGCATGGTCGGCACGGCTGTCGGCAATACCGTCCGCTTTACGGCGAAAGACGTATTCGATTATCAAGTAACGTTCGAGCTTTTGGATAGCAACCACGTTTGGAAGGACGGGGAGGAAGCGAAAGTTATTTTCTCCGTTACCAAGTCGAAGCAGGAAATTACCCTGTCCGACGCTTATACGTTTGTTTACGGCGACGAGATCGACGTCGCTCCCGCATTCAAATATACGGCGGACGAAGCAGTTATTCTTTACTTCACGTACAGCGGCGATCCTTCTTCGCCTCAGGGCGATCCTTTGGGGAATATCCTTCCGAGCAATGCGGGCATCTATTACGTGGTCGTTTCCGTTGAGGGGACTGATAACTACGACGGGGAGAGCGCGGGCGCGATCGTCGTCGTTGAAAAGAAAGAGGTGAAGGTTTCCGTTACGGTGAACGTGCCTTACGGTCAGACCGTCGCCGCGGGCGATATTTACTATACGCTCGCAGGGCTTGCAAACGGCGAAACGGAGGATAACTACGTTACGGTAAACCTTTCCGTTCTCGCTTCGGGGCTTACCTTCGGCGAAGGCGCGGGGCTCAAAAACGCGGGAAGATACAAACCTACATTCGCCACCGCGCAAACGGAGATCAACGCCTACACGGGCGCGACGGCGAACGGACTTGTAGGATTTTCCAAGCGCGGCGCGGCGGATAACTACTATTTCACGGCGGACGCAAACAGCATCGTCATCGTGAACAAGCTCGCGGTGTCCGTGGTCATCGGAAACGCTTCGGGGACGTTCGGTTCTTCGCCTCAGTTCAACAGCGGCATTACGCTCCGCTGGGCGGACAGCGTGGCGAACAACAACATCCCCGCGGCGGACAAAGCCAAGCAGGACGCGGCGCTCATGGAGCTTTTGGGCGTTTCGGCAAGCAGTTTCTACTGCACGGCAACGGATACGAGCGACGCGGGCAGTTACCCGATCAAAGTTACCAGATGGTCGAGCGACAACTACAACGTCACCTTTGTGGACGGCTCTTACGAGGTCCTTCCCGCAAACATCTTTGTGGAATGGACGACGGGCGGCGGCACTTACGGCGACGTGACCGCACCCGAAATCACCAAGCTCTCCGTTTTGCTCGGCGGGTCGCTCCAAGACGTGACGAATTCCACGTTCGGTCAAAACGCGATCTCCAAGCTCAGCTTCCTCTTCACCGATACGACGGGAGTTCCGCTCTTCGATGCGGGGAAGACCCCCGCAAACGCGGGCGAGTACTACGTGGAGCTCGTGCTTGCGGCGGACGGCAAGATCGGCAAAAACTATATTTTGTCGCCTTCCTCCTCGGCGCAGCGTCGGTTCAGCGTCGGCAAACTCGTGATCGAAGTGGAGGATCTGCGCGTCGATTACGGCGACGACGGCATGAAGCTCGCCTACAAAAACGGCAACGTAATCATTCCTACTTTGGTAGAAAACGAAGAAATTAGCAAGTATTTCACCGTCGTCCGCTACGACGAAGCAAAGACGGTGGGAACCTATTACATGACGGTCGTCTTGAAAGACTTCCAAAACGTGCAGTGGTCGGTCGGCAGAACGGCGGAATACCGTCTGGCGTTCAACGTGACCAAGGCGAAGAATCATATCGTCGGCAGTATCCAAATGGAAGGCTGGACGTACGGCGACGAGGGCAACACCCCGAGCGTTACGCTGGCGAACAACAAAGATATTTCCGACGGCGTAGATATCGTGCCCGTATTCGAGTACAGCGCGAACAACGGAGCCGACTGGACGACGGTCGCTCCTACGGCGGCGGGAAGCTATCTCGTCCGCGCGACAGCGAACGGCACCACCAACGTGGAAGCATTTGTGAGCCCGTCCGTGACCCCGTTCACGATCGCGCGCAGGGCGATCGCCAAGCCGCAAATCGAAGTGAGCACGGAGAACAACTCCTACACGGGCAACGTCCTTCTTGCCAACGTGAGCGGATTCGACCAATCTCTCATGATGTTTACCTACGTAGGGAACTTCACGGTAGACGGAAACAGCATAGCGCTCACCGCGCTCAATGCGGGTACGTACACCCTTGTCATCACGCTGACCGATTCCAACTATATTTGGGCGGACGGCGACGGGAGCGCCGTGTACGAGCAGACGTGGACGGTTGCGCCCAAACGGCTCGAAAAACCCACGGGCGGCAAGAACTCTTTCGTGGTAAACGGCGGTATCATTACCTACACGCCCGAGAATTTCGATCCTGCCACCATGGCGATTTCGGGCAATGCGGAAGGGCACGGCGGCACGTTCACGGCGGAGATCTCCATTATCGATCCCGCGAACTACGTTTGGGACGACGGTACGGTAGACAGCATACAAATCGAATGGACGATCGTCGGTATCAATACGGTGTACAAAGCGCTCATGGGCGTGCTCGGCTCCATTGCGGGGCTTGCGGTGCTCGGCGGCGCGGCGCAGTTCGTTTTGTATAAGCGCAAGCAAAAGCGCGAGGCGGAAATGGACGGCGACAGTTCGGAACAGCATTCCGATGCAGAGAGTGAAGGAGGGGAACAAGCATGAGCGCATTGAATTTATTAAAGCCTTCGCTTTTTGAAACTTCGCAGATCGTATGGCTTGCAGTGGTTGCGTTTCTCGTAGTCGTACTCGTTGCGGGCAACGTCTTGCTTTGGTACTATTTCCATAAGGCGGGTGAGAGAAAGCTCTGTACCCGTCAGTTACAGCAGAGGCGCGAAGAGCTGCTGCAACATCTTGCCGAACTGAAAACGGGCGGCGCGATCCCCGCTACGCCCGAGGACGAGGAGCGGGAGGAAGCCGAGCTTGAAGAAGAAACGGCTGAGGAGCGCGCCGAGGACGACGATGACGACGATGACGACGAGGAAAAGCAGACCGAGGAAACGGTTGCGGCGAGCGAAGACGGCGAGGACGGCGAGGAAGAACTCACGACGGAGATCCTGCCCGTTACCGCCATGTCCGACGAAATGCGCAATCGCTTCGGGTTAACGGCGGAAGAGGATCTGGAAAAGAAATACTTCGTGCGTTATTCTTACAGCTTTGAAGCGCGCCTTAGAAACGCAAGTCCCGAAGTTCAGGCGCGTTACGTGGAATTTGCCGACGAGATCGGGCTGTACAAGGGCGTTAAAATCAAGAACAGCTACAAGCAACAGCGCGTTTACAAGGGAAAAAAGACGCTCGCGCTCATTTTGTTCCGCGGGAAAACGCTCTGCGTTGCGTTCGCGCTCAATCCGTCCGATTACGTGGAAACCAAATATCGCGGGTTGGATAAGTCGAGTAAGAAGCGTTTCGAGAAAACGCCCATGCTCTACAAAGTATCGTCCACGCGCCGTTTGGAATACGCAAAATACCTGCTCGTGCAGGTCGCGGACGCAAACACGATCGTCATGAACGAAGAACCGCAGAAGGGCGAGTACAATTTGGAGCCGATCGGGCGCGACGAAATGTATGCGTCGGGGCTCATGCGGATCAATATCGTGCGCGAAGCGCTCGACGAGGCGGAAGCGGAGGCGGCTGCGGCGCAGGGAACGGCAGAGATCGCGTCTGCGGAGCCTGCCGAGGAAGCGCTTACGGCAGAAGCGCCCGCGAATCCCGTAGAAGCTTCTTCCTCAGAACCCGCTAAGGAAGCTCCCGCGAAAGGGCGGAAGAAGTCGGCTTCTGCGAAAGGCAAGAAAAACGAAGTTCCTGCCGAAGAGGTTGACAAGGCGACTGCGGAAACGGCGAACGAACCCGTGGAAGAAGAACCCGCAAAACCTGCGGAAGAAGAGTAATACAAAATACTAAGAAACGGCGTTGCGCAATGCAACGCCGTTTTTCTATGATAAAAGAAATCCACCGGCTATGCCGGTGGTATCCACCTTGGAGCTTTAGCTTTAAGCCAAGTGTAGTATACAAAAAAGCTCCTTTGTACTAAACTGAATGAGGCTCGCAACCGCATACAAGTAAGGAAACAAAGGAGGACGTTAAAATGAAAAACCAAGATAACGACACATTCAGTTTAGTACACACGACATGGCGTTGTCAATACCATATCGTATTCACCCCGAAATATCATAGAAAAGTGATATACGGGGCATTGCGTGCGGAGATAGGAAAAATTATGCGAGAATTGTGTCGACGGAAGAGCGTGGAAATAATAGAGGCGCACGCAATGCCGGATCACATACATATGCTTGTGAGCATACCGCCGAATGAGAGGGTATCATCGTTCAAGGGATACCTGAAAGGTAAGAGTGCGATGATAATATTCGAGCGGTATGCGAAGTTAAAGTATAAGTATGGGAACAGACATTTTTGGAGCAGAGGGTATTATGTAAGCACGGTAGGCTCAAACAAGCAAGCGGTGCAAAAATACATACAGAACCAAGAGAAAGAGGATATGATTTCAGCCCAAATCGGAATGGTGGGATATTACGACCCGTTTAAGGAGTGGCTGAAATCATGGAGTAAGAAAACGAAAGAGTAAAAGATATGACCGCTTGCTTGTATGCGGTAGGCGGGCTCTTATGACGGTGCTTGAGCACCGCGCCAGTATCATGCCCTTTAGGGCAAAATAAAGCCCCCACTTTAGTGGGGGATATTTACTATTAAAGTTAAATCGTTCTCGTACTGCCTCTGGGAATGAGGGTACATTTTACGGTGGCGCGCTGGGCGGGCAGTCCTTTTAAGGAGCTTTCGAGCACACGGAACGCTCTCTCGCCGATGAGCTCGAAGTCCTGCCGTACCGTAGTGAGGTTATACTGCGCGCTTCGCACCGCTTTCAAATCGTCGTAGCCGACGACGGAAATATCCTGCGGGATCTGCTTCCCCGCCTTTCGCATGCGGTCGATAAAGCCGATCGCCATGATGTCCGACGCGCAAATGATCGCCGTAAATTCCTTATTGTTGTAGAGAAAGTAATTTGCCGCGTTCGCGCCCGCCTGCGCGGTGTAGTCGCCGAAATAGGTGATATCGTAACGGTATTCGATGCTGTTTCGCGCCAACCCCAAAACGTAGCCCGCAAGCCGTTCCGCGCCCACGAGGGAAGCCCGCTCTCCGCCCAAAAAGGCGATATTCCTGTGCCCGTGCGCAACCAAGTAGTCTACCGCTTCCTCGACTGCGCTGATATTGTCGCTTCCGATCCCCGAGACCAAATCGTTGTTGATGTAGTTATCGAGAAGCGCGAGGGGATAGCGCGTATTCTTCAACTGCGCGTACACGGGAGAATTAAAGTTGATGTCGAGCAAAAATGCGCCGTAGTAGTGATTGTACGCAAGATATTCGTTCAGATCGAACCCTTCGCCGATTTCGTCGGACACGACGACGTAGCGTGCCCTTTCCGCCGTGGTGCGGAACGCCTGAGCGATTTCAAACAGCGCGCCGTCTTTCTTGATCCCTTTGCCCCACAGCATGGCGATCCGCCCGTTGATGGCCATGGACTTACGGGAATGATAACCCAACGATTCCGCATATTCGCAAACGGTCTTGCGCGTTTCCTCCGAAACGTCGCTCGATCCGTTCAACGCCTTGGACACGGACGCGATGGATAGATGGAGCGTATTAGCGATTTCTTTTATGGTCATATAAGCATTATATCATACGGGTTGTGCAAAGTCAATACTTATAAAGGAAATCCTCCGAAAAAAGTGATTAAATTGCACAATATAAAAATTATTTACATTTTTCGAAAAAAATGCTTGCTTTTTCGTCGGGAGTGTGATAGAATACTTCCGAAAAGGGAAAAAATTCTTTTATTGGAGTTTTTGGGGGAATTATGGAAAGGAAAGCGGGAATCCTCATGCCCGTGAGTTCGCTGCCGGGGGATTACGGCATCGGCTCTTTGGGCAAAGAGGCGTATCGTTTCGTAGACTTTTTGGCGCAAACGGGCTGCGGGATATGGCAGGTTTTACCGTTGCTTCCCACCTCTTACGGGGACAGCCCGTATTCCGCCTGTTCTTCGAATGCGCTTAATCCTTATTTTATCGATCTCGATTTGCTTGCAAAGGAGGGGTTGCTCGAAGAAGAGGAATACGCGTCTTTGCATTGGGGGCGCGATCCTCATCGGGTGGACTACGCGAAGTTGTACGAGCTCCGCTTCGAGGTGTTGAAGCGCGCGTTTTCCCGTTTCGACAGAACCGCGCCCGCATGGCTCTTTTTTTTGCGGGAGGGAAAATATCGCGACTACGCCGTGTTTATGTCGCTTAAAATGCGCTTTCACGGCGCGCCCTTTACGGAGTGGGGCGACTATGCGGAGTACGACGAGGCGGTCGTTTCTGCTTATTGCGCGGAAAATCAAGACGAAATCGAATTTTGGCAATTCACGCAGTATGAGTTTTTACTGCAATGGCGTAAATTAAAGGAGTACGCGGGCGGGCGCGGTGTGGAAATCATGGGCGATATGCCCATCTACCTTGCGCGCGACAGCGTAGAAATGTGGAAATACCGCCGTTCGCTGTTTTTGTTGGACGAAGCGGGAGCCCCCTCGGTGCAGGCGGGCGTTCCGCCCGATGCTTTTTCCGATACCGGTCAGCTTTGGGGAAATCCCGTATACGACTGGGAAAAGCACAAACGGGAAGGGTACGATTGGTGGCATAAACGCATTTCCGATTCCCTCGATTTATACGATTGGGTGCGTATCGACCACTTTATCGGATTCGTGCGTTACTATTGCATTCCCGAGGGATTAACGGACGCCCGCTTGGGCGAATGGCGCAAAGGGCCGGGGGCGGAGCTTTTTAAGGGTTTGGAGGATCGGCATATCGTCGCCGAGGACTTGGGAATCGTCACCGACGAGGTGCGCGCGGCAATCGCCGAAACGGGCTATCCCGGAATGCGCATTCTCCAACACGCGTTCGACGGCAATCCGCAGAACGAGCACAAACCGAGCAACTGTCCGCAAAACGCCGTGATCTACACGGGCACGCACGACAACGAAACGCTCTTTACCCGTATTTCCCAAATGCATGGGAAGGAACGGACGCGCATGATCCGCGATCTGAAAAGCGAATGCGCCAAGACGGGCGTGCGGGCGTCGGTGAGAACGAATCGGAAAATTTGCGATACGATTTTAAGATTGCTGTTTGCAAGCAGGGCGGACATGGCGATCGCGCCTTTGCAGGACGTTATGCGCATGGGGCGGGAAGGGCGTATCAACGCGCCGTCCACGGTATCGCCCGAAAATTGGTCGTACCGTTTTACGGCGGAGGATTTCACGCCCGCGCTTGCCCGTCGCCTTGCCCGTTTGGTCGGGCTTCGGAAGAAAGAAAAAATAATGAAATAAAGGGGGAAACCATGAAAAAGTTTACGGCATTTATCTCTGTGTTGCTTGCAATGCTATTTTTGTTTTGCGCGTGCGGAGAGAGTAACCAGCCGCCCGCGGGCGACGATCCCGAGCCGGACAAGGAATACTCGCTCCCGCTTGAAGAGGGAAAGAAACAGCTCACGATCTATTACAAGCGTTCGGCGGGTTACAGCGACTGCGACATTTGGCTTTGGTACGGCACTGTTGAGGGAAGAGGGTATGTTTTGCACGAATGCGCATACGGGGCAAAGGTCGTCGTCAACGTGCCCGAGAGCATCGAGGAAGTCGGCTTCATCATCCGCGTCGGATGTTCCGATCCGGGCGGCACGAGCTGGGGCACGGCGAGCAAGGACGGCACCGAGAGCGACCGTTCCGTAAGATTAAAGGAGCGCGAAACGGTGATCTACACGCAGGCGGGCGACGCAAACGCCTACACGAGCAACGACGGAGGGGCAACGCTTGACGAGATGAAATCGGTTACTACGGCGGATATGCTCGATTCCACGCACGTAAAATACGTGCTCAGCGCGGCGATGAACATTCAGCTCGGCGACGTCAAACTGACGGCGGCGGACGGCACGCAGGTCGAACTCGAATCTTTAACGGGCGGCGCGTCTTACGGCACCGTTCAAACCAAACAACCCTTGGATATTTCCAAGGCGTACACGTTAACGGTTGCCGATATGGAGCCCGTTCCCGTGATTCCCGCGTCCTACTTCAACAGTGCGGAATTCAAAGAGAACTATCTCTACGACGGTAAGTTGGGCGTGGAACTTAGCGCAAACGAAACGGTGTTCCGGCTTTGGGCGCCTACCGCCTCCGAGGTCGTTCTCAAACTCTACGCAAAGGGGAACGGCGGAAGCGCGGAAAAATCCGTCCCGCTCACCAAGGGCGAAAAGGGCGTTTGGTCGTACACCGAGAACGCTTCGCTCGCAGGCAAGTATTATACCTATACCGTTACCACTTCGGCGGGCAAGCAGACGGCGGTAGACCCGTACGCCGTTTCCGCAGGCAGAAACGGCGACAGGGGCATGATTCTCGATATGAACGCCGCCGCTCCCGCTGATTGGGAGAACGAAAGCTTTACGCCCGAGGGCGTGGAGAATTACACCGACGCGGAAATTTGGGAAGTGCAGGTGCGCGATTTCTCCAATGCGATCTCGAGTTCGAAGTATAAGGGCAAATACCTTGCGTTTACCGAAACGGGACTGAAAAACGAATCGGGCGAAGCGGTCGGAATCGACTATCTCAAAGAGCTTGGCATTACGCACGTCCACCTGATGCCCGCGTTCGACTTTGCGTCCGTAGACGAAAGCCCTACCGCGAGCAGCTATAACTGGGGATACGATCCCAAAAACTACAACGTGCCCGAGGGCAGCTATTCCACGAATGCGGACGACGGCAGCGTGCGCGTAAAGGAATTCCGCCAAATGGTGCAGGCGCTGCACGAAAACGGCATCGGCGTGATCATGGACGTCGTTTACAACCATACCTACGACGGCAATTCTAATTTCAACAAGATCGTTCCCTATTACTACTATCGCTATCAGGCGAACGGCGTTATGTCCAACGGCTCGGGTTGCGGAAACGAAACGGCTTCCGACCGCGAGATGTTCCGTCGCTATATGATCGATTCCGTCACCCACTGGATGAAGGAATATCACGTCGACGGATTCCGTTTCGATCTCATGGCGTTGCACGATATCGAAACCATGCAGGCGATCGAGCAAGCCGTTCACGAAATCAATCCCAAAGCGCTCCTTTACGGCGAGGGCTGGACGGGCGGTACTTCCGAGCTCGCGGCGGGCAAGCAGAGCACGCTTGCGAACCTCAAATCGCTCAATTCCAAAACCAAGACCAACGGCGTCGCCATGTTTAACGACGTCATCCGCGACGCGATCAAGGGCAGCGTGTTCGATTCCAAAGACCCCGGCTTTGCCACGGGCGCTAAGGCGAGCGCTTCGGCGGCGATCCGTTTCGGCGTAAACGGAAGCGTACGCAACACCGCGTTCGGCGCAACCAATTCCTCGTGGGAGGCGCATAACCCCACTAACGTGGTAAACTATGCGTCCGCGCACGACAATCATACCCTATGGGACAGAATTTGCATCTTGTACGGGGATAAGGCGGAGGCGTTCGACGAGGCCTGCTTGAAGCGCAACGCGTTGTCGGCGGCGATCGTGCAGACCTCGCTCGGAATTCCCTTCATGCAGGCGGGCGAGGAAATGCTCCGCACCAAGAAGAACGCGGACGGCACTTATAACGAGAACAGCTACAATTCCACGGATAAGGTCAATAACCTCAACTGGAATGCCCTCACGCCCGATTCGCCCCAAAAGACGATGTCGGAATATTACAAAGGGCTCATTGCGTTCCGTAAATCCTGCAAAACGCTCAGATTGCCTTCTTCGGAAGGGGTTTGCGCCCTCGTCAAGGCGGAAGGCACGCTCATCGCGTTTACCATGACCGATCCATCCACGGGCGAACAGCTCTTCGTGGTATACAACGCGGGGGAAAAAGCTGCAAAAGTAGAGCTTCCCGCAGGCAGTTGGGATCTGTATATCAGCGGAATGCGGGCGGGCGCTACGGCTATTTCCACCTCGCATACGGGCGAGCAGGAAATCGCGGCGATCTCTTGCAGCGTGTACCGCAAGGCAAATTAAAACATTTTTCGAAAATTTTTCTGAATTCTATTGACAAATTTCGAAAAAGTGTTACAATATTAAAATAGAGAGGAAAATTTTTCCCTCGCACGGCGGAGCAATTCCGTTTGCGGGTCAAGCTCGTTTAAAAAAATTGAATTTTTAAAACGGGGTACCCCGTTTCGCATTTGAATGACAAATGCGAAAAAAGAACATAATAGAAGAGCGCAGAGAATCTGCGCGGCAAATCATCAAGGTTGGAACGCCGTAGGCGTCAACAAAATAAATTAACACCTATTTAGGAGGGAACCAAATGAAGGCAAAAAAATGGGCTTGCATTGCAACTGCCGCCGTTATGACGGCGTCGCTGGCTGCGATCTTTGCGGGCTGCGGAGACAAGGATGCGGACAAACTCACCGTTACCTGGTACAACAACAGAGAAGTACTCAAAACGGACAAAGTGGAATCGGGCACGAAGCTGACCGAGTGGACGCCTACGAGAGACGGTTACGAATTCAAGGGCTGGTATGAGGAGGCTTCGCTCACGACGAAGTTCGATTTCACCAAAGCGATCACGGAGAACACCGAGGTTTATTCTTCCTGGCTCAAAACGGAGTACGTTCCGGATAGCAACACCTATTACGTGATCGGTACGGGCGCGGGTTCTTTGAAGAACAGCAATTGGTCGCACGCTCCCGAAGCGGAGGATCTGAAATTCGTAAAGAATGCGGAGGTCACGACCGCGAACGAATTTACCGTCACGATTTCCATGTATGAGGGCGACAGATTCCAAATCACCCCCGGCAGCTGGTCGACGGGAAGAGCGGGTATCGGGAATATCCAAGGCGTTGCCTATGCCGATTTCGCAGAGGGCGAGAACCCCTACCTGCCCGACACTTCGGGTACGGCTGCCGACGAGGATTACGCGGTCGTAAAGAACAGCGACGGCGAAGTGGTATTCCACGGCGGTAACGAGAACGGCGACTCCTATACGAATTGGAACATCGTGCTCAACGAAGGTCACGACGGAAAATATAAGTTCACTTACCACACCTTCCCCGGTCAAGAAGGCAACAACTATATCACTTGGGAACTCGTGGAACACCTCGAACCCATGCAAGAAACGCATAAGATGCACATTATCGGCGGTATGAACAACTGGGACAGCGAGCACCCCGAAAACTTGATTGCGATGCAGAAGGGCACCGGAAGCATTTGGACGGGATTCTTCACGACCCAAGAACCCGTTGAGTTCAAATTGTTCAACAGCATTAACGGCGATTGGATCGGCCCCGGCCCCACGAGCAACTTCAAGGCGGAAACCGCAGGCACCTATTGCGTGACCTACGATCAGGATACGAATACCGCACAGTTTGCGAAATGCGAATACTACGTGGTAGGTACCTTCCTCGACGGTACGAACGCGGTGAACTTCGCCGTTAAAGACGGCGTTACGCCCAAGATGACGACGGCTGACGACGGCGCGACCTACACGGTAACCTTTACGGCTGAGGACGTGACGGGGAACAGCAGCTTCTCTTGGATCAAAGATCAGAACAAACCCGGCGTGTGCGCGATCAAAGTTGTGTTCGGTTGCGAGCTCGGCATTAAAGATTGGTTCGCAGACAACGGCAACGGCGGCGACAACTTCTATCTTACGGCGGGCGAGCATACCGTTACGCTTACCGTAGACGGCGGAGCGGTGACTGTTTCCTAAGATTTGACTGCTTCGGCGCGATCCCCCGCTTCACGGCGGGGGAGGTGCGCCAAAATCTAAAACAAAATTGTGGAGAAAATCATGAATAAATTCGGAAAGATCACGTGTCTTACTCTCGGAGCTGTTATGTCGCTCGGCTTTGCTTGCGCTTGCGGCGAGGCGGGGGACGGCGATTCCGCAAATAAAGGAGAACAAAAGGTGTTCGTCATATGGTGTCCCGAGGCGGATCATGAATTCGCGAAACAGGTTGCCGATGACTTCCTGAAAGAAAATAAAGATCTTAACCTTAAATTCCAATTCGGCATTCAGGGCGAAAACGATGCGGCGACCAAGGTTCTTACCGACGTAGAGAACGCGCCCGACGTGTTCTCGTTTTCGAGCGACCAAATCAATAAGCTCATCGTAGGCGACGCGCTTGCCCGTATCGGCGGCGAACGTCTTGACAGGATCAAGGCGCAGAACACTGCGGAGTCGATCGATTCCGCAACCGTTACGGTGGGGGGAGCGGAAATGACCTATGCCTTCCCGTATACGGACAATACTTTTTTCCTTTACTACAACAAATCGAAATTCACCGAAAACGACGTCAAGACGCTCGACGGCATCTTGGCAAAGTGCAGCGCTACCGAGCAGTTCGGCTATCCCATGAACGACGGTTGGTACAACTCGGCGTTCTTCTTCGGCAAGGGGCTGGGCTACGAGGTGGAATTCTCGGATCAGCTTGCGGAGAATAAAGTCACGACCGACTTCGGCAACGAAGTGGGCCAGCAGGTTGCGGAAGCGATGTGGCAATACGTTCAGAATCCCGCATTCAAAGCGGATTCCGACGACTCCAAGCTCATTTCCGGTTTCCAGACCGGTAAAATCATCGCCGGCGTTTCGGGGATTTGGAATAAGACCTCCATACAAAAATATTTGGGCGAAGATTTCGGTGTAGCCAAGCTTCCCACCTATACCTTGGGCACGGAACAGGTTCAGCTCACGGCTTTCGCGGGGTATAAGCTTCTCGGCGTGAGCAAGCATTCTCCGAACTTGGTCGTTGCACAGCAGTTTGCGGAATTCTACACGAATAAGGCAAATCAGATCAAGCATTTCGAGGCGCGCGGCTACCTGCCTACCGACAAAGAGGCGCAGACCGATTCCCGCATCACGAGCGACGCTTGCGCGCTCGCGATCAAGGAACAGCTCGTTTATACGAAGACGCAAAAGGGAGTGCCTACCACGCTTTGGACGCCCATGCAGGGCTTTGGCGACGCTATGATCACCGCCGCAGGCAAGGGCGAGGAGTTCGACGTTCAAAAACAACTCGCAGCCGCAGTCACGGCTATCAATAAGTAAGAAAGCTCTTTCCATGAAAGCTCGGGGCAAACCAACCTTTGCCCCGTTCGCTTTATCGGGGTAAACGTTCTCGGCTTCCTCCGCGGGGGGAGCGGATAAGAGGCTAAGGTACCTGTAATAAGGAGGTTATAACTATGGAAAAAGAAAGCGTTCTCAGCCGAATGGGAGTTTCCGTTAAGGAGTTTTTTGTCGGCGAGGACAGCATCTTCCGCCGTTTTGGGCGTGCCGTAAAAAAAGCGGTCTTGTCCGTCGTACACGGCTCGCTTGCGGTTAAGCTTTCCTGCCTGTTTATGGGCATGGGACAAATGATGCGCAAGCAGGTCGTAAAGGGCATTGTCTATCTGCTTTTGGAGATCGGCTTTATCCTGTTCATGGTGTTCTTCGGCGGGAAATATATCGGGCATTTGTTCTCGGGTAGCCTCGGCACCAAGGCGAGCGGAGAGGTTTGGAACGAGGAGCTCGGCGTTTACGAGGCGGTAAAAGGGGATAACAGCTTTTTGATTTTGCTCTACGGCGTTGTTTCTTTGATCGTACTCATTATGTTTATTACCGTATGGGTCATGAATATCCGCGGTAATCTCGAAAACGACAGAGCGCTTGCGGAAGGGCGCAAACTTGCTACGTTCAAGCAGGATTGCAACACTTTCATCAATAAAAAGTTCTACGTGCCGCTGTTGATTCCTCCGCTTTTAGGGCTTTTGGTGTTCACGATCATGCCCCTCGTGTTCATGATTTTGATCGCGTTCACCAATTACGACTTCGAGCACACGCCTCCCGGACAGCTCTTTACTTGGGTGGGCTTTGCGAACTTCGGACAGCTGTTTTCCGTAGGAGGAGGAAGCGGGTTCTTCCTTGTGTTCCTGCGCGTGCTGCTCTGGACGTTTATTTGGGCGTTCTTCGCAACGTTCTCCAACTACTTCTTCGGCATGATCATCGCGCTGATGATCAACCGAAAGGGGATCAAACTCAAAAAACTTTGGCGTACGCTGTTCGTCGTGGTCATCGCGGTTCCGCAGTTCGTAACGCTACTGCTCATGCAGAAAATCCTCGACGGCGACGGTATTCTAAACGTCATTTTAGGGACGAATATCCGCTGGCTTGCCGACACTGCGAACGGCTCTATTATCCCGCGCGTGATGATCATTCTCGTCAATATGTGGATCGGTATTCCCTATACCCTTCTCATGTGCAGCGGAATTCTCATGAATATTCCCGCGGAGCAGTACGAGGCGGCGCGGCTCGACGGCGCAAACGCTTGGCAGCTCTTCTTCAAAATCACGTTGCCCTATATGCTTCACGTTACGGGACCTTATCTCATTACGCAGTTTGTGGGCAACATCAATAACTTCAACGTCATCTGGCTGTTGACGGGCGGCGGACCTGTCGATAATATCAATTACGGCGGAGGATCGCAGGCGCAGTCTACCGACCTCCTGGTCACTTGGCTGTACCGTTTAACGACGGACACCAATCCCCGCTATAATATCGCCTCCGTGATCGGTATCGTCATCTTCATCATTTGCGCGGTGCTCTCGCTGATCACCTATAACCGCTCGGGCGCCACCAAGAACGAGGAGGTATACCAGTGATGAAAGCTCAAACTTTTAAAGAAAAATTACTCGGGCAAAGAACGCGTACCGCCGTCACCGACGGTTTCATCTACGTCATTCTTGCGGTGCTCGGCATTTTGTGGATCTTGCCGATCGTGTTCATGCTCTATACTTCGTTGCGCGTCACGCCCGAAACGGGCATAATCACCAAGCTGTTTCCCGATGATTTGCAGCTCGGCTTCGGCAACTATGTAAGACTTTTCCAAGATTCGCTGTTCCTGCGTTGGTTCGGGAACACGCTTCTCGTCGCCGTTTGTTCCTGCGCGATCACCACGCTGTTCATTCTCATGGTCAGCTACGCGTTCTCGCGGATGCGCTTTAAAATGAGAAAACCGCTCATGAACGTGATGCTGGTTTTGGGAATGTTCCCCGGCTTCATGAGCATGATCGCGGTGTACTTCATTCTCAAAGCGGTCGGGCTCACCAATTCGCTGTTTGCGCTCATTCTCGTATATTCGTGCGGTGCGGCGCTCTCCTATTACGTATGCAAGGGCTTTTTCGACACCCTGCCCCGTTCCTTGGAGGAGGCGGCGATCTTGGACGGCGCAAGCCAATGGACGGTATTTTGGCGGGTAACGCTTCCGCTTTCCAAGCCCATTATCGTGTATACCGTGCTTACGTCGTTTATCGCGCCTTGGTGCGATTTCATCTTCGTGAACACCATTATAAACGACGCGGAAAAATACACCGTGGCGTTGGGACTCTACCGTATGATCAACGCGGAGAAGAACTCTTTCAGCGAGAACTTTACCGTATTCTGTGCGGGCGCGACTATTGTCGGCGCGATCATCTCCGCATTCTTCCTCAGTATGCAACGGTACTATGTGGAAGGGGTTACGGGCGGCGCGGTAAAATAATCCGCAGATTCAAGGAGGTTACGGCTCAATATGAAACTGAAAAGAATTGCCTGTGCGGCGGCGGCTTTTGCGCTCGCGCTTCCCTTTGCCGCTTGCGGAGGGAAGGAAGAGCAGCCTACGGCGCTCGACGACAATTACCGCAACTGGTACGAAATTTTCGTCCGCTCCTTTTGCGACTCGGGCGACGACGGGATCGGCGATCTCAAAGGGGTAACGCAAAAGCTCGATTACGTGAAGGAAATGGGCTTTAACGGCATATGGTTCATGCCTGTCTGTCAGTCCGATACTTATCACGGTTACGACGTCGTGGACTACTACACGATCGAAAGCGATTACGGCACCAACGACGATTTTAAGGAACTCGTGCGGGAGGCGCATTCCCGCGGGATCAACGTGATCGTGGATATGGTGTTCAACCACTCGTCGGTCACGCACTCGTGGTTTAAAAAGGCGGTTCAAGCGCTCCGCAACGGGGAAACGACGGGCGAAAACGCCAAGTATATCGACTATTACAATTTCTCCGAAACGCAAAGCACTGGTTACGCTCCCGTGGGCGGCGTGGATCTGTTTTATGAATGCCGTTTCGATACCGCGATGCCCGACTTGAATCTCGACAGCGCTGCGGTGCGCGAGGAGATTTCCGACATCATGGAATTTTGGCTCACAGAAATGGACGTGGACGGATTCCGTTTGGACGCGTGTACGAGCTACTACACGGGCAACGTGCAGAAGAACGTGGAATTTTTGAGCTTCGTCAATACCGAGGCAAAGTCCGTAAAGGAAGACGCGTACATCGTCGGCGAAGTGTGGGAGGGGACTGACGCGCAGATCCGCGCCTATTACGAGAGCGGGATCGACAGTTGTTTCCTGTTCACGGCGAGCGCGGGCGCGGCGGGGCTGAGTACCATCAAATCGACGCTCTCCTCCATTCAAAGCAAACCGGGAGATTACTTCACGAAGTTGCTTCTCGACTATCAGACCGTCTACGACAAGGGTTCGCAAGCGCCGTTTTTGAGCAATCACGACACCTCGCGCGCGGCGAATATGCTTGTGGGAGAGGCGCAGGTTAAAATGGGCGCGGGGCTGCTTGCTCTCATGAACGGAAACACGTTCGTGTACTACGGCGACGAGATCGGTATGGTGTGCAAGGACGCTTCTTCCGATCCCACCAAGCGGATTCCCATGCGTTGGAGCGATAATTTAATGGCGGAGGGGCAGGTGTTTATTCCCCCTCAACCCGGCGTTTCCATCGGCGCGGACGCTTACCGTTATCCGTCGGTGGCGGAACAGCAGGAGGACGAATTCTCTATTCTCGCATACTACAAAAAGGTGATGAATATGCGTCACCGCCACCCCGAAATCGCGCGCGGTACGGTAGAGGCGCTCTCTGCGCCCAACGCGAGCGTCGCCGCGTTCAAGAAGACTTACGACGGCAAATCTATTACCGTGCTCGTCAATCTTTCGGATATGGAAACGTACACCGTAAACCTTTCCGACTACGGCGACGTAAAAGTGACGGATCTCATCGACGCGACGCGCGAGAAGAGCGCTTCTTCCAAAAAAGACGTGACGATGAAACCCTACTCCATTGCAATTTTGCATTAAAGCGTTCTTTTGTCTTTCCCGTGTAGGGGAAGTCGGGAGGGCAGGATATACGGGTGTTTTCCGCACCCGTATCATTATGGGAAAAATTTGGGAAAAAGCAGGAAAAGAGGTTAAAAATGAGCGGATATTTACAGGAACTGAGGAATTTGGACGTAAAGGGAAAGGACGTTATCACCCTTTATAACGAGATTTCCGAGCTTGCCATGCGGGAGTGTACGACGCGTATTTCGGCAAAAGAGGAGCGCAACGCCTACTATCTTTCTATGGAGTATCTCATCGGTCGGAGCTTTTATAATAATTTGATGGAGCTCGGCGTGTTGGAAGAAACGAGGCGCATTCTCGCCGAAAAGGGCGTGGATATCAACGTGTTCGAAGAAATCGAGGACGCCGCGCTCGGAAACGGAGGTTTGGGCAGGCTTGCGGCGTGCTTTATGGATTCCGCCGCCGCGCTCGGGTTGCCCCTCTACGGTTACGGAATTCGATTCCGTTACGGTTTGTTCCGTCAACGCATCGAGGAGGGCTTCCAAAAGGAGCTTCCCGACGATTGGCAACGTTTCGGCGATCCGTGGAGCATTCGACGCGAGGAGGAAGCGCGTAAGATCGAATTTGCCGATTTTACCGCGCTTGCCGTACCCTACGACATTCCCGTCATCGGCAAACGGGTCAATTGTTTGAGGCTCTATCAGGCGGAGGGCTGTCCCGAGGCGGAAAAAATCAGCGAATATCTCTATCCCGCCGACGATACCGAAGAGGGGAAACTCCTTCGTCTTCGGCAGGAATATTTCTTCTCCGCCGCGGCGATCGGCGAGCTTGTCGAACGTCACGCAAAGCTATACGGCAAGCACTTCGAGAGTTTTCCCAAATACAACACCGTGCAGCTCAACGACACACACCCCGTACTTGCGATCGCGGAGCTCGTACGTCTGCTCACCGTCAAGTATCGTATAAGCGTGCCCAAAGCGGCGGAAATCGCCAAGCAGACATTCAATTACACCAACCATACCGTACTTCCCGAAGCGCTCGAATGCTGGCGGGAAGAGCTTGTTCGAAAGATTTTGCCTGATATTGCGGACATTCTCTTACAGCTCGCGACTCTCCAAAAGCGGGAACTCAAACGCACCGCGCTCACCGAATCGGCATGTTCGGATTTGATTTTTTACGACAAGGGCGTATTCTCCATGGCGAAGCTCGCCGTTTGGTGCTCCACGTCAATCAATGGCGTTGCGGCGTTGCATACGGAAATTTTGAAGAAAAATCTGTTCGCTACGGCGTATTCCGTCTATCCCGAAAAATTTCAAAATAAGACGAACGGCGTAACAAAGCGCCGTTGGCTCATGCTCAACAATCCCGAACTTTCTAAGCTCATCGACGGGGCGATCGGCCCGCAGTGGAGGGAAGCGCGCGCCGACCATTCCGCATTGAAAGGGAAGGTTTCTTCGCTCGAAGAGGACTTTATTAAAGTCAAGCGGGAAAAGCGTCGTCAGCTCTTCTCCTATATCGAAGAACGCGAGGGCGTGAAGATCCCCGAGCATTTCTTGGTGTTTGCGCAGGTCAAGCGTCTGCACGAATATAAGCGGCAATTCATGACGGCGCTTGCCATTTTGGAGCTCTATGAGCTCATCAAGAGCGGGCAGGTCAACGACTTCCGTCCCAGCCTCTTCCTTTTCGGTGCGAAAAGCGCGCCCTCCTATACGCGCGCCAAGGGCATCATCAAGCTCATCAACGAAATCGCAAAACTTGTCAATAACGACGAGCAAGTCAATCAGCGCTTACGCGTAGTGTTCGTGCAGAACTACGACGTGTCCTATGCCGAAAAAATCGTCGCCGGCACGGACGTTTCTTTGCAGGTTTCCACGGCGGGGTTGGAGGCATCCGGCACGGGCAACATGAAGTTCATGATGAACGGCGCGGTCACTTGCGGTACGCTCGACGGCGCGAATATCGAAATCGTCGAACAGGCGGGCGAGGAAAACAATTACATTTTCGGCGCAACGGTAGACGAAATCGCGCGCATTTCGGAAAGTTACGATCCTTGCGCCCTGCTCGACCAAAAGCCGCTCCACAAAAAAGCGCTCGAAAGTTTGGTGGACGGAACGCTGTCGGACGGCGGTACGGGCTGCTTCTCGGAACTGTACGGCTCGCTCACCGAGGGCGCGAGCTGGCATAAGCCCGACAATTACTACGTGCTTTATGACTTGGAACCCTACGTGAATACCTTGCTCGATATCAACCGCGACAGCGGAAACGAGCGGGCGTTTGCGCACAAACAGCTCGAGAACGTAGCTTCGTCGTCATTCTTCTCATCCGACAGGACGATCGCCGAGTACGCGGAGAAAATTTGGCATATAAGTTGAGCTTATAGTTTATATTCGAGATTGCGATAGACAATTTTATAAAAATATGCGGTAAAAGCGTGACATTTTTTGTATGAATATGATAAAATACAAATGTCGAGGTTAAACAACCAAAACGCTGAAACCGCATTTTTTTATTGCCACTGTCAAAGGAGCAAAGATATATGGAATACGTAGACAGAGTACTTGCCGATTTAAAGGCGAAAAATCCAAACGAGCCCGAATTTCATCAGGCGGCTACTGAAATTTTGAACGGATTAAGACCCGTCGTTGCCAAACACCCCGAGTATGAGAAGGCGGCGCTTTTGGAGCGTTTCGTAGAGCCCGAGCGCGCCGTGCTCTTCCGCGTTCCTTGGGTGGACGATAGCGGGAGTGTACACGTGAACAAGGGTTATCGCGTGCAGTTCAACAGCGCGATAGGCCCTTACAAGGGCGGGCTTCGCTTTCACCCCTCCGTCAATCTTTCCATTATTAAATTTTTGGGGCTCGAACAGATCCTCAAAAACAGTCTTACGGGATTGCCCATCGGCGGGGGCAAGGGGGGGAGCGACTTCGACCCCAAGGGCAAGAGCGACAATGAGATCATGCGCTTCTGCCAAAGCTTTATGACCGAGCTTTATCGCCATATCGGGCAGGACACCGACGTGCCCGCGGGCGACATCGGCGTGGGCGGAAGAGAGATCGGTTATCTGTTCGGGCAGTACAAACGCATTCGTGACGAGCACGTGGGCGTGCTCACGGGCAGGGGGCTGAGCTACGGCGGAAGCCTTGCGCGTAAGGAGGCGACGGGTTACGGACTCGTTTACATGACGGAGGAAGCGCTCAAATGCCGCGGCGATAGCTTCAAGGGCAAAACGGTCGTTATTTCGGGCTCGGGCAACGTTGCGATCTACGCCGCCGAAAAGGCGCAGAGCTTGGGCGCGAAGGTCGTTGCCATGTACGATTCCAACGGCTACGTTTATGATAAAAACGGCATTCGGCTCGACGTTATCAAGCAAATCAAAGAGGTCGAGCGCGGGCGTATCAAGGAGTATGCGGCACGCGTGAAGGGCGCGGAGTACCGAGAAGGCTGTAAAGGCATCTGGACGGTGAAGTGCGATATCGCGCTTCCTTGCGCGACGCAGAACGAAATCGATGGAGAATCGGCGGAAATCCTTGTAAAAAACGGCGTGAAGTACGTGGGCGAGGGCGCGAATATGCCCACGACCTTGGAAGGAATCGCGGTGTTCCAAAAGGCGGGGGTGGTATTCTTGCCCGCAAAGGCGGCGAACGCAGGCGGCGTTGCAACGAGCGCACTCGAGATGGCACAGTCGAGCGGGCGGCTCTTTTGGGCGTTTGAAGAGGTGGACGCCAAACTGAAAAGCATCATGGTAAATATTTACCATAATATGGATAACGCAGCCAAGGAATACGGCTGCGAAGGGGATTACGTTGCGGGCGCGAACATCGCGGGCTTTCTGAAAGTTGCCGAGGCGATGATGGCGCAGGGCATCGTATAATTCGCCTGTCACACTCTCGGTGATAGAGATATGGGTTTGCAAAAACGGAGCGCAACGCGCTCCGTTTTTGCATGCCTTGTTTTGCGGAATGTCCCTCAAAACGACGACGGCAAGTAATGTTCGAAAATGATATTGTCGCAATATTTGCGCGCTTGCGCTTCCTCTGAGGCGGAGCGTACCGTCCAGCCGAGTTTCAAGCCGTGAAAACGTTCGGTGGATTTTTGCGGATAGTCCGTAAAGTGATAGCTGACGAAATCGGGCTTTACCGATTTGTTAAAGCTCATGTTTTTTACTGCGCGCGCCTTGATCCGCCAAAAAACGGAATTGTCGAAATCCTGCTTGCCGGAATCGGCGGTGGCGAGCACGCCGCAGGGGATATCGGGGCAAAGCCGTTTGTACTCTTTTACGTAAAAAGGGTTAAAGCTCTGCACGGCGTATTTTCCGTCATACCCGTCGAGCGATGCGGCGATTTTGCCGATAAATTCCTTTTTGTCCGCGCGGGGTTCGTTTTTGATTTCGAGAAGCAACGGCGTTCTCCCGCCGAGGAAATCCAAAAATTCCGCAAAAAGGGGAATGCGCTCTTCCGTACCCTCCAATCGCAGTTCTTTGAGCTCGTTTGCGGAGAGTTCGTTCACCCTCTTATTTACGCCCGTCATGCGTGTCAGCGTGTCGTCGTGGAATATCATCAGCTCGCCGTCTTTGGAAAGCCGTACGTCCGTTTCGATCGTAAAACCCGCCTTGATCGCCGCTTCGAATGCGGAAAGGGAATTTTCCGGCTTATTATCGTCGTGCAGACCGCGGTGTGCAACGGGAATCTTTTTTAAAAATTCAAGTTCCATAGGAATATTTTAGCAAATTTTCAAGCGAAATGCAATAGTACTTGCCAATTTTGCGGAAATATCTTATAATAAAAAGCGAGAAAACTTGCTTGCAAGGGGTTTCGAATCTCTGATTTTTGCATTGCTATGCTATAATGAAGAGTGAAAAAGGAAGGAAAGTATGGCAAAGCCCAACGAAAATTTGAGAAATTTCTGCATTATCGCGCATATCGACCACGGAAAGAGCACCATTGCCGACCGTATTATGGAGCTTACGGGGCAGGTGAGCAAGCGGGATATGGAGGCTCAGCTTCTCGACAGCATGGATATCGAGCGGGAGCGCGGCATTACCATTAAACTGACTCCCGTGAGAATGTACTACACGGCGGACGACGGCAAGGAGTATGAGTTCAATCTCATCGACACCCCCGGACACGTGGACTTCACTTACGAGGTGAGCCGTTCGCTTGCGGCGTGCGAAGGGGCGATTTTGGTGGTGGACGCTACGCAGGGCGTGGAGGCGCAGACGCTTGCCAACGTCTATCTTGCGCTTGAAAACAATTTGGAAATCGTGCCCGTGCTCAATAAAATCGACCTTGCTTCCGCCCGTATCGACGAAACCAAGGCGGAGATCGAAGACGTGATCGGGCTGGACGCTTCCGAAGCCCCCTGCGTATCCGCCAAGGAGGGCACGAATATCCACGATATTTTGGAGGCGGTCGTCAAGCTCGTGCCTCCGCCCGACGGGGACACCGAAGCCCCTTTAAAGGCGCTCATTTTCGACAGCTACTACGATAATTATAAGGGCGTTATCCTCTTTGTCCGCATGAAAGACGGCGTTTTGAAAGTGGGGGATAAAATCAAGACTTTTCTTTCCGAACGCACCTACGACGTGACGGAACTCGGCGCGTTTTCTCCGCAATTGCAGCCCAAGGAGAAGCTTGCGGCGGGGGAAGTCGGCTATATCGCGGCGAGCATCAAGTCTATCGAGGACGTCGCCGTGGGCGACACGGTGACAAGCGCGCTTCGTCCTGCGCCCGAGCCTTTGCCCGGCTATAAAAAGGTGCAACCCGTTGTATTTTGCGGAATATATCCGTTAGACGGAAGCAAATTTCTCGATTTGAAGGAAGCGATCTTAAAGCTCAAACTCAACGACGCGGCGCTTATCTTCGAGCCCGACAATTCCGTTGCGCTGGGGTTCGGCTTCCGTTGCGGATTTTTGGGGCTGTTGCACATGGAAATCGTGCAGGAGCGCATCGAACGGGAGTTCAATCTCGACATTATCACAACCGCGCCGTCCGTTTCTTATCTCGTCCATAAGACGGACGGGAGCGAACTGTACGTAGACAATCCGTCCCACCTGCCGTCCCCTTCGGATATCGATTATATGGAAGAGCCGATCGTGAAGGCGGAAATCTATTCCCCGCCCGATTATTTGGGGCAGATCATGGATTTATGTCAGGACAAGCGGGGAAGCTTCAAGGATATGACTTATTTGGACGCGCGTCGGGTCAAGCTCGAATACCGCCTGCCTCTCAACGAAATCGTGTACGACTTTTTCGACGAGCTGAAATCCCGTACCAAGGGCTACGCCAGCTTCGATTACGAAATTGCGGGCTACGAGCGGAGCAAGCTCGTAAAGCTGGATATTTTGCTCAACGGCGACGTTTGCGACGCGCTTTCCACCATTGTGCATGAGGAACGGGCGTATGCGCGCGGAAGAACTCTTTGCGAAAATCTCAAAGAAGCCATTCCGCGCCAGCTTTTCGAAATTCCCGTTCAGGCGGCGATCGGCGGAAAGATCATTGCCCGCGAAACGGTCAAGGCGGTGAGAAAGGACGTGCTCGCCAAGTGCTACGGCGGGGACATCACGCGCAAAAAGAAGTTGCTCGAAAAGCAGAAAGAGGGGAAGAAGCGGATGCGTCAAGTCGGCTCGGTGGAAGTCCCCAGCGAAGTCTTTATGGAAATTTTAAAGACGAATAAGGATAAGTAGGCACGGCGGGACGAAATGCCTTTTGACGGTGCGACTGAAATAATGATGAAGTTTGATGAATCGGTGTATGAATTTTTAAAAAGAGTGCCGAGGGGAAAAGTCGTTACCTACGGTTTGATCGCGCGTGCGATCGGGCGTCCGCGCGCCGCAAGGCAGGTGGGAAACGCGCTTCACCGTAACCCTGCGCCCGTTATCGTGCCCTGTCACCGCGTCGTGAACAGGGAGGGACGGCTTGCGCCCGCGTTTGCGTTCGGCGGGATCGACAAGCAAGCCGCGCTTCTGCGCGAGGAGGGCGTCGAGGTCGTAGACGGCTACGTCGATCTTGAAAAATATCTGATCGAGCGTTTTTAAAAACGCGTCAGCTTGGTAAGGAGTTTTTTATGGCCGGTATTTATATCCATATCCCTTTTTGTAAACACAAGTGTACCTATTGCGACTTTACCTCTTTTCCCAACCGCATTCAGTTTGCGGAGGCGTATATGGCGTGCGTGTATAAGGAAATGGATCTGCGCGCAAAGGAATTGCAGGATAAGGTATTCGATACCGTCTACTTCGGCGGGGGAACGCCCTCCGTCATCGATCCCGACTATATTTACGGTGCGATGAAGAAGATCAAAAACAGCTTCCGCCTCGGCAAAAATCCCGAAATCACCATAGAGCTCAACCCGGGCACGGTGAGCGAAAAGAAAATCGCCACCTACAAGCGCGCGGGAATCAACCGCTTTTCCATCGGCTTGCAGACGGCGATAGACAGTCAGCTCGAAAATTTGGGGAGGATCCACACCGCCCGCGACTATTTATACTGCACTTCCCTCTTGAAGGGGGAGAATTTCTCGACGGATATCATGCTCGGGCTCAAAGGGCAGACAAACGAGGACGTGAGAAAGACGGCGGAGCTTGCGGCGGGAAGCGGGGCGAAGCATATTTCCATGTACGCCTTAACGCCCGAGGACGGAACGCCCGTTTATACCGATTATCTCAACGGAGAATTGCCCGACGGCGACGAGGTCGCCGCGCTTTACGACTATGGCAGAACGCTGTTGAAGGAGAAGGGATACGAGCGTTACGAGGTGAGCAATTTTGCCCGCAAAGGATACGAAAGCCGCCATAATCTCAATTACTGGCGGCGCGGGGAATATATCGGGTTCGGGATATCCGCAAGCTCGTTTATGAACGGTCGGCGGTTTACGAACACGCTCGATTTGGACGAATATATCAAGTGCATTTTATCGGGCTTTCTGCCCGTGATCGACAGCGCTCCCGTGGAGGAGGGCGACGCGAAATTCGAATTCGTAATGCTCGCTTTGCGCACGGCGGAAGGGCTCTCCGCAAAGGCGTACCGCGCTTCGTTCGGAAGCGATTGGAAGAATGATTTCAAATCCGCCTATGCCCGCACGGCGCACTATTTGGAGGAGGACGGGGACGTTACCCGCATCCGCGACGAATACCTCTTCGTGCAGAATTCTATTTTATCCGAATACGCGGAGTAGGAGCGCGGGGGAGCCTCTCATTTCTTGCTTGGCAAAAAACCGTCGTGAGCGTAAGGTTTACCAAAGTTTATCGACGGAAAAACCGTTTACTTGGACGACCTCGAAGTAGGGCGAGCGCGCAATGTCGCGCGGGACGACGATCGCTCCGCCGTTGGAGTCTACGTCGTAACCGAAGTTTTTGAACGCCTGCCATACGATGTGCGCGCAGTGGGTCGCCGTAGGGGTGCGCCCGTTCTTGCACTGGTCCTTGGGAAAGAAAATTCCCACCGTCAAACGATAGGGCACATGCATCAGCTTTTCCTGCGCGCTCTTGGCAATTTCGGCGGGGTCGGTTTGAGCGCGGTATTCCTCTTTCAGCCGAAGCACCATGAAGTTGGAGCAGGTCGAAAACCATTCCACCGTGCCGTATCCGCTCGGCGCGGTGGGGGTGAACGATTCGAACGTGATCCCGCGTTTTGCGTCTACGATGAGCGCGGCGTGCCCGTTCCGCCATCCGAACGTGTGGCAGGAGGAGGATATGATGACGTCGCCGTCGTGCAGGGGCGCGATCGGGAAAGAAACTTTACCGTCCATATAGTCGTGCGGGGTGGTGATCGCCGCCATGTCGTGCACGACCGTCCCCTCGTAAAAGAACGCGTCTTGAAATTTTTCGTATTCCGCTTTGTCCGCGGAATTTTTTTTGAGCTCGTCGAGAGCGGGACGGTTGAGCCCCGTCTGGCGGAATAAAAAGGCGTAATCTTCTTCCGTCCATTCCTCCTTTTCGAGCACGGGAGTAAGTTCCTCCCGCGCGTAAGCGGGGAGCACGCGGGCGGTTTTTTCCACTGTATAGCTTGCAATCATCAGCGCGCCCGCAGTTACGGCGAGAACGATCCATATCGCCAAAAGAACGGAAAGCGCGACGATTGCTCGATTATGTCTTTTTCTTTTCACGTACCCCATTATAGCACTTCCGTAAAATTTGTCAAGCGCTCTGCATTCCATGAACGTCGCAATACGGCGTCAGGTTATCGCACGGAAGCCGAGGAATGAGGCGCAAGCGAGGTTTTTTTTCGATTTTCGGTTAAAATATGAGAAGAGGAATCAATTCGGTTTACTTTTTTACGAAAATGGAGTACAATAAATTTGACTTGCGGCAAACTTCGGCATACGGAGCTTGCCGTCGGAGCGGGAGAAGCTTATGGGTCTGATTTCCTATTTTACAAATAAATTTTCACGCAAGCGTCCCATAAGGCTCGGGCTTGCGCTCGGCAGCGGCGGCGCGAAAGGGCTTGCCCATATCGGCGCGCTCAAAGCGTTCGAGGAAGAGGGGATATCCTTTTCCGTCGTAACGGGAACGTCCATCGGCGGGATCGTCGGCGCGCTGTATGCAAAAGGGTATACCTCCGCGGACATGACGGGTATCATCGAGAGCCTCAACAGAAAGGAATTTGCGCGAAACTTACGTCCCTTCGGGGATATGGCGTTTGCCGAAGAGTATTTAAAAGAATACGTGGAGGGGGAGTTTTCCTCCCTGCGTCTGCCGTTCGCCGTATGGGCGACGGACGGCGAAACCAACGACGGGGTTCTGCTCCGCGAAGGGAGCGTGCCCCGCGCGCTGATCGCCTCTGCGGCGATTCCGCCCTTTTTCCGTTCGGTGGAAATCGGCGGGAAACGGCTGTACGACGGAGCGTTTACCAACGCCATTCCCGCGGACATCTGCAAGGAAATGGGCGCGGAAGCGGTCGTCGCGATCGATCTGTCCGCCTATATGCGTCCCGAGGAGGAAAAGGGAATGCTATCCCGTTTGCTCGGTACGGCGGTGGGGGCGTTCGTTCCCGTAAAGACGCTTGAAAACGCAAAATCGCGCGGGTACGACGCGGCGGATATTATGCTCCGCCCCAATCTATACGATTTTAAGGCGACCGACGTTTCCCGCGAGGCTATGGATAAAATGTACGAACTCGGCTATGCGGAAGCGCGCGCCCATATGGACGAAATCAAGGCGCTCGCCGCGCAGAAGGTAAAAAAATAAACACACGGCGGAGATCAAATGGAGCACGAAAGACAAGATCCGTTTCAAAAGCGCAGGCATTCCAAGGCGTTTTATATCAAGCTTGCCTGCGTCCTGTTTGCCGTGCTTTTGCTTGCCGTTTATTTGTTGCTTTTCTCGTTGGTACCGCTCCGCACTCTCCTGCCCGCCTATTCCTTGGCGGAGCGCGGGGAGGGAGAACTGCGGTTACATTTTCTTTCCGTGGGACAGGGCGACGCGACGATCGTGGAGTTTCCCGACGGCGAAATTGTGATTATCGACGCAGGAAACGGGAGCTTTGAAAACGAAAACCATATTTACCGCTATCTAAAAGCGTTAAAGCCAAACGGCGTGAGTATTGTCGTTACGCATGCGGATCTCGACCATTACGGCGGTTTTGCTCGGCTCTGCGAAGATTTTCCTGTAACCCGTGCCTATCTTCCTTTGCTTGGCTCGTCTTTAAGCGCATATTCCGATTTTTTGAAGCGCGTAAATGCATCGGGTGCGGAAACGGTAACGCTGTCGCGCCATATTCTCATTGCCAATCCGTCGGGTGCGTTTATCGCCTGCATTTCGCCGAACGGCGGGGAGCCCGTCGATAAAAACGAGGATTCCGCGGTGCTGTTCGTGAGCTACAAGGGCGTGAACGCACTGCTTGCGGGCGACATCGGAGAAACGCGGGAGAAGGCGCTTTTGCGCGAGTATGCCGTCGCGCCCGACGCGTTCGACTTCGGAGCGCGCCGCGTGCGGTTGGAAGAAACGGATATTTTGAAAGTTTCCCATCACGGGTCGGCTTCCTCCTCCTCGGAGGAATGGCTGGAAGCGCTCGGCGCGGAGGTCGCCGTGGTCAGCGTCGGAAAGGGAAACGGTTACGCGCATCCCGCCGAGGGCGTCATGAAGAGGCTTGCCTCAGCGGGCGCGCAAGTTTACAGGACGGACGAGCTCAGCGATATTATGATAACGGTTGCCGACGGCGGTTACACCGTCGCGCATCCGAACGGAGAAGCATTATGAGAGTTACA
>Ga0073906_1001705_pt1 | contig 32312 bp, 30 predicted proteins | sample Inofromicrocosms_FD_65485 | JGI IMG/M metagenome (GOLD analysis project Ga0073906, IMG submission 65485) | Mouse cecum microbial communities from Vienna, Austria - Inoculum for glucosamine and mucus D2O microcosms | ecosystem: Host-associated > Mammals > Digestive system > Large intestine >...
CAGCTCGTCTTCTGGCGGTAAACACGACGGTAAAAAATCAGGCGACCCGACCGGGTCACCTGATAATCTATGTCTCTTTTCAGAACAGCCGTTAGGGCTTTCGTTATCCCGAACTCGCGTCTTGTGGTCTCTGTGGTTCGAGATTCGGTTTTTGTGGATTGCTCAGAAGGGGAAGTTGATGCCGATGTTGAGGTCGGCATTGGAGTTGAGCGGCACGAACTGCTTCGACAGCTTGCCCATCGTGTGGTCCGTCCCGACGAAGAAGTTGAAGCCCGTGGTGTGCAGGTTGAGGAGCCATCCGAAGCCGACCCCGTAGGTGCCCATCACCACGTTCGCGCTCGCCGACACCCACTTCAGCGGGTTGACGTCGGCCGACACGCGGAACTGCGTCCACGTGTACGCGCCGTTGATCCGCGTGGAGTTCACTAGGCCGAAATGCAGCTTGCGGTAGAGCGGGAACTCATAGTCCACGCCGAAGTTGAGCGTGGCTGCGAGGGCTCGTGTGCGCGACGTAAGCTGCCCCATGTCTTTCAGCTCGTAGAGCCTGGAAAGGTCGTCGGACAGGCGGTCCCATTCGTCCGAGAAGGAGTTGGCGGCGTTGTCGTCTGCGCTGAAGATGTATGAATCCGTGTCTATGGTCTGGTCGCCGTCGGTCGATGCCCAGGCCGTCTTCCCCCAGCTCATGAATCCGAGGTCGAGTATGGCGGCGGAGAAACGGAAGTCGCGCCATTCGTATTCCGCGCCGAGGTCGAGCCCCATGCCGAATCCGTTGAGCGAGAAACCGTCGTCGAGGTTCGCTCCGGAGACGTAGTCGTGTCCGGTCTTGTCGTTGGTCTTCGTGTTGAAACGCAGGCCGCCCACCGAGGCGTATATGTCGGCGTTGGTCACGGCGGTCCAGGAGTCGTGGCCGAGCGTGAGGTCGGCGCGGTTGAAGCGGAAATCGGCGCATCCCGCCCCGATGAGGAACTTGAGCGCGGCTCCGACCCGCAGACCCGGCACCTGGCTGACGTCGCGCGAATGGCCCAGCGATATGTCGGCGTATGCGTCGGCATAGCCCCTCATGTCCTTGATGTCGTAGGTGCGGTTGGACATGCCTTCCTTGGCGAGAGAGAAGAACGCCTTGGGGACGGACGCGTTGATGTTGGCGTTGGCCCCGATGCTCACGGTGTTGTAGCCACCGAAGGCCTTGAACCCTGCGGATAGGATGCCTGCCTTGACGTTCGAGCCGATCCGGTTCTTGTCGCCGAACCTGTCCATGGCCTCGGCCACGCCGATGCCCGGGTTGGTGAAGAGCACGGTCTTCCCGCCGCGCTTGTAGACCACGTCGGAGAGGTGGAGGTTGCCGCGCATGGCGAGGTTGAGGTTGCCTATGGCCGGGAAGGAGACGAAGCCCTTGTCGTTGCCGAATGCCGGGTTCATCTGGAAGCGGTAGGCATAGTTGTCGAGGAAATATCCGGAATACGTGTTCTGCGCCCCGGCCAGCCCCGTGCCGAGGAGGATTGCGGCCGCTGCGGCCGTCGTCTTTATTGCTTTGTTCATGATGTATGGTCGGTCAGGGGGATTAGAATTTCTTGGTGTATGTTCCGCCTACGGTTATGCGGATTTTCTTCAGGGTCATGCTCTGCGAAGGCGCGAGGGTGGCCGACGAGCCGTCGGGACGCACTTCCGCCGTGAACTCTATGCCGTCGAGATGCTCCACGGTGCCGGTCATGGTAAGCTCCACGGGCACGTCCTGGGCGTTGGCCGGGATGTTGCCGCCGGTTACGCTCACGCCGTCGATCACGCGTCCGTCCTTGTCGAGCGGATGGGCGGTCAGCACCGCATTGAGCGGCAGCGTGGACGACACTTCCGTGGTGAGCTTCATCGTGGATATGACGATTGCGTCGATGTCCTCGTCGTTCCAGCCGTCTTTGCGGTCGGTGTAATAGATCACGGAACCGCTGTGGGCGTCGCCCGTGAGGGCGAGCGGCGCGAGCAGCCGGTAGGTGCCTTCCATGCGCGGCAGGTCGCGTCCCAGGCGGAATCCGGCCACGTTCTGCATCGGCACTTTCGGCGAAATCAGGTCTACGCCGATTGACTTGGGCAGGCCTTTTCCACTGAGCACGTTGCTGAGCGAGGCGAATCCGACGTGTTCCATCCCGCTGCGGTATTCCTCCGGCACGTCGGCCGGGGCGACGGGAGAGAGGCAGAAGTTGTAGGGGCCTTCACCTCGGGAGTGTCCGATTGTGAACCGGTCGAGGGTGAATGCCTCGGGCTGCTGGTTGTCGCGGAGTGCGGTGAGCCTCATCCCCGTCTGGCTGTCGAGGCGGTCTGCGCCCAGCGGATTGCTGACGCTGAGGTATATCTGCGGGTTGTGGAGTATGAGGTTTGTCTTGTCCTGGGCGAGGAACTCCGGGAGGTCGTTCAGTTCGATCGGGGCCATATCGAGCCCTTCGCCCTCAAGGTCGTATTCGATGGCGCCGGAGATTGCCGTGGCGTTGAACGTGCCGAGTTCGTAGCTGACATCGACCGTCACGCTCCGTGGCATGTCCGCAGGCGTGGTTCCGGCCGCCGGGGTGAGGACGAGCGACGCCCGGTCGATGGTGAAGTGAGAGTCGAGCAGTAAGGAATGCGATTCATGGTCGATGTCGGTGCCGTTGGCCGCGAGGTCGATGCCCGTTGCGTTCAGCTCGAGCGTCCCGCGCCCGTTGGCGTCGAGGGGCAGCGACGCTATTGTCATTGTCCCGGTGGCCGCGTCGTATGTGCGTCCGGCCGCGTCGGCCATCCTGAGGCCCTTGGGCAGGCGCAGGCTCATGTCGCGCAGTTCCCTTCCGGCGATGCCCTGAGGGCCGTCCATGCGGAAGACGAAGGCCATCCGCAGGTTTTCCAAGTCGGTGTACGTTACGGAATGGATTGCCTTGTCGATGCCGTCGGCGCGGTAGTCGAGCTTCTTTTCCACCGGTGCGGTGAGGGTGTAGGTCTGCGCGTCCGCGGCGGCGCGGCGGCGACCTTTGGCCCCGGCGGGGCCTGTCAGTTCGAATTCAGCGGATGTGGGGTAGATGGGGTCGGGCGCCGCCGAGAAAGGGTCGATGCGCAGCGGGTCGGAGCTGAACGAGCCAGTCTCCTCGACGGCATAGAATGTCTTGCCGTTGATCGTAACCTCCTTCACCTTGTCGTCCTCGTTCTCGCCGACTGCGATTATGTCGCTGAGCGTGACAGGTGCGAGGTTGACAGGCAATGTCAGGTCGTTCACCTTGATTTCACTCGTGGTGTCGATGTCCGTGAGGTCGTATCCGTTGTCGATGCACCCCGTCAGCAACATCGTCATGGTCGTGGCGGCGGTAGCCGCCAAGGCATGTTGTCGTTTCATTTGGCTGTTGTATCAGTTGGTTTGGAAAAGCGTATTGTGAAAAGCGGATCGGGATTGTGCGTTTCTGCCGGAATCGTTCGTGACATGACGCACTCTTGAAGACCGTTCGAGATCAATTCTTAAAACAGTTTCCTGATCCGGATGCAAAATTAGGGAAATTTTTCTGAAAAAGAGGAAAATGTGTCCAATAACAGAAAAAACCGGGTCGGAATCGGTTTCCTGTTTCACATTATTCGTAGCAATACAATGAAGAAAGAGGCTGCGCCGTAAATCCAAATTACGACACAGCCTCTTGTTCGTTTGCGTTATGATGGTCTCCTTTTCCGGGAGGGCAAGGTCACTTCTGGCTGAGGTACTCGTCGATTGCCTTGGCGGCCTTGCGTCCCGCGCCCATGGCGAGGATCACCGTCGCCGCGCCCGTTACGGCGTCGCCTCCGGCGAAGACGCCTTCACGCGAGGTGCGTCCCTCTTCGTCGGCCACGATGCAGCCCTTGCGGTTGGTGTCGAGACCCTTGGTGGTGGACTTGATGAGCGGGTTGGGGCTTGTGCCGAGGGCCATGATCACCACGTCGCAGTCGATGCTGAAGTCGCTGCCCTCGATTTTGACCGGGCTGCGGCGTCCGCTCGCGTCGGGCTCCCCGAGCTCCATGCGCACGCACCTGATGCCGTTGACCCATCCCTTTTCGTCGCCGGTGATTTCGGTCGGGTTGGTGAGCATCTGGAAGTCGATGCCCTCCTGCTTGGCGTGGTGCACTTCCTCCACGCGGGCGGGAAGCTCGGCCTCCGAGCGGCGGTAGACTATCACGGACTCCGCGCCGAGACGCTTTGCGGTGCGCACCGCGTCCATGGCCACGTTGCCGCCGCCCACCACCACTACCTTGCGGCCTGCGTATATGGGCGTGTCGTATTCTTCGTCATAGGCCTTCATGAGGTTGGCGCGGGTCAGGAACTCGTTGGCGGAATAGACGCCGTTGAGGTTCTCGCCCGGTATGCCCATGAAGCGCGGGAGCCCTGCGCCCGAACCCACGAACACGGCGTCGTAGCCCTCGCGGTCGAGGAGGTCGTCCACGGTCATGGTGCGTCCGATGATCACGTCAGGCTCGATTTCCACGCCGAGACGCTTCACGGCCTCCACTTCCTTGGCCACGATGCGGTCTTTCGGCAGGCGGAACTCCGGGATGCCGTAGACGAGCACCCCGCCTATCTTGTGCAGGGCCTCGAAGATCTTCACTCCGTAGCCCGCGCGTGCGAGGTCGGAGGCGCAGGCGAGCCCGGCAGGGCCGGAGCCGACGATTGCCACGCGCTTGCCGTTGGGCGTGATTTCAGGCTTTCCGAGTTCGTCGGCGTGTTCGATGGCCCAGTCGCCCACGAAGCGCTCGAGCTTGCCGATGGCCACCGGCTCGCCCTTGATGCCCAGGACGCACGCGCCCTCGCACTGCGACTCCTGCGGGCATACGCGGCCGCACACGCTCGGCAGCGAGCTGTCGGAATGGATCGTCTCGGCTGCGGCGGCCAGGTCGCCCTCGTCGATGTGGCGGATGAATCCGGGTATGTTGATGTGCACCGGGCATTTCTCCACGCAGCGCGGGCGCGGGCAGTTGAGGCAGCGGGAGGCCTCCAGGGCCGCCTCCTCGGCGTTGTAGCCGTAGCACACCTCCTCGAAGTTGGCGGCGCGCTTCTTAGGGTCTTGCTCCCTTACAGGGACGCGGGGTATTCTGTTAGCCATGGCATTTGCATTTATGGGTTTCGGGACTGGTCTTCCTGTTCTCGCGGTACATGTTCTGGCGGCGCATGGCCTCGTCGAAGTCAACCTTGTGGCCGTCGAACTCCGGGCCGTCCACGCAGGTGAACCTGGTCTCGCCGTCCACCGTCACGCGGCATGCGCCGCACATCCCGGTGCCGTCCACCATCAGCGCGTTGAGCGACACCATCGTGGGTATGCCGTGCTTCTTGGTGGTCATGGCGGCGAACTTCATCATTATCATCGGGCCTATGATCACGCAGTGGTCATACCTGTTGCCCTCCTCGATCAGCTTCTCCATCAGGCCGGTCACCATGCCGTGGAAGCCTTCCGAGCCGTCGTCGGTGCACAGGTGCACGTTGCCCACCGTGCGCATCTCGTCGACGTAGGTGAATATGTCCTTTGTCTTGGCGCCGATTATGACGTCGGCCTGCACTCCCTGCTCGTGGAGCCACTTCACCTGCGGGTAGACGGGCGCGGTGCCCACGCCTCCGGCCACGAAGAGGATCCTCTTCTTCCTCAGCTCCTCCGCAGGGAGGTCCATGAGGTCGGTCGGGCGTCCGAGCGGGCCGGCGAAGTCGGCGAAGCAGTCGCCCTCCTCCATGTCGCATATCTTCTGGGAAGAGATGCCGATGGACTGGGTAACGATGGTTATTGTGCCCGCCTCGCGGTCGTAGTCGCAGACCGTGAGCGGAATGCGCTCACCCTGCTCGTCGGTGCGGACGATGATGAACTGGCCCGGCTGAGCCGAAGCGGCCACGAGCGGGGCGTGGACCTTCATCTCGGTGATGTTCGGGGTCAGGCATCGTTTGCTTACGATTTTGAACATGATATGTCAGATCTAAAGTTAAATGGCGTTCTTGTCCGGACGGGATGCCGCGGGGCCTGCCAGACGGAGTCTTTTTTTTGCAGGGTCCCGTGCCATATCCGGTTATACGGCACAAAATTAAGTCTAATTTGCCAATCGGCCAAATTTTTCCGCCCCTGCAGTCCCCGGAAAAAGACCGCAGGCCTGCCTTTTCCGCCTTTCGGGGGGACGCTTCCTCCGCATGAAAACCCGGAAAATGAAGGGGCGGAGGAAAAACATGGCGTAAAATTTGGCGGAACGGGAAAACATTCGTAACTTTGCACCCACAAACCGGCGACGGAAGTTTTTCCGCAGGCAGCAGGACGCACGTGTCTTGCGGGCAGGCATGACAGAGTCGCCGCGATGTGCAGGACAAACGCTGTCATAAGGAGAGATGGGTGAGTGGCTGAAACCACCGGTTTGCTAAACCGACGTAGGGAGCAATCTCTACCACGAGTTCGAATCTCGTTCTCTCCGCCCAAGACTAAGCCGAGGCTCAGCCCTCGGCTTTTTTTCATATTTGCTAATGCCGTTGAGCTGCGTCTGTTTGCCTTGTAAATTCGATTCGGCAGTTGCCCGTAGCCTGAGCCGTACAGCGGTGGTGCGCATACGGCTGACAGAGCCTCCGGTCGGCAAGTGCAAGCCGGGCATGGCCTATGCGATTAAACCGCGTTCTAAGGCGCAAGCGGCGGCTGTCCTGAGGCGATGGCGAGGAAGGCGGCGAGGAGGCGGCGGCCGCAGTCGGTGATTACGCTTTCGGGATGGAACTGTGTGCCGAAAACGGGCAGTGTCAGGTGGCGCAGCGACATGACGTTGCCTTCTTCGTCGAACGACGTTGCCGTCAGTTCCGGCGGCAACGTGTCTTTGTCCACTATCCAAGAGTGATAACGCCCCACGACGGGGGACGTGCCTGCGAGGCTCCCTGCCAGGGGGTCTTTTTCGTCGATGCATGTCAGGCGTGACGGGTGGCCGTGCCGGGGTGACGGGAGCTGACGCAGTGAGGCTCCGAATGTCTCGGCTATGGCCTGGAAGCCGAGGCAGATGCCGAGCATGGGCACGCTTCCGGCGCACGCCTTCACTGTCTCCATCAGTCTTCCGGCCTCACAGGGCAGTCCGGGGCCGGGGGAGAGTATCAGCGCGTCGTAGAGGAGTGCCGTTTCGGGGTCGGCTTCGTCGTTGAGGGCTATGTCCCACCGCAGGCCGCGGAAGCGGTCGTCGTGGTTGCGTATCGACTGCAGCAGCCCTGTTATGTTGTGCACGAAAGAGTCGTGGTTGTCTATTATCAGTACCCGCATGGCCTTTTACGTTTTGCAGATGCAAAATTATAAATAATCCGGCGGATTTGTGCCTGATTTTTGCTAATTTCGCGCCATGACAATTATAGACAAGGACACTCTTCGTGGGGAGATGAACCGTCTGGGCGAGGCACGCGTCCCTTTCCTGTGGGGCATTTCCTACGATTTCGCCTCGGCATTTGTGGAGGCCTGCCCGGAAGGGCAGGGGGATTTGCTGTGGCATGTCGGCCGTTACGGCAATGACCTGGGTCTGCCCGCTCCGCTGCGGACTCCGCTCCTTGAGGTGAAGTCTCCTTTGGCGCGAGCCGCGTATTCCGGGATGTTCGCCACGGTGAGGCGGGGATTGCTGCGTGGCGACTCGTTTCTGGCCAACCTCACCGGTGCGACGGAGGTGGAATGCAGCGGATCGATGCGCGACGTGTTCCTCTCGTCGTCGGCTCCGTTCCGCCTGATGCTCGGCGACAGTTTCGTGTGCTTCTCTCCGGAGCCGTTTGTCAGGATTTCTGGCGGAAGGATTTCCGCCTTCCCGATGAAGGGGACTGCCGATGCTACTGTGGAAGGGGCGGAACAGGCCCTTCTCGACGACTACAAGGAGATGTGTGAGCACTACACCATAGTGGACTTGATGCGCAACGACCTGAATTCCGTGGCCACGGACGTGCACGTGGAGCGGTTCAGGTACGTGGAGCGGATTGCCACTTCCTCCGGCGCGATACTGCAGACGAGCTCAGAGATCACCGGCAGGCTCGCGCCTGAAATGGCCTACAGGTTCGGGGACGTCATCCTCCCGATGCTTCCGGCCGGAAGCATCACGGGCGCGCCCAAGGAGGCTACGGTGGAGCTTATAAGGCGTGCCGAGCCGGTGGCGCGGGGATGGTACACGGGCGTCTTCGGGTATTTCGACGGCGAGGAGATGCAGACGGCGGTCATGATCCGCTGCCTGCAGCGCGCGGCTGACGGACGGCTTTTCTTCCACAGCGGAGGGGGCATAACCGTCAACAGCCGCGAGGAGGACGAGTATGCCGAACTGCAGGCGAAAGTGTGTCTTGCCAAATGAAAGGAACCGGTATGCCCGACTTCATAGAGACGATACGCGTCGTGGACGGCTCTTTCCGCCTTCTGCCGCTCCATGCGGCCCGGATGCGTGCCACGTGCCGGGAGGCTTACGGCTGCGAGGCTCCCGCGCTCGGCCTTTCTCCGGCCGACATCCCGGCCGGCATGTGCCGGGGCACGGTGAAATGCCGCGTGAGATATGGCCGTGAGATAGGCGGCGTGGAATTCGAGCGTTATGAGCCTCGCCGTGTGCGTACTTTGAGGGCGGTGAGTGCCGACGGTCTGGACTATCATCTGAAACATGCCGACCGTGCTGCGCTCGATGCCGTGCGCGGTCTGAGAGGGGATGCCGACGAGGTGGTGATAGTCCGCGGCGGACTTGTGGCCGACACTTCCTTTTCCAACCTCCTTTTCCGCACCGCCGACAGGCTGCTGACTCCACGGCGGCCGCTTCTGAAGGGGGTCATGCGCCGCTGGCTGCTCGACCGGGGGATTGCCGAAGAGGCCGACATCCCGGCCGACATGCTCGTGGCCGGAAATCCGCTCGGCATCACGGAAGCCTTGATGATCAATGCTATGCTGCCCCTCGGGGCGGTCGCGCCGATACCCGTGGAGCGCATTCTTTTCTGAACTCAGCAGAGCGAACGGAAGTCGGGATGGGCGAGGATGAGCGCGATGCGTGCAATCGACTCGGGTGTCTCTCCGGGGAAGAGTGCCGGGTTGACGGCGAGTGTCGGCGGAAGACCGTCGTGGGCTTCTGTGCGACTGGCCTTTTTTGTTCCGTCGTATTCCTTCACAATCAGGTCGAGTCCTCCCCATGCTTTGAGTATGTCGGCCAGCACCGTGTCCGGCCGGGTGGCATTGCAGGAGCGTGCGCCGCTTTCCTGTGCGAATCTCCGGCCTTCGGTGGCGTCCGTTGCGCAGAAGGCGACTTTCATCCCGACGGAGCGGAAAGCCTTCACGAGAGCCTTTCCGAAATCAGACAGGCCGTCGGCGACGAGTATGCGCATCTCCGGGAACACTACGGACAGCCGGTGCGGATTCCTTGCCGGGGTTTTGGCGCGCATGCGTGCGGTGTCGGCTGCGAGCCGTCCGCTGCGGAGGTCTTCCATTCTGCGTTCGAGGTAATTGTCAGCCATATTTTGGGATTGTCGTGGTTGCCGTGTGCAAAGTTACTGTTTTTATCCGATTGTGGCAAGTCAGGATGCTGCGGTATTTGTAGTGTCGGCTTTTGTGCTTTTCTTGGGTTTGCGGAAAACAGTGTGGCATTGCCGGGAGGTGGATACCAAAATCACGGAATGTGGTACCGTTATGCGGGCTGTGCGATGGAGGTTGGGGATTTTTGAGTATTTTTGCGGCCTGAAACGCGGGGACGTTTTCCTCTGGTCTCCGCAGAATGAACGTAAGAGACGCATATGACACCAATAATCACCCTCATGTCGGCTGCCGTTGCGGCATCGTGCGCGGCCGCTTCGGCGGCCGGGTCGCCACGCGACACAGTGGCCCTTCCCGAAATAGCCGTGGTTTCCCCGGCCAAGACCAATCCTGCGCTCCTGCCGCTCGACGTGAGCCGGATAAGCGCGGAGGAGATAGAGAAGTCCACGGAGACGTCGCTGCTTCCTGTGCTGGCGGCGAAGGTGCCGGGGCTGTTCGTCAGCGAACGCGGCTTCGCGGGCTACGGCATCTCGGGCGGAAGCGCGGGGGCGGTCAACATACGCGGCGTGGGCCAGGGCAACAAGGTGCTGTTCATGATCGACGGGCAGCCGCAGTGGGCCGGCGTTTTCGGACATTCGCTCGCCGACTCGTATGTGGCCAACGGTGTGGAGTGCGTCGAGGTGGTGAAGGGGCCGTCGTCGCTGCTCTACGGCTCGAACGCCATGGGCGGGTCGGTCAACATCATCACGCGTCGCCAGCGCGAGGAGGGAGTGTCGGGGCGTGCGCGCGCTATGTTCGGCTCGTTCACCACCCAGAAGTTCGACCTTTCCGCCGGCATGCGCAAGGGGCGGTTCGCGGCTACGGTGGCTGGGCAGCTCGACCGAAGCAACGGTTACCGCGACGGGAGCGCGTTCTGGCTCGCCAACGAATTCGTGCAGCTGCAGTACGCTCCGTCGCGGCATTGGGAGACAGGTGCCAACCTCGACATGACGCAGACCCGCTCCGACAATCCCGGCACGCTCCATGAGCCGCTGGAGAACATGTGGACGAAGCTCTTCCGGGACACCGCCTCTGTCTATGCCAAGGACGACTACGGGGTGGCCTCGGGCGGAGTGCAGGCGTTCGTCAACTGGGGGCGCAACAAGGTGGACGACGGCAACGCGCCCGGAACGCCTCCGCGCGATTACCTCTTCAATTCGACTGACTACAACATGGGGGTAACGCTCTACCAGACGCTGCGCATGTGGCACGGCAACGAGATTTCGCTCGGCGTGGACTTCCAGCATTGGGGAGGACACAACTGGAACACCGGCAAGGATGACGCTTCGGTGCGCAGTTCCGAGTTCAGGGAGCATGTCAACGAGATTTCCGGCTATGCCATGGTGCAGCAGGGATTCTGGCGCGACATCCTTTCGGTCAATGCCGGGGTGCGCCTGCAGCACGGCTCTTCCTACGGCAACGTGTGGGTGCCGCAGGCTGGGGTGATAGTGCGTCCCGGCTTCGGCTCGGAGTTCAGGCTGTCGTTCAGCAAAGGCTTCCGTGCGCCCAACCTCAGGGAGCTATACCTTTATCCGCCCCATAACCCTGACCTCAGGCCGGAATACATGTTCAACTACGAAGTAGCTTACAGCCAGCGTCTTCTTGAGGGCCGTCTTAAGCTCGGCGCGGCCCTTTTCTTCATCGACGGCAAGGATATGATACAGACGGTGATGATTGGCGGGCGTCCCCGCAACATGAACGTGGGCCGTTTCATCAACAAGGGCTTTGAGATCGAGGGGGCATTCCGCGTCAATCGGCTATGGGCTGTGGCGGCGGCCTACAGCTTCCTGCATACCGACGCTCCTGTGATGCAGGCCCCGAAACACAAGCTCGACGCTTCGGTGAGCTATTCTCCCAGTCGTTTCGACTTCACGCTTGAAGACCAGAGCATCTGGGACATGTACACCGGCGCGCCCGGAGGCAGGAAAGAGAGCTACACGCTGCTAAGTTTCCGCGCGGCCTACACGCTGGCCTCACGCGTCCCGGTAACGGTTTTCGCGAAGGTGGACAACATCGCCGACCGGCACTACGAGGTCATCTACGGCTGCCCGATGCCCGGCACTACCCTGACGGGCGGCGTGGAGCTGAAGTTCTGAGAGCCTGTGCGCCGACCGTTGGGATGCTTTAAAAATGTGTCTGGAATTTTTATTCTGATTTATTCCAAACACACTCTAAAAAGCAAGTCTACAAAGAGTCCAGAATCATTTCCGGAGACGCCTCCATCTTAGAAAATGCGAACAGTTTAATGCCAAGGTCTTTTATTGAGGCTCCTATGTGATAGAGATTGTCATCAACCACCATAAAACGGTCGTGAATGCGTGAGGCCAGTCTGACATCAATCGGAGCATATTGGTCATTATGCTTTTCTAAATCAAGCTGCAACTGACGGTTTATCCGCTTGGTATAGATTGTTGCCAAAACTCCACGACTCCGTTTGTCAAGAAGCGTCAATACCGTTTCATCAATATAATTGTCAATTAGAACGATGCGTTTCTTTGCCCGCTTCACAAGGTCGCATACAAACACGTAGGCATCGAAAATCTGTCCTTCGAAAAGGATGCCCTCCTTTGGAGGCAGTGAGGTGCGAATAAAGAAGTCCACTTTCCCGGATAACTCCTTTATCTGGTTGTCATGCTCGGAAAGCCTATGATCAATGCGGTTCTCCATATGAAGCAAACGTTGGTTTATGCTATAACCGCGTAAAAGATAATCTTTTATTATTGTATTAGCCCAAATACGAAATTGAACACCTCTTTTTGATTTTACTCTATATCCAACAGAAATAATCACATCAAGATTGTAATGTTCAACATTACGAGTAACAGTCCTGTCTCCTTCTTTTTGAACTGTCGCAAATTTTGCGACAGTTGGAAGTCCAGCCAGTTCTTCTTGTAGAGCATTATTAATATGTTTGCCGATTGTTTTGACATCTCTGTCAAACAGAGTTGCAATTTGGTTTCTATTCAACCACACGGTTTCATCCTCAAGCCTGACTTCAAGTGAAACAGAGGCATCAGGCTGATATAGTATTATTTCGTTGTTTGTATCCATCAGGTGCGTTTTGAGATTCCAAAATTAACGAGAATAATCGGTATCTTAATGTTTTAGTGTTGCAGTTCGTTGAGATGTTGTGAATTACAACATAATTGGTAATGTCTTTGATATACGAAGAGGCTGCGTCGTAAAGCATTAATTTTACGGCGCAGCCTCAATGGTTTTAGGAGTGGGATGTCATTTGGCGGCGGCGGGACGCTGCAGGCCGTCCTTCTCGCAACGCTTGGTCATGTTCTTGATGCGTGCGGCCGTCTCCGGATGGGAGGAGAACATCTTTGAGAAGTAGCTGGATGCGGCTCCGCTGCCTCCTTCCATCTTCTGGAACTTCTCGAATGCCATCACCATCCCCCAGGGGTTGCGTCCGTGGGCCTTCAGGAAATCGTAGCCGCAGTTGTCGGCCTCGTTCTCCTGCTTCTGCGAGTATTTCGCGTTGATCAGCGACTCTCCGAGCGTGCCGAGCTGCGACTCGGTGAGGGCAGCCGCCTTTCCTCCGGTGGATGCCACCGCGTCCTTGAGCGCGCCGGTGAGGAGCTGCGTCTTGAAGGCGTTCTTGGAATGGCGTTTGAGCACATGGCCTATCTCATGGCCGATGATTCCCATCAGTTCGTCGTCGTCCATTATGTCCATCAGCGACGAGAACACGCGCACGCTTCCGTCGGGGCATGCGAATGCGTTGACGTCTATCACGTGGTATACCTTGAAGTTCAACGGTATCCCGTCAGCGTCCTTGATGCCTTCGGTGAGCTTGTTGAGACGGATCGTGTAGGGGTCGTCGTCCGGAAGCACGGGGTTGTGCTTGTCCATCCAGTCTACCGACTCTTTGACGTATGCAGCCATCTGCTCGTCTGTCAATGTCATGGCCTGCACGGCTTTGGAGGCCCCGCCTATGGCTTTCTTGAGGTTGAACTGCGCCGATGCGGGTATCGCTGCCAAGGCGCAGACCATTGCGATGAATAAAAGGGTTGTTTTTCTTTTCATAATGGAAGATTAATGCTTCTATGTTGTAAAATCCGATGCAAAATTACGAAATTATATCGGAATCGCGGAAATGCCGACGGGGTTTTGAGCGGCAAAATAAGAAAATTTATGTTAAAACTAATTATTTAGTTGTAGAATTAGGTTTTTAGTTATAACTTTGCGCGGTACATTAGAATCAGTTTTTTTGGACACTTGCTTATGAGAAGGTTATCAGAAAAGGAGGAGGAAATCATGGGTATGTTCTGGAGCCATGGCGACATGTTCGTGCGCGAGGTGGTGGAGCGTTTCGACGAGCCGCGTCCGCACTTCAACACTGTGGCCACGTTCGTGCGCGGTCTGGAGGCCAAGGGCTTTCTGCGCCATGAGAGGCTCGGCAATTCTTTCCGCTACGGAGCGGCCGTGTCGCCTGAGGAATACGGGCGTTCGGCGATTCCTCGGCTTGTCAACCGCCTTTTCGGCGGCTCGTGCATGAACATGGTCTCTACGCTCGTGAAGGAGGAGGCCATAAGCGCCGACGAGCTCCGTGAGATTCTCCGGGAACTGGAAGAGGAGGACAGGCCATGAAAGCGTTCGCAGGTGCCTTGGCGGCGTATTCCGTCGATGTGGCGATAATGCTTGTGGCGTTGACGGCGGTCTATGTGCTTTTCGTGAGGCAGGTCAGGTCGGCGAGGCTCCAGCGCGCGGTGATAGTCGGCACGTATGCCGTTTCCCTTATGTCGCCGGTGTGGATACGGCTTGCTGCGTCAGGCGTGTTTTCCGGTGTGTCGGCCGGGGGCAGGGCGGCAGCCGGACTGCCCGTGATTATTGTCCCGGCGGCTGAAGTGTCCGGAGGTCAGGCCGTTGACTGGCCTTGGCTTGTGGCCGCAGTGTTGGCCGCAGGGATGGTGGCTACGCTGCTTCTGTCTCTTCCGGGCTGGATTCTCGTGTTCAGGGGGATAATCCGGGGCCGCAGACGCAGGCTGGGGCGTTATGTGCTGTCTTTGGCTGAAGATGACAGGATGCCTGTCTACAGCTGGGGGCGGTGGATAGTCTGTCCGGAGAAGGATTTCAGTCGTTACGGAGACATTATATTGGTCCATGAGACGGCTCACCTGAGGCAGCTGCATTGGCTTGACCTGCTTGTGGCGCAGGCGGTTACGGTGCTTAACTGGTACAATCCTGCTGCGTGGCTGCTTCTCGACCGTCTGCGTGACGCGCACGAGTTCATGGCGGATTCCGCCGTGCTCGGAAGCGGTGTCGGCAAGGTGGAATATGTAAAGATGTTAATGGAAAAGGCTGTCGGCAAGCGGGTCGAAGTGTTTGCCAACAGCCTGAATCACAGTCAACTTAAAAAACGTGTAACTATGATGAAAAATCAGAAAGAAAGCGTATGGCGCCGCCTCGGCGTGGCAGCCATGCTTCCTGCGCTCGCCGCAGGAGTGGCGTTTGCGGCGATGCCGCAGGTGAGGGGATGGCTCGACGGCATGGGTCGTGGGCCGGCCGAATATTCCGTGTCCGGAATTTCCGGCAAAGTTAGTGAAAATACCGCAACCGCAGGCAAAGCCTGGAAGGTTTATTCGTCTGATTCCGGCGAACCCGTGGCAGCGATGTCGGTTCCTGCGGCGGCAGAAGCCGGGACGGCCGGTTCCGAAGAGCTGGCGGCGAAGCCTGAGAAGAAAGAAAGTTCACAGGCTTTCTATGTCGAGGGCGAGAAGGTCTCCGAAGAGTATTTGGCGGCCTTGGATCCGAACAATGTCGAGCCGATGACGGTAAGCAAGGAGAGGAATGAAGTGCACCTTGCGCTCAAGAAACCCCAGGGGGCCGAAGTCTCCCGGAATGTTGCTGAATACAGAGGCGGCATGAAGGCTCTGATGAACCATATGCATAAAGAGCTGAGGTATCCGGAAGATGCCATAAAAAACAAGGTCAGCGGTACAGCCATAGTAAGACTGGACATTGACAGCAAGGGGCGCGTCAAGGAGGCCTCGATTGTGAAAAGCGCGGGCTACGCTTCGCTTGACAAGGAGGCCCTGCGGGTTGCGCGGACATTGAACGACTGGACAGTCGGCATTCCGGAAGGGGAAACCGTATCATTCGTCCTTCCTGTAAGATTCAAGACGGAGTAACGTTTTTCCACAATCCCTTGGAGGAGCGTCCGGGGATGGAACACACTCTCTGATATGGGCCGGGACTGCGTGGTTGACGCGGTTCCGGCCTCGTTTTTAATGTTTGTTTGAATATTTATACTAATATTTGTGATATTCTCATCGTTATATTGATGGTTCTGCGCAGAAAACAGGCTAATGGCGATGATATCCCGCTTTACAATGACATATGCAGGTTTAGGTTTGCTTTTCACTATGAAAGTGATTATTTCTTATGCTGCAGAAGGTGTTTTGGCAGGTATGCCTTGATCGGATGCTATGCAAAGACCATCATTGTCTAAATTTTGGGTTATATACATTAGTAATTTCTGTCTTCGTCGCTGTGTTGACATATGCTGCGACGGGGGAATCTGCCGGTCGTCGAGAGATGCCCGGCTTATTTTTTGCCGTTGTTACAGGAAAAATGGCTAACTTTGAGGCCGCTAACTTCCCCTTGCCGTGGCGTGGGGAGGCAAGACAGTATCATGAATCCGATTTTCATCATAGGAATGCCCGCAAGCGGAAAGACCACTTTCGGGCGCGCTCTCGCCCGGAGGCTCGGACGGGAATTCATCGACCTGGACTTCTGCATCACCCAGCGTTTCAGGGCTTCGGTGGCCGAGATTTTCGCGCGCGACGGGGAAGAGGCTTTCCGTCGGCGTGAGGCGGCCATGCTGCGTGAGGTGGGGGAGATGGAGGATGTGGTGGTGGCCTGCGGCGGCGGCACTCCCTGTTTCTCTTCCAATATGGAATATATGAACGGGCGCGGGCTGACGGTGTGCCTGACGGCTACGCCTGAACGGCTCCGGGAGCGTATGCTCCTCGGCGGCGACAAGAGGCCGTTGGTGAAAGGCAAGAGCGAAGCGGAACTGGGGGAGTATGTGGCTGCCGTGCTTGCCGAGCGCGGGCCGTACTATTCCCGGGCGAAGGTGTTTCTGGAGAGTTCGCAGCTTGAAGACCGCCGCCAGATTTCGGCTACCGTTGACTGTTTCCTCGCCGACAACCCCGGACTCTTTTAATATGGTCTCGAACTACGGGGACTACGTTTTTGTCTCGAACCACGGGGACTACGGGGACTACGTTTTCTGTCTCGAACTACGAAGACCACGGGGACTACGTTTCAGGTTGAGGGGATGGGGTTGGTCTTATCGGTCGGTCTTCCAGAGGAACAGTCCTTCTTTGTAGAGGTTGGCACAGTTGAAGTTGACAAGAAGGCCATTGGGGATGCCTGACAGTTTGAGATATGTCTTTAGTTGGAGATGATGCACGGGCGCGATCGCCAATACTGACTTCAGTTCTATTATGAGCCTGTTGTTGACAATCATGTCGGCTCTGAATCCGCCTTCAAGCCTGACGTTTTTGTATTTCAAAGGAATAGGCACTTCAGTGTCTACCTGGAATCCGGCGTTTTCCAGTTCGTATGTCAACACAAGCTGGTATGCTTTCTCCAACAGACCGGGGCCGAGTTCTTTGTGAATGTCGATGCATTTTCCTCTGACAAGGTATATCAAATCGTTGTCGTTAATCTTCATCATTGTCATTTATTTGTTGAACAGTATGTAGTTCCCCGAAAAAACTTAGTCCCCTTGGTCTCCGTGGTTTGAAACCAAATGTAGTCTCCGTAGTCCGAGGCAAAAATGTAGTCCCCGTGGTCTACGTAGTTCGAGGTAGAAACGTAGTCCCTGTAGTTCGAGACAAGAACAGTCCTCGTGGTTCGAGGTAGAAACGTAGTCATCGGACGGCCCAGTGGAGCTTGTGGCGGAGGGTAGAGGCGAAGTCGTCGTCGGGCAGCCTGAGCATCAGCACGGGGAAACCTGCACGCGTGATGCGAATCGAGCTTCCGCAGCGCATGACGAAGGAACGTCCGTCGAGGCTGACACGGTATGTGTGCGCACGCGATGTGGTCGTGGCCGTTATGGGCGAATCCGCGTCCACCACCAGCGGCCTCATGGTCAGGCTGTGCGGCGCGACGGGCGAGATCACCCGGCCTTCGAGCGACGGCTGCAGTATCGGGCCTCCGGCGGAAAGGTTGTAGGCAGTGGAGCCGGTAGGGGTGGCGATGAGGAGTCCGTCGGCGAGGTAGTCGGCGAGGAAATAGCCGTTGATTTCCGTTCGGACATTGATCATGGAAGAAGTGTCTTCCTTCAGTATCGCCACCTCATTGAGCGCGTAGGGCCATATCTGCTCCGGCATCGATTCGCATTCTATGCGCAGGAGCATGCGGGTTTCGGCTACGAAGCTCCGGTCGCGCAGCGCGTCCACGAGAGGGACGGCGTCGGTGATGGCGGAATGGGCGAGGAAGCCGAGGTTGCCCGTGTTTATGCCGAGTATCGGGATGCGCCTGTCGGCTATCCACTGGGCGGTCCGGAGGAAAGTGCCGTCTCCTCCGAGGCTTATGGCGGCCTCGGCCTCGGCCGGAGGCGCGTCGGCCGGGCAGAACGTGTCGGGCAGCTTCATGCCGAGGCCGGTGAGATAGTTGAAGAAACGCCTCTGGACGCAGGCCCTGAGACCGGCTTCGCCGATGAGCCGGAAAAGCCTTTGCAGGCCGGTGAAGTATGAGTCCTGGTGGCGGCTGCCGCAGACGGCTATTGTGCGCATTTGTGGAGGTGCGAAGTTTAAGTACAGAGTAGGGAGTACAGAGTGGGGGTGCTAAGGGGGAGGTGTATGCGGGGCTATACGTTGAGGTAGACCTGCAGGGCGGAAAGGCGTTCCTCCTCCACGGTGGCCGAGCCTGTAGGCCTCGCGCTTGTCTCCACCACGTCGTAGCCGTAGCGGTTGAGGCTGCGGACGGCGGCTTCCGGATTGTCGAGGCGGACGCGCAGCGTTACCCGTATGTTCGCTCCGTCGTCGGAGGGTGCGCTCCAGAGGTCCACGAGATGCGCGTCGGCGTCTTCCACCGCCCGTGCTATCGCCGAGGCGGAGTAATCGGAAGGAGGGCATTCCACGGTCAATGTGGAAGCGTCGTCCCGTGCCGCGATCATGCGTCCGAGGGCCTCGAGCATCGAGCGCGTGTCTATGACGCCCAGCTCGCGGTCGCCGTCGGCCACGCGCAGTTCGCGGGACGGAGCGTCCAGCAGCTTGGGGAGCACGTCTACGAGCTGTTCGTCGGCGGAGACGGTGCGTCTCGGCCCCACGCTTCCCATGACGCTCGGCTCGCCGGCCATTGCGGCCAGGTGCCTGTAAGGTGATATGGCTTCTTTGGCTGTCATGATTGTCCTCCTTGGATTCCTGTTCAGGAATGAAATGCGGTCCATGCCCGGAATCTCAGGTCAAAGGTACATAAAATTCCGCGTACCGGCATCTTCATCCGGGATTTTTTTCTACTTTTGCACTCGCAACCGCAACATTCCGCTTGAAAGTGCTTTTTATATACAGAAAACGCCTTCGGGCGGCTTGATGTTGCGGGCAATGGCGGCATCGGAACAAATATTGTGCCAGATCCGTCGTGATGGACACGCATTGAACAACGAAACAAAACCGTACAGAAGCATATGACGCGTCTCAGTGTCAACATAAACAAGGTGGCCACGCTGCGCAACGCGCGTGGCGAGAACGTGCCTGACGTAGTCAGGTTTGCCGTAGACTGCGAGCGTTTCGGCGCGCAGGGCATCACAGTACATCCGCGTCCCGACGAACGCCACATCAGGCGTTCGGACGTGTATGCGCTCAAAGAGGTGGTGGATACGGAATTCAACATCGAAGGCTATCCGGCTCCGGAATTCCTGGACTTGGTGGAGGCCGTGCGGCCTGCGCAGTGCACGCTCGTGCCCGACAGGCCCGACCAGCTCACCTCTTCGTCGGGATGGGACGTGGCCGGCAACGCCGCGTCCCTTGCTGAAATATGCGCGCGTCTGCGTGGAGCAGGGGTGAGGTCTTCGATTTTCGTCGCCGCCGACCCGGAGCAGATACGTGCCGCCGCCGCCGTGGGGGCCGACCGCGTGGAACTGTACACCAAGCCGTATGCCGACGGTTATGCGCGCGACCGTGGACTGGCAGTGGAGCCTTTCGTCAAGGCCGCCGAGGCCGCCCGCGAGGCGGGGCTCGGGCTGAACGCCGGCCATGACCTCAATCTCCAGAACCTGCGCTTCTTCGCCCGGAACATCCCTTGGCTCGACGAGGTGAGCATAGGCCATGCCATAATCTCCGACGCGCTCTATCTCGGCATCGAGCGCACCATACAGGAATACCTGGACTGTCTGAGGCCATAGCCATCACTTTGTACTCCCTACTCTTTACTTTCTACTTTATAAAAATGAACTCACTCACTTTCTGGTCGCTCGTCGTAGACGGCGGCTACCTTATGATTCCGATGGCGTTGCTCCTCATAATGAGCATCTACATCTTCGTGGAACGTTGCATCGTCATAAGCCGCGCTTCCCGTGAAGACGGCACTTTCATGAACCGCATACGCGACTATATCCATGAAGGCGACATCGAAAGCGCCGCCGCGCTCTGCAAAAAGACCGACTCCCCATATTCGCGTCTCATACTGAAAGGCATAAGCCGGATAGGGCGGCCGATGAACGATGTGCTCATTGCCATCGAGAACACCGGCAACATGGAAGTGGCCGCGCTCGGGAAGGGCTTCACGTGGCTTTCCACCACGGCCGCAGGTGCGCCGATGATAGGCTTCCTCGGAACTGTTGTGGGCATGATACAGGCTTTCTACGCCCTTGCCGCCGCCGGGGTGAGCGCGAACATCACCGTGCTTTCGTCCGGGATATATCAGGCGTTGGTTACCACGGTGGCCGGTCTGGTGGTGGGAATCCTTGCGCTCTTTGCCTACAACTACCTCACTTCGCGCGTCAACCGCGTCATGCGCGACCTTGAAGGGAAGACAATGGAATTCATGGACCTCCTCAACGAACCGGCTCTCTGACATCATGGCACTCAGAAAACAGTTCCCGTCGCTCGCCACGTTCTCGATGTCGTCGATGACCGACGTCATATTCCTTCTGCTCATATTCTTCATGGTAACGAGCACGCTGATCTTCCCCGCAGCCGTGGAAGTCAACCTTCCGCAGAGCGGCGAGACCACACAGCTCAAGCCCGTGACGGAGGTCTACATCGACTCGCTGAGCAATCTTTACCTTGTGGCCGACCGCAACGACTCGGTGGACATCGCCAACACGCATCCGCGCCAGGTGAGCCTCGACGAGCTGAGCGCGGCCCTGACGCGGATACAGAGCCTCGACTCGCTCAGGGCGATCGCCCTTTATGCCGACGAGAAGGTGGAATACGGCAAGGTGGTGGGAGTGCTCGACATGGCCGCACGCGCCCGGCTCAGGATGGTGCTGGCCACGCGTGCGTCTGAAGCCCCCGCTGCCGGAGACGCAAACATGCGCAGGTGATGAAGGACTACGAGAAGAAAGCCTCCGCTATAGCCGCGGCCATAACGATGGCCGTAGTGGCCCTGACGCTTGCCGTGCTGTTCACCTGTTCGCTGACTTGGGACAGGGACGCGCTCGCGTCCTCGCCGAAGCCGGAGATTCAGGAGGAAGAGGAGCTCTTCATCAGTCCTGAGCTGATCGACCTCGGCGAGATGTCTACTCCGGACGTGGACGAGGCCACGCCTTCCGAGGCAGGTGAGCCGGTGAAGGCCGACGAGGAGGTGAAGAAACCCGTGGAGCGCGGCGAGAATCCCGAGCCTGCGCCCCCCGTGGAGAAGAAGATCACGCAGGCCAAGGAAAGCCCGGTCAAGGCAAAGGAGCCGACCGCCACCAAGGAGGAACGCAGACGCGTGAGCTCTAAGCTCGCAGGCAAGTTCTCGAGCAAGAACGGGGCGGCCGACGGCAAGTTCAACAGCGAGAACGGTGCAGGCGCGGCAGGAGTCGGAGTCAACGGCAACGCGCGCGGACGCACGTTCCTCGGCTGTCCGAAGCCGGTGGTGGAGCTGACCAACAAGACCGTGGTGGTGGTAGACATAACGGTAGACGAGGACGGGAATGTAACGTCGGCCTCGGCGCGGGGAAGCGCGAGCGCGACAATCCGCCGCAAATGCGAACAGTCGGCGCGCCAGGCCCGCTGGAGCAAGAAGCGCGGCGCGGGCGACACGCGCGGCACCATCACCTTCACCATCACACCCCGCTGACCGGAGGTCAGTGGGCGTCGAGCCAGTTGGTGCCGGTGCCGCTTGAGGCTGTGAGGCGCACGTTGCCTGAGTAGGCGGCTTCCATCTGGCGGCCTACAAGCTCCTGGAGCGCGGGAAGCTCTTCGGGAACCACGTCGAAGTTCAGTTCGTCGTGAACCTGCATTATCATCTTGGATTCCATCCCTTTCCGCTCCATCTCGTCCGCGATGGCCACCATGGCGCATTTTATGATGTCGGCTGCCGAGCCTTGTATAGGCGCGTTGACGGCGTTTCGCTCGGCGTAGCCCCTGACCACGGGATTCTTGGAATTGATGTCGGGCAGGAAGCGTTTGCGTCCCATTTTCGTGGCCACATATCCGTTCTCACGTGCGTGCTCCACGCTTTCGTTCATATACCGCTTTATTGTCGGAAAAGTGTCGAAATAGCTGTCTATTAGTTCTTTGGCCTCGCTTCGCGGTATGTTGAGGCGTGAAGCCAGTCCGAAGGCGGATATTCCGTACAGTATGCCGAAGTTGGCTGTCTTGGCATGCCGCCTCTGCGTGTCGGTTACCTTTTCTGCCGAGGTGTGGTAGATTTTGGCGGCCGTGATGGCGTGTATGTCCTTGCCGTGGGCGAAAGCGTCGGTCATTGTCTCGTCGCCGGAGAAGTCGGCCACGAGGCGCAGCTCGATCTGGCTGTAGTCGGCGGAGAGGAACAGGTGGCCGGGGTCGGCGATGAATGCGCGGCGTATCTCGCGGCCTATGTCGTCGCGCACCGGTATGTTCTGGAGGTTGGGGCTGGAGGAGGATATGCGTCCTGTGGCCGTTACGGTCTGGTTGTAGTTGGTGTGTATCTTTCCTGTGCGCGGGTCGATGGCCGCCGGGAGGGCGGTGAGATAGGTCGAGAGGAGCTTCTTGAGCTGGCGGTGTTCAAGTATCTTGCCTACGATCGGACTTTTGTGTGCCACCTTCTCAAGCACCTCTTCCGAGGTGGAATACTGGCCGGTCTTGGTCTTCTTGGCTTTGGGGTCGAGGGCGAGCCGGTCGAACAGGATTTCCCCGACCTTCGCCGGGGAGCCGATGTTGAACTCTTCGCCCGCAAGGGCGTGAATCTCCTTTTCAAGCGTGTCGAGCCTTGTCCTGAGCGATCCGGCGGCGTCTTCGAGGGCTTCCACGTCGATGCGCACTCCGGCCATCTCCATTCGTGCGAGTACCCGGAGCAGCGGCAGCTCCATCTTTTCGAGCATCGACTCCATCCCCTCTTTCTTCACGGCCTCCCCGAGGGGGGCGCGCAGGCGCAGGGCCACGTCGGCGTGCTGGCATGCCAGGTCGGCGAGCGTCTGGAGTCCGAGCGCGGCGAGTCCGGGCCTGACTCCTCTGGAGGCCGGCTGCGCAGGCCAGGGGAGCATGTCGAAGCCGAGGTATGCCTGTGCCAGCAGCTCTATGCCGTGGCGCATGTCGGGCTGCAGCAGATAGTGCGCCAGCCCGATGTCGTAATAGTTGAGGAGCGGTTCGGCGCCGTCGCCGCGCATGGACGCGGCCGCCACGTATATGCGCTTGCAGTCCGCGCCGGTCTTCTCTATGTCGGCGCGTGCCAGCAGGTCGAGCACGAAAGCCTCCCCTTCCTTGAATCCTGCCGGGATGTAGAAGGCCTCGCCTGGGGCCACGGACAGGGCGAATCCCACGGGCTTCGCGCTGAAGTCAGTGTCGCCGTCGGCGGGTATGAACACGCCGCATCCCGCGGCCGTCTCGGTGCGCCGGATCAGGGCATCGAGGGCCTGTGGGGTTTCGATGACCTCATAACGGTGTCCGTCTGAGGCGAACGAGCCCGTTGCGGAAGGCTTTTCTTCGGCACCTTCGTTTTCCGGGACGCTGTCGAAATCGAACAGGGACGGCTGGGCGGCGGCCGCAGGGACGGCCTTTTCCGCATCGATGCGGCGGCGCACACGGTCGGTGAGGGACTTGAACTCCAGTTCCTTGAAGATGGCGAAGAGCTTCTCTTTGTCGGGCGTGCGTGCCACGAGGCTTTCCGGCTCCACCGCCACAGGGGCGTCGGTGCGTATGGTGGCCAGCCATTTCGAGAAACGTATTTTGTCGGCGTTCTCTTCCACCTTCTTCTTCAATGCGCCTTTAAGGCGTGCGGTGTTTTCGAGCAGCGCGTCCACGCCTCCGAATTCCTGTATGAGCCTGGCGGCTGTCTTTTCGCCAACTCCGGGGCATCCGGGTATGTTGTCGGCCTTGTCGCCCATCAGTGCCAGAAGGTCCGCCACCTGCCCCGGGGTCTTGATTCCGTATCGTTCGCACACCTCCTTCTCGCCGCGCACCTCAAAGTCCTGGCCTTTGTATGCGGGCTTGTACTGCAGCACGTTCGGGCTGACGAGCTGGCCGAAATCCTTGTCGGGGGTCATCATGTAGGTCGTGAACCCCTCTTTCTCGGCGCGTTTTGCGAGCGTGCCTATCACGTCGTCGGCCTCGAATCCCTCCACTTCCACCGATGGTATGCGGTATGCCCGTATTATCTCCTTGATTATCGGCACGGAAAGCCTGATGTCTTCCGGGGTGGCCTCGCGCTCGGCCTTGTACGACGCGTCGGCCTCGTGGCGGAACGTCGGGCCCGGCGGGTCGAAGCAGACGGCGATGTGGGTCGGCTTCTCCTTTTTGAGGAGCTCCTCGAGAGAGTTTACGAAGCCGAACACGGCCGAGGTGTTGAAACCGTCCTGCGTGGTCCGCGGCATTTTTATGAGGGCATAGTATGCCCTGAATATCAGCGCATAAGCATCAAGGAGGAAAAGGCGTTTGTCGGTCATTTTCTGTATTGGTGTGAGTCGTATATTTCTTCGAGGCGTTCCGAGAACCGGGGCCACGAGAGCGAGCGGGCGAAGTTTGCGTATGCGGCCTCTCCGAGCCTGCGCCGCAAGGCGGGGTCGGCGGCGAGCCTCAGCATGGCGTCGCCGAGATCCTGTACGTTGCCGGGGGCTACGATTAGCGCGTCGGTGCCGTTGGTGAGGTATTCGGTCTGCGCGCCGTTGCCGGTGCATATCTGCGCGCGGCCGTTGGCCATGTATTCTATGTTGGTGAGGCCGAAAGCCTCGCTTACCACCGACGGAAGCACCCCGAAATGCGATTCACGTATCAGCGGGTGTGGGTCGGGCGTATGCTTGTGCCAGTCGATCATCTCCATCGCTCCGCGGGCCTGGGCGCGGTTCCTGAGGGCGTCGATGTAGTCGGGATGCCCGGTGCCGACTATCCGCAGGCGCGTTCGCGCCCCTTTGAGCCTGGGGAGGGCGTCGATCAGCGTCTCCAGTCCCTTCCCGGGGCGCAGCGGCCCGTGGAACATGGCTATGACCGGCCCCTTTTCCGGTTCGGGGAAGGCTCCGGAGAGAGGGACGTTGATGCTGTTGTGGAGCACGTGGAGGCGTTCGCGCGGGAACGGCAGGCTTCTCTGCCTCCATGTGGAGAGGAACCGTTCGCGCGCGGCCTCTGAGACGAATATCTGGGCGTCGAGGTTGCGGTACATCCGCCGGTAGAGCCACGAGTCGCGTCCGCGGCGGACGATGTGGCGCGTGTTGACCACGCAGATGTCTTTCCTTCCGGCCAGCCTGCGTGCCATGAGGGTCAGCATCGCGTCCCGGTAACGGTGCGTGTGGATCACGGTTCCTTGCGGAAGCCGGGTCATGTCGCGCCTCAGGGCCATCAGGGTGGCAGGGTCGGCGAGGCCCTGCAGGGGGGCGTGGCGAAGTTCCACTCCGGCTTCGGCGAAAAGGTTGTCAACGGCCTTGGCGTCGCGGGTATATGCCGCCACGTGCCATCCCTTGTCGATGAAATGGCGGCAGATGTCGAGCGCGTAGCGTTCGGCACCGCCCCAGCGGTTGGAGGCGACTATATGTACAAGGCACCTTTTCAAGGCAGGAGGGTCAGTTGGAGCCGGCGAGTATCATGCCGAGGTCTACCGACGGCATGGAGAGATAGGCCGCAACGAGCTTGTCGACGAGGTTGCCGTTGTAAGTCACTATTCCGCTCTGCACGCCCGGGGTCGTTGCCAGCATGCCGTCGAAGCCGTTCTTGAGCAGCATTTCGTCGAAGAAGTTGACAAGCACGTTGGACAGGGCCATGGCCACGGTGCGCGGCACGGTGACCGACGGGTGCGTCTCGTTGAAGTCGAGGATGTAGACGTTCTCCTTCATCGCCACAGAAAGCTTCTTAGGCATCTCGAACTGGCGCGTGCAGTTGCCGAGCAGGATCACGTCGGCGGTCTTCACCTTGTTGAAGAGCACGCGCGGATGGATTGCGGCGGTGTTCAGTCCCGGGCCGCAGGCGAGACGCGCGCTCTGGAGGGCGGATATGTCGTTGTTCATAAGCGTAACGTACGCTCCTGCGTCGAGGGCCGCGTTGGCCGCCGCGCATTCCACGTTGCCGTCCCCGATGATGAGCACCTCGCACGGGTTGAGCCCGGCCACTCCGGCCAGAATCACGCCTTTTCCGCCGCCCAGGAAGGAGAGGCGGTCTTGAGCATACATTATCGAGGCTCGTCCGTCAAGCTCGTCGATTATGTCGGCAAATACGGGTATGTCGTTGTGGCTCACCATATTGTCGAGGCATCCGAGCGTAATCTTGTGTTCAAGCAGCGCGGTTGTAACCTCCTTCTCGAAGAGGGTGTTGTCCATCATGCAGAGCAGCGTCGCGCCCGGACGCATCTTGAGGATGTCGAACTGTCGCAGCGGCGCGTAGCTGAGCACGATGTCGCATTTCAGAGCCTGTTCGCGGGTGCCGATCTCCACTCCGAAACCGGCGTAAGCCTCGTTGGTGAAACTGATGTCGATGCCAGCGTCGGCCTCCATGACGAGCCGGATTCCCGACGAGCATATGAGGCCGCTCGCTTCGGGAGTGAGCAGGAAACGCGTCTCGTCGCTGTCGGCATAGTTTCCGACCACTCCTACGGAGAAGAAACCGTCTCCTTCCGGACGCGCAGACGACTGCGCTTGGGGGTCGAGTTGCATAGCTTTCTGTTTATCTGTCATAATATCAATGGCTTGCGTCTGAGATGCGTTGTGGCGGCAAAAGCCGTGGACATCAGCAAGCAAACAAAATTACGAAAAAATCCCTGTTTCCGCAAATCCCGGCCCACCGATCGGCGAAAAACCGCAACGTTCTATGGATGGAATTTTCAAAGGAAACAGCTTAGAAAAAGTATAGCCATATGTGTTGAATATCATATGACTGTTTTGGTGGAATGGTTCTTGCTTTTTATTTAACCATTTAATATACAAACAGTACATTTCGTTAGTAGGTTGAAGTCGTGATTACGCCTGATTGCCGTTGCACCATATAATAGATTATGGCCGGATTATAAAGAAAGGATGCGTCTGTCCTGTGTAATCGTTGAAAAATTAGTAACTTTACAGTCTAATACGCGTAAAAATGACGAAAGAAGAACTGCTCGCAAGACTCAACGATATAGAATGGAATGATTTCGAGGTCAAAGAGGCTTCGGGCGGTCTTCCCAAATCCATATGGGAGACGGTCAGTGCTTTTTCCAATACTGCCGGAGGTTGGATTGTCCTCGGAGCAAAGGAGAAAAAGACGGGCGAAGGTTCTGAGTTTATCGTCAGCGGTGTGCCAAACCCTGAGCAAATGGAGCAGGATATTGTTACAACATTGCGCTCACGAACAAAATTCAATGCGCCTATTTTATGTAAAGCTCTGAGGTATAACATTGATGAGAAGTGTGTTCTCGTTTTTGAGATACCTTTGTCGCCGCATCGTCCTGTTGCGATAAAAAGCAATGGTGAGGTATATATCAGGACAGGCAGCGGTGATACTCTCGCCACGGATATGGAAGTTGATGCGATTGTGAGAGATGCCTCTTTCGGTTCAAAATCAGAAATGGAAGTACCCGGCTCAGACTTCGATGACATCAATCTTGATTCCATAGCATCCTACCGCAGCTATCTCCGTGACTTCAATCGGCCTCTGTCATATCCCACTTTGAATGATGAGGAATTTTGCAGGAAACTGAATATCGTTCTTTCATCTGGCAAACTGTCATACGGAAGTCTGTTGATGTTCGGCAAACGAGAATCGGTGCTTGGCGTGTTGTCCAATTTTTGGATAGACTATATGGAGGTGCCGGGAGATTCTTACGCCACAGCTTCGCAACGATACACTTACCGTATGCCGGAGCAGGAAAATATCTGGGAGAGCTTTCAGTTGATAATGCACCGCTTGCGCAATTTTGTAGATGCTCCATACATAGAAGGTCCCGACATATTCGGTGTCGAAGATAATTCTCAACTTTTTTGTCTTCGTGAAGGATTGGTGAATTTTTGCGCACATTCCGATTACTTCGCATCAGCTCATCCCACCATCAGAGTGTTCGATGACAGAATCGTGATGCAGAATCCGGGACGGTTCATTCTTGCTGCAGACGAGTTCCGCAGCCGCATCTTGTCAATACCGCGAAATCCAGGAATAATCAGATTGTTCCGTCATCCCAGACTGTCAGAAAACGCCGGATATGGAATAGACAAGATATTAGGCTGGAAAAAACTTACGGGAAAGACCGTTACATTTGAAAGCGACATGCTTATCTCGACAGTTACTTATCCATTGTCAGCGACTAAGGGGCTTCGCAACGTTGGCGAGAATAATGGCGAGAATGGCGAGAATAATGACGAGAATAAAGTTCTTGACATAATCAGGAAGACCCCCAGCATCACACAGCCACAGATAGCTGCACATACGGGATTCTCAACGAGGAAAGTCAACAGGCTTATCTCTTCTCTCAGAGGGAAAGATAAAATCATCCGTATTGGCAAAACCAAAGGAGGACATTGGGAAATCAATGACTGAAGAAATGAATTCATGGCTTCGATTCTTGTCAGAAAAATGGAATAAAGTCGTGTCAAAAAATTATAAAATTCATAGAAACTGTTTAAAAATGCTTGTTAACGCAGAGCCGGAAGATTTGTGATGTATTTATCCCTGCAGCGAAGGAGCATAGCGGGCTATGAGACTGAGCCGAAGGGATAAAGACGCGCAAAGGTTCCGGAATGACGGCAGGCATTCCTGCAAAGCCTCTTTAAAAGAATTTGATGTTTCAGTCAGAATGGTGTCTTTTCCGTTAATCCGCATTTAGAGGTTGTTTAAAAATCAATGTTAAATTTGAGGCGGCTGTCTTACAGATAAAATTCATCCAAGGCAAAGGAGCATAGCGGGCTATGGCGACTGCGCCGCCGATGGATTTTAGCGGAAGAGAGCCGGACAATCAAGCATCATCGTGATTTTACAGCAAGAAAACCATAAATGAAGTTAAAGACCGGCCTGTTAAGAATGGAAGCATTGACTCGCATCTCCGGACATATATTTCCCTTTGGTTCAGTCATGAAGCCCGCTTCACTCCTGAACCTGCAGGAAAATCTCTGCTCCGGACCTGCGACCTCAAATTAACAGTCATTTTTAAACAGCCTCTTAATCGTCGGTCACATGTCCCGATATGCTCCCTCCTCATAAAGTGCGCCTTAACAAAAAATCCACCACTCTGCGTTTAACAATGATTCTTAAACAGCCTCTAAAAAATGGAAGAGGGACAAACACAGAAAAACACACTCTCCGCAGTCGAGGGTGCGTCCGCCCCGGGACTCCCGGAACAGGCCCGGGGCGACTCGCCGATGTCGGAGAAGCTACGGGCAGACGGCAGGTATTACTGGTTTCTGGTGGCATATCTCGTCGTGCTCAGCGCGCTCGGCTCGTTCGTCAATGACATGTACACGCCTTCCCTCCCGGCGATGACCCGCTTCTTCCATTGTTCCGTGCCGACTGTGCAGATGGGGCTGACGATGGGGATGGTCGGGCTTGCCGTGGGGCAGTTCCTGCTCGGCCCGCTCAGCGACCGCTACGGCCGCAGGCCAGTGCTCATAGGTTCGGTGGCCTTGTTCATCGCCGCGGCTGCGGTGTCGGTCTTTTCCCCGACCATACAGTTCTTCGTGGCATGCCGCCTTTTCCAAGGGATAGGCGCGTCGGGCGGCTATTTCCTCGCCAGGACAATCCCGGCCGACGTTTACAGTGGGCGTCCGCTGGCAAGACTGATGGCCCTGACAGGGGCGGTCAACGGCATAGCACCGGCTTCTGCGCCCGTGGCCGGAGGCCTGGCCGCCGACGCTTGGGGATGGAAGGGCGTGTTCGTGGTGCTTGCGGCGTTTGCCGTGCTGGTGCTTCTCCTTTCCCCTTTGATGAAGGAATCGCTGCCGGAGGGAAGGCGCACGCAAGGCAAGTGGTGGAAAGCCATGTCCGGATATGGTCGGCTTCTGCGCAACCGTCCTTTCATGATCCACGTGTGCTTCAAGGGAACCGCCCTCGGCTTCCTGTTCGCCTACATATCCTCGTCCCCGACCTCTCGAAATGACACTGCATAATCCGCATCGAGTCCTTGCAGGAATGCACCAGACAAATCTTGATGAGAATCACAAAATGCGGCATGTGATTGTTTTTAATTAATTTTAACTACCTGATTCCTGCTTTTGTTTTCATCGGAAGATAATTTTGCCTAACTTTGCGCCGAAAAGATTTTTATTAACCGGGACGGCAAGCTGTCTTTCCATTCACAGGAATTTTTACATTGCGCTTTCCGACATCACGACGACTGTTAATAAGCCGTAGCCATAGCAAGGCCGTCCGCAATTCTTACATTTATGTCCAAGAACTACAAAACCCTGTTGTTCGCCTTCGGACTCGGCACTCTCGGAGCCGCAGCCCAAAGCGTGACGGTGGTGCTCAACGACGGCACCCAGCAAAAGTTCTGCACCGACTACGTTAGGCAGATCACCATTGAGGAAGTGAAGCCGCAGGCTCCGACAATCGCCCTGACGCAGATTGAAATCCCCTATTCAGGTTCAAACTTCGGGCTGAAGCTGACAGACGCGTTCGGCGACAACGAGTTCTGCCTCGACTGTAAAGGCCCGGCGGATGCACAATACGTCACCACAGGCACTTATGTGGTCGGCGCGACGGAAGGCCTGCGCGTGGACAACAGCAACGAGACCTTCACTTACGTGCGTTCGGGAGACGTCAAAAAAGGCGTGAAGTCAGGGACGGTGGAAATCTCCCGCGAAGACAGGAAATATACAATATTGGCCGACCTCGTGCTTGCCGACGGGACGCAGACACGCGGCAAATTCATAGGGGAGCTTCCGAAGTTCAGCTATTTCATAGACATGACGCTCAGCGCGGCAAGCTACAACACCAACCCCCAGCCCCAAGGCCAGTTCTACGTGAAATTCAACGACGCGGCCTGGAACTGCGAAATGGCCGTGGTCTTCTGTGCCGACCCGGCAGCGACCACGCTTCCGGCTGGGAAATACGTCTATGCCGACACGGAGGCTCCCGGCACCATATCCCCAAAGACGTACATCACGATATACAGCCCTTACCTGAGCCTCAAGCCCGCCCCCGGAACCGAAGTGGACGTCAAGCTTGACGGCACGAAATACACGGTCACGATGGACTTCATCTACGACAACGGCCGTTCAGGCACGATGACTTTCTCTGGCGAGATCTCAGAGACCCCGACGTTCACCGAGGCTCCGGCAAACACGCTGAAACGCGCCCCGCTGCCTTATTTCAAACCAAAACGCTAACCAAATCCACAGAAACACCGATATGAAAAAGATATTATTGGCGGCCTGCGTCTTGACCGCCGCCGCTGCAGCATACGCCGCAATACCGTACGAACACTCCGTCCTCGTCAACACGAAATCGGGCGAAAGCGTGGAGCACAAGTTCTCCGAGACTCCCGCTGCGGCATTTGAGGGAGACGACATTGTGTTCTCGGTCAAAGGCGCCAAGGTAAGCTATCCGATAGCCGACGTGCAGAACTTCACGTTCAACAAGACACCGTTGGCGGGCATCGAAGGAATCGAGGCCGGCAAGACATCAGTGGCGTTCGCCGTGGATGCCGGAACGCTCTATGCCGACGGCCTGGCACCGGGCGAGGAACTCGCGGTGTTCTCGGTAGACGGCAAGAAGACAGTTTCGGCGAAGGCCGACGCCGACGGGTCGGTACGCGTGGACATCGGCCATCTCGCTTCCGGCGCATACATAGCCGCTTCTGCACGCAATTCTTTCAAATTCATCAAATGACACATGTAACAATGAAAAAGACCATATTATCAGCAATCGCGTTCACGGCGGTGGCCATAGCCGGGGCGCAGACCACCCACAACCTCATAGTCGAAGACACGGAAGGGAAGAAGACGTCATTCCCGAAGGCCGACGTGGCCGGAATCGTATTCCAGGAAATGCCTGCCTATACGGAGGCCAACACGCTCATCCAGGCCCAATACTCGACCGTCGGCGGCCTCGGCGCGTACGACGTGACGTTTGCCACAGAGACGCCTGACAACGACGGCTACCCGTCGAAAATCGGCGGCATGCAGGTGGCTCTGCGCCTTATGGGCCCGGCAAGCGCCGACCTTTCGCGTGTGTCCCTGCCGACGGGAGTCTATTCCGTGGGTGCGGCCGGAACGCCGTTCACCATAAACGTGGAAAAGTCGGGATGCTACACCCGTAATGCGGAAGGCCCCGACGGAGTGTCGGTGTCGCCTGTGATCGGAGG
>Ga0073906_1001722_pt1 | contig 32124 bp, 23 predicted proteins | sample Inofromicrocosms_FD_65485 | JGI IMG/M metagenome (GOLD analysis project Ga0073906, IMG submission 65485) | Mouse cecum microbial communities from Vienna, Austria - Inoculum for glucosamine and mucus D2O microcosms | ecosystem: Host-associated > Mammals > Digestive system > Large intestine >...
CGGGCCAGTAACACCGTCAGCACCGGTAGCGCCAGTCGGGCCAGTAACACCGTCAGCACCGGTAGCGCCAGTCGGGCCAGTTACACCATCAGCACCAGTTGCACCTGTAGGGCCAGTTGGACCAGTAACACCGTCAGCACCAGTTGCGCCAGTCGAACCAGTCGGACCAGTAACACCGTCAGCACCAGTTGCACCAGTCGAACCAGTCGGACCAGTAACACCGTCAGCACCAGTTGCACCTGTAGGGCCAGTTGGACCAGTAACACCGTCAGCACCAGTTGCACCGGTAGCGCCAGTCGGGCCAGTAACACCGTCAGCGCCAGTTGCACCTGTAGGGCCAGTAGGACCAGTAACACCGTCAGCACCAGTTGCGCCAGTCGGACCAGTCGGACCAGTAACACCGTCAGTGCCGGTAGCACCAGTTGCGCCTGTAGGACCTGTTGCTCCGTTTGCTCCAGTAGGACCAGTAGCACCGATAGGACCAGTACTGCCAGTAGCGCCAGTTGAACCAGTCGGACCAACAGCGCCAGTCGGACCAGTAGCACCATTAGCGCCGGCAGGGCCAGTCGGACCAGTTATACCGTTAGCGCCGGTAGCACCAGTTGCTCCGCGTGGGCCTGTAGGACCAGTAACACCATTAGCTCCAGTAGCGCCAGTTGAACCAGTCGGACCAGTAGCACCGTCAGCGCCAGTAACACCAGTAGCTCCGGCAGCGCCTGTTGGACCGGTAACACCGTTAGCACCTGTAGCACCAGTCGGACCTGTAGGTCCGGTAGCACCTGTAGCGCCAGTAGGGCATTTTACAGGCGGGCATGGGCATACTGGTTCCGGAGGACAGCAAGGACGGGGACGATCACAATCAGGTTCCTGAGGACGGCATGGTTTTGAATATCCTAAAAAATCGTAATTGTTACTTCCTTTACTGTAATCTGAGGATTTATAAGTTGCCATAATACTATTTTCCTCCTAAAGTCAAGCCTTTTTATCATTAAACAATTGCTGGAAATATTTTTTATTAGCGAGAAAATTTGCGTCGTTTGGTTTAATTTCACCGGCTTTATCATTATACATACATGCATTCATATGATCGCCTATTTTATCGTAGCAGACGCAAAGCTGCATATAAGGTATATAACCATAACAATCAACCGATGAAAAGCCGCCGTTTTCAGCAGAATATTTCATTTTAGAGGCAAGCTCATACCAGAAGATAGCTTCATGGTATTTTTGTTCTTCAAACTTGATATATCCTATTTCGCAGCAAATTTCCGCTCTGGGACTGTCATAAAGGAAGCTTTGAAAAAGACTGTTCAATGCATTGTTTCTCTGTCCGAGTTTCATATAGCATCTGGACAGATCAAGGCAGGCGCTTATACTATTTTCGATCCATCTGTCATCCGCAGCAAAAAAGTCATTAAATATCTTTATTGCTTCTGCATATTTTTGGTGGAAGTATAATTCTCTTGCATAATAATATTTCTGCCGTGTATCAAGAACCGTCTTATTTTCGATCATCTTTTCAAAAATTTTTAAATTTCTGTCAGGATCATTTACTTTTAATTTCTTATGCAGAACAGCAATATCGCTGTATTCAATTTTTCCTCTGGGGGTTATGGCTTCATGAACCGCACCGTTCCAGAAAAAATTGCATGAACGTTTTAAAAGCCTTTCTCTATAGTAAGAGAAGTTTGGAACGCCGGAGCTATCGAATCCCACATGATATTTCATCATGTAAACGTCAGCCGTCATTGCAGGCGACTCTTTCAGATTCAAAAGCTTTTTCTTATTTTCGTAGTCTATTACATCATCGGCGTCAAGCCACATAATATAATCCATTGAAGCTTTGGAGAATGAAAAGTTTCTTGCTGCTGAAAAATCATCGATCCACTTGAAATCGTATATTTTATCCGTATACAAGGCGGCGATTTCCTTTGTTTTATCGGTTGACCCCGTATCGACAATTATAATTTCATCTGCAATATCCTTCACGCAGGATAAACATCTGTCTAAGACGCTTTCCTCATTCCGCACAATCATACATAAGCTTATTGTCGGCATTAATCAGATCCTCCTACTATAAAATCACAACAGTCCCTGAATTAATAATATGATTTCAGCCTGTATGATGTTACAGTGACGGATATTATATTTCTACTATTCTTGTTGCGATGCTGTCCCTGAACGCTTTGTCATGTTCAACCAGAATCATTGCAGGGGAATATTCTTTAATAAGCTGTTCTATCTGCATTCTGGAATATATATCAATAAAATTTAGAGGCTCGTCCCAGATATATAAATGTGCTTGTTCGCATAGGCTTTTGGCTATTAGTACCTTTTTCTTTTGTCCGCCTGAGAAATCTTCCATATTTTTTTCAAACTGTATTCGCTCAAAGTCCATCTTTCTAAGGATTGCCTTAAATTGACTTTCATCTATGTGATTTTCTTCTGCGAAATCTGACAGAGTACCTTTCAAGTGTGAGGTATCCTGCGGTACATATGAAATTAAGAGTCCTGATCCTATATTTACTTTTCCGGTATGTTCAATGGGGGCTCCGGTCAATATTTTCAGCAAACTGCTTTTTCCGCTTCCGTTTTTACCGTCGAGCACCACACGTTCTCCTTGCTGTATTTTAAAGGAAACAGGAGCGTTGACTGCTCTGCCGTTATAGCATACTTCAACATCAGAAAGAGATACAAGTGATTGTGCATGATACTGTAAAGCGGATATTTTAAGATTTTCAGCGGTTTCAAGGTTTTTAAGCAAGCCTGATTTTTCTTTAATTACCTGATTCTGCCTTAATTCAATAGATTTAGAACGCTTCATCATTTTAGCAGCCTTATGTCCGATAAACCCTCTGTCTACTGGACTGTTACCGTACTTTGATGATTCAGTGCGTTCTGACCAGGCGCTGGTCTTCTGAGCAGATTTCTGCAAACGGCTGATGTCTTTTTTCAAACGTTCATTACGGGCGAGTTCAGATTCCTGGATACGTTCAAAATTTTCCAGCCAGGACGAAAAATTACCGTTTCTGACTTCAATATTTGCCCTGTTCAGCGACAGGATATGGTCTACGCAGCCGTCCAAAAAGCAACGGTCATGGGAAACTAAGATGAATCCTTTTTTTCTTTTCAGATATGACGATACGATTTCTCGTGCATTGGCGTCCAAGTGATTAGTCGGCTCGTCAATTAGAAGAAAGCGGTCTTCGTTCAGGAACAATGCCGCAAGCATGACCTTTGTCTGCTCTCCGTTTGAAAGCGTATCAAAGGGTCTCCAGAGTACGTCATGATTTACTTCAAGGTATGAGAGTTCACGAAGTAATTCCCAGCTTTCAGCGGCAGGGCAGACTTCTTGCAGAATTTGTTCTGTCAGCATAGTTTTATCATTAACGGGATAGGGAAAGTAATCAAATTTTACAGAGGATATAATTTTACCTTTGTAATCATATTTACCAAGCAGAAGATTGAGAAAAGTGGTTTTACCTCTTCCGTTTCTGCCGACAAAACCCAGCTTCCAATCGGTATCAATTTGAAAATTTACATTTTCAAAAATATTATCATAGCTTGACGGATAAGCAAAAGTAAGTGCTTCAGCTTTAATCATAGACATAATATCATCTCTCCTTTATTTGGTTTTTGGATAAAATAAGAGCCGCAAGAAAGTTAATTCCTGCGGCTCGAAATAGCACAAATCTACACCGCTGCATATAGCGCGGCTGTTAGATTATATTATTTGAGTGAATAGACTTATAACTTTCTTGCAATGAGCACAGCAATACCCTGTAAATAATAAAGCATTACTGTAAATTCAATTTTTATTTGCAAGAAAAATTACGCATCTTTCCACCTCTTTCATTTTTATTGTTAATCAGTATATCATAATTTAAGCAATTAGTCAATGATTTTTGAAAAAATAAACCTCCCTTTTAACGGGGAGGTTTATTGAAGGAAAACTATTTATAAATATTTGAAAAATTGTTAATATACGAATTCCACTCATATTCTAATGAAGATTCATTTTCATTTGTGAGTTTTTTATATTCCTCTAAGGAATTATAACCGTAGAATTTTTTTGCTAAAAACCATAATTCCCATGATTCATGTTCATCTGCATATATGTCGCTTTGCATATTACCGGTTCCGTAATATGCAGAAAAGTATTCGTCAAATGAACTGTAATTGTCATAATCTCGGTATGAAAGTTCCTGTAATTTTGAAAGCTGAGAATATGTTTTCACATCATCCTCAAGATCATATATCTCAATTATATCGTTGATTTCATTAACCTGAATCTGATTTATAAAGTTATAAAACTTTGAATTGTCAGTCAAAACAGTAGAATTATAAACTTCTTCTGCGACTGAAGAATATTCATATGGTATAACATAAACATTCTGATTTATTATCAAAACATAGCAGTCCTCTTCATCAAAATAGAATGATCTTACCAGATCGGCAAGCTTCTTAAAGTCATCACTGAAAACTGTATGTGCAGTTTCAGAATCAGCGTGATATGTTCCGTATGAGGCAGTGAAATTGCTTTTTTCCGATGAGTCAAAGCCATCCGGCGGGTAGAGAAAAACCTGAGTGTCAGGAGGATAGGTTAATCCTTTTCCGGAATGAACTATGCCAAGACTTTTCAAAACTTCAAGGGTTCGGGTAAAGCTATCTCTTATAAAATAATTATTATTGGCGATTTGATATAATATTTTGCCTCTTAAAATATCATCTGGAGACATTTCGATATAATCCTGACTGTATGCCTCAGCAAGCCGCTTAGCGTCTTTACTGCTGATTTTACCAGGGTTTACAGTATCACCGGATTCATATTCAATTAATCCGGTATCATAACTTAAGACTTCTTTTTTCATTCTATGAATGTATTCATACTGCTGCATACTTTTATAGAGGTCTTTTTCGATGAACTTAGACATTTCCGGTGTTGAATCGAGTGCGGTAAGCATTTTTGCCTGTTCAAGAGTCAGCCAATATTGTCTGTATATATGTGACCCGTTTTTTAAGTTATATGAAATTGACAAAGGGTACCTGGGATAATCTATATAATATTTTGAATTGTTTTCAGTCAAATAAGAATACGATGAGTGATAATCAAAATAAATGTCCTCATGATTAAATTCGCCGCTCTTGTATAATTCTATTGCTGAATTTTGGACTTCTTTAATGCATTCCAACGCTTTTTTATCAGTAAAATTTATATTATAGTAATTAATATAATGGTTAGAATTAATAAATTTATCGTATCCAAAATAATTTACTGAAGCGCTTTTTATTGAATTTAAAGAAGGTATATGAGTTTCTGCACCGAAACCATTTGTTAAATATGAGAGCATTGCAATAATAAATATTCCCGCAAGTGTAATAACAAACTTTATTACAGATTTATAAAACTTTTTGAAGCCTCTGTTTGTAATAACTTCAAAAATCATGTAAACTATTGCCGCAAAAACAACTACCGGGAATATCAGTGAAGTGTCTATTCTTGCTATAAGGCAAATGGCTGCCATGACAGATGTTATTGATACGTAATAAAGAAGCTTAAAAACATATGGTTTTGAAACGTCTTCCGCTTTTCTTTTTAGGTGAAGAAACATTGCAATTGCAAAGTAAATTGCAGTAATAAGGATATAAAAGACTATCCATTTGCCGAATGAAGGACCTTGGGCAAGGGGCTCGTTAGATGAGTAGGAGGTTTTTTCGGTAAAAAATGAAACGATAGCAGTAATACCGCCAAACGGACTTGTACAGCAGAGGGGAGCATATGCAGAACGGGTAATGTTTATTCCGTAAACATTGTAAAACATCATTGCGGAAATAACCATTATCATTCCGGGAATAAGTCCGTTTATAAGAAAAATATTAAAAAGACTTTCAAATATTGTACCGCAGCACTGGATCACCAGCACTGTCAAGGTGTACAGCATTGTCATTATAAGAAGAATAGCAGCAGCACATTTTAATCCCAATGCAAAATAACCGTCATCAAAAAGAACGTAGTGCATTTCGTCTATGCATATACCGCTTGCGATAAAAATCAGCATTGAAATTACAGCAGATATAACATATGGTAGAAGATAAGCGGAAAGTCCGGAAAAATAGTCGGAGATAAATCGGGTTTTTGCTTTCAGGGGAAGTGCATAAACCATATCCACCTTTGATTTCTTATAAAGATAGCTGAAATTGTTCAGTGCGACTATGATTCCGCAGAACAAAGAGGCAAAAATGCAAAATACAGAAATCCCGATAAAAAACATTCCTGAACCAAGATGTTCATCTATAAAGTTATTGTCAGACGCTTCTAATGTGCATATAAGGGATATAACAGGGAATCCCAGAAGCTGTAAAATACAGTTTATTATAAAAATTTTCTTATTTGCAAATAATCCATTGAAAAAGTAAGTATTGAAATTTGATTTACTTTGCTTCAGCAGCGTTGAAGTCATAGCCTTTAACCTCCATTTCATAAATAAATATTTCTTCAAGAGAGAGCGGAATAATATCAAGAACGATTGGATTTTTTTTGTTGAACTTTTCAGTAATCTCATTTATGTCGCCTTTGACAACCATCTGGTAGACACTCTGATTTTTTTCAAAGTGCATAACTTCAAGCCCCATACCCATAAATTCTTCCGAAGTATAGGTCTGAGGCATATCCTTATCTGCAGGTTTGAATACCGCTTGGATTTTGTGAATGTTTCCTTTGATATTATCCAGTTCGCTTGAAAAAATTATATTTCCGTCATGGAGAAGTGCGGCTCTGTCACAAAATTCGCTGATTTCTTTCAAATTATGAGAAGATATTATAGCTGTAAGCTCTCTGTCTATAATTGCGTCAACCAGCATACGTTTTACAATTACTCTCATAGTTGGGTCAAGACCGTCAAACGCCTCGTCAAGCAGAAGATATTCAGTTCTGCTTGCAAGAGCAGTTATTACAATTGCCTGACGTTTCATACCCTTTGAAAATGTAGTAAGCTTTTTGGTATAAGGAAGATTTACCGTTTCCCTGAGTTTTTCAAAAAGCTCTTCTGAAAAGTTTGGATAAAATCCCTTATAGTAATTTTTCAGTTCCTTAAGAGTAAATGATGTAAATTGAATTGTTTCATCATTAATAAAAAATACACGTTCCTTTATCTTAGGATTATCATAAACCTGTTCGCCGTCGATATAGACTTCTCCGGAATCAGGTCTGTAAATTCCCGACAAAAGACGCAGTATAGTTGACTTGCCGGCACCGTTGGAGCCTAATAGACCAAAAGCCGAACCCTTTGGAATTTGAAGATTAATCCCCCTTAAAATATCATTATTCTCAAATTTTTTAACTGTATTGCGCAGTTCTATCATATATTCACCCCATCTATTCTGTCCTTTAGTTCATCTTTGGTAATGCCGGCTTTCAGCGCTTCGAGTGAAGCCTTATCAAAGTCTTCGAATATATACTCCTTAACAGTGGTTTCGTGCACTCCGGAAACAAAGCTTCCTCGTCCGGCAACAGAGTAAATAATTTTATTTCGTTCAAGTTCCTGATATGCCTTTGCAACCGTGTTAGGGTTAATATTCATATCCTTTGCAAGACTTCTTACACTTGGCAGCTGTTCGTGTTCTTTTATTACACCTTTGATAATCAGCTCAATTATTTTTTTATAAAGCTGTTCATAGATCGGTGTACGGCTTTGGAGATCCAGATCAAACATAAATGCACCTCTAATATAGTGTACTGTATTAGCTAATACAGTTAGTATACATTATTTTATAATTATTGTCAAGTGATTTTTGAAATAAAATATAAAAAAATTATTGTATGGATTTCTTTTTATAGTATAATTAAACATATAAAAAGGGGAATGTGCCGCTAAAATATATAAATTGCATTGTTATTTATGTTAGCAAACAAAAAGAGAGCAGGTGCTCTCTTTTTACAGAATTAATTATTTATCTTGATTGAAAAAATCCTTGAATTTCTGGAAAAAAGTCTGCCTTTTGGCATAATGCTTTTCAGTTTCGCTCATTGATGACTCGTATTCACGCAGGAGATCCTTTTGCTTTTGCGTTAGATTTCTGGGGACTTCAATGCTTACAGTTACATACTGATCGCCCCGTTCTGTTTTTCTGAGCTTCTTTATGCCCTTGCCCTTAAGACGGAAGACAGTACCAGTTTGTGTTCCCTCTGAAATGGTATACTTGACATTGCCGTCAATTGTAGGTACTGTAATTTCATCGCCGAGTACAGCCTGAGTATAAGTAATAGGAATATCGCAGTGTACGTCGTATCCATCCCTTGTAAACAGCGGGTGTGGTCTTACGGACACAACAACGTGAAGATCACCGGTCGGACCTCCATTTAATCCGCTGTCACCCTGACCGCTTACACGAAGCACCTGACCGTCATCGATGCCGGCAGGAATGTCAACTGTAATAGACTTTTGGACTCTTATTCTTGAAGTACCGCTGCACTTTTTACAAGGATTGTTTATTACAGTTCCTTTTCCTCCGCACTTGGAACAGGTTCTTGAGGTGGAGATTACGCCGAAAGCGGTACGCTGATTTATTTTAACTGAGCCCATTCCGTTACAGTCCGGACAAGTCTGCGGAGCCGAACCGTTTTCTGCACCAGTGCCGCGGCAGGAGGAGCAGGTTTCCATATGTGCTATTTTTATTTCTTTTTTAACGCCCTCACAGGCTTCCATAAAGCTTATGTTGACGTTAGCAGTAACGTCCTGACCTCGTCTTGGAGCATTGGCATTTGATCTGGAAGAACGTGATCTGCCGCCGAAAACTCCGCCGAACAGGTCTTCGAATATGTCGCCTACATCACCGAATCCGCCGCCGCTGAATCCTCCTGAAAAGCCGCCGCCGCCGTAGTTCGGATCAACTCCTGCGTGACCGAACTGATCATAACGCTGTCTTTTTTCCGGATCAGACAGGACTTCATAAGCCTGATTAAGTTCCTTGAATTTTTCTTCGCATTCCTTGTCATCCGGATGCAGGTCGGGGTGATACTTTCTTGCCATCTTTTTAAAGGATTTTTTTATTTCATCGTCGGAGGCGCCTTTTTGAACCCCCAGCACCTCATAATAGTCTCTTTCTCCAGCCATATAAATGATACACCTTTCCGGATTATGACTTTATAATCCTTTGGATAACTATCTCAATAAACAGTTTTCGGGCGGATAGACGTCCGCCCAAAAAGTATATTTAGATTATGCCTCTGTATAGTCTGCGTCAACTACGCCGTCATCTTCTGCGCCGGAAGCAGCAGCTTCAGCAGCCTGCTGTGCAGCTGCCTGTTCTTCAGGGCTTGCATTCTGATAAACCTTTGTTGAAAGCTCATAGAATGCTTTCTGAAGTTCTTCAGTCTTTGCCTTTATATCTGCGGTATCATTACCGTTTATAGCTTCCTTAAGAGCAGCGCACTTGCTTTCGATAGGCGCCTTTTCTTCTGCGCTTACCTTGTCGCCGAAATCGCTGAGAGCCTTTTCGCACTGGAATACGAGGTTTTCAGCATTGTTCTTTGTATCAACTTCTTCTCTCTTCTTCTTATCTTCTTCGGCGAACATTTCAGCTTCCTTAACAGCCTTATCAATGTCTTCCTTGGACATATTTGTTGAGGAAGTGATTGTAATGTTCTGTTCCTTGCCTGTACCCTTATCCTTGGCGGAAACGTGTACAATTCCGTTTGCGTCAATATCGAAAGTTACTTCAATCTGAGGGATTCCTCTTGGAGCCGGTGCAATGCCGTCAAGACGGAAAGTTCCGAGCTGTTTATTATCTCTTGCAAATTCACGTTCGCCCTGTAATACATTGATGTCAACAGCAGTCTGATTATCAGCATATGTTGAGAATACCTGAGTCTGCTTTGCAGGAATTGTTGTATTTCTCTTGATCATCGGTGTGCTTACGCCGCCGGCTGTTTCGATACCCAGTGTAAGAGGAGTAACGTCAAGAAGAAGCAGTGCGCCGTCAACATCGCCGCCTAAAACGCCGCCCTGATATGCAGCACCGAGAGCGACACATTCGTCAGGGTTAATGCCCTTAAACGGTTCCTTGCCCATAAAGCTCTTAACAGCATCCTGAACAGCAGGGATTCTTGAAGAACCGCCGACCATAAGAACCTTGTTAAGATCGCTTGGTGATAATCCGCTGTCGGAGAGAGCCTGTTTTACAGGACCCATAGTGGACTGTACAAGATCAGCAGTAAGCTCATTGAACTTAGCCTGAGTGAGAGTAAGGTCAAGGTGCTTAGGACCGGTTGCATCAGCTGTGATAAACGGAAGGTTGATCTGTGATGTAGGAGTTGAGGAAAGCTCGATTTTTGATTTTTCAGCTGCTTCCTTGAGTCTCTGCATAGCCATTTTATCTGCTGTAAGGTCAATTCCTTCTGACTTTTTAAACTCAGAAGCCATCCAGTCGATAATTCTCTGGTCGAAGTCATCGCCGCCAAGATGATTGTTTCCGGCTGTTGCAAGAACTTCTGTTACGCCGTCACCCATTTCAATGATTGAAACGTCGAATGTACCGCCGCCCAGGTCGTATACCATAATTTTCTGATCGTCTTCCTTGTCGATTCCGTATGAAAGAGCAGCAGCAGTAGGCTCGTTAATAATTCTCTTTACTGTAAGACCGGCAATCTGACCTGCGTCCTTTGTTGCCTGTCTCTGAGAGTCTGTAAAGTATGCAGGAACTGTAATAACAGCTTCTGTTACAGGCTCGCCCAGATAAGCTTCTGCATCTGATTTCAGCTTCTGGAGAATCATAGCTGAAACTTCCTGAGGTGTATATGATTTTCCGTCAATGTCTACCTTATAATCGGAGCCCATATGACGCTTGATAGAAATAACTGTTTTGTCGGGATTAGTAACTGCCTGACGCTTGGCAACCTGACCTACCAGTCTTTCGCCGGTTTTAGAAAAAGCAACAACGGACGGTGTTGTTCTTGCGCCTTCGGAGTTAGGGATAACAACGGAATTTCCGCCTTCCATAACTGCTACGCATGAGTTTGTTGTACCAAGGTCGATACCAATAATTTTTCCCATAATAAATCTTCCTTTCTGAATATAGAAAATCAGTTTGCCACTGCAACAACGGCGTGACGAATGACTTTATCGTTTAGCATATAGCCCTTTTGGAAAACCTCGCATACTGTATTGTCGCCGAAGTTTTCATCTTCTGTCTGTTTGATCGCGTTGTGCAGATTAGGATCAAATTCACATCCAAGGGCTTCCATTTCGGTTACTCCAAGTTTTTTTAAGGTTTCACCAAACTGGTTATATATCATCTGCATTCCGTTCTTGAACGCCTCGTCTGAACATTCTGCTTTCAGGGCAAGTTCAAAGCTGTCAAGAACCGGAAGTATATCTGAAATGCATTTAGCAGTTGCATTTCCGTATGTTTCAATTTTTTCTTTTGTTGTTCTCTTGCGGTAGTTGTCATATTCGGCCAAAAGTCTGAGATACTTATCATTCAGGTCATTCAGCTTCTGGTTTAGATTATCCGCCTCCGAAGTTTCTTCGGTTTCTTTTATTACTTCTTCAGTTCCGGTGTTTTTTGATTCCTCTGATGAAGTGTTTTCGTTTTTTTCTTCACTCATTGTCATCTTCCTTTCTGTCAGTTTCCTTATCATCTGAAATGAGGTTGGAAATTTTATTTGAAAAGTATTCGATATAAGGAATAATCTTTGCGTAGTCAAGTCTCATAGGACCAATGATTCCGAGAGAACCGACTTTTTTATCCCCTTTTTGATAATTAGAAACTATCATGCTTGAATTTCCGATAACAAATTGATCGTTTTCCTCGCTGAACATAACATGAATCCCGCTGAAGGAGTCGCTCAGGATTCCTTCAAGTTCGCTTTTATGTTCCATAAAGCGAATAACGTCCATCTTGTCGAGTTCATTGCAGGAGAGAAGATTTCTTTCACCGCTGACGGTAAGCTCTTCCTGCAGCAGACCCTTAGAAAGTTCATAAATTCCCTGAACAAGAGGGGAAAGAGTCATCATATAAGTTCCCAGCGCTTCAACGAGATTATTGAGTCTGTCGTCAGAGAGTTCTTCCACTGAAACCCCCTGTAAATTTTCCTCAATAAACTGAGTGAAATAGTCAAGCTGTTCATGGCTGAGATCAAATTCAAGGCGGCAAGCCTTGTTCTTTATGCTCCCGTTTGATGTTATAAGCAGTATCACATAAAGTCTTTTTCCGGTCGGTATGACCTCCACCTTTGAAATAACCGAGTATTTCGGAGCGGAGCTTGAAACAACCGCCGCACACTGGGTGAGTTCTGCAAGCGCCTTTGAAGCGCTTTGTATAATAAGCTCTTCAGTAAGATTTTCAGTTTCACCGAGCATACTGTCCAGCCGGTCGATTTCTTCACTGGAAAGCGAATTTTTCTGCATTATCCGGTCAATGTAGATCCGGTAACCGCTGAAAGTAGGGATTCTTCCCGCCGATGTATGAGGCTGTTCCAGATAGCCTAACTGTTCCAGAAGTGCCATATCGTTTCTTACCGTTGCTGCGGAAACGTTTATATGTGAAAGGGCTGCAATAGTTTTTGAGCCGACAGGTTCGCCGGTCGTGATGTATTCATCAACAACTGCCGCAAGAATTTTTAATTTTCTGTCGTCCAGATAAAGCCCCCCTTTAAAAGCTTTGGCAGCGATGCTCGGAGAGTGTTAGCACTCAAACTCTCCGAGTGCTAAATATAATTTAACATTATTATTAACGATTGTCAAGCGTATTATTCAAATTCAGCAGAATGCACAAAAAAAGCAGCGGAGAAACCGCTGCCGTCAGTTTATTTATGTGGGTAAGATTCGTGCTTCACCGGAATTGAGCACCTCTTTTTGTCCGTCATCGTATATGACCTCCAGTCCGGCGTTTTCACTTATACCAGCGGCAATCGCTTCACGTTTTTCACCTGCTTTTGTAACTATAACACGTTTTCCGATAATAAACGAGCGTTTTTTGTATTCTTCAAGAAATTTTCTGTCAGGAAGTTCGTTCAGATATTTTTCCACTGAGGTTATTACCTCTGCGATAATTTCTGAGCGGTCAAACAATTTTTCAGTTTCGTCCTGAATTGATGTTGCAGTTTTTAAAAGTTCTTCCGGAAAAATGTTCACAACAGACCGGACGTTAATGCCGATTCCCACAACGGCAAAATCAAGAGTTCCGGATTCAAAGCTGACTGAGGCTTCGGTAAGAATGCCGCAAATTTTTTTTCCGTTTAAGAAAAGGTCATTGACCCATTTTATTTGTGTATCCGTACCGCATATGGTGTCAATAGCAGACGCTGCCGCAGCCGCTACGCAGGAAGTTATAAGCTGACTTGATTCGATGTCCATTTCCGGTCGGAGGATAATGCTCATATATATATTGCTTTTGGGCGGAGAGCAAAACGAACGTCCCATTCTCCCTTTGCCGGCAGTCTGCATATCTGAAATTACAACTGTTCCGCCTGGTTCACCGTTTCTTGCAAGTTCTTTGGCATAATTATTAGTAGAATCTACGCTGTCAAGTATATAAAGCCGGCGGTTATCGTTATGAGGCAGAAATTTTCTGATTCCGGCTTCTGTAATTATGTACGGCTTTTTTAAGATCCGATATCCTCTGTTGGGGGACGCGTCTATACCGAATCCTTCTTCTCTTAGGCTTTTTACCGCTTTCCATATAGTATTGCGGCTTACTCCCAATTTTTCGGCAAGTGCTTCTCCGGAAATATATTCGTCAGAGCATGAAAGTTCTGAGATTACGCTTTCTTTTATAGTCAAAGAAAATCACCCTTTTCCAATGTTTTTCATATATATTTAATATAGCATATAAAACAGCAAATAACAAGTGGGAGGCGAAAAGATGACGGAAAATATTTTGCTTGTTGCCGCTGTTTCGGTTGATGCACTTTTGGCTTCGTTTGCTTACGGAGCAGATAATATAAAGATACCGTTCTTATCGGCGGCTGTAATAAGCGCTGCGGGAACAGCAGTGCTCATGCTTTCCATGCTATTGTCCGGGGCGGCAGACGCAGTTATTCCATCCGGTGCAGGCAGGTGGCTGGGTTTTATAATACTTATGTGCATTGGTACGGTAAGTCTTTTTCAGAATGCTCTTAAAACATTTCTTAGAAATAAAAGCAGAAAGAATTTAAGCTTCAGTATTTCCGGAGTAGGTTTTGTGGTATCTGTTTTTCTTGACGAAACAAAGGCGGATACGGATAAGTCAAAAACACTTTCACCAAGAGAAGCCCTTACTCTTGCAATTGCACTTTCGGCTGATTCGCTGGGCAGCGGATTCGGCGCAGGCCTTGCAGGGGCGGATATCTTACCCGTTTGCATAATGAGCTTTGGGGCAGGCTTGGCAGCAGTGGCGGCAGGAGCTAAGGCAGGAGCAGTTACCGGAAAAAAACGTCCTGGAATTTCCTGGATTTCTGGTATATTACTTATAATTCTTGCAGTTATGAATCTTATTAAGTAGGTTGTTTTCCATGGTACTTACAGCTATTGACTATTAGGACGTATTTTGATATAATGATTGGTATAATTAATTATAAATATCTGGAATTTATATAAAGGATCGTTATATGAATAATAATGAACAGTATAAAAGAATAATATCTTTTTTTTCAAGTCTAATTTTAATTGCGGCTCTTGCTGCAACTTATGTATATATATGGTATGAATATTACAGTGACGCAATAGTTCTTCCATTTTACAGACGAGGCAACTGGGTCGTAATTGTGATTTACATGATCCTGACGCTTTTGTTCTTTAAAGCGTATGGGGGACTGAAGATGGGGTATCTCAAACAGTCAGATATGCTGTATTCTCAGGCGATTTCTATGGTCGCAGTAAATATTATAACTTATTTTCAGATTAGCGTTATCGGACGTCGGTTTATGAATTTTATCCCTATTTTTATAATGACTGCAATTGACCTTATGATTATTGCAGCATGGATATTTTTAAATAACCGGCTTTATCTTAAGCTTTATCCGCCGAAAAAGCTTATAATTGTATACGGCAGCAAGAACGCCGCAACACTTACAAATAAAATGAGCGTACGTGAAGATAAATACATGATCTGCGAATCTATAAGCGTTGACGAGGGATTTGAAAGAATAAAGTCAGAAATTGCCAGGTTTGAGGGCGCTATTATCTGTGATGTAGGCGGAACGCTGAGAAACGATATAATTAAATACTGCTTTGAAAAATCCAAAAGAGTATATATTTCTCCTAAAATTTCGGATATTATTATTCGCGGCGGAGAGGATATAAAGCTTTTTGATTCTCCTCTTCTGCTTTGCCGTAACAGCGGTCTGAGCTTTGAGCAGAGAGTGCTTAAGCGTCTGTTTGACATTGTATTTTCAGCTGCGGGACTGATTCTTTCATCTCCGCTTATGCTTATTATAGCCATTGCTATAAAAATTGACGACGGCGGAAATGTTTTTTATAAGCAAAAGCGCCTGACCAGAGATGCAAGAGAATTTTATGTATACAAGTTCAGAAGCATGGTTCCCGACGCTGAAAAGGACGGAATACCAAGGCTTGCTACTGATTCAGATTCCAGAGTAACAAGGGTAGGCTCATTTCTTAGAAAATGCCGTCTTGACGAAGTGCCCCAGCTTATAAATATTCTGAAGGGCGATATGTCAGTGGTGGGACCTCGTCCGGAAAGACCGGAGCTTATAAAAAAATATGAAAAGTCTATGCCGGAATTTAACTATCGTTTAAAAGTAAAAGCAGGGCTGACAGGCTATGCTCAGGTAACGGGCGTATATGACACAACGCCATATGACAAGCTTAAAATGGATCTTATGTATATTGAAAGATATTCTATGGTTATGGACCTTAGGATTATTCTTATGACAATAAAAACAATGATTTTTCCCGGTGAAACAAATGAAAAATCCAATAAACTGAAATAATCAGTATCTGTCAGGCGGTGAATATTTTGGGTAAAATAGAGGATAATATTGAAAGACTCGGAAAATCCGTAAATGCCTACGAGGCGGCTGAACCGGATGTCAGCGCTGGATTCGGAAAAAAGACAATCCGCAGGCTTGAAAATGTAAACGAATCCCTGGAGCATTTTGGGGCAAATCAGAATGAATTTAATAAAGCTTCTGCCGAGGCAGTTGAAGGCCTTACGGCATATTGCCGCAGACTTGAGGGAATCCTTGAAACGGAAAGAGAGGCCTGCCGTAAAACAGCGTCTGCTCTTGCTTCCCTTAAAAAGGAATTTGACGCTGTAAAGCTTAGGTCTACTCTTAATTCCAATCAGATAGGTAAATTTGACAAGGCACTTGTCAGAAGCAGTGAAAGAACTGAAAACTTTATACTTGATACAAATCCGGGATTCCGTCACAGCATGAGACCTAAAGGGTGCCGTGAAGCTGATTTTGTAATAAACCGCGGGTTCTATGAAAAGGCTGAGAAAATAAAAAATTCTCCGGAGCACGAAAGAAAAAGCTATATAGCAGAATTTGAGAAATACTGTCAAAGGGAAGCTTCTAAGGATTTTTTGTCCCTTGACGCTTATGATGAAATTTGTATCAGTTTTATCGGAGAGGGAGCCGTTTCTGAAATTCTTCTTGAAAATCTGAATCGCAGAAGTATTTATAAAATAATAAGAAATAACGGCGGACAGGCTGAAGGAAAGTTTTTTGTATGCTGTTCCGATACCCTGAGCTTTCCGGACGAATTTAGCTTTATTTCAGGAATAACTGTTATCTGCGGAGATGCTCCTTTATCCGGAATGTCAGGAAATGATATAGAAAATCTTCTGTTTTTAAATGACTGCGGACTTCATGAGTACATAACTCTGAGTTTGGGCGCATACGAAACGCTCGTAAACGCCGGATTCAGAAATATAAGATATGCCGACGCTGATTTTCTTTCAGGGACAGGCATGATAAGCCTTGTGGAAAGCGCTGTTGAGTGCGCTGTACCTTACGGCGCAGTTTCATTCGATCTGTTTTGTGAAAAAGCCGTAAGATATGGCAAAAAAGCTATAATGAGCTTTGAAGAACTGATAAAATTCAACGAGGAAAATTCACAATTAGAAATAGATTCGCCCTATCCTGAAAATTGTCTTAAGGCCCTTGAAAGAGGTGTGATTTCTGCTGTATGCTTAAGTCGTTTTCCAGGGGAGAGTATAAGAAAGGGCAGTATCGCTTCAGATGAAAATCAGAAATTTGATCTTATCACCGGCTTTGGCTATGTAAATCATCTTAAATATGCAAGCCGCCGTAAAGTCTATGAAAAAGCAAAGAGAATGCTTAGTGAGGACGGAGTATTTGTTTTCAGCGCTTCCGATGCACGGACGGGAATAAAGCTTAGAGCCCTTAGTGACTGGAACGGTTATGAACTGTATGAGGCTCTCTGGACAAGAAAACAACTGATACGTGAACTTGAGGAAAACGGCTTCAGGCTTAGTTACCTTATACCGGCGGGGGCAGGGATTTATAGCGGACTTCCTGAGAAATACAGCTCAGAACCTGTTATCTGGATCGCTGGAGTATCACTTAAATAAAGACAGAACTGAGTTCCTGTAAGCTGCCGGGAATTCATAATTGATCTTAACAGGCGGCGGAATGGAGATTTTTATGAGAAAAACCAAGATCGTATGTACAGTAGGACCGGCAACCAAATCGGAGGAAATGCTTCGCAGGCTTATGATAAGCGGAATGGATGTTGCAAGATTCAATTTTTCCCACGGAGATTACAGTTATCACAAGGAGTGTTTGGATCTTGTCAGAAAAACAGCCGCTGAACTGAATCTGCCTATTGCCGCTATGATGGATACAAGAGGTCCTGAGGTAAGACTTGGTAAATTCGTTGATGACAAACCTGTTGAAATAAAAAGCGGGGATACTTATACTCTTACAACAAGGGACGTACTTTGTGATGATAAGGTAGGAAGCATTACATTTAAAAATCTCCCCGGAGATGTGTCGGCAGGTACAAGAATACTTATAAACGACGGCGTGATAGAGCTTGTAGCTGAAAGTGTGAATGCGACTGAAATAGAATGCCGTGTTATTCACGGGGGAAAGCTTTCAAATAATAAGGGCATAAATGTTCCGGGTGTACAGCTTTCTATGCCGTACCTCAGCGACGCAGATATGAGCGATCTTGAATTCGGCGCTAAGATGAAGTATGATTTTATTGCCGCAAGCTTTGTGAGAAATGCGGCTGATATAAATTATCTTAGAAGATATACCCAGAGCCTGGGTTGGTTTGATGTAAGAATCATCGCCAAGATAGAAAATCTTGAGGGCGTTGACAATATTGACGAGATACTTGAAGCGGCTGACGGCATAATGGTTGCCAGAGGCGATATGGGAGTTGAAATTCCGTTTGAGCAGATACCGGCTATCCAAAAGGAGCTTATACACAAGGGGTACAATGCAGGAAAACAGGTTATTACGGCTACTCAGATGCTGGAGTCTATGATTTCTAACCCACGTCCTACCCGTGCGGAAATAACCGACGTTGCTAATGCAATATATGACGGAACAAGCGCAATCATGCTGTCGGGTGAAACGGCTGCCGGAGATTATCCTGTTGAAACTGTCAGGACAATGGCTCTTATTGCAGAAACGACTGAACAGAATATTGATTATAAATCAAGATTTTATAAAAGAGGAACAGACTGCAATACAAATGTTGCTAACGCTATATCCCATGCAAGCGTTACAACAGCCCATGATCTTGATGTAAAGGCTATTATTACCGTTACAAAGGGCGGCGGTACTGCAAGACTTATTTCCAAATACCGTCCGCTGTGTCCTATTATAAGCTGTACTACAAGCGAAACTGTATGCCGTCAAATGAATATGTCATGGGGCGTTACTCCTCTTGTTATAGATGAGGAAACTAATACGGATGAACTTTTTGAACACGCTGTCGCCGCCGCTAAGGAAAGCGGACTTGTTGATACGGGAGATACAGTTGTTATAACAGCCGGCGTACCCCTTGGAATATCAGGAACAACGAATCTGATGAAGGTTGATACAGTTAAATAAAACTTTGGCTATTATGATATGTTTTTTGCAATGCGTATAAAAAGAGCATATAATATGTTTGTACACATTAGTAATATTTCAGTTTTTCATTAAAATATATTAATATCTATTGAAAAATAGTTAGTTTTATAGTATAATAACATTGAATCATAATCAATGCTTATGAGTATGCAAAAAAGATGTCATGCGTGTAATCATGACAAGGAGTGGAGAGAGAAATGATAAGTAAACCGGAAATTGCGAAGATTAAAGAAAAATTTTTAGAAAAGCTTCAGCTTCAGTTTAACGTAACACCGAATGAAGCTTCTGATAAACAGATTTATCAGACACTTTCATCGATCGTGTCTGATGAACTTAAGGCAAAAAGACAGAAATATATTAATAAGGTTCATTCAGAAGGAAGAAAGCAGATTTACTATCTGTCAATGGAATTTCTCATGGGACGTTCACTTAAAACCAGTCTTTACAATCTTGAAATTGTGAAAGACGTTGAGAAAATGCTTAAGGAATATGATATAAATCTTGAAAACATATATGAATACGAACCGGACGCAGGTCTTGGAAACGGCGGTCTTGGTCGTCTTGCAGCCTGCTATCTTGACGCTTTAGCTACTACAAATTATCCTGCAATGGGTTATTCCATCTGTTATGAGTATGGTATATTTAAGCAGAAGCTTGAAGACGGATGGCAGACTGAGCTTCCTGACAACTGGCTGCCAGGCGGTTCCGTATGGCTTGACGCACGTCCTGAACTGGCAATAGATATTCATTTTGAAGGCGACCTTCATGAATACTGGGATAATCAGTATCACCATATCTCTCATGTTAACTATTCAACAGTTTGCGCTATACCTTATGACATGTACGTTTCAGGTCATGACAGCGAGGCAGTTTCAGTATTAAGACTCTGGGCAGCTAAGGCTCCTAACTTTGATATGTCAATGTTTAATAAGGGCGACTATGAAAAGGCTTTGGGTCAGAATGCAGCTGCAAATGCGATTTCAAAGGTTCTATATCCAAACGATAACCACCTTGAAGGAAAGTCGCTCAGACTCCGTCAGCAGTATTTCCTCTGCGCAGCTTCAATCGGAGACATTGTAAATAATCATATGTCCGTTTACGGAACACTTGACAATCTTCACGAAAAGGTTGCAATTCATATCAATGATACTCATCCGACTCTGGCTATTCCAGAGCTTATGAGAGTTCTTCTTGATGACTGCGGCTACACATGGGAAAAGGCATGGCATATTGTAACAAATACTTTTGCCTATACTAACCATACTGTAATGGCTGAAGCTCTTGAAAAATGGGATGTAAACCTTATTAAGAGAATCGTTCCGAGAATATTCTCAATTATTGTTGAAATAAATAACCGTTACTGCGCTTCTCTTATGGAAAGAAACGGCGGTGACAGCGCAAAGACAACTCGTATGTCCATTATCAAGGATAATCAGGTTCATATGGCAACACTCTGCGTTGTAGCTTCTCACAGCATTAACGGCGTTTCAAAGCTGCACTCTGAAATCATTAAGCAGTCTGTATTCAACGACGAATATGTTGATACTCCAAGAAAGTTTAAGAATGTTACCAACGGTATTGCTTACAGAAGATGGCTTTATCAGTCAAATCCCGGACTTACTGAGCTCCTTGAAAAGAAAATTGGAAATAAATTCTTAAATGACGGCAGTGAACTGAAAAAACTCTGCGTATTTGAAAATGATTCGGCTGTTCTTGAAAGCCTTATGAAAATTAAAAAGGAAAACAAGGAACGTTTTTCTAAGTATGTAAAGCAGAACAGTAAGATAAATATTGATACTGAAAGTATTTTTGACGTTCAGGTTAAAAGACTTCACGAATATAAGCGCCAGCACCTGAATGTAATGAATATTCTTGCAGATTATGATTATCTTCTCAGCAATCCAGATGCAGATTATGTTCCTAAGACTTATATATTTGCGGCTAAGGCGGCTCCGGGATACTATCTTGCTAAGCAGATTATAAAGCTTATTTGGGCGCTTTCAGAAGAAATCAGAAAGAATCCTAAGATCAGCAAAAAGCTTTCAGTTTATTTCCTTGAAGATTATAAGGTTACTTTGTCTGAACTTCTAATGCCGGCAAGCGATATTTCTGAACAGATTTCTCTTGCAGGTACAGAGGCTTCCGGTACAGGAAATATGAAGCTTATGCTTAACGGCGCTATTACTATGGGTACTCTTGACGGCGCTAATATTGAAATTAAGGAAGCTGTCGGAGATGATAATATCATTATCTTCGGTATGAAAACTGAGGAAGTTGAGAATCTTAAGAGAACAGGATACAATCCGGGAGCATACTATGAATCAAATCCTGTTATCAAAAATTGTATCGACAGAATGTACAGCGGAATTAACGGATGCAGCTTCAGCGAAGTGGCAAATTCTCTCAAGAATCAGGATCCGTATATGGTTCTTGCTGACTTTGATTCTTACAGAAAGGCTCAGGCTTATTCTTCTGAATGCTATAAGGATTCTGAGAAGTGGGCTAAGATGTCTCTTAACAATATTGCAGGCGCCGGAGTTTTCTCGGCTGACAGAGCAGTAACTGAATATGCAAAGGATATTTGGGGTCTTTAATTAACTTGAATTTTTGCTTACAGGGGCTTTTATTATCTAAAAGCTCCTTTTCTTTTGAATGGGAGAGTGAATAAGTTATATGAAAAAAATATTTGACAGTTGGAATTTAAAGTATAAAAAACCCTTTGGGGCGGTAAAAAAAGGTGAAGAATGTGAATTCCGTATAAGGCTGCCAAAAAATATTGTGCTCGATTACCCACCGGTACCGGTATTGGTTATTTTCAGAACCGGTTATAAGGAAACCTTTTTGTCGATGAATCTTGAGGCGGAGGAAGAAAACTGTAACGTATATCAGACAACCTATACTCCGAAGAATGAGGGCGTTCATTATTATTATTTTTCTTATAAAAATAACGGCACAAGAAATTATATAAAAAGAAGCGCTTGTCATGAAAGCTCTGTTAACAGCGGTGAGCTGTTCCAGCTGACAGTTTATGACGAGGCCTATGAAACGCCGGATTTTCTTAAGGGCGGAATAATGTATCAGATTTTTCCTGATAGATTTTATAAGAGTACTTCAGTTCATGAAAATGTACCGGAAGATAGAGTGATTCGTGAGAATTGGGAGGATACTCCTTTCTATCGTCCGGATGAAAAGGGTCATGTTTGGAATAATGACTATTTCGGAGGAGATTTGCAGGGGATAAAGGAAAAACTGCCTTATCTTCAGAGTATCGGTGTAACATGTATTTATCTTAACCCTATATTTGAATCTCATGAGAATCATAGATACAATACTGCTAATTACCGTAAGGTGGATCCGCTTTTAGGCACAAATGAGGATTTTAAAATTCTTTGCAGTGAAGCAAAGGAATATGGTATTTCCATTATTTTAGACGGCGTATTTTCACATACAGGTGCGGACAGTATCTATTTTAATAAATTTAACAGATATGACAGCAAGGGTGCTTATAATTCTCAGGACAGTGAATTTTTCCCGTGGTATACTTTCAGTGAATATCCGGATAAGTATGAAGCTTGGTGGGGAATTGATACACTTCCAAATGTTAACGAAAATAATAAGGAGTATACTGATTATATTTGCGGTGACGGCGGTGTTCTTGACTACTGGATAGAACAGGGTGCAGCTGGTTATCGTCTTGACGTTGCTGACGAACTGCCTGACGAATTTCTTGATAATCTTAATAAGTGCGTTAAAAAGCACGGCAAGGAAAAGATTATTATCGGAGAGGTATGGGAAGACGCTTCAAACAAAGAGAGCTACGGTGTTAAAAGACGTTATCTTTTGGGGCATCAGCTTGATTCTGTGATGAATTATCCTTTTAGAACAGCTATTATGAACTATATTCTTGGCGGAAGTCCTTATGATTTCAGAAACAGTATAATGACTATCGTGGAGAATTATCCTAAGCCGTCGGTCGATGTTCTTATGAACAGTATCTCTACTCACGATATTGAAAGGGCTATCAATATTCTCGGCGGTGAAAGCTGCGAGGGAAAAAGCAAGGACTGGATGTGTAATCGCTGGCTGACAAATGAAGAATATGAACTCGGCAGAAACAGAATGAAGTGCGCTATGGTTCTTCAGTATTTTCTTCCGGGCGTGCCTTGTATATATTACGGAGACGAGGCTGGACAGCAGGGATATAAAGATCCGTTTAACAGAAGATGTTATCCATGGGGCAAGGAGGATAAGGAGCTTATTGAATTTACCAAGCTTCTTGCATCAATTAGAAAGGGCTCCGAGCTTTTTGTAGACGGAACTCTTAAATTTCTTTATTTTGACGATAATGTTATTGCTTTTTCAAGAACCAGATCCTATTGTAAAAAAGCAGTTATAATCTTCTTAAATCGTTCTCCTTATGAGCAGATTCTGGATAGCAGCAAGATAAATATTGACGGTTCCAATAAGTTAAGTGTCATTTACGGTAACTTCTGCGAAAAGGAAAGACTTATACTATCACCTTATGGATTTGCTGTAATTAAGGTTGAAGCTCCGGCTGAAGAGAATATAAAGGACGATTAATATACATTTGTATAAAATGATTATATTATAAAAAGTCAGGAATGTGAAGAGACTTATGAAAATAAAATTTATATCGAAAATAACAGCGTCTGCTGCTTGCGCAGTAATTATTTTTTGTATGGCGTCTATGTCAATAAGCGGTAATCCTGTTTTGTCTATTAGAGCCGGCGAAGGAAATATAATCACAAATGAAAGCTTGGATAAGCAGATGGATATAAAGCTGGGAGACAGTATTATTGATTCTGTACCTGTTGGAATATGCCTCAGAGGAGACGCCAATTCTGACGGCACTACTGATGTGTTTGACGCTATTACCGTTGCAAAGTATACTGTAAATACTCTGAAAATTCCTGGATTCAAGGGGTCTTTAGGCGAATTTGCAGGCAATGTAAACGAGGATGATGCCTTGGATGTATTTGACGCTGTTGCAATAGCTAAGTTTACGGTATGCGGAGAGTCTGATCCTGACAAGGGTTGGGAAAAGATTCTTGGCAGGAAATAAAAATCAATTAAATAAAAAATAAAAAGCAGTGAATTTATTCACTGCTTTTTATTTATAAGATCATATAAGCTTTATCTTTTTACCTCTGTTCGCAGATAAGCTTAATTGCCGTTCTTTCCTCACCGTCAATAACGATATTAGCAAAAGCTGGTATACAGATAAGGTCAACGCCGATTGGAGCTAAATATCCTCTTGCAATGGCAATAGATTTAATAGCCTGATTTGCGGCACCAGCGCCGACAGCCTGAACTTCAACAGCCTTTTGTTCACGTATCACACCTGCGATAGCGCCTGCTACTGAATTTGGTGATGAATGTGATGATACTTTTAAAATTTCCATTACTTTATCCTCCGTTAACTGGATAATCCATTAAATTTTCTGAATAATATTTAAACTGTTCTTCATACAAATATATTATACAACACGTTAAAAATAATTGCAATAGCTTTACAGAAAAATTGTGAATTATCTATTAATTATTCGCTGAATTTTGTTACATTTGCCGGTTTTTTCGTCAAAAGAAATGATTACACCGTTAAGAAAACATGGTGATTCGGATTCTTTGAACCTTACAGGAAACTTAAAACGCAGTTTATCCACTGCCGGAGTAATATCCACGCCAAGAACTGAAAGCTCAGGACCTGTCATTCCCACATCGGTTATGTACCCTGTATGATTCTTTAGAATAATCTCGTCAGACGTCTGTACATGTGTATGAGTACCCATCACAGCAGTTACTTTTCCGGAAAGAAAATGTCCCATAGCCTTTTTTTCCGCAGTAGCTTCAGCATGAAAATCAACAAATATATTTGGGGTTTTGATTTGCGCAAGAAGCTTTTCCATTGCGGTAAACGGATTATCAAGGGGTTCCATGTAGACAGTTCCCATCAAATTTATAATACAAACAGAAAACGAACCGAAATCCAGTGAACAGATTCCTTTGCCCTTGCATCCTTCCGGAAAGTTCAGAGGTCTGATAATATTATCATCCTCATAGATTTCAAGTGAATCACGTCTTTTATAGCAATGATTTCCGGTTGTAATAACATCGGCACCGCAGTGAAGAATCAGATCGGCGGAATATCTTGTAATTCCGTTGCCCTGAGCGGAGTTTTCACCATTGATCACGGTAATGTCAATGTCATATTGTTTTTTTATATCATAAATTTTATCGGCGAGAAAATCACATCCGCTTTTTCCTACCACATCTCCGATAAACAGCAGGTTTTTCATATGATCCTCCGGTTAGTTCAGTTTAAATCTATTTAATTATAGCTTAAATAAACAACAGTGTCAATAGATGTATTTTGACGTTTTGGGACAGCATATGCATAAAAAGAGAATATATATGAATATTATAAATTAAACGGCGCTGTACATACAAAGCGTTAGCTGATTATCTGTACAGCGTATACGGAAGGTTTGGGTTTTATGCTTATCATGCTTGTAAAATAAAGTATATTGTGGTATAATATTCAGATACCGATTAAATTTAAGAGGTGAAGATTTTGATAAGTACAGAAAATCATATGGGTAAAATAAATATATCTGATAAATATATAACAGGTATAATAAAGAAAACAGTATCAGGATGTTTTGGTGTTGCGGGACTCAGCAGCAACAATCTTAAAGAAAAAATATTATCGGAACTGACAGGAAGACAGGATAATTCCGGTATCAGTATAAGAATATCAGAAAACAGACTGACTGTAAATATTCATATTTCAGTAACATACGGAACTAATATTCAGGCAGTTGCTTTAAGCGTAAGAAATAAGCTTAGATTTGTTCTGTCAGAACTGGTCGGAATTGAAGTAGAACGTGTAAACATTTTCGTGGACGAAATAGTATCATGACTGAAAGGGGGCGAGTTGTTTGTTAAAGGGTAAAATGCTAAGGGACGCTCTGATTTCCGGAGGTAACAGCATTCAAAATAACAGAAAAAAGGTTGATCAGTTAAATGTTTATCCTGTTCCGGACGGTGATACCGGAACTAATATGTCTCTTACCATGAGCTCTGCCGTTAGGGAACTGGAGCTTATGGACGACAGTGTTACTGTATCACAGGTTGCTGACGCGGCGGCTTCTGCACTTTTGAGAGGTGCAAGAGGAAATTCCGGCGTTATTCTCTCCCTTATTTTCCGGGGATTTTCAAAGGGACTCAGCGGTCTGAGTACAGCAGATTGTGCAGACCTTGCCAAGGCACTTGAAATAGGCGTTGACGCCGCTTATAAATCAGTAATGAATCCGACGGAGGGAACGGTTCTTACTGTATCCCGTGCGGCGGCGGAAAAAGCGAAAGAATCGGCTGAATATTCCGGAAGTATTCAGTCTTTTTGGAATGATGTATGTACAGCAGCTCAGACAGCACTGGACAAAACCCCAGAGCAGCTTCCCGTACTGAAAAAAGCCGGAGTGGTTGATGCAGGCGGTCAGGGACTGGTCATAATTTTTGACGCAATGCTCAGCGTTTTCAGCGGAAATGAGCCTGAAAAGAACGAAAGCATTGAAAGTGTTTCAAAAACCTTTGAGATACAAGACGCAGCTGCGGATGCAGATGAGGACATTCGTTTTTCTTATTGTACGGAATTTATTGTGGAAAAAAAGGAAAACTGCCGTGATCCGTTCATGCTCAGGGCATACCTTGAAACAATAGGCGATTGTGTTGTGGTAGTGGACGATGATGAGATAATAAAGGTCCATGTTCACACTGATAATCCGGGGCTTGCTATTCAGAAGGGCTTGGAATTCGGCAGATTTGTGAACGAACCTAAACCTAAAATAGAAAATATGCGTATTCAGCATGAAAACAGAATAAAGGAAAAGAAAATTACTAGCCGCCAGGAATTTGTTCCGGTGGATCCGGTAAATGAATTTGGCTTTGTTGCAGTTGCCGCCGGCAAGGGACTTGAATCTGTATTTCGTGATCTTGGCGCAGATTGTGTTATTATGGGCGGTCAGACTATGAATCCTTCAACGGACGATATTTTAAAGGCAATTCATTCAACTCCGGCTAAAAATGTATTTGTTCTTCCTAATAATAAAAATATCATTATGGCGGCTGAACAGGCTATCAATTTAGCTGACCGCAATGTATGCGTACTTCAGACAAGAACTGTTCCGCAGGGAATTTCTGCGCTGATGGCATATGATCCGTCGGCAGACTTTTCATCAAACCGTCTGGAAATGACTAAAGCAGTGGAAAAGGTGGCTACTGGTCAGATAACTTTTGCGGCACGTGATTCGGAATATGAGGGTCATAATATTAAGAAGAACGAGATACTTGCTTTTGAGGACGGTAAACTTGTTTATACTGAAAAAGATGTTTCTAAGGCTGCTGTAAAATTGGCAAAGCGTATGATAAAGAGTGATACTTCATTTGTAAATATTATATACGGCGCTGATGTTACCGAAGAACAGGCTGAAAAGGTTTATGCTTCTTTGGAATCAAAATTCGGCGGAAAGGCTGAGATTATGCTTACGAACGGAGGACAGCCGGTTTATTATTATATAATTTCAGTTGAATAATTTATGGGACGGCTTTTGCCGTCCTTTGTTGCAGTAAAAAAGGGGGACGGAAAATGAACGGACTTTTTATGCCGGTCAGCAGGCTTAAAGGCGTCGGCGAAAAAAAATCAAAGGCATATGAAAAGCTCGGTGTAAGTACTGTATATGACCTTTTGTATCATTTGCCCAGGGATTATGTTGATTTCAGCTGTCCGGTTTCTCCCTTAAGCGCTCCTATAAATGAATACTGCGTATTGCAGGGAACAATTGTAAAAAAATTTCCGGAACAGAGAATTAGAAAAGGTTTAAGTATTTTTAAAGCGGCGGTTACCGACGGAGTACATGATTTTACAGTTGTTATATATAATAATCTTTATGGCTTCAGAGCCTTGCAGGTGGGAACAGAATACTGCTTTTACGGAAAAATCACCGGAACAAAACTCAGGCGTGAAATAAATAATCCTAAAATTATAAAAAAGGGAATTGAAAAGTTTCAGCCGGTGTATCCTCTTACAACCGGTCTGACTTCTGCTTCTATTCATCAGAATATGCGTGAGGCCGTTTCCATTCTGGACAAAGAACCCTTTGACAGTATGCCGCATTACCTTATTATTGAAAATGGTCTGATGAGCCTGTCAAGTGCATTGAAAAGCGTTCACTTTCCGCAGTCCTTTGAAGAAGCAGAGAGAGCAAGAACAAGACTTGCCTTTGATGAAATGCTGACACTTCAGCTTGGAATGCTGATACTTAAAAACCGCAGCAGAAAGAAAACCTCCTGCGTTATGAATGCAGAAACGGATATTAGGGACTTTTTTGAAATCTTGCCGTTTGCTATGACAGACGCCCAAAAGAATGCTGTAAAGGAAATAACATCTGACTTTTGCTGCGGATTTCCTATGAACAGGCTTCTTCAAGGAGACGTTGGAAGCGGTAAAACTGCTGTTGCCGCCGCAGCTTGTGCTTATGCTGCCAAGAACGGCTATCAGTCTGCCCTCATGGCGCCCACGGAAATACTTGCAAGTCAGCATTATGCAACGCTAAGCAGTTTTCTTGAACCGGCAGGAATTAAAACGGCTCTTCTAACAGGCTCTATGACTGTAAAGCAGAAAAATGAGGTTAAGAAAAAGCTTGTTTCCGGAGAAGTTCAGGTTGTTGCAGGTACTCATGCAATTATTCAGAAAGATGTCCGGTTTGATAATTTAGGACTGGTTATTACCGACGAGCAGCATCGTTTCGGAGTGGCTCAGCGGGCGGCTCTTGCTGATAAGGGACAAAGTCCCCATAGGCTGGTTATGTCGGCTACTCCGATCCCTCGAACCCTTGCTCTGATCATTTATGGCGATTTGGATATTACTGTTATCAATCAGATGCCAAAGGGCAGATTGCCCATTAAAACCTATGCTGTTACTGGAAAACTTAGGCAGAGGGCTTATAACTTTATTATAAATGAACTGGAAAACGGCCGTCAGGCATACATTGTTTGTCCTGTAATTGAAGAAAACGGAGGTGAATTACAGGCAGTTACGGCTTATGCTGATAACCTTAGGAACGGCGCTTTTGTAAATTATGAGGTGGGTTTGCTTCATGGCAAGATGAAGGCTTCTGAAAAGGAGTCGGTAATGAATGACTTTAAAGCACGCAGGATAGATCTGCTGGTATGTACAACAGTTGTTGAGGTCGGTGTTGATGTGCCTAATGCTTCTGTTATGCTAATTGAAAATGCAGAAAGATTCGGTTTGTCCCAGCTTCACCAGCTAAGAGGGCGTGTCGGCAGAGGAAACAGTCAGAGCTATTGTATTTTGGTAACTGATAATCCGGGAGAGGACTGCGTAAAGAGAATGAAGATTATGAGTAATACGTCAGATGGGTTTAAAATATCCGAAGAAGACCTTAAGCTGCGCGGTCCAGGTGACTTTTTCGGCCGAAGACAGCATGGCCTGCCCCCAATCAAAATAGCGGATATTGCGGGAAATATGAATATTATAAATATTACAAAAAAAGCGGCTGAAAATATTCTTAAAGCGGATCCGGAACTGGAATCCTTGGAAAATCGTTCTCTTAAATTAGATGTAATGCGTTTATTTTCCGTAAATGGAGAGAATGGACTAAACTAATTGTGCATTTTAACTAATAATATGATAAAAAACTGTATAAAACTACAAAACGAAATTTTTTCTTAAAAAACTGTTGACAATAAACGAATACTGTGGTAAAATAATAAAGTCGCTGAGGGACAGTGATAAAAACAAAAAAAGTGGGAGCATAGCTCAGCTGGGAGAGCATCTGCCTTACAAGCAGAGGGTCATAGGTTCGAGCCCTATTGTTCCCACCATATGGCCTGGTAGTTCAGTTGGTTAGAACGCTAGCCTGTCACGCTAGAGGTCGTGGGTTCGACTCCCATCCAGGTCGCCATTTATTTGCCTCTGTAGCTCAGTCGGTAGAGCAGGGGACTGAAAATCCCCGTGTCATTGGTTCGATTCCGATCGGAGGCACCATAAAGAATATGTCTTTTATAAAGATGTATTCTTTATATATGCGGATTTAGCTCATCTGGTAGAGCGCCACCTTGCCAAGGTGGAGGTAGCGAGTTCGAGCCTCGTAATCCGCTCCATTTCGTTGGGGAAATATTCTTGACGTAAGAAAAATCCTGAGATTTTATCTCGGGATTTTTTGTTTTATAAAAAAGTTGACAAAGCGTAAAGTTTATTATATACTAATTAAGCATATACATATTATGCATTCAAATTATATAATTAAAGGAGATTGTTTATGGAACCTGACGGGAGTCAATTTATTTACGTTTTAATTATGGTGATTCTTATGCTGCTGAAAATGCTTTGCAGTGCGTGCGAATTTGCAGTAAATGAAATCAATGCATCAAAGCTTGCTCATGATGCGGAAAAAAACAAAAGGTGCTCAGGACTTTTGAAGCTTCTTGAAAAACCATATCGCCTTGCGATTACATTTTTGACAGGACGTGCAATTTTAAGTGCCTTTATAGCCTTTGCGGCAGCTATGACATCTGTTTGCGTAATTCCTGATGGCAGATTTAAAATAATTGGAGTGATCCTTAGCGTTTTGGGTGCTGCAATTGTCAGCGCCGCTGTTACTGATATTTTTCCGAGAAAGCTCATAGGAAATAATGCTGAATCGTTTGCGCTTAAGGCCGTAATGCCTATTAAGGGGCTTATGATTGTGCTGGCACCTTTTAGTACGTTGGTTTATGGCGTTTCTGTTGTGTTTTGTGCTGTTTTTAGGGTTCAGTTTATGTCTAAGCGCAGTGTGGTTACCGAAGAAGAAATACTTATGATGGTTGACGCTGGAAATCAGACAGGCGTTATTGAACAGAGTCAGAGAGAGATGATAAATAATATCTTCGAGTTTGGCGGTTCGGTTGTATCTGAGGTTATGACTCATAGAACTGATCTTTGTGCTGTTGATGTTGAAACGAAAATAGGCGATGTGGTTTATCTGGCTATTAACGAGGGATATTCAAGGATTCCTATTTATGAAGATACGATTGACAGCATAATTGGGATTCTTTACGTTAAGGACCTGTTATGTTTGGTTGGATGTGAACATTCGGAAGATTTTACTGTAAGACAGTTTATGAGGAAAGCAAAATATATACCGGAAACCTGCAATTGCTCTGACGCCTTGGAGGAAATGACCAAGGAGAAATGTCAGGCTGCTGTTGTTGTGGATGAATACGGCGGTACGGCTGGCATGATTACTATGGAAGATCTTTTGGAAGAGATTGTTGGAAATATTCAGGATGAATATGATGATGAAAAAGCGGAAATATTGAAAATCGATGAGGGCGTATATACTCTGTCAGGTGATATTAATCCTGAGGAAGCGGCGGAAGTTCTGGGAATTGAACTGCCGGCCGATCATAATTATGATACAATGAGCGCTTTTATAGTGGATTTGCTTGGGCGTATTCCGCATGAAGATGAAACACCGTCGGTTGTGTATAATGATGTGGAATTTACGGTGCTTTTGACTGAGGATAATTGGGTATCACGGATAAAAGCAGCTTGTATAAATAGCGTAGATGAAAATACTGCTGATTGATATCAGCAGTATTTTTTATATATTTAGTGTAATGCTTGTCATATTTTATATAAATTGGTGAAAATAAAACTATATTGTGTGCAATTCGCCAAATTGCAAAAAAACCATTGACAAAGAGAGAAAGAGGTGATATAATAATAAAGCTGTCGAACGAGAGAGAGCGAGAGAGAAAAAGAACAAAAGCTTTTTTGAAAAAAGGCTTGACAAGTTCGAAGGAAAGTGATATAATATAAAAGTTGTTTCGAAAGAAACAGGCATTCAAAAAAGTTTGAAAAAACTTGAAAAAAAGTACTTGACAAACTGAAAAGAATGTGGTAAAATATTAAAGCTGTTCCAAAGCAGCAGGTATCTTGAAAATTGAACAATGCTTAAAGAAAAAACCCTTGAGATTCATTTGAATCA
>Ga0073906_1001723_pt1 | contig 32107 bp, 21 predicted proteins | sample Inofromicrocosms_FD_65485 | JGI IMG/M metagenome (GOLD analysis project Ga0073906, IMG submission 65485) | Mouse cecum microbial communities from Vienna, Austria - Inoculum for glucosamine and mucus D2O microcosms | ecosystem: Host-associated > Mammals > Digestive system > Large intestine >...
CCGAAGAGGATAGCCCGCACGCAGAATACTGATGATATTCAGTTTTTCTTCAATGGTATGCTTCATAATGCTTCTACACTCTAAATGTTTTGTGTCTAACTTTTGGGGTGCAGTTCAAAACGTGGGGGTTGGCACAATCCCGCGCCCTCCGGGCGCTGCGCAAACGCCATCTTTTAATGTTTATGGTTTAGAGAGGATGGTGCGTTAGTGTGCCGGTGGGAAATATCAGGAGGCCGGCCGTAATTACGGCCGGCCTCCTATATTGGATGTGATGAATTGTCGGAGTGTTTATTTTGCAGCGGGTGCTTCGGCGGATTTGCCTGACTTGCGGCGTGCGTCGGTGAGGTAGGCCACGGGGGCTGCCACGTAGATGGTGGCGAGTGTGCCGATTATGACGCCGAAGAGCATGGCGAATGTGAAGCTGCGGATTGCGTCACCGCCCAGAATGAAGATGCAGAGGAGCACCAGGATGGTCGAGCAGGATGTCATTATGGTACGGCTCAGTGTTGTGTTGATCGAGCCGTTGATGGTTGTGAAGAAATTCTGCTTGGGATAGAGAGCGATGTTCTCACGCACACGGTCGAACACGACCACGGTATCGTTGATCTGGTATCCTATCACTGTCAGGATGGCTGCGATGAAGGTCTGGTCGATTTCCATTGCGAAAGGCAGTACTCCATAGAAGAGGGAGTAGAAGCCGATGATGGCGAATGCCGTGAACGCTACTGCGGCGAGTGCACCGACAGAGAAAGCGATGTTGCGGAAGCGGAGCAGGATGTAGAGGAACATTGCGATAAGCGCTATGGCTACGGCGATGTATGCGTCGGTGCGCATGTCGTCGGCCACAGATGGTCCTACTTTCTGGGAGCTTACGATGCCCTGACTGGCGTCGGTGGTTGAGAATTCTTCAGGTGTCATGCCGTCGCGGAGGTAGGGCTTGAGGCTTTCGTAGAGTTTGCCTGTGATTTCCTTCTCGGTTTCGGGACCGTCGAATTCAGCCTGGATCTTGTAGTTGGTGGATACGCGCACCTGGTTGGAGCTTTCGATGGTGATAACAGCCACTGAAGCGTCGGGGAACTGGGGCGCGAGTACCTGCTGGAGTTCGGTTGTGCTGACGGGTTTCTCGAATTTGACAACGTAGTTGCGTCCGCCGGAGAAGTCGATGCCCTGGTTGAGTCCGCGGGCGAAGAGGGAGATGACTACGATAAGAGCGAACAAGCCTGCGATCGAGAAGCTGATCTTACGCTGTCCCAGGAAGTTGATTCCGGGATTTACGAACATCTTGCGGGATGCGGCGGTGGCAAATGTGAGCTTGTTGAAAGATTTGCTCTTTGCGAACCAGAAGAAGAATAGACGGCTGAGGTATACTGCTGTGAAGAAGGAGCAGATAAGGCCGATGATCAGGGTTGTGGCGAAGCCTTTGATGGGGCCTGTTCCGAAGAGCAGCAGGATCACGCCTGTGATTACGGATGTCAGGTTCGAGTCGAAGATCGCGGAGAAAGCGTTTGAATAACCGTCGGCAAGGGCGTTGCGGACGTTCTTGCCTGCGCGGAGTTCTTCTTTTGTGCGTTCGAAGATAAGCACGTTGGCGTCGACGGCCATGCCGAGCGACAGTACGATACCTGCGATGCCGGACATTGTGAGCACAGCCTGGAATGAGGCGAGGATGCCTACTGTGAAGAAGAGGTTGCAGATCAGGCAGACGTTTGCGATAAGTCCGGGTATGACGCCGTAGAATGTCATCATGAATATCATCAGGAGCACCAGTGCGACAACGAAGGATGTGAATCCGTCCTCAATTGCCTGCTTGCCGAGCGACGGGCCGATGACCATGTCGCTGATGATATGCACTTTTGCGTCCATACGTCCGGATTTGAGGACGTTTGCAAGGTCGCGTGCTTCTTCGATGGAAAAGTCGCCTGTGATCGAGGATGATCCGCCGGAGATTTCGTCGTTGACGTTGGGTGCGGAGTACACCTGGTTGTCGAGTACGATGGCTACCTGACGGCCGATGTTCTGGCGTGTGATGCGTGCCCATGCGCGCGCTCCTTCGGAGTTCATGCGCATCGAAACTTCGTTGCCGCGCAGGGGATCGAAGTTGGAGGATGCGTCGCTGACAGCTTTGCCGTCGAGAACGGCTTTGCCGCCGTGGGCGCGTAGAGCGTAGAGGGCGTAGCCGAAGTTGTGCTCGTTGCCTTGAGCGTCGACGTGTACGGAGGGGCTTACGGCCCAGCGCAGACGGAGGTCGGAGGGCAGAGTGCTTTTTGCGTATGGGCTGTCGAGAAGGAGGTCGACGGCGGCCATGGTCTTGGCGTCGGGGGCGTAGCCTACGGTGGCGCCGTGTCCTCCGGCCTGCAGCAGAGCCATAAGGGGAGCGGCGTTGTAGGTGGTGTCGGCCATCAGACGGTTCATCAGTGCGTTGAACGAGTTCTGGAGCTGGTCGGCGGTGTATGTTTCGTAGAATTCGAGGTTGGCTGAGCGCTGGAGCAGGTCGCGTACGCGTTCATGGTCTTTCACGCCGGGAAGCTCAAGGAGTATCTGTCCTTGTTTGCCCTGAAGGACCTGAATGTTTGGCGAAACAACGCCGAACTGGTCGATACGATTGCGGAGGACGTTTGTGGCGGAGTTGTCGACGTTGTCCTGCACCTGATTCTTGAGTGCTGAGCTTACGGCGTCGTCGCTCATGCCCGGACGGACAACGTCCTGGAATACGACTGAGAAGTCGGCCTGGGGACGAGCCTGACGGTAGAGGTTGACGAATGAGCCTACGAAGTCGTCGCTTTCGTGTGTTGCGACCATTCGGTCGGCGCCGCGGAGCGATGCTTCAAACACGGAGTCGGTGTCGCCGGCTTTCATGGAGCGGAGCATGTCGGGTATGTCGACCTGCAGGATTACGTTCATTCCGCCTTTGAGGTCGAGACCGAGGCCGACGCCCCATTTGCGAACTTCGTTTAGAGTGTAGTAGCCGAGATACACCTTTTTCTCTCCGAGAGAGTCCATGTAGTGTTTGTAGGCTTGATTGTAGAGCGCGTCGTCGTTGTCGCCCGACTGCTCGACAGCGTATGCCGCAGCCTGGTTCTCATACTTGTTGGAAATGTATGTGAACGAGAGGTAGAACAGACATACGAGCACGAGGCAAACGGCGATTACGCCGGCAACAACGCTGCCTAATTTTCCTTTGCTTTGCATGTAATTTGATATGGTTTGATTGTTAATGAAATTTCAAGATTAGAAAACGGCTCGCAAATATAGTGTTTTTTCGTCAGATTCGCTATCGTCGAGGCTGTTTTTATGGTTGCGAGAGTGAAAAAGAGTGTTTTGACGCGGAATGTCAGAAGCGGAAGACGGCTCCTGCAAGTCCTCCGATGCCTTGTGCGGGCAGGCCGGGCAGGAGCAGTGGCCGGGAGTCGAGAATGTTCTCTACGCGCAGGAATGCGCTCCATCGCGATGTCAGAGCATAGGTGGCGCCGAGGTCGAGCCGCGAATCGTTGCCGGCGTCGGTTTCGACAGGGCTTGTGCCGGGGGCGAGTTTGTAGATGCGACGGCTTCCGCGCAGGGTGTAGCTTAGTTCGACGCTGAGTTGCCGGAATGGGCGTACGGTGAGCCTGGTGTCGACTACGTAGCGAGCGCGGTCGATTGCCGATGCTGATGCATGGCCGTAGGATCCGTGCGGGAGCAGGCATGCGTCGGCGCTGACTTCGACGATATTGCGCCATGCGTAGCTGAGTCGTCCTCCGACGCTCCAGCCGCTGAGGTTGGCGCCTCCGAAAGTGGAGAAGTCGCCTTCGGCGGTTTGCAGCATCAGGGGCATCAGCGCTCCGTGAACGGAGGCGTAGCCGCCGTATATTTCTGCCGAGAATCCGGCGAAGGGACCTGCGGTAAGGCCTGCGCGTGCGTCGACGGCCGATGTGCTGCGCGATGCTACTGTAGCGCCGGGCGCGAATGGGCAGATGGCGGCCAGGGAAGCCAGGCTCCGGTGGCGACTGCCGCCGTCGGCGCGCAGGTATATCCCGAATGTGGCTGTCGGGGTCCATCCGATGTTTATGTCGGGTGCTATGCGGAAGCTGTGGCCGTTGTATCCGTGACTGAAGTCAAGCCGCAGGCCTATGTGTCCGCGTAGGTTCCGGCTGTTGAATGTTGCATTGGGGGTTATTCCGACTATTGTGGCTGCCGAGTGTCCGGGAGCTGCGGCTTCGGTGAAGTCGTCGGCCCATTGCAGACCTCGCTGGCGGTGCAGGATATCGGCGTCGACGAGCAGCGAAGCTCCGATGTCCCGGTTTCTGAGGATGTTGCCTTCTACGCTGAGGCGGTAGTCGGCTTCGGCAGCGCCGTCGGCTTTGCCCGAAGCGTTCAGGAGCGTGGGCACTGCTATTGGCGAATGGAGGGCTGTTCGTCCGGCGGAGATAGATGCGTCGAGGCTTGCGTGGCCGCGTCGAGTGCTCCAGCCGATTTCGCCGCGGTAGGCATTGATTGCCTGTGATGCGTCGCGGTCGAATGCCGTCGGCAGCCGCAGGGCGTCGTGGCGGTATGTGAATGATGCGCTCAGCAGGGAGTTTCGCCCTGTGGCCCGGCTAAGGGATGCGGCGAGCTGCACCGACTGGTCAGCAATCCGTCCGGCTTCCTTGCCGTCGGCTGCAGGCACCCGGCGCGAGGTGTAGGAGCGCCCTTGCCAGCTACCCCATGCGTCGAGGCGTGTGGTGCTTCGGTTGATAAGCCGGTAGCCTGCTTCGGCTCCGAAGTTCAGGGCGGGGAAGTAGCCTGCGGAGGCATAGCCGCGGTAGTGGGTCGGGAATGTCATGCCGTTGAATACTGCCGGCGGAAGAGCGGGCAGAGTGTCGGTGCATTCCGATGTGCGGCTATAGTCTGTCAGAGGCATGCGGTAGGCCGGAGCCGAGGGGCGGATCAGCACGGGGTGGAATGCGCGTGGCGCGCCGGCGGCCTGTTCTACGGGTACGACCGTTCGGTCTACTGTAATTTCGGTCGCGAGGTTTTGGGCGCTGATGTTGCCGGCAACGGCGGCTATTATTGCCAGTGTCAAGATCTGTTTTTTCATCGATATAAATCTGATGGATTGAGAAGTTCAAAAGCGTCGGTGGATTGGCCGCTGTAGGCGGCTTTGAGGATAGCCCATGGCAGGGCACGGCTACGCGGCGCCTTGCCCCCGGCTATCATTAACGCCTCTTTGGGAGGCTTTGCTCCTTATTGTTTTAGACGTTCTTCTATCATCATGAAGATGTCGCTTTCGGTGCCGGGATAGTTCTGCCGCAGGGCGTCGAGGTATTCCCGGGCTTCGAATTTTTTCCCCTGGGCTGCATAGAGGTCGCTGATGATGATGAATCCGCGTGCGAGCCAGTAGGCGTGGGGTGTTCCCGATGCCACGAGGTCGGATGCCACACGCATGGCACGGTCTGTCTGTCCGGCCGCGGCGAGGCTTTCTGCGAGGTATATCGCACTTTTTGCCCCGTAGATGTCGGTAGAACTGGCTGCTGCTGATGTCCACAGGCTGCGTGCTTCTTCTTCGTGTCCTGTTTCGGCCAGTGCGAGCGCTCGAGAGAATGTTGCTTCGCAGATGTCGGCGGAGCCTGTGGCCGATGATGACAGTATTGCTTCTGTGGCTGACAATATGGTCGGGTAATCGTCCATGTCGCGTGCCGCGCGCACTATCCCCATTCGTGCCCGTGCTGTAGTGGCCGGGTCTGACGCCTGTGCTTCGAGGCGCTGCCAGAGGCCGAGCGCTTTTTGGGCGTCGCCGGCGTCGAATGCGGCTTGTGCGGCTGTTGCCACTGCGTTGTCGCCTGTGCTGTCGTCGATTACGGGCGCGGCGACGGGTGTTGTCGTGCTGCTGCCGTCGGCCGGTTTTATGGCTGGTATGTCTTTGCCGAGGTTGGCGAGGAAAGAGCGAGCCATTACGGCCTCGTCGGATTCGGGATATAGCTCGACGACTCGGCGGTAGGCTTCTATGGCGCTGTCGCGGCGGCCTGCGTTGAGCAGTGTGAGAGCCATCTGCAGTGCAGCCTGTCGTCCCTGTGCGGTTGCGGGATATTTTTCAGTCAGGAGATTGTAGACGGCCAGAGCGTCGTCGTCGCGTCCGAGCTGTATGTAGCTTGCTGTCAGTTCGAGAAGGGCTTCCGGCATAAGCGGCGAAGCGGGGAAGCGCCGGCGGAAGTCCTGCAGGGCTTCGACTTTGTCGGTGTGACGGCGCAGGTAGCCTTTCATCAGTGCGGAGCGGTAGACGGCATAGTCGGCGGCATCGGGAGCTATGGTCGCGGCGCTGTCGTAGAGGCGTTCGGCGTCGGCGAAGCGCGAGTCGTAGTAGGCTATGTCGGCCCGACGGTTGTCGAGGTCGGCGCGTATGCCGGGGTCGAGTGTGGCCGGTGCGTGTTTTAGAGCGTCGGCGAATGCTTTTTCGGCTGCGGCATATTCTTTTATTCCCATACGGGCATAGCCGAGGTCGTAGAGGGCATTGAAGCGGTTGTCGGGAGCGGCGTTGCTGTCGTGGAGATATTCGCCGAGGGCTTCAGCTGCCCGTGCGTGCATTCCGCTGCCGAGAAGTGCTTCTCCGCGCAGGAATTTTATTTCGGCGGCTATTGTGCGGTCGGATCCGGATTCTTTGGTTGCGCGGTCGAGCAGGGGAAGGGCTGCGGCATGTTCGCCGGCGGTGATTTTCTGCCATGCAAGGGCGTAGAGGGCGCGGTGTCTGGCGGCGCGTACAGCCGGGCCGGGGGCGCTGATGCGGTCGAGTACGTCGAGGGCGCGAGCGTAGTCGCGGTCGGCAAGGTAGCTGTCGGCGAGGTATCGGCGAACGCTGTCGGAGTAAGGGCCGTCTGGGTATCTTTTCAGGAAATTGCCGAGGGTTTCCGATATTGAGCTGAACGGCATTGGGTTGGCGCCTTCGAGCGATGCGGCGATGTAGTTGTAGGCGGCTGCTTCGGCCACGTCGTGGTCGGCATCGGCGTTCATGGCCTTGTCAAAAGCTATCATTGCGGCGTCGCGGTCGCCGTTGCGGTACAGTGCCTGTCCGATGTAGAGATATGCCGACTGGGCTGAGGCGTCGACTGGTCGTCGGGTTGATACCGGTGTCAGCAGTGTTACGGCTTCGGAGTAGTTTCCCAGTCCGTATTTGTATACGCCCATGATATAGAGCGACGACAGTGCCGGTTTTTCGTTCGCGGCAATATATGGCGCGAGGTAGTCGGCTGCGGCGTCGCGGTCGCCGAGCCGGTATAGCGATTCTCCGGCTATGCGCCTGGCTTCGGCCGTGAATTCGTCGGGAGCGGCTGAGCGCCGCAGCAGATTGCGTGCGGCAGATAGAGCTTTGCTGTAGTTGCCTTGAGCGAATTCGATCTGGGCCAGATAATAGGCGGCGTCGCTTCCCGGGCGGGTGTCGGTGTTGACGCGGTCGAAGTATTTGCGGGCGAGGGCGTAATCGCCTTCGGAGTATGCTATGTATCCGGCGTAGAATCGGGCGGCGTTGCCTGTGGGCGTTCCGGCATTCGCTGCGCGGCTGAAAGCTTCGGCAGCTTCGCTTCGCCGGCCGAGCTGCAGCAGGCTGTAGGCGCGCCGGTAGTCGAGTTGTTCGCGGCAGCCGGCGGTGAGGGCTTCAGGGGCTACGGCGTCGTAGATTTCGAGTGCTCGGGCATACAATGCGCGTGCGAATAAGCAGTCGGCCACGCGCATGGCTGCCTGATGGCGTAGCGGCGAGGCTGGGTATTCGTTCAGGAATGTGCGGAAGAGTTCTTCGGCTGCTATCGAGCCGTCGGTGTCCAGATATGTGGCTTCGGCGCGGAGCCATGCGGCGCGTTCGCGATCGTCGTAGCCGAGTGCGTCGGGTTCGCCGATCAGAGTCAGCTGGTCGATGGATGCGCGGTAGTCGCCGGCGGCTGCCAGAGTGCTGCCGCGGACGAGAAATCCTTCGGCGTCGGGGCTGACTATGCTTCCACGTGCAGTGGCGCATAATGCTCCTGTAATGGTACAGACGGCTATCAGCAGCGGTTGTCGGATATTCATTGTCGGAGTTGTGATATAAATTCTTACAAAGTTAAGACAATGTGTCGGTGATGCAGTGGTGATTTCTGTTAAAAAAGCGCAAGCGCTGCGTCCGGATTAAGGTGCAGCGCTTGCTTAGGTTATGCGGGGTGTGTTATTTCAGGAATGTCTTGAAGGTGGTGTTTCCTTTGCGGACGATGTACAGTCCGTTTGCGGGTTTGTCGACGCGAAGGCCACGGAGATCGAAATATTCGGCGTTTTCGTCGTCGCCGGCTTCTATGCCTTCGATTCCGGAGGTGAATGTGACGGTGAATTCTTCTGTTGCGGGGTTAAGAGAGAATATGTACTGTCGTCCGGCCTTGAGTTCGTAGTTGAAGTTTTCGGTGCCCTCGGCTGTTATGTTTCCTTTGGTGGCGCTTTCGGTGATTGTGGTCGCTTCGGCGGATTTGTACCATCCGTAAGCGTTTTCACCGATCATTGTCTTGAACAGTAATGAACCGTTGGCGGCCGATGGAGTGACTGTTGTTGTCCATAGACCGTCTGTTTCGGTCATGGCGTATGTGTTCCATGTTTCACCGTCGAAGCATCCGTGGATTGCCCATACGAGGGCTTCTTCGAGTCCGATGACGGTCACTGTATTGTCTTCGAGCGATACTCTGAGGCTGTAGCGGCCGGGAAGTAGTTTCCATGAGTAGTCGTTCGATGTCAGGCTGACGCTTTCGCCGATGCTTAAGGTCATGTCGGCTTCTTCAGCTCCCAGACGAAGACCTGAGTTGACGCTGTCCCAGTCGGAGCCGTCGATGCCCGGGGTTTCGGCAAACTGGAAGTAGGAGTATGGCAGTCCGGTGAAATCGATCGAGCCGCTGTATATGCCGTCGCCTTCGTTGACGAGTGCTGTCACGTTGTCGGGCGCGAAACCGCCTCCGTTGATATTGCCGATTACATAAAGGGTTTCAGGATAAGTTTTTCCGATTACCGCTGTGATGTTCAGCTGAGCCTGATTGGCGTTCTTCTCGAGGTTGATGACGAAGGTGTATTCGCCGGCAGGCAGTGCGAATGCCTTTTCGCCTCCGGCCACGGGAGTGTATTCCGAGGTTCCGTCGGTCACTTCGGCGTCGATGCCGTCCAGACCGTAGATGATGGAGCCTGCTTTGAGTTTTACATAGCTTGTGGCTGCGGTGAGTGTGTAGCTGCCTTCGAATGTGTTTTCCACACCTTCGACAGGGCTAAGGGGATAGCTTGTGAGCTGTTCGTTCCATCCCGTGCCGAAGTCGCCGACAAGGTAGATGACGTCGTAGTTGTTTTCGACGGAAGTTCCTTCGAGCAAGATAGTGTAGTCGGCAGTGTTGATGGTCAGTGTGGCGTCGGTGATTTTACCGTCGACCTTGAGGTCGGAGCCGTTTTTGACAGCATTGAAAGGTACGCCGACTTCGATGGCTGAACCGTTCGATCCGAATGAGTCGGCCCATACGTCAGTGGCAAATTCGTCGCCTTTGCGGATCTTGAATGTGCCTTCGATTTCGGCTACACTGAGGGTGAACACATTGGCATTGTCGGTGCATTCAAATCGCCAGTCGGCGTTTTCGCTCCAGTTGTTTACTCCGCCCACGAGGTACCACGGGCATTCGGCCGGCTGAGGATCGGGATCTTCGCCGCCGATTTTACGGATGGTGAGTTCGCCTGTATCGGCGTTTTTGTCGAGCACGAACATGAATTCGTACTCGCCTGCGCCGATGGAGAAGGCATTTCCGCTCTGTGCGGCGTTGTAGGTGACACCGGGTTCGACGGCGACGTCGCCTGTGCCTGTTCCGTAGATGAGTGTGCCGGCTTTCATCTTGAAGTAAGATGTTTCGGCGGTGAGGGTATAGGTGCCGGTATAGGTGTTTGTCGTTCCGTCCTTGAGGGTCAGCGGGCGGTTGGTGAGCGTTTCACTCCAGGTACCGTTGAAGTCGCCGATAAGATATATTTCGGAATATTCGTTTTCTTTTGCGGCACCGGTTACGAGGATTGTGCGGGCTGCGGTGTCGATGGTGATTGTGGCGTCGGTGATTGTTCCGTCGACGTTGATGTTCTGTCCGTCGGTGCCGGCCTTGTACAGCACCCCTTCCTGAAGTTTGCTTCCGTTAGTGCTCATGGATGTGCTCCATGTGTTGGCTTCCTTGATTTTTATTTCGCCTGAGAGCGATTCCACTTCAAGGGTCTGGATGTCGGCGTTGTCGGCCGAGGGGGTGAATTTATAAGCTGCGTTGTCGGACCAGCCGTAGTTTCCGCCTACGAGATACCAGTCGGCGGCAAACATTCCCGCTGTGCCTATCAGGGCAACGGACAGAAGAGTAAAGAATTTCTTCATCGGTAAGTGATTTATGGTTGAAAATTAAGTGTGTATGGCAAGTAAGTATGATTTCAAAAAAGAAAATCCGCGGTATAAGCCGCATATTTTCTGCGAAAGTGGAAAAAATAATCAGGAGTGCGGCGTTTCCGGATTATGTTTGACAACACAATTAACAATGTTTAACTGCGGTGTGCCCCGAGAAGCCAGTCGTATGCGGGGCGGATCTGTATTCTGCAAAATTTGGGGTATTGTACTGCACTATTTTGCAGATTTTCGGATTTCGTACTGCACTATTTTGCAAAATTTCGAGCTTCGTACTGCACTATTTTGCATGTCCGGGGACTGAAATAAATGTTCTTCAACACTTTTTGTTAAAAAGCCGCCGTAATTTTTGTTTTGCCGATGGAAAAATCATAATTTCGTGGCTTAGAACACATAAAACTAACCTGAAAAATAAATATAACCTGCAATCCTAAATGAGTTACCTGAAGTTCGACAAGAACCTGCTCATCAACCTCGACCAGTCGCTGACCAAGGAAATGCTGCGCACCAACCAGGCCGGCGCTTACCACTGCACGTCGCTGGTGGGCTGTAACACTCGCAAGCAGCACGGTCTGCTTGTTATTCCGGTGGAGGAGTTGGGCAACAAGCCGCATGTGCTGCTTTCGAGCCTGGATGAAACCGTCATCCAGCACGGCGCGCCTTTCAATCTGGGCATACACCGCTATCGCGGCGGTGTGTACAGTCCCGCCGGTCACAAGTATATACGCGAGTTCGACTGCGAGGGGGTTCCCCGCATGACCTACCGTGTCGGCGGCGTGATTCTTACCAAGGAAAAAATATTTATCTCGCGCGAGAACCGCATCCTTATCCGCTATACGCTTGTCGATGCCCATTCGGCCACGACGTTGCGTTTTCGTCCGTTCCTGGCGTTCCGCGAGAGCAACAGCCTGTGCGTGGCCAACGAAGCCATCAACCGCGAACTTCGGCCGGTAGAGAACGGCGTGGCCTCGGCTCTGTATGCCGGGCTGCCGACGCTTTATATGCAGTTCAGCCACAAGGTCACATGGGTCGACGAACCCAACTGGTACAACGGAATCGAATATTCCAAGGATCTTGAACGCGGTGTTCCTTATTGCGAGGATCTATGGGTGCCGGGTTATTTCGAGTTGCCTATCCGCAAGGGCGAGTCGGTCATATTTTCCGCCGGTGTCAGCGAGGTATCGCCCCGCAGCCTGAAGAAAATGTATGAAACCGAAATCGCCTCCCGCACACCCCGCACGAGTTTTTTCAACTGCCTTAAGAATGCCGCCAAGCAGTTCTATCTGCGCCGCGGCGACAATATGTATGTCATCTCGGGTTATCCTTGGGGAGTTGTTCTGGCGCGCAATACATTCATGTCGCTGCCCGGCCTGACACTTGCCATAGACCACCGCGACGACTACGAGGCCATCATGGCGACGGCATTGCGTGCCATGCAGCGTTTTATCGACACGGGCGAGCGTTCGGCCGCCATTGCCGGCATAGAGCTGCCCGACATACCTTTGTGGGCTTTGTGGGCCATACAGCAGTATGCCAAGAGCGCCGGTCAGGCTCGCGCGCGCGAATTATATATGGAAGCGGTGGCCAATCTGGCGGACTACGTTCTGCGCGGAGGTCATCCCAACCTCTTTGTCGACGAATCTACCGGGCTGCTTTCCACCGACGGCCATCTGGAGCCTGTGTCGTGGATGAATTCGCGCCTTGGCGGAGAACCTGTCGTGCGCCGTTCGGGTCGTCTTGTCGAATTCAATGCCTTATGGTACAATGCCTTGATGTTTGCTGCCGAACTTGCCGAAGGCAACGCCTCGCTTGCCGGCCGCCGCGAGGTATGGCTTGCCGAGGCTGAAAAGATGAAAAAGCCTTTTGTCGACACATTCCTCAACGAGAGCGGCTATCTCTACGATACTGTCGACGGCAGCTACGCCGACCCGTCGGTGCGCCCGAACATGGCAATCGCCATAGGTCTGGACTACTCGCCCCTTGACCGCCGCCAGCGCAAGGGAGTGCTCGATATCGTCACGCGCGAGTTGCTTACACCCAAGGGGCTGCGCACGCTTTCACCCAAGAGCTACGGCTACCGCCCATTCTATCTCGGCAGCCCCGAGGAGCGGGAGATGGCCATGCACAACGGTCCGGCGCGTCCGTGGCTGATGGGTTTTTATGCCGACGCCTATCTGCGCGTATTCGGCCTGAGCGGTGTGAACTACATCGACCGTATGCTCATCGGTTTCGAGGACGAGATGTCGCAGGGCTGCATAGGCTCGCTGTCGCAGCTTTACGACGGCAATCCGCCTTTCCAGGGTCGAGGAGCCGTGTCGCACGCCACCAACGTAGCCGAAGTGCTCCGCACTCTGCGCACCCTCAAGAAATTCAATGTATAATGACTGTCAACATCATATCATGAAAGCACTAATGTTCGGCTGGGAATTCCCGCCGCATATCCTCGGAGGGCTGGGCACCGCCAGCTACGGCCTGACACAGGGCATGTGGCAGTGTGGCGACATGGACATAACCTTCGTCATCCCCAAGCCTTTCGGCGATGAAGACAAAAGCTTCGCCAACATAATCGGTTGCTCGCAGGTGCCTGTGGCATGGCGCGATGTCGACCGCGACTATGTCGACGCCCGCATAGGCCGTCTGATGAGTCCGGAGCTGTACTACCGCCTCCGCGACCATATTTATGCCGATTTCAACTATATGCGCACCAATGACCTGGGCTGCATAGAGTTCTCGGGACGCTATCCCGACAATCTTCTTGAAGAAATCAACAACTATTCTATTGTTGCAGGCGTGATCGCCCGTACGCTTGATTTCGACATCATCCACTCTCACGACTGGCTGACATATCCTGCCGGTATCCATGCCAAGCAGGTCACGGGCAAGCCGCTGGTGATCCATGTGCATGCGACCGAGTATGACCGTTCGCGCGGGAAGCCCAATCCGACGGTCTACAATATCGAGCGCGACGGCATGCTCAATTCCGACCATATCATTACCGTCAGCGAACTGACCCGCCGCACTGTCATCGACCACTACGGCATCCATCCTGACAAGGTAACCACGGTTCACAACGCCGTGATTCCGCTAAGTCAGGAGCTGCTCGACGTGGAGAAACACCCGAGCAAGGACAAGGTGGTGACATTCCTCGGCCGCATCACCATGCAGAAAGGTCCGGAATATTTTGTCGAGGCAGCCGCCAAGGTGCTCCGCAACAGCCACAACGTGCGCTTTGTCATGGCCGGTTCGGGCGACATGATGGAAAAGATGATACGCCTTGTCGCCGACCGCGGCATCGCCGACCGTTTCCATTTTCCCGGATTCCAGAAAGGCAAGCAAGTCTACGAGATGCTCAAGGCTTCGGACGTATATATAATGCCGTCCGTTTCGGAACCGTTCGGCATATCGCCACTTGAGGCGATGCAGATGGGCGTGCCGTCCATCATTTCCAAGCAGTCGGGCTGTGCCGAGATTCTCGACAATGTGATCAAGACCGACTACTGGGACATCGACGCCATGGCCGACGCCATCCATGCCATAATCTCGTATCCGGCGCTCTACCGCCAGCTGCGCGAGGACGGTCTGGCCGAAGTGGCCCGGATCACCTGGGACAAGGCCGGCCGCAAGGTAATAGATATTTATAACCGTGTCCTCGGACGCTGAACATTCTCCCTTCCCCTCCCAAAACAAACATAACCCAGTCATGAAAGCAATCTGTTTTAACTTCGAGATACATCAGCCTTTCCGTCTGAAACGCTACCGTTTTTTCGACATAGGCAATGACCATTATTATTACGATGATTTCCTCGACGACGATATCATCACCCGCATAGCCCACACGAGCTATATTCCGGCGGCCGAAACCCTTCTCCGCATGATAGACAAGAGTGAAGGACGCTTCCGTTGCTCCATAGCCATATCAGGTGTGGCTATAGAGCAGTTCGAGCAGTATGTGCCTGAATTCATCGACCTGCTGCGCCGTCTGGCCGACACTCGCTGTGTGGAGTTCGTCGCCCAGCCTTACGCCTATTCCCTGTCGTCGCTCGTCGACCCCGAGGAGTTTGCCGAACAGGTCCGTCGCCACTGCGAGAAACTCAAGACTCTCTTCGGCGTGACGCCCAAGGTGTTCCGCAACAGCGAGCTTATCTACTGCGACGATCTGGCGCCTCAGCTTCAGGAACTCGGCTTCAAAGGTGTTCTCACCGAAGGCGCCAAGCACATTCTGGGCTGGAAATCGCCCAACTACGTCTACAGTGCGGCATCGGCGCCAAAGCTCAAGATGCTTCTGCGCAACGCCAAACTCAGCGACGATATCGCTTTCCGTTTCAGCGACTCGTCGTGGTCGCAGTTCCCGCTGACCGCCGACAAGTACATCGACTGGGTTGCCTCCACCCCGCAGGAAGAGCAAATCGTCAACATTTTCATGAACCTTGAAACATTCGGCGACCTTCAGCCCTCGACATCGGGCATCTTCCAGTTCCTCGAGGCGCTTCCGCGTTTCGCCGCCGAGCGGGGAATCGATTTCTACACGCCCTCCGACGCCATATCCAAAATCAAGTCGGTCGGCGAGCTATCGGTGCTTCATCCCATATCAGGCGCCGACGAGGCGCGCGACACCTCTGCCTGGCTCGGGAACCGCCTGCAGAACGAAGCTTTCAGCAAGCTCTACTCTGTGGCTGAACGCGTGCGCCTGTGCGACGACCGACGCCTGAAACAGGACTGGTGCTATCTGCAGACGGCCGACCACTTCTTCTACATGTCGACCAAACGTTCGGCCGACGGCGCGCTGCACTCGCTCTTCAGCCCATACGAAACGCCGTTCGCCGCATTCACCAACTACATGAACGTGCTGGCCGACTTTATCGTGCGCGTCGAGGAGCAATATCCTCTGTCTATAGAGAACGAGGAGCTGAACTCGCTGCTCACGACCATACGCAATCAGGCCGACGAGATCGAAAGCCTGAACAAGGAGCTTAATTCCATGCGCAAGAACGTCGAGCAGTACAATATCGAACACCGTCGCGACGAGGCTGCGGAAGCGGCTCCGGCTCCCAAAGCCCGCAAGCCCCGCGCATGCAAAGCAAAGGCCGCCGAAGCTCCCGCCGAGAAAGCGAAGCCCGGTCGCAAGCCACGTGCCAAAAAAGCTGAATGACATGTTCACCGATCCGCAGCTCCCCGAGAGATATGTGATAACTATCGGCCGCTCTTTCGGCAGCGGCGGCCGCGCCTTAGGCCATGCTCTGGCCGAACGCCTCGGCATAGATTTCTACGACAAGGAGCTTTTGCACCGTGCCGCCGAGAAAGCGGGACTCAATCCCGAGTATTTCGAACGCAACGACGAGCGCGCCCCTCGCTTCATCTCAGGCCTTATACCTTTCGCCATGGGCTATTATCCCATGTCGTGGTTCACAGATCCGTCGTCGATAAGTTCCGACAGCATCTACAAGGCACAGAGCGATCTTATCCACGAGCTTGCCGCCGAGCGGCCATGTGTCATCGTCGGACGTTCGGCCGATTATGTGCTGCGCGATCTGCCCAATCTGGTCAGCATCTTTGTCCATGCTCCGATGGAGGAGTGTGTGCGCCGCATTGTCGGCCGCGGCGACTGCCGCGACGCCGACGCCGCCCGCACCATGGCCGAGCGTACGAACCGGCTGCGCGCCAACTACTACAATTTCTACACCGACAAGCAGTGGGGGCATGCCACCAGCTATGATCTCACGCTCGATTCTTCCCTGTTGCCGATGAGCGATCTTGTCGACATGGTCATAGAGTATCTCCGGCGGCGCCTGAAGTAGGTGTTTGCTTATTTCGCGGAAAGTGCTTATATTTGCTTTCGGTTGCGGTCTGTACGGCTGCGGCCGAAAGCAAAATTTATTGACAGTAAACACATGACTTCTGACGAAATCAAGACGCTCCGCAACGATCCCGACGGCCTGCTGAGCTATGAATATCTGGCCAATCACATGGGCCAGTCATCGCCCGACGAAATCGACGCCGTCATCGAGAACATGATCGCCGTCGATATGTCCGGACAGTTTCTGGCCAGTGCCGCGCGCTATCTCCACGCCATAGACCCGGCCGGTTTCGCCGAACCGGTGCGCCGCCTTGTGGCCGCCACTATCGACAAGGACCGCGAACACCGCTATCTTCCCGACCTGCTGACGGGACTCTACGGTGAGGACTGCGTGGCCGACGCCCGCCGCCTCAGCGCTTCCGATGATAATTTCAGACGCATCTACAAGCGCCTGTATCCGGCTTCCGACAGTTTTTAAACGAAAAAATGACAACAAACTACAAACGCATCGTCCTGCGGATGATGCCGCTGATTGCGGCGGCTGTCATGACCGCTTCGTGCGGCGCCCGCGCCGCCGCCGATCCCGCAGGCGACAAAACGACAGAAAAAGATTCCATGTCAACCACCACTGCAACTCCCGACACAGCGTCGGCACGTGTGCTTGTGCACACCTCGGCCGGCGACATCACCGTGCTGCTTTACGGCGACACTCCCCGCCATCGCGACAACTTTCTCAAACTCGCCCGCCAAGGCTACTACGACGGCACGCTTTTCCACCGCGTGATCAAGGAATTCATGATCCAGGCCGGCGATCCCGACTCCCGCGATGCCGTTCCCGGCCGCCAGCTCGGCGCCGGAGGCCCCGGCTATAATGTCGATGCCGAGATTGTTTTTCCCGCGCATTTCCACAAGCGCGGCGCGCTTGCCGCTGCCCGTCAGGGCGATCAGGTGAACCCGATGCGCCGCTCGTCAGGCTCGCAGTTCTATATCGTCACCGGCAAGCGTGTGGAACCCGGACAGCTCGATGCCGTAGCCGCCCAGTTGCGCCGTAGCCGTATGCAGACCGTATTCAACGAACTGGCAATGAAGAACCGCGCAGAAATCATCGACCTCCAGCAGCGGGGCGATTTCGATGCCCTCAAGGCCATGCAGGATTCGCTGGTGGCGCAGACCGAGGCCATCGTGGCCAAGGATTCCGTGCTTATGACCGATGAAATGAGCCGTGCATACACCACGGTCGGAGGAGCACCGCATCTTGACGGACAGTACACCGTGTTCGGTGAGGTTGTCGACGGTATGGACGTGGTTGACCGCATAGAGGCCGCCGCAACCGACGGCCGCGACCGTCCCAAAGAAGACATACGCATACTTTCGACCGAAGTGCTCGACGACTGATGGGCACCAAGGCAGAAATACCTGTAGGCCGCTTCACGCTCGACAACGGTCTGCGGGTAGTATATTCCACTGATACGTCGACGGCCATGGCGGCTGTCGACGTTCTTTATGACACCGGAGCGCGCGACGAAAGTCCCGAGCTGACGGGTATGGCGCACCTGTTCGAGCATCTGATGTTCGGCGGGTCGGCCAATGTGGCCGATTTCGATGCCGAACTTGAGTCGGCCGGCGGCAGTTCAAACGCATGGACGGGCAGTGATTTCACCAATTTCTATGATGTGGTGCCGGCGCAGAATGTGGCTACGGCTTTTCATCTCGAAAGCGACCGCATGCTTGCCCTCGATTTCGGCGGCCGTGCTCTGGAGGTGCAGCGCTCGGTGGTAATAGAGGAATTCAAACAACAGTGCCTCAATCGTCCGTACGGCGATATGATGCACCGCCTTCGCGCGCTGGTCTACGGCGGTCGACACCCTTATTCATGGCCTGTCATAGGCCTGACGCCAGATCATATAGCTGCGGTCGGGACGGAGGATGTGCGCCGTTGGTTTTACGACCACTATGCCCCGAACAACGCCGTGCTGGCTGTGACAGGCAATGTCGCCGCCGGCGATGTCCGCCGTCTGGCGGAGGACTGGTTCGGCGATATTCCCCGCCGCGATGTGGCGCCGCGATCGATGCCGGCGCCTGAATTTCCACGCGCCGATGTCCGCGAGGTCATGACGGGGCGTGTTCCTCAGCCCATGGTGGTTATCGCTTTTCCTATGGATGCGTACGGGACTCCGGATTATTTCGCCGCCGATACCATTACCGATATTCTGGGGGCGGGACGTTCCAGCCGTTTCTACCGACGCCTCGTTGCCGGCGGCGACGGACTTTTCGCTGCCGCCGACGCATCCATCATAGGATGTGAGCACGAAGGCATGCTTCTGCTGACAGCTTCTCTGGCTCCCGGCACCGATGCCGCCGGCCGCGATGCTGCTGCCGAAGCCATGTTGGAGCAGGCTCGTACGCTTGCCGTTGATGGCGGACTCAGCCTGCGCGAACTTGAGCGTACGTTCAACCGCTTCGAGGCTACTTTCCGCCTCTCCAGTCTTTCTTATCTGAATCTTGCGCAGAGCCTCGCCACCGCCGAAATCCATGGAGAGGATATCAACGAAACGGTCGCCCGCCAACGTCTGACTACTGTCGCCGACGTGACCCGCACGGCCCGGAAACTTTTCTTTGAAACACCATCGGTCCGCCTTGATTACATTCCCGAAAACACTTAAAAAAGGGTATAAAAAAAGCATCGTTTCACAACGACGCTTTCCTTTTAAACCTTTATCTTAATCTAATACTATGAAAAACACACTGCAAAGATACGTCGGCATTCTGAATTGAGAAAACAATTTGACTAAAAAAACGAGGTTGTTAACAAAAATTTAGAACTGATGGGGGGGGGTACTTTATATTTTAACAAAAACAGCCTCTGAAAAGGCTTTTTAATTAAAATTTGTAATTTCAAACCCCTCCTGTTGAAAAATTATTGTCGGAAATGCGTTTTTATTAACTCGCCAAGCTGATAATGTGCGATATATTGTAAAATTTTTAAAATTCGAAGCTTTTATTAATCAGTAGTTTACGTGAAAGGCGAAAAAGGCTGTATCAACGGATTTTCGTTTTGTGAAGCGACATTTTGAAACTAAAAGTAACGAAATGACAGTATGAGTGAAAGAAAAGAATGGACACGTGAATTGATTTTCGGGCGTCTGGCGCTTGCCGCCGGCCCGGAGATGATGGATGTACTTTCGCGTACGCGCGTAATATTATTCGGCGTCGGCGGGGTAGGGTCGTGGTGTGCCGAGAGTCTTGTACGTTCCGGAGTGGGTGCGCTTACAATGGTCGACTGCGACGATGTGGCGGCTTCCAACATCAACCGCCAGCTACCGGCCACCACCGCCACTGTCGGTCAGGCCAAGACGGAGGTTCTGCGTCGCCGTCTTCTCGAAATCAATCCTGCGGCCGATGTCCGGGCTATCCGTGCTCTTTATACACCTGAGAACGGCGCGTCGTTCGGCATTGAGGATTATGATTATGCCATCGATGCCATCGATTCTCTGGCGTGCAAGGCTGATCTGATACTGCGCTGCACCGATCCGGCCACAGCTCCCCGTCGCGCTTTCTATGCCTCGATGGGCGCGGCACTGAAGATCAATCCGGCGCTTATAGGCACTGCTGAGTTCGGACGCGTCGAAGGCTGTCCGCTGGCGCGCGCCCTGCGCACGCGTTTCCGCCGCTCGAGAGTATGGCCGCAAAGGAAGTTTTCATGTGTCTACAGCCCCGAACGGCTTGTGAACCGTATGGCGCTCGAAGCGGAAGCGACTGATTCCGCCGTGCCGCCTAAGGCTGCGCCGTCAGGCACTTTCGCCCACACCACAGCCATTTTCGGTTTCACCTTGGCCGGACTTGTCGTGGCCGATATCTACGGCCGTACCGCACCCGCCGCGGAGAACTGAACTTTCGTCGCCGGAGCCGCGTTATATCTGCAGATGGAAACTATGACAAAGACGCGCACGGCGCTTCGCGGGAATCGAAATTCCGCATTACCGGACGGCTGAAATCGCCGGCGGCGGAGCGACATAAAAGCAATGCGCAAAAAACATGGAGCAGTCATGGCACCTGTGCTGCAGCGGGTGCCATGGCTGCTTCCGCAACGAATCCGCCGCTTTAAATTTTATTAATAAAGAAATTTTTCTTTAAACAGCAGAGCTTACAAAATATTGCGTATCTTTGCACTCGGATTACAAGGCGCAGGCAGCGCCTCGGGTTTTCAATACATCCGACATATAATCAAACCATTATATTTTTTCAAGACAATGAGCAACATTGAAGAAATCAAGAAAGACCGTATCGCCGGCATCAAACAGGATCTGGCTAAATACGGCATCAAAGGCACTACAGAAGTCCTTTACAATCCCTCTTACGACGAACTTTTCAAGCTGGAAACTCTTCCTTCACTCGAAGGCTTCGAGCGCGGCGTTGAAACCGAACTCGGTGCTGTCAACGTGATGACAGGTGTATATACCGGCCGTTCGCCCAAGGACAAATTCATCGTTATGGATGAAAACTCCAAGAACACCGTATGGTGGACCACCGAGGAGTACAAGAACGATAACAAGCCCGCTACCGAAGAAGCATGGAAAGCCTGCAAGGAACTTGCAGTGGAAGAACTCTCCGACAAGCGCCTCTTCGTTGTCGACGGCTTCTGCGGCGCCAACAAGGACACCCGCATGGCAGTGCGCTTCATCATGGAAGTGGCATGGCAGGCTCACTTCGTGACCAACATGTTCATCCGCCCCACAGCCGAAGAACTCAAGGACTTCACCCCCGACTTCATCGTATACAACGCTTCCAAGGCTAAGCTGACCAACTTCAAGGAACTCGGCCTCAATAGCGAAACAGCCGTTGTGTTCAACATCACCTCACGCGAACAGGTTATCATCAACACCTGGTACGGTGGCGAAATGAAGAAAGGTATGTTCTCGATGATGAACTACTTCCTTCCCCTGAAGGGTATCGCTTCGATGCACTGCTCGGCCAACACCGACCTCGAAGGCAAGAACACCGCTATCTTCTTCGGCCTTTCCGGCACAGGTAAAACCACTCTTTCGACCGATCCCAAGCGCCTGCTTATCGGCGACGACGAACACGGCTGGGACGACAATGGCGTGTTCAACTTCGAAGGTGGCTGCTATGCTAAGGTCATAAACCTCGACAAGGAATCGGAACCCGACATCTACAACGCCATCCGTCGCGACGCTCTGCTTGAGAACGTGACTGTCGACGCTGCCGGCAAGATCGATTTCGCCGACAAGAGCGTTACTGAGAACACCCGTGTGTCCTATCCCATCGACCACATCAAGAACATCGTTCGTCCCATCTCCGCAGGTCCCGCTGCCAAGAATGTGATCTTCCTGTCGGCCGACGCATTCGGTGTGCTGCCTCCCGTTTCGATCCTGACTCCCGAGCAGACGAAGTACTACTTCCTCTCCGGCTTCACCGCCAAGCTCGCCGGTACAGAACGCGGCATCACCGAGCCTACTCCCACATTCTCGGCTTGCTTCGGTCAGGCATTCCTCGAACTGCACCCCACCAAGTATGCCGAAGAGCTGGTTAAGCGTATGCAGGAATCCGGAGCAAAGGCTTATCTGGTGAACACCGGCTGGAACGGTACAGGCAAGCGTATCTCCATCCGCGACACCCGCGGCATCATCGACGCCATCCTCGACGGCGCTATCCTGAAGGCTCCCACCAAGAAGCTGCCCATCTTCAACTTCGAGGTTCCCACCGAACTTCCCGGAGTGGATCCCAAAATCCTCGATCCCCGCGACACATATACCGATGCCGCACAGTGGGATGTCAAGGCTAAGGATCTGGCAGAACGCTTTATCAAGAACTTCAAGAAATACGAAAACAACGAAGCCGGTAAGGCTCTCGTTGCCGCAGGTCCCCAGCTCTAAGCCGACCCGCATATAACCCATTACAAGGCGGTGTGTCCGATTTCAGGACGCACCGCCTTTTTTCATTCGTTCCCGCCTCGTGTAGGGACGTCGCAGCAAGATGTTTTTCCCTCACGTAGTGACCGCAGCAAGATGTTTTCCCTCACGTAGGGACGTGCCGTGGCACGTCTTCATGTTTAGAGTTGAAGGTTTAGAGTTGAAAGTTTAGAGTTTAGACCGTTTTCTCACGTAGGGACGTGCCGTGGCACGTCGGAATTGCTCTTCGAGCGCTCCCTTATGCAGGCCGCATTGCAAGACATGCCACGGCATGTCCCTACGTTCTGTAATTATTAGTTCCGGTAATAAAGCTGCTGAATGTATATCTGAATTTCGTGACATGGTCGCTTGCGTATGAGGGTAATTGCCGGCAAAATCAAAGAATATTTGCTATTACACTCGGCTTGTCCGTATATTTGCATATCTGTTTAATTTTCAAAGAATATGGCTCAATATAGAAAAACGCCGCGAGCCTCCTGGATTCCGTATAATGAAGGATTGTATTTTATCACGATATGTACGGAAGGTAAAAGGCATTTTTTCGGTGAAATCCACAATGGACAGATGAATTTGTCGCAAATCGGACTTTTCGTGGATAATGAATTGAAAAATCCACAGATACATAATAAACATATAAAGATTCCGATGTATGTTGTCATGCCTAACCATATACATGCGATAATTGAAGTGGAATCGCTTGACTCTGATTATTATGAAAATACTACTGCTTTGTCTGCCGAGATCCGTACACCGAATCCGGCACAGCGTTGTAATCCTGACGTGCCACGGCACGTCCCTACGTTGAGCCGTTATATCAACATGTTTAAAGGTGCTGTTTCGCGCTATGCCGGACGTAATAAACTTGTATTTCAATGGCAAAGCCGTTATCATGACCATCTGATAAGAGGTGCATCGGATGGCAATAAAATAGCGGATTATATAGAAAATAATATAGCAAGATGGGATAAAGACTGCTACAACGACAAGTAGGGACGTGCCGTGGCACGTCTTCAGGTTTAGAGTTAAAAGTTTAGAGTTTAAACGTTTTCTTGTGTAGGGACGTGCCGTGGCACGTCGGAATTGACGGAGATATAAACAAGGCCGACTGCCCTGACTGGGCAATCGGCCTTGTTCGTGTTTGTTCTGTTATTTTTCAGACATGCCACAGCATGTCCCTGCGCTTAGCGTTTATCTTACGATTGTTTTGCTGACAGTGTTGCCGCGGCGGACGATACATACGGAGCCGGCTGCCGGACGGTCTATGCGTACGCCCTGCAGGTTGTAGTACTCGGCGGGAGCGTCGGTATCGACGGCTACATTGCCGATTCCCGTGGTGGTATAGTCCTCGGGTGTGATTGGTTCGGCAGTTGCAGCGGCATTATCTGCGCTGTAGGGGTCTTCATCTTCGGCTACAGCGGGGTTGTGGGCCACTATGTCGTCCAGGCTGATGGCGCGGGCGCGGCGGGGTGCTGCAGTCATGGCTGCTGCTTCGGCTTTCTCGGTCACTGCGGGAGCGTTAAGAAGCGGGTAGATGATGTTGAAAGCGGCTTTGACAGCCGGTGCTGTGCCTTCACCATGGCCGAAGTCGCTGATATGCAGGGGAAGACGTCCGGATTCAGCGCAGAGGCGTGCCCAGTCGCCGGCTCCGTAGACGTAGTTTTCGATTCCCCGGAAGAGGACGTTGTCGGCGTTGCCGGCGAAGAAAACTTCGTCCTGAGGCGCAACGTATCCGCCGAATTTGTGTTCGTTGCCTTCACCGGCGCTGTGGCTGCGGCCTTCGATGTCGGCCTTGTAGCCTATGTAGCCGGCTGCGGCGGGTGTTGAGGTGCCGAAGCTGAAGCGGTAGTCGATGGCAAAGTCGTAGACGCTTGTGCCCGCGGGGTATCCTGTGGCGTCGCCGAAGAAGAGCATGGTGTGGGCGGCGCTTACGGAACTGATTTCGGGGAATGCCGTTTCGTCGGAACTGTAGGCGGGCAGTGCGATTGTGATGCTTGTGCTCTCGTTGCCGCGTTTGATTGTAAGGGGCAGTTCGGGAGTTGCGGAGAGGGCGTTGTAGCCTTCGACGCTGTATGTGCGGCCGCTTTCGATGGCGCTGCCGTTGACGGCGAAGTCTATGCCTTCGATGGCCGGCAGGGTGATGTCGGCGCTGAATGTGTTTATGCGGTCATAGACGGCGGGTGCGGCTTCGTGGTGGCCGAGGTGGCGGGTGTTTGTCAACGGTTCGATGTCGATCACCGAAAGTCCGGCTTCTGTCGTGCCGACTTCGAGGCGGGGTTTCACGGTGGCGGTGGTGGCAGCAAGGTTCAGGGTGGCAAATTCGGCCTTGGTGAGTTTGCCGTAAGCCGGTGTGGCTCTGAGGGTCAGCGTATGTTCAGCGTCGGGATATGCGGCGGTGTATGCCATCTCGCCGAAAGCGAATTCGGGAGCTTCAGGCAGCCATGCCGCGTCGGGTGCGCTGACGTCCAGCGAGTAGTCGAGCAGATCGGCCACGGAGCGTCCGTTTATGGTGGCATCGGCGGCGGTGGCGTTGAGTGTGAAGCCCAGGGCGTCGTCTGCGGTAGCTTCCAGAGTACCAGTTGTCAGGCCGTTCTGCTCTCCGAGTTCGTAGACGGCAAGCTCGTTGTCGGTGGCATCTCCGGCATATCGGATGCGGATAAGGTATTTGTTACCTTCGACTATATTGTTGAGAGCATAGTTGTTGGCTATATATCCTTTTGTGCATGAACTGAGTGTGGAATTGACGTCGATCTGCTTATCTCCATTTCCGCTCCAACCGCCGAATAGTAATCCGTTATTATTGAAGTTCCACCATATATCGTCATGGGTGGCAATTCCTCGGCCGGTGCTTATTTTTATGGTATTGTTTTTGGATAGTCCCGTGTATTCGTAAATGTAAAAGCCGTTATCCCATTTCATAGCCGGGGCGTTAACGGGATCCCAATCTGAGAATGTGCCGAGAATGTACAGGTCGGGTCCGGAGAAGTCGGCTTCGTCCATGAAGTATGTCATGCCGGAGATGTAGCGTGCTACAACGGGGTTTTTCACTCCGTCTTTATAGATGCGTACCCAGAGGTTGTCGAGGGTGATGGGTGCGTATTCTCTGACAGTACCGTCGCTGTTGAGAGTCACGGGGTATGACACAGCGCCATCGGGATTGCCGTCTTCGCTGACGAAAATCTCGGCGCGGGCGTCGGCTCCCCATCCGTTGCGGTCTTCGAAGTTGAAGCTTATCCAGTTGGATATTTCTTCGACGTGCAGGGTGAACCCTATCTCGAAGTTGCCCGTCAGGATAAAGCGGTAGCTACGGCCAAGCTCGAGATTGTGGCTGAGGTCATTGGGGTTTTCCTTGGTCAGGGGGTATTCTTTACCGATCTCGATTGTGGTGTTGGCTGTTCCGTATGCCCACCAACCGGTCTGAATGCCGGCGTAAATGCGTTTGAATCCGAATCTGCCGTTTCGTGTGGGTGTGATGTTGACAATCCATTCGTCGCCGTGGCGTATCATTTTATAACTTGTGAAGCCGTCGTCTTCTATCTGGTCTTTGTTGAATTGGCCATGTAGCCATAGTTCAATGGCTGCATCGAAAGTTTCGACGCTTTCGGCTTCTACTGTCAGCGTTTTTGTCGATTCGGTGAAGGTTATGCGGGCGTTAATCCATTTTTCGTTTTCGGGGATTGCGATGTTCGCGGCGTCTTTGTCGCTGTTGAGTATTACTGAGGCCGGATTGGAAATCGTGTTGTCCGAGCCTTTGATGCCCCATGAAGGATTTTTCTCCCAGTCGGCTCCGGCAATCTTGAACTGGCCTGTAAGTTCGGGGATGGTGATTGTCCAGTTGTTGCCCTCCTGTTCCATCGGGTAGTCTTTTCCCCAGTTTCCGACATTGCCGCGGAAATAATACTGGGCTGACACTGATGCCACTGACACAATAAGTGCCAACAGCAGAAAGTAGAATTTTTTCATGTAAGTTAGCTTATATAAAGATAAGTAAGAATGATGATATAGATTCCGTTAAAGTCCTGATGCCTAATCGGAGCCGCAAGTAGATTTAAGGTAGATTTAAGGCTTTCGGCTGCCGTGTGGCGGATCGTTGAATACAAACGTAGTAAAAAAATTAAAGCCCGACGCGACTTTAACACGAATTAACTGTTCAAACAAAGGTGGGTGGATTGGAGAAATGAGAGATAAGAGAATTTAGATTAGAGAGGTTTTGTGGATACGCTTTCCACGTCACAGCTTCTCTAATCTAAATCCTCTTATTTCTATCTACTCTCTCATCTAATTCCATCCCCCATGATAAAGCGGGGCAGGTCGGTGTTGTCGAGATGGCCGGTAAGGGCGTCGGCTCCTTTGCCGACGGCAAAGACGGGCACGAAGTTGCCCGTGTGGTGTGTGGTGGTGAATCCGAAGCCCGAAGCGTCGGCTAAAAGACGGTAGACTTCGACTGCAAAAGCGTTGAAGTTGGCGTAAAGAGTCTTTTGGTCGGCAGAGTTGCGCAAGGCGAAAGTTTCGTTGAAGAGCTGCTGCAGACGGGCTTCGTTTTCGGGACTTACGGTTATGTCGTTGAACAGACCGAGTTTCTCGCTAAGGTAATCGCGCATGTCGTCCCAGTTTATGTTGCGTCGCGAGCGCAGCATGGCCTTGCATTCTTCGTTGAATGCTTCCTTGCTGATGCGCTGATAGTCGAAGTTGGCGGTGCGGACGTTGTAGGGCAGGCCGTTAGAACCCATTGCGAGTCCGCCGGTGTCGTGGTCGGCGGTGACTATGATAAGAGTTTCGTCGGGATGCTGTAAGTAGAAACTGTATGCCATGGCCAACGCCGAGTCGAAGTTCAGTAGCTCCTTGATTGCTGTGCCGGCGTCGTTGGCGTGAAGGGCATGGTCTATGTTGCCGCCTTCGACCATCATGAAGAAGCGTTCGGGAGAACGTGCTGTCAGGTGCTCGAGACACGCGCGGGTCATCGTCGGCAGGTCGAGGCGGTCGCCGGCTATGGAGTCGATGGTGTAACCAATGTTCCAGTCGGGAGTGCCGTCGGGATTCAGCAGCAGTACCCGCGCACCGGCATCGGCGAGAGAGTCGAGCCCTTTGCGTCCGCGCAGGGTGTGCCATCCGGCTTCGGCCAGACGTGCTGACAAGTCGGTAGCCTGTCCTTGTTTGTCGCGCAGGCCGCGCAGACCGGCGCCGGCAATGAAGTCATAGCCTGAGGCGGCCATCTGGCAGCCGATGTCGTAGTAGTGCGAGCGGTGCGGCACATGGGCGTAGAAAGCAGCGGGGGTGGCATCGTCGGGTGCCACGGATGTGACCAGTCCTATTCCGTAGCCCATGTCTTTTAGCCGTCGGGCAACGGAGCTTACGGCTACGGTATCGGGATCGACGCCCAGCATGCCGTTGCGGGTCTTGCTGCCTGTCGCCAAGGCGGTGCCTGCGGCGGCGGAGTCGGTTACGGGGCTGTCGGCCGACATATTGGTGGCCCAACCCTGAAAGGGCATGCGGGTCATTGTCAGGGTGCTGTCGGCACCGGCTTGTCGCAGATAAGTTTCGGCGGCTGCCACAGGACCGGGGCCCATGCCGTCGCCAATGAAATAGAATATGTATTTGGCAGGTTCCGCTGCCGCGAGTGCCGCGCTGATTGCGGCGAAAACAAAAAAGAACTTCAGTCGCATGGTGGGAAGGAGGTGTATGGGGGTTATAGAGTTTAGAAAGTTTAGGGAGTTTAGAGAGTTTAAGGAGTTGAGGGAGTTTAAGGAGTTGAGAGAGTTTAAGGAGTTTAAAGAGTTTATAAAGTTGAGGGAGTTAAAGTAAATGTTTGGGGCGCAAAGAACTATTATTTTAACTTCATTAACTTTATCGACTTCATTAACTCCATCGACTTCATTAACTTTATCGACTTCATTAACTTCAACACCCCTGTTTCTACTCCGCTTTCATCACCGCTTCTATTACGCGGCGGTCGTTGGACAGGCGTGGAACCTTGCGCTGTCCGCCGAGCTTGCCTGTGGCTGCCAGCCAGCGGTCGAACTGTCCGGGAGCGGCGTCGGTGATACATAGCCTGTCCAGAAATATGGAGTCGGCCCGTTTGGCCTGATAGTCGGAATTTTCGCGTTGGAGTTCGGTGTCGAGAATGTCGGCGAAAGCCTCGTTGCCGCATGCCGGAGGCGTCGACCATTCGATCAGCCACTGGTGACAGCCGTGGTGTCCTCCGTCGGCATAGATTGGAGCGGCCGTATAGTTTTCGACCGATGCGCCTGTAGCTTCACATGCGCGGGCAAGTGCGGCGTCGGCATTGTGTACCATCAGCTCTTCACCGAAAGCGTTGATGAAGCATCGGGTGCGGCCGGCAATGCGTATGCGCAGACGCGGTGATGTGCTTACGATCTCGACAGTATCTCCCAGCCAGTATCGCATCAGACCGTTGCACGAGCTGATGACGAGGGCGTATATCTGTCCGGCTTCGACGGCCCATGCCGGCAGTGCGGCGGCCGCGGCTTCGGCCATGTCCTCGCGTTCGGCCACGGCCAGCGGTACGAATTCGAAGAATATTCCGGCGTCGAGCAGCAGCAGCATACCCGCATTGTTGTCCTTGCTGTCCTGGACGGCGAAGAAGCCCTCGGAGGCGTTATATGTTTCCAGATAGTGCATTCTCCGAGGATCGGTTAGGGTTGCATACTGGCTGCGGTAGGGTTCGAAGGATATGCCTCCATGGAAGAAAACCTCAAGCCCGGGCCATACGTCGTGGATGTTCGTCGCGCCCGTGTGCTCCAGAATTTTTCGCAGCACGGTCATGAACCACGAGGGCACGCCCGATATGTTCGTTACATTTTCCCGCGAGGCTGCCGCCACCAGCGCCGGCAGTTTTTCGTCCCAGTGAGCCATGAGCGCTGTCGCTTTGTCGGGCACCCGCATCAGGTTGGCTAACGGATTGATGGCTTCGATAAGATTGGCCGACAGGTCGCCTACGCGCACGCCGCGCGGCAGGTCGGCAAGCTCGTTGGCGAAACTGCCGCCGAGTATGAAGCCCTTGCCGGAGAATAAGCGGCTGTCGGGACACATGGCCAGGTAGTGTGCCACGGTGTCGCGGCCGCCGAGGTAGTGATTCTGGCGTAGCGAGGCAGTGGTTACAGGAATGTATTTGCTCTTGTCGCCCGATGTTCCCGACGACTGGGCGAACCGCAGGCAGCGTCCCGGCCAAAGTACGTCGGGTTCGCCGCCGACCATACGCATGACGCGGTCGCGCACATCCTCGTAGCGGCTCACTGGCACGGTGTGCCGGAAAGCCTCGACTGTATCGCGGCATGAGGATAATGTCTTGAAATCAAGCTCCTCGCCCTGGCGGCAACAGGCGCCGTCGTGAAGCAGCATGGCGAGCTGGCGCCGCTGGGCGCGCTCGATGCCGCCGTCCGCTGTCCATTCGCGCGAAGCTTTCACGCGCTGCATGAACCACGGCCTTACAAGGGGTGTAAAATCAATCATAGTTGCAAAAGTAATAAAATTACAACACTTATACCTTAAAAATTGATTATCTTTGACTGCGTGAAAAGTATAGGTATGCAGTGGAATGTCCCTTGCGAAAAGCTATTTTAAATAAAAACAGAACGTGAAAACGGTCAAAATCATACGCATCATAGTGTCGCTGGCAGCCATGCTGGCGCCTGCTTTTGCTATTGTGGCAGGCTACGACAGCGTGTTTGCGCGCATGCAGCTGATGATGGCTATTCTTTCGGGTTCGGCGCTGTGGCTGTTGCTGTGGTGTCTTGTAACCTTCATCTACGGACGTATCTATTGTTCTGCCGTATGCCCGCTCGGCACCTTGCAGGATTGCTTTTCCTTTGTTTCACGCCGTTGCGGCAGCCTGCGTCGCGGCTACCGCTACCGTCGTCCTATGCCGCTTATGCGCCTGCTTGTTCTCGCAGCCGTGTTGCTGGCTATGCTTGGCGGTGTTGTCATAGTTCCGGTCATGTTTGATCCGTATACGAGCTATGCGCGCATGGTCAACGAATTCATTGCCACCCCGGCCGGGATTGTTCTGGGGCGTCCGGATGTGCGCTTGTCGCTGGCAAGCTTTGCGGTGGCGTTTATAGAACTTGCCGTTGTCGCGCTTCTTGCCTGGACTCGAGGGCGTCTGATTTGCAATACTGTCTGTCCTGTCGGCACGCTGTTAGGCTTTATTTCGCGCCGCTCGCTGCTTCATGCCGACATAAATACCGATCTGTGTGTCGGTTGTCGCCGTTGCGAGGAAGTCTGCAAGGCCGAGTGTATCGACCTGTCGGTTCCGGCAGTCGATCTCAGCCGTTGTGTGGTGTGTTTCGACTGCATGGCCGTCTGCCCAAATGATGCCATTACTTACCGGAGCGGCCGTCACCGTCTGTCGACGCCTCTGGCTCAGCCTACGGCGATGTTTTCGTCGATGCCCGAATCTTCGGACTCTATTCTGAAGATCGAGAAGTTGACAGAACCGTATACCCGGTGTTCTGAGAAGCCCGGCAGCGCCGAAAAGTCGTAGGATCGCGAATGCTCCACGATTACGATGCTTCCGGGACCAACAAGCCGCGACGACAGTATTTTCGACGGTATTTCGCCGAATCCTTTCATGTCGTAAGGCGGGTCGGCGAACACGATGTCGAAACGCCTCGGACAGTTTGCGATGAACCGCAAGGCATCGCCACGCACGAGGGTGAAGTTATCAGTACCAAGCTCGTCGGCCACTTTCTGGATGAAACGTTGTTGTGTGGGAGCGCGTTCGACAGCCGTCACGCTGCGGCATTCCCTTGAAAGAAACTCGAAACTGACGGCTCCTGTACCGGCAAAAAGGTCGAGGGCATCTTTGCCCTCGAAATCGACTATGTTTTCGAGTACGTTGAAGATATTCTCCCGGGCGAAATCGGTTGTAGGCCGCGCCGTGATGTTTGCCGGGACGTCGAAGCGGCGTCGTCCGAATTTTCCTCTTATTATTCGCATAAAGGTAATATTACAAGTGGGAATGGTGCGTCAACGGCGTCGCGGCCTGCGCGGAACAGTGCCGACGGGAATATGACAGGCATCACATAAGTCGCGAACCGGCGCAATGACTGTGTCAGATTTTCGCGCAATGTGCTGTCGCCGCATAGCATGAACTGGTCGCCGGCGGTATCCATGCCGGCATCGCGTGCTGCCGCCAGTACGTGGTATGTTACGTCTTCCATGTTGTCGAATGTCAGGCTGGAAACGCTTGCCGGTCTTCCGTCAGAACGGAAAAGCATGATATCGGCTCTGTTTTGTCGGCTGCCTTTGCTCAGATGTACATAGGCTTTGGATGTATTTCCGGCTGCTGTTTTTGCCCCGAAATATTGCAACATGGGGGTAAGATGGTGCCTGAGCGACGGGTTGCGGAACGTTCGGGCTATGAAGCGGTCGATGTTTTCGTCTATGGCCCAGGTCACGCAGGCGCCTGCAACCGAGGGAGTGTCGGCATGGAGCGCTGCGTTGTACTCCTCGTCGGGGCTGTCGGTCGCCGTAAGTCCTGCAAGACGGCATGCCGCCTCAACGGTGTCGGTGTCGGAGGCTATTTCGGAAGGGAGAAGAGTGAATCGTTCCGTGCACACCACGCAGTCCACCCGTCCGAAATCCGACAACAGGAAAGGATGTGAATAAACCGCATCTTCAAGTGCTTTTTCCTTGTTTGTTGCCGATTGGTCGAGCGCTATTCGTATATGGCGCAACGACGAATCCTCGACGATGGAATATATAACAGCCGACAGGGCCTCGCTGTCGATCATCAGAGCCAGACGCCATAGGCGGGGACGCTCTTTCGCGTCCGGCGGCACTATATCGCAATCCTCGCGCGGTTCATATATATAGGAATCGGCCTTTGCCGGCTTATCAGCTTCGTTTTTGAAATCGTTCATAGATGAAAACATTGTCATGCCACTGCAAAAATACGAATAAGTCGAGAGCAAAGCCAAATTTATTTGGTCTTTGCCGAGCGAGAGTATTTAAGGCGACAGTCAAAAATACGAATAAGTCGAGAGCAAAGCCAAATTTATTTGGTCT
>Ga0073906_1001729_pt1 | contig 32062 bp, 22 predicted proteins | sample Inofromicrocosms_FD_65485 | JGI IMG/M metagenome (GOLD analysis project Ga0073906, IMG submission 65485) | Mouse cecum microbial communities from Vienna, Austria - Inoculum for glucosamine and mucus D2O microcosms | ecosystem: Host-associated > Mammals > Digestive system > Large intestine >...
TTGTCGGACAACCGTGAGAACTGCGCCATGTCGCTGGGCAGGTCGATGATACATTATGGCCGCGTCCTCGATCTTCACGAGATGGCCGAAAGCATCCGCGCCGTCACTCCCGAGGAGCTCAGGATGGCCGCCGAGTCGATAGCCGTGAACTCATTGTCAAAACTCACCATTATATGAAAATCGGGGAAATAGACCTCGGGGAGCGTCCCTTGTTGCTGGCTCCCATGGAGGATGTGACTGACGCCTCTTTCCGGCTGATGTGCCGGGAGCAGGGTGCAGCCCTTGTTTATACGGAGTTTGTGTCGGCCGAAGCTCTGGTGAGGGATGTAAAGTCGACGGTCCGCAAGCTCACCATCGACGAGCGGGAGCGTCCCGTGGCTATACAGATATATGGTCGTGAAGCAGAGGCCGTGGTGGATGCCGCCAAGATTGTGGAACAGGCCGGTCCCGACATAATAGACCTCAATTTCGGCTGTCCTGTCAAGAAGGTGGCTGCCAAAGGAGCCGGCGCCGGTATGCTCAGAGACATACCCAAGATGCTCGACATAACGCGCAGGGTGGTGCAGGCAGTCTCGCTGCCCGTGACCGTAAAGACAAGACTCGGTTGGGACTGTGAGGACAAGATTATCACCGACCTTGGCCCGCGGCTGCAGGATTGCGGCATAAAGGCACTCGCCGTGCATGGACGCACCAGAAGCCAGATGTATACCGGCAATGCCGACTGGACTCTCATCGGCGAATTGAAGAATGATCCGAGGATGGAGATTCCCGTCATAGGCAACGGCGATATCACCACTCCCGGGCAGGCGCTCCGGGCTTTCGACACCTATGGCGTGGATGCCGTGATGGTGGGCAGGGCTTCTTTCGGCGCTCCTTGGGTTTTCCACGATATGCGCCAGATGATCGACACCGGCACCTTCAGCCCCCTTTCCGTGCCCAAAAAGCTGGCTCTTCTCAAACGCCAGATACGCGAGAGTATCGACCGTATCGACGAATACAGGGGAATCCTGCACATACGCCGTCATCTCGCCTCTTCCCCCTTGTTCAAAGGCCTTCCCGACTTCCGCCAGTCGCGCATAAGATTGCTCCGCATCGAGAAGGAAGACGAACTCCTCGATTTCCTCGACGAAATCGAAGCCCGCTGGCTATCACCCTCAGCCCAAAGCGAGCCAAATTCCGATTAATCCGGCCAATCGAGCTAAATCCGGCTTAATCGGACTAAATCGAGCTCCATGCCGATTAATCCTGATTAATCCCGATAAATCCCGATAAATCGGGCTAAATCCAGCTAAATCTCGATAAATCCCGCTAAATCCCCAATTCCTTTTATTATTTACCGGATTTTAGCTATTTTTGCATTCAAAATTGACTGTTGATGACTATAGAAGAAGTTATATCCCGGGGAGTCAGCGACTCTCTGAAGGAATTATACGGAATGGAAGTGGCGGCGGAGAATGTGTCGCCGTCGCCCACGCGCAAAGGTTTTGAGGGCGACTTCACGGTGATGGTGTTCCCCTATCTCAAGGGGTCGCGCAAGTCGCCGGAGGCTACCGGTGAGGAAATAGGCCGCTGGATGGCGGAGAATATCCCGGCAATCGACGGCTATAATGTGGTGAAAGGCTTCCTCAACCTGTCGGTGAGTCCGGCATGGTGGCGTGAGGTACTCGACGGAATAGCCGTCGACGACTCTTTCGGCCTGCGCAAGGCCGACGACAGCTCGCCTCTCGTGATGGTGGAGTATTCAAGCCCTAACACCAACAAACCCCTTCACCTCGGACATGTGCGTAACAACCTTCTCGGATATTCGCTTAGCCTTATCCTGGAAGCCAACGGCAACAAGGTGGTGAAGACCAACATCGTCAACGACCGTGGCATACACATCTGCAAGTCGATGCTGGCATGGCAGAAGTGGGGCAACGGCGTAACCCCCGAGACCGCCGGTATGAAAGGCGACCATCTCATCGGCGACTTCTACGTGGCCTTCGACAAGCATTTCAAGGAGGAGGTCAGCGCTCTTATGGCCGAGGGTCTGAGCGAAGAGGAGGCCAAGGCAAAGTCGCCCCTCATGGCCGAAGCCCGGGAGATGCTCGTAAAATGGGAGAACAACGACCCCGAGGTGCGCAAGCTCTGGGAAACCATGAACGAATGGGTCTATGAGGGCTTCGACGAGACATACCGTAAGCTCGGTGTATGCTTCGACAAAATCTACTATGAGTCGCAGACATATCTCGAGGGTAAGGAGCTGGTGCTCAAAGGCCTAGAGGAAGGGAAGATGTACCGCAAGGAGGATGGCTCCGTATGGGCCGACCTTACCGGCGATGGCCTCGACCATAAGCTACTGCTCCGCGCCGACGGTACTTCCGTATACATGACCCAGGATATCGGCACGGCCAAGCTCCGCTTCCGCGACTATCCCATCGACAAGATGGTCTATGTGGTGGGCAACGAGCAGAACTATCATTTCCAGGTGCTGTCGATACTTCTCGACCGTCTGGGCTTCAAGTGGGGCAAGGACCTGAAGCACTTCTCCTACGGCATGGTAGAGCTTCCCGAAGGGAAAATGAAGAGCCGCGAGGGTACCGTGGTGGATGCCGACGACCTTATAGCCACGATGGTGAAGTCGGCCGCCGACATGGCCGCCGACCGTCTCGCCGAAATGCCGGCCGACGAGGCTGCCGAAGTGGCCCGCATCGTCGGTATGGGTGCCTTGAAATATTTCCTCCTAAAGGTGGATCCCCGCAAGAACATGCTCTTCAATCCCAAGGAGTCGATCGACTTCAACGGCAACACGGGCCCGTTCATACAGTACACCTACGCCCGTATACGGTCGGTGCTCCGCAAGGCTGCCGAGGCCGGTTACGGCTCAGGCCCCGTAGCCGACCCCAACGACAAGGAGGCTACTCTCATACGCAAGATCGACGACTTCCGCAATGCTGTGGCCGAAGCAGGCAAAAACTATTCTCCGGCTCTCATAGCAAATTATTGCTATGACCTCGCCAAGGAATACAACCAGTTCTACCATGACTTCTCCATTCTCAGGGAAGAGGATGAGGCCAGACGCAACCTGCGGCTGAAGCTGTCGGAAGTCACCGCAAGAACACTCCGCACCGGACTCGCCCTTCTCGGTATCGAAGTCCCCGAAAGAATGTAAGAAAGACGTTAAACTTTTAGCGACAGATATTGTCTGAAAAGAAAACAGTGACAAGGAAAATCCTTAGAATATGGAATATAAGAATCAAAACGTGACGCCTCCGCCGTTCTATCACGACGGGAACGCTGTGGCACGTCAGACCAACGCAGTGATGAAGCGCGTGTATGTGCGCATGTTCATCGGTCTGCTCGTATCTGCATTCTGTGCCTTGGGCATAGCATCGTCGCAGACGGCGATGATGTTCTTCTTCGGCAACAAGATAGTGTTCTGGGGCATGCTCATAGCCATGCTGGCCATGGCCTCCATAATGCCTGCCCGTCTGCAGAAGATGTCGTCGGGTGCCGTGCTCGTATGCTTCATAGTATACTCGGCTCTTATGGGCGCATGGCTCGCACCGATATTTCTGGTGTACAGGCTCGGAACCATCGTTTATACCCTCTTCATCACCGCCGGCACCTTCGGGGCCATGTCGGTTTACGGGTATTTCACCAAGTCCAACCTCGCCAAGATCGGCAGCTATCTGATGATGGCTCTCTTCGGCCTCATCATCGCCATGATAGTCAACATCTTCGTGGCCAGCAGCGCCATGGACTGGATTATCTCCATCGTCGGTGTCCTGATTTTCGTGGGCCTCACCGCTTGGGATACACAGCAGGTAAAGCAGCTTGCCGCCATGAACCTCGACCCGGCAATGGCCGACAAACTCGCCACTATGGGCGCCATGAATCTCTATCTCGACTTCATCAACCTCTTCCTCTTCCTGCTCCGCATCTTCGGCGGCAACCGCGACTGATATGGACACCAACGAACTTGAGAAGAGAGTCAGCGAAGCCGTCATGGAGTATATCTCCGACGAAGAGAACTATGGCGACAACGCCCAGCTGGTAATCGACCCGGCTAACGGCGAAGTGACCCTGACCGACGGCGACGACGATATCGATGACGCCCTCGACCGCTACGACGTGATGGATCTCCTCCGAATGGACTCCGACGGCAAGTGGTCGCCCGACACCGATGCCATCGCATCCGTCGCCGCCGACTACTGACAAAAACCTGCCCTTCTGAAGGGTTGAGACAGCACAAATTTCGGCACATAACCGGTTCTGAAGCCGGGTATGTGCCGCACTAATTAAATTAAAACAACAGCTCAAATTAAAACAACAGCTCAATATGAATGCAACATTTACCCGAAGGTTGATGGCGTGGATGCTCGGGGCCGCAGCTGTGGCCGCAGCTGATGCTGCTCCATTATCTGTGGAGTTCGCTTTCGCCACTCAGGACGACTTCAACAAATGGACAGTCATAGATGCCAATGCAGATGTCAGTCCCAATACGTGGACTTACGAAGTGACGAAGTCTGCGGCAAACTACAAGGAAGACAGGTATTACCCCGCCGACGAATGGCTCATTTCACCGGCTGTGACTCTTGAGGCCGGCAAGGCTTATGAAATCACTTTCAATGTCAGCAAAAACAACTCGATCTCCTCAGACAAACAGAAGTTCTCATTTAACGTCGGAACAGAACCGACAGTGGCGGGACTCGGCACAGTGATAAAAACTTTCACAGACTGGAGCAAAACCTTGTTTACCGACGAAACGGGGACATTCAGGCCGGAGACCGCCGGCGAATATCATTTTGCCCTTCATCTGTATACCGACAAATACAAAGGAGGATTGTACGTCAAGAGCCTCAGAGTGGAGGAGAAGGTTCCGTTGCCAGCAGCCGTGACCAATGTCAAGGCAGTCGCTGCGCCGTTAGGGGAGATGAAGTGCCAGATTTCATGGACATGGCCTTCAAAGGATGCTGATGGCGGTGACCTTGTCAAGCTCGAGGGCGCCAAGGTATATAGAGGCACTACTCAGAGCTTCACTGTTAGCGATAGTTCGCTGGCAGGTACTGCCACTGGCGGCAATCCCGGAACGGAGGGCTCTTTCACCGACGAGTCTATCACCAAGGCCGGAGCTTATTATTACAAGGTTGTGCCTTTTACATCCAATGGCGATTCAAAAGTGTCACCCACAAGCGTAAAGTCGGATTTCGTGGGTAAGGCCACTTCCATCAGCGGTGTGAAAAACCTCAAGGCCACTCTGATACCGGCTACGGAAAACACCGCTGACATAATCTCTCTTACATGGGATGCCCCCGAGGCTACGGAAGGGTATCTTGACCCTAAGGATGTGGCTTATAAGATAGTGCGAAAATCGGTTGTTCAGAGCAAGGAGACCACTCTCGAGACGGAATGGAAGGGTGAGCTGCCATACAATGACGAAGTGCCAGCCAATGATAAATATTCCTATAAGATATATACCGTATATAACGGTTCCACATCCTGGTCGCCGGTAGAATCTTCGCAGGTAGCTGTGTCCGGAGTTCTGGAACTCCCTTACAGCGAGACTTTCGACACGCAGAACTCCGTCATGTTCTGGACATTCTTCCATGGCGAGGGAGTTACCCGCGACTGGTCGTTCAGTTCTCCTAAAAAAGCGCTGAGTTACTGGGGTGCTCCTGCAGATGCATGGGCATTGACTCCGAAATTCAGTATGAAGGCCGGAAAGGCTTACCGTATTTCATTCAGCGCAAGAGTAAGCAATGCCAACAGCCCCAAAACCCTTTCGCTATATTACGGAAACAAGGCCGATATAGAAACACTCCTCCCCAAGGAAATAGTTACTGAGACCATCAACTCCGGACTTGACAGAACTGTGGAGGTGATGATCGGTGTTCCCGAAGATGGAGCATATCATGTGGCATTCCGTTGCCACGGTGAGTCTAATTCCAACGATTTATTTGTTGACAACGTCAAGATAGAGGAGGTTGTTGTTGCCCCGGCTTCTGTTGAATCGGTATCGGCGGCAGTCGGAGAGGAGGGTGCGCTGGAGGTTAAGCTCAGCTGGAAAAATCCCGCGCTCACCAATGCCGGCACTACTCTTGAATCGCTGTCAAGTGTGATTGTGACCTGCGGCAATGACACGGTGGCTACCGTCACTGATGCGGTACCCGGCAAGGAGTCAACGGTGACGATACCGGTGGAGGAAGCAGGCATATATACTTATGCCATCACTCCCGTAAGCGGCGAGATAAGCGGCAAGAGCGTAGAGACGACCACTGAATGGGTAGGTCAGGATACTCCCGTGAAACCCACGGCTGTGTCGGTATCCATAAACCAGGATGGCTCACGTCATATCGTCATCACTCCGGCGGCTGAAGGAGCCCACAAGGGATGGCTCGGAAAGGTACAGTTCAGAATCACCCGCAATGAGACCCTTCTCGCCGACAAATGGTCGGAAACCGTGTATGACGACAAAGAGACGGGGCTTCCGTTGAAGATTTATAAGTATGCCGTGATGGCTGTAAACAATGCCGGTCAATCGGAGGCTTTCGAGACGGAGGGTATAGTGATAGGTGATGCGATATCTCTTCCATATGAGCCTGACTTCACGGACGCAGAGCATTTCAGTCTTTGGACTTCCGGTTCTGAAACAGCTACGTCAACGGCCAAATGGAAACATACCGGCTCCACCACTTCATCGAAACCCAACACGCTCCAGTCGGGTTCCAAGAACACCTGGGCATTTACTCCCAAGCTGGTGATGTATCCCGGCTCGATAGAACTCAAGACAAAGCTCTCTTGCTACAATGCAAGAAATGAGGAGGACGTGGAGATATGGCTTTGTCGTTCCACTAATTTCGTCACTCCCGAAAAGGTTTTGAAGATTGCCGACGTTCATGTGGCGGATGTCAATTATCCAGAGGAGAAGACATTCACTTTTGAAATACCCGAGCGTTCCGCCGAGACGGGCTACCATAAGGCTGTGCCGTGTGACGAGGATTCCGAGGACCCCTATAACCATTATTATATAGGTTATAAGAATGGCACCGGCAATATGTATGTATATCTTCACTCGCTCAATGTGAGCCAGACGGTTACCACCGGCATCGAGGATGTGGCTGCCAACGGAGAGTTCGGCGTATTCAACGGCAGACTCATCGTTCCGCAGGGAGCCGTGGTAAGGATCTACGACATCACCGGCGGTTTCAGAACAGAGCTTACTGCCGACTATAGCCTTTCAGTTTTGGAAAGAGGCTTATATGTGGCCGTATGTCGTATGGCCGATGGCTCGGCACGTACCATAAAGTTCGCTTTGTAACAACACCTTAAATCAAACGCGGCGGCCTGCGTAAGATGGGCGCCGCGTTATTATGAAATTCATAGTATGAAAAGATTTACAGCAATAGCACTTGGCATTGTGGCTATGCCGGCGATTGCAGGCAGCCCTTGCGGCGAGAAGGCGATTGACCCTATGCAGATGCAGCGCGAAGCTCCTGTGGAGCGATTCAGTGGAATGTCTCGCATCACTCGGCACGCCCAGTCGGACCTGATTGTGGACTTTACCTCCGGGGAAAGCTCTTTCAAGCCTGTAGTGTCTTATGGTTTCGATGTTGACATGCAAGGGTGGACACCGGAAGACACCCAGTATGTGAAATGGTCAGTAAGTCCTGTTACCGGTCATCCATTTTCGGATATAGACCCTGAAAGCAAAAAGTCGCTCTTTGTGGAAGGCCCATATCAGATTTATCGTCGGGAAATATCGGCCATAACATCGCCTTCCATAGATGTACCCGACAACTGCCGTTTGTCGTTCTGGGTGGGCATGACCCTGAATTATTCCGATGCCTGTTCTCTGGCATTGGAGGTCAGCGGCAACGGTTTCGCCACAAAAGAGGAATTGTGGCACAGCAAGGATGCCCCTGGTGAAAAGCCTTGGGCATGGCGGAACATCACTGTTGACATGTCGCGTTTCAGCGGCAGGAAAATACAACTGAGGTTCGTTTATGGACCCGGTAGCGCCGACACTTTCAACACCGGCGGTTATATGGGAGATTTCGCAATCGACAATATGGTATTCTCCGAACGTGCTGCCGTGGAGAACATAGCGGTAACCACCGGTGAGACTATCAGGCTGACGCCCGTGGTACAGGGAGGAACTCCCGTCAAGTATCAATGGCTGATGCCGGGAGCTGTCCCGGCTATATCCGAAGAACAATCTCCGGAAATATATTATACAGCCGACGGCAACTATGACATCACTCTCAACGTGACGGATTCGGAAGGTGGAGTCGCTTCTAAAACACGTGCCGCGTTTGTCAGCGTGACAGGTACCGCCCCTAAGGCGGCTATTCTACCTCCGGCAACTTTCCGGTACGACAAGACCCGACTCCCTATGGTGGCAGGTTATGTGCCTGTGGAGTTCAAGGATGCCTCCAAGGGATTCCCTACATCTTATTCATGGGCTTTTACCGGCGTTGACGAAACTGCCGGTGCCAGTTTCCTCTCCACAGAAGAGAATCCAACAGTGCGGTACAATTATCTGCATCGACAGATGGTTGGGTTGGAATCGGCCAACAGCCATGGCAAGTCGGCTTCCACTATGGAAGTGTCGGTAGAATACAGCGGACTTATTAATAACCAGGAACCGGGTGACCGCGCCACCACCTTCGACATGGACGATTGGGGTTACTTCCCCGGCTCCAATACCAGAGGAATAACTGCGTACGCAGAGAAATTCTCCAAGCCTTCGCGTCCGATGGTGATCAACGGCGTGTATGCTTTCTTCACGCGTGCAGATGCCGGTCAGCTTACCGACCAGATTGCCAATGTGGGTGTGCATGTCTATTCTTCGGAGAATGGGCTGCCGGGCAAAAAACTGGAAAGCTTCTGGTGGCAGGTCACAGACCTGGACGGCCCCGTGGGGGGCGAGGCTGTGGGTACTTTGTTCCCCATTACCCCGGCTGTCACCGTGGATGATGAGTTTTTCATAGTGGTGGATGGCATTCCTGAATATAAAGAAGCCAATGGTGAGAACGGCGTGACGGCCGTCACACTCGGTATGGCCGCTTTCCGCGACCATGGTAATACCGCCTATATGATGAAGGACAATAAATGGATTGACGTCAGCACTTATTTCCCTGCCGGTGCCAACCATACTTCATTGATGGTATATCCTTCGGTGATACATTCGGTCATCGCTCCTTACCCTTATACGGAAAAGCCTCTTGAGGTGAATGCCGAAGCCGGGAAAGCCGAATATGGCATATATTCCATCATGGGGTGGAAAGAATCGCCGGCAGTTGATGCCGACTGGCTGAGGGTGGTCAACAAGCCGAACGGCATGACCGTAGATACTCTCAGAATAGAATATGATGCCCTGCCGCGGGGAATCCCTTCGCGCAAGGCTCATATCACCCTAACCGATGGCGCATCTGACCTGGTTGTGGAAGTGAACCAGAATGCGGGAACAGGCGTGGACCACGTATATCAGGAGGTCATGGATGATTTTGCCGATATATATTCAGCCAACGGTATCAGGGTGGCTGTCGCTTCCCGTCTGAAAGATGTATGGCCCTATCTACCCTCAGGGTTGTATATAATAAGAACTTCGAGGGATTCGAGAAAAATCTTCAAGCATTGAGAATATATTACCGGCAGGGACTACAGACCGTAATCCCTGCCGCTGTCATGTAATAAGTAGGTGTGGTATCAGTTATTACATTTGGGACAACCTTAAAAATCAATAATCAACAACATAATAATGAAAAGAATCTGTAGCAGTATCGTATGTCTCCTTGCCGGACTGTTTGCATGTATGGCAGTGGAGCCGTCGGGCACTTTACCGGTGCTGGTGATTGAGACGGAAAACCGTCAGCCGATAGAATCGAAAGAAACCTACATCCGCGGCAACTATTATCTTGACCCCAAAGGTGTGGAGGGTGTTGAAGCCATTGGCAGCAAGGATGCGCCGCTTCCTCTCCAGATACGTGGCCGTGGCAATTATACATGGAGTGCCTTCAACAAGAAACCCTACCGCTTGAAGCTCGACAAGAAGGCTGCCCTCTTAGGCATGAACAGCAACAAGCATTTCGCCCTTCTTGCCCATGCCGACGATAACCGTGCCTTCATGCGCAATCTCACCGGCTTCGAGGTGAGCCGTATGTCGGGACTCCCTTACACTACCGCCGACCAGCCCTGCGAGGTTGTCCTCAACGGCGATTACAAAGGTCTCTATTTCCTGACCGAGACCATACGCTTCGACAAAAAAAGAATCAACCTCAGCAACCCCGACGATGATGTGGAGGACTGGCTTGCCGCCAACCCGGGCAAGACAGCCGACGACTATCCCTGGACCGACGACATGATGAACGGTCCATGGCTCGTGGAGCTCGACAACACCGATGACCAGAACCAGATTACGGTTCCGTCGCAATATCGCGGAGGCGCCGAGGGCACCGATATCCGCGTAACATACAAGAAACCCGAAGACTATGTGACCGAAAAACACCGTCAGTGGCTCAAACAGGAATTCTCGGAGATCGACAACCTTGTCTATGCCTCCGACAACGCCAAAGGAGCATGGCTCGACAAGATAGACCTCACCGATGCCGCCCGCTTCTTTATCGTCAACCAGATTATGGGCAACTATGAGAGTTATCACGGTTCCTGCTATCTTACCAAGGACCGCGGCGCCGACCAGAAATGGCATTTCGGCCCAGTATGGGACTTCGGATCCGCTTTCCAGCAGACTCGCGACGTGACCCAATGGATATGGGAAAATACCCCCTACAACCAGCGCTGGATCGAGAATTTCATGAACTGCGAGACTTTCAAGAACGAAGTAAAGCGTATCTTCACGGCCATGAACACCGAGGGCTTCGACCGCATAATCAATTATCAGAACGCCTATGCTGCACGTATCACGGCAGCCGCCAAGAGAGATGCCGAGCGCTGGAACAACGACGGCTACGGCAACCCCGATATGGAGAAACCCCTCAAGGAAGTGCAGAAGCAGCTCGTCGACGCCATCAACAGCTTCGGCTATAAGCTCGGCATAGAAGGCTTCGAAGGTGTGGAGATTGGCCCGACAGCCGACATTTACCTCCGCGGCCATGACTATAACGGCTGGGACGCTATGGATGCCAACAAGTTTACGAATGTCGGCAACGACGTATATGAGCTTAAGATGAAACGCCTCAGCGGCGAGTTCAAACTTGCCGACACAAGCTGGGTCAAAATCAACCTTGGCTGTGAAGCCGGCAAGAAATTCGACCTCAACAAGGCATACAAGCTCATCACACGCGGCGAGAATATCTCGCTTGCTTCCGGCTCCGCCGACAATGTCACGCTCAGACTCGTATGGAAAACAAAAGAGCTGACCATCACCAACAGCACCGGCGTGCAGCTCGTCATTGACGGTGACCTGGAGAATGCCGAAATCTACACCCTCCAGGGCGTGAGAGTGCAGAATCCCGTCAAAGGCAACATCTACATCCTCCGCACCGCCGAAGGTGCCCGCAAAGTCGTTTTCTGACACCCAACAATATAAATAACCCTAAGCCAATAGGAATAATACCTATATAAGCCAATAGTAATAACCCTAAGCCAATAGGAATAATACCTATATAAGCCAATAGGAATAACACATATATAAAAGAAGAAGCCCGGCTCGGTAGAGTCGGGTTTCTTCTTGAGCGTTGCCGATTAATTAATCTTTAATCATTAATCGTTTATCATTAATTTTCAGTCTTCCTTTTTGTCACGGGGAGTAAAAGACTTCTGCGGTCTTGGACCGCGGTCGTTGCGGGGTCCGCGGTCATTTCTGGGTCCGCGGTCGCCGTCGCGACGGGGACGAGGGCCACGGTCGCCGCCTTCGCGACGCGGACGTGCCTCACGCTCTACGTATCCTTCGGGCTTCGGAGTCAGTACGCGTGTCGACAGACGGTACTTGCCGGTCTTCTTGTCGATTTCGATGAGCTTGACCTTCAGCTTGTCGCCCTCCTTAAGACCGCTGGCCTCCATGGAGTCGAGACGATCCCAGGAAATCTCCGATATATGCAGCAGACCGTCGCGGCCAGGCATGAACTCCACGAATGCGCCGAAGTCGAGTATCGAGCGGACGGTGCCGTCGTAGATTTCGCCCTCCTCGGGCTGTGCCACGATAGCCTTGATTTTGGAAAGGGCGGCGTCGATGCTCTCCTTGTCCTTCGAGGCTATCTCCACGCGGCCTATGCCCAGCGTCTCGTCCTCGTCGATGCTGATGGTGGTGCCCGTCTCCTCCTGGATACCCTGGATTACCTTGCCCTGAGGACCGATTACCGCACCGATCATCTCCTTGGGAATCTCGATGGTCACCAGGCGCGGCACATGAGGCTTGTAGTCCTCACGAGCCTCAGGTATGGTGTCGTGGATGATGTTCAGTATGTGCATGCGGCCATCCTTGGCCTGGTTGAGGGCCTTCTCGAGAACCTCATAGCTCAGACCGTCGCACTTGATATCCATCTGTGTGGCCGTGATGCCTTTCTCCGTACCGGTCACCTTGAAGTCCATGTCGCCGAGATGGTCCTCGTCGCCGAGGATATCGCTGAGTATGGCGTACTTCACATTTCCGGCGTCGCTGATGAGACCCATAGCTACGCCGGCTACCGGACGCTTCATCTTCACGCCGGCATCCAGCAGCGACAGCGTGCCGCCGCATACCGTGGCCATCGACGACGAACCGTTGGATTCCAGAATGTCGCTGACAATACGGCATGTGTAGGGGAAGTCATCGGGGAACATGCGCTTGAGGGCTCGGTGGGCAAGATTGCCGTGGCCGATCTCGCGGCGTCCCACACCGCGCTGCGGCCGGGCCTCCCCTGTAGAGAAGGGTGGGAAATTGTAATGCAGCAGGAATCGCTCTTTGCTCTGGTCGAGCACATTGTCCACAATCTTCTCGTCGAGCGTGGTGCCGAGGGTGGTGGTTACCAGAGCCTGGGTCTCGCCGCGTGTGAATATGGCGGCTCCGTGAGGACCTGGAAGATAATCTACCTCGCACCATATGGGGCGGATCTCGGTCGTCTTGCGGCCGTCGAGACGTATGCCCTCGTCGAGCACGCAACGGCGCATGGCCTCTTTCTCCACATCATGGTAGTAGCGCTTCACCATCGCTATGCGCTGCTCCTCGTTATAGTTGGCGAGCTGCTCCTCGGTCATCTCCGGCAATGCGGCGATATAATCGTCGCATATGGCGGCAAACGACTCGTTGCGCCACTGCTTGTCGGCGCTGCCGGCCTTTGCTATGGCGTAAGCCTTGTCGTAGCACTTCTCATGTACGTCAGCCTTGAGAGCCTCGTCGTTGACTTCATGGTTGTATTCGCGCTTGGTCTCCTTGCCGGCCTCTTTCTCCAGCTCCTTGACCACGAGGCACTGTTTCTTGATTTCCTCATGAGCTACCTTGAGGGCTTCCAGAAGCTCGCCCTCGCTCACTTCGTCCATCTCGCCTTCCACCATCATGATGTTGTCATAGGTGGCGCCTACCATCAGCTCTATGTCCGACTTGGCAATCTGCTCGAAGGTGGGGTTTATCACCCATTCGCCGTCAACACGTGCTATGCGTACTTCCGAGATGGGGCCGTTGAAAGGAATGTCGCTGCAAGCCAGGGCCGCCGATGCCGCAAGTCCCGCCAATGCATCGGGGGCGTCGTTCTCGTCGGCCGAGAACAGGATTACATTTACAAACGTCTCTGCATGATAATTGTCGGGGAACAAGGGGCGGAGCACGCGGTCCACAAGACGTGAGGTCAATATCTCATAGTCGTTGCTGCGGCCTTCGCGTTTCAGAAATCCACCCGGATAGCGCCCGATGGAGGCATATTTCTCTTTGTACTCTACAGTGAGGGGCATAAAGTCTACCCCCTCGCCGGCCTCCCGGGCCGAACATACGGTGGCCAGCAGCATGGTGTTGCCCATCCGTACCTCTACAGCTCCATCAGCTTGCTTGGCAAGCTTCCCTGTCTCGATCGTAACTTCCCGTCCGTCTGGCAGGCTGAAGCTTTTCTTGATTGGTTTCATAAATCTTTATTGTTTCGCTTTTCTTTGAGTTCATCTTGTGCGGTCATTCCGCAACGTGTCGCCGGGCGTTTTAATACCCCCGCCGATAATTCTTTGCAAATTTAAAAAAAAATCCCCAATTTATGCTCCTTTCTTACGGAAATATTGTCTAATCGCCGAGTATTGCCTAATTTTGTGGAATCAACGGGCTTCCGGATGCCCAGAATATTGATAAATCTTACCATAAAAATTAGTTGAAACAACTCAATTGCAAATTCAGAACATCAGGTACATATGAAAAAAATATTGATTGCGGCACTTGCGAGTGCCATTCTTGTGGGGTGCGGCAGGGAAGCCAAGTTCAAGGTTGAGGGCAACGTGGCTGGCGGTGCCGGCAAGTCGCTCGTGCTCTCGAAGGCCGATTTTGTCGGCAGATGGATTGATGTGGATTCCGTGAGGATCGCCGACGACGGATCCTTCTCCATAGCCTGCATATCTCCGGCAAGTCCGGAAATATACCGGCTGTCGCTCGACGGCAACTACATCTATCTTCCTGTTGATTCGGTAGAGACTCTTGTCCTTGAGACTGCCGCCGCCGACTATGGCCGCAAATTCACACTCTCAGGCTCTCCGAACGCCATGAAAATTGCCGACTTCGACATGGTCGCCCAAAATCTCAACATGGCCGACTCGGCGGCTCTCGACAAGTTCAAGAAAGAGGTATACACCAGGTACATCCAGAACAGCCAGGGATCGATAGTGTCTTACTATGTGCTTACCAAGTTCATCGGCGACAAGCCGCTGTTCGATCCGGAGAATCCAGTCGACGCCAAGTATTACGCCGCCGTGGCCACCCAGTATGAACAGTTCAATCCCGGCGACCCTCACGGCAAGATGGTCAAGGAGGCGTCGCTGCGTGCCATGCGCAAGCATAACACAGCCCAGGGGAAGCGCCGTGTGCTGCAGGCCTCGGAGCTTAAGGTGATCGACATCAATCTCCCCGATGAAAACGGCAAGAATGTGAAGCTTTCCGACATCGTTGGCAAAGGTAAGTCTGTGGCCGTGATCTTCGGCATGATGAACGCCAAGGAGTCGCCTGCCTTCAACCGGGAGCTGGCCGCCATCCATACGCGTCTCGGCGGCAAGGCGCTTTTCTATCATGTGAGCCTCGACGCCGACACCTATGCCTGGCGTGACGCCGCCAGAAACCTCCCCTGGACCACTGTGCTCGACGTGAACGGTACAACCTCTACGGCGCTCGTCGACTATAATGTCGGCGCATTGCCCGCATTCTTTATCTACAATGCCGCCGGCGATCTCGTGGACCGTGCCGATACTCTCGCCGACTTCGAAAAGAAAATATCCGCGCAGTGATGGACTGGAAAGATACGCTGGGAAGTCTCCTCGCAGCCGGCGATCTCCCTGAAGGAGATGCGGGAGACGTAGCCGAGGAGACAACCTCGGAGCCGCAAAAGGCCGGGAAAGGTTTTGCGCTCCATGTGCTTAAGGAGCGCAAAGGGCGTGCCGGCAAGACTGCCACCATCATCGAAGGCTTCGAAGGTAGCGACGAAGACCTCCGGGAGCTGGCCGCAACGCTAAAGCATAGATTAGGAGTAGGAGGCTCCGCACGTGGCGGCGAAATACTCATCCAGGGCGATATGGTGGAGAAGGTCAAGGGGCTGCTCCGAACCATCGGATATAAGGTAAAGGGCTGATAATAACAGATTTATGCTTGATTTGCAGCGGGCTTCGGCCGGGTCGGGTAAGACGTATACGCTTGCCCGGCAGTTCATACAGTATATGATAGGCTACCGTGCCGGAGGTACGGCCACATGGCGGCTGCGCGACCCTAAGGATATGCGCGGCGCGCTCGGCGCTATTCTCGCCGTGACTTTTACCAACAAGGCCACCAACGAGATGCAGATGCGTATCGTCGACAAACTCGACGCCCTGGCGCGGCATACCCCGGATGCCACCCGAACACCCGACTATCTCGACTATTTCACCGGCCTCTTCCGCTGCCCGGCCGCAAAAGTGTCTGAGGCTTGCTCCGCAGCTCTGAAAGTGCTCCTCGACAATTATTCCGACTTCAATGTCTCCACCATCGACTCTTTCTTTCAGACGGTGATGCGCACGCTCGCTTTCGAGTCGGGATTTGCCGACAACTACCAGATAGAGCTTGAGGGCGATTATGTGTCGCGTGTGGGCATCAACGCAACCCTCGACGACATCGACAGCTCCCGCACGGATTCCGATGTGGAGGCCGCCCGCAAATGGGTCAGACTAATCATTGACAGCGTCGACACCCACCGCTGGAATATCTTTCAGATGTCGGAGTCGTCGGGCAAGAACACCACCTCGGCATATTCTTCGCTGCTGAGCGATTTCAAGCGTATCGACAACGAGGATTTTCGCAACGGCCGCGACGAAATAGAGAAATATCTCGCCAATCCCGCCAACGACCTGATGAAGGTTTACGAGACGCTCGAGGACCGCTTTTCGCTGACTTCGGCGAGGTTGCTCGATGCCGCGAAAAAGTCGGCACGTCTCCTCGATGACCTTTGCGATGACGAAGCCTCGCGGAAAAGCGGCCAAAGCAACAGCGGAAAATGCCTTATGGGTGCCGGCAGGGTGCTCGCCATGTCGTGGGACCGGCTCCCGACTCCTAAACAGGCGTTGGGCTTCCTCGACAAGGAGGAGATGATCAAGAAGCTCTCCAAGGGTAAGACTGCGGTGATTGTCACCGATGCCGACAGGGAGAAATGGGAGCGGAGGCTTGACGTATACGCTGAGATGTATGCCCGGTACGAAGCATGGCTGGCACATGCCGAAAGCCCCGAATGCCGCCTCTGGGTCGCGTTGCGAAAATGCTTCCCCTTTCTGGGACTCCTTAAAGCCGTATCGGAGAAGCGTCGGCAGTATCTCGACGAGAACAATGCCGTGGAACTCGGCGAGACTTCCCTGATACTCAACAAGATAATAGCCCCTACCGACACCCCGTTTGTCTACGAGCGTATGGGCACAAGCCTGCATCATTTCCTTATTGACGAGTTTCAGGACACCTCGCTGCTGCAATGGAAGAACCTGCGGCCATTGCTTGAGCAGAGCCTCTCCACCGACAACGACAATCTCATCATCGGCGACGCCAAGCAGAGCATCTACCGCTTCCGCAATGCGGAGCCGAAGCTCATCAACGAGACGGTAATAAGGGTAATAGGCGCCGACAATGTGAATGTCAAGGGCGTGACACCGCAGGAGAACACCAACTGGCGCAGCGACCGCCGAATTGTGGAATGGAACAACCGTTTCTTTACATTCGTTGTCGACAGCATCGGCGAATATTCGGAAGTGGGGAGGAGCGGCCCCGGCGGCTCCAATCCTTTCGCGTCGGTGTATGCCAACGTGATTCAGGATGTGCCCGACGGCAAGGATGATAAGGGCTTTGTGAGGGTATATGTTTCCGGTGTCGACAAGAATGCCGGAAAACTCGACAGGGTAGCCACCACCATAGAGCTTGTGGAGGATGCCCTTCGCCGGGGCTACAGGCTCAGCGACATAGCCATACTCACGCGCAACAACGCCATGGGTACGGAAATCGTGGAGGCCATGCGGACATATAATCTGCGCAACGCCGGCGATGCCGGCAAGCCTGTCCTGGAGTTTGTCAGCGAGCAGTCGCTGCTCATAGGTCGCTCCATGGCCGTGATGCAGATAGAGACGGTGCTCGACAGCATAGCCAACGGCACTATCCCCGACGTCAACGGCGACGGCAGCGGCAAAAGCCCAGGAAATATCCACAAGCTGCGGTGCAACATCCTGCTGTACAGCCGTATGCATCCCGAATGGCCCATGGCCAGGTGCATGGAGGAGTTCATCAACGAGGAGCCCGACCTCGGCATTATTGACGCTATGCTCGGCGAAATGCAGACCACGGCGCTGCCGGCCCTTGTGGAGGCGGTGATAGCCTCTTTCATATCCCCGTCGCTGCGCCGTCGCGATGCAGTTTTCCTTGCTGCCTTCCAGGACTGCGTGCTCGAATATTGCGAAAGCCATCCCTCCGATCTCCCCTCCTTCCTTAAATGGTGGGAGAGAGCCCGTAAGTCGAGAGCCATCTCTTCGCCCGAAGATGTGGATGCCATCCGGATCATGACCATCCACAAGGCCAAGGGTCTGGAGTTCCCCGTGGTGATAATACCGGAGATCGACAATGATTCCGTTCGGCTCGGCGACCAGGTGGGGGGCCGTGACTGGCGGTGGGTGCCGCGAAGTCGCGTAGATTTCGGCGACCCGGCTCTCAACGACATGCTCCCCCCGATGATGCCTGTAAGAATCAACGACTCTCTTGCTGGCACATGTCTCGCCGGTCTGCTCAATGAGCATTATTTTCTGGAGGGCATGGACACGCTGAATGTATGCTATGTGGCCATGACGCGAGCCGTGGGGGAGCTGTATGTCATGACGGAGTTGACGGGCAAGGATGCCGATGCGCCGGCACGCGGTTGGGCAAGGCTTTTTCAGCAGTTTGCCGATTCGCTCGGCGACGAGGTGTCGTCGACGGATGATGGCGAGGGCACCTGTATCGTGGAATATGGCTCCCGCCCCGAGTATGTGGCGAAACGCGAAAAGGTAGCTGACGCCGATGATGGCGTGGTGCTTGACGACTATCATGCCACGCATACACCCGATTGTATAAAGTGCCGCGAGGAGAGTATGCCCGAATACGCCGACGCGGAAGATCTGGAAGAGGACGACGACCCCCGGTCGATGGGTAATGTGTGCCATGCCATTATGGAGCGGGTCATTGTAGCTGCCGACATCGACAGGGAGATCATGCGTGCGCGGGTGCGCGGCCTTATAAGCGGCAGGGAAGAGTATCTGCAGCCGTTGCGCCAAGCCTTGCTCGACACCTCCGACAAGAGAGTGCTCGGATGGTTCGGCGGTGGCGCCGAAAGGGTGGTGACCGAACGGCCCATCCTCAACCGCCGACAGAGCTTCAAGCGTCCCGACAGAATAATGGAATGGCCGGCATCCAAAAAGAATGCCCTTCCCGAAGCCGACATCATCGACTATAAGTTCGGGCGCAGGAGCGTGTCGAAACATCGTGCGCAGGTTCGCAATTATGTAGGCAAGCTCAAGGATACTGGCAGATATTCCAGAGTACGCGGCTGGCTCTGGTACGTCTTTGACAACGCCGACGACAACGGCATAGTCCTCGTTGCCGACTGATGATTTGCGTGTTTGCCGGAAAAAGGCTAAATTTGCGGTTCAAACCAATAAATTATCGAATTGGATCCAGATCCTTTGCCGGCCGACAGTGTGGTCGGCCTCTTATGTGATTCCGCCATATCATTTCATGCTCCGTCGGATATGGCGTGGGCGGCATGGAGCTTCCTGTTGTTGATAGCGTTTGTATGTCTGTTGCTGTCGGCCTTTGTGTCGGGCAGCGAGATAGCCTATTTCGGCCTGACGCCCGAGGAAATCAACGAGGTGGAGGACAGCGATGACCCCGCTCTTGTAAAGGCTCGCCGTATGCTCAACCGCAGCGAACAGCTCCTCGCAACAATCCTCATAGCCAACAACCTCGTCAACATCACGATGGTGGTGGTGCTCACCTTCGCCATAACACAGGCCGTGACCTTCAACAGCACTCTGGTGAACTTCCTGGTGCAGACCGTGTTCATGACCTTTCTCCTGCTCCTCTTCGGCGAGATTTTCCCTAAGCTCGTGGCGCGTGGCAGGGCCCTCAAATGGGTGAGAATGTCGTCGTCGGGTCTCGGCATGATGTTCCGTATCCTCAGCCCCATTAGCAGGATGATGGTCAGCTCCACAACCATAGTCAACAAACTCATCACCAAGAAACAGCAGAACGTCACCGCCGACGAACTCGAGAAAGCACTCGAGATTTCGGATGTCAGGGAGGGCGACGAGAAAGAGATGCTCGAAGGAATCCTCTCCTTCGGCGAGAAGGATGCACGCGCCATAATGATCAGCCGTGTGGATGTCACCGCCATAGAAGTGCATGACGACTGGGACCAGGTAATGGCCGTAATACTCTACTCGGGATACTCCCGCATCCCCGTCTACAACACCACCCCCGACACCATCACCGGCATCCTCTACAGCAAAGATCTCCTCCCGTATATCGACTCGGAGCGCCGCCCCGCATGGCAGTCGCTCGTTCGTCAGGCTTATTTCGTGCCCGAAGGCCGTATGATCGACGACCTCCTCGAAGACTTCAGAAAAAGGAAAATCCATATCGCCATAGTCGTCGATGAATATGGCTGCACGCAGGGTATCGTCACCCTCGAGGATGTCATAGAGCAGATTGTCGGCGACATTGACGACGAATACGACGAACACCAGCAGAAAATGTACCGTCAGATTGGACCTGACGCATATATCTTCGACGCCAAGATACCTCTGGATGATTTCTGCGAGACTCTCGGCATTGAGGAAGAGGTGCTCGGCGACGTGGGCGATGCCGAGACCCTCGCCGGTCTCCTACTGCGTATTAAAGGTGATTTCCCCACAACCGCCGAGGTGATCAGATGCGCCAACCTGCGTTTCAATGTCCTCAAAATAGAGCGGCACAGAATCGCCGAGGTAAAGGTGACGGTGGAGAAAAAGAAGGAAGAACCCGAGAAGAACTGAACATGGAGGATTTCATATACTGGCGCCACCCCACATTGCCGGGGATAAAGGTGGAGGAAGTAACCGGCGGCGATGAGTTTCACGGCAAGGCATGGTTCGATGCCGCACGTCAGATATACAGCGAGAATGGCCGTGAGGAATACAGGGAGATAGGTCACTATCCCTGCGGCGCCCCTTTCCTGTATAACGGGCGTGGCCGCATATCGGTGACTCATTGCGCGGGACTGCTGGCTGTGGCCACACTTCCCGACACTCCCGAGGTGAATCTCGGCGTCTACAGCGACCGCGCCGCCCTCGGCATCGATGCCGAGCGTGCCGACCGCGCCCAGGTGCTGCGGCTGCGCGATAGATTCCTCAACGCCCCGGAACTCGACGCCATCGACAAGGATTCCGTGGAGCAGAATATCCTGGCATGGACTGTCAAGGAGGCCTGCTACAAGCTGGCCATGACGGCTGGTCTCGATTTCCGCAACAATATAATAATAGAGAGGATGCCCCGGCTGGGTCCTCCCACGCCCGTATACGATCTTAAGGAGTTCAGTTACGACGGGACCGGATCCGGCTTCCGCGACGACGACTATGGCATGGCGTCCATCATAGTCCCCGACGCGGAAGGTGCGGAACAGGCTGCCGGAGGCGAAATCACACTGAAGGTATCACTCTTCTCCTACCGCAGCGACGATTTCATCATCACGCTGGCTTTTCATCGCCTCTCGGCCCGTTTCAGCAAGAAACATAGCGATTTGTAAGTAGTGGTGCAAGTCATAGAATCGACCTGAGCTGCAGGGCGATCACAATCAGTCCGATGCAATAGATGGCAATCAGGCCGCGACGTCTGTGGGCCCATCTTCTGAGTGTGGTGTGGTCTGTGATGTTCATAACGCTTCCTATATTTTATTTTTAAGCTCCGGGAGTCGGGAGCGACTTCACCGTGAGCTGTTATGTTTTCGTTGGCAAAATTATGATATTACACTGCAAGAATCGAGCAGTGGAATGTAAATAAAATATAAAAGAGTGGTAAAACAGGGGTCCGGATGTATACAAGACTTGTAAAAATAGCTCAAAATTAATAAATTCGCGAAATGAAACGGCAATATTGAGTGCCGGGATACTAAAAGACAACCATACAACCGAACATCGAGGTAGGCCGTGGGGCTTGCCGGTTCCGTAGAAGGCAAAATGAAATAAGATGGATATTGGACATGAAATCAGAAAGCGTCGGCAAGAGCTTAGACTGACCCAGCAATCGCTTGCCGACATCTCCGGTGTCAGTGTTCGTATGATTAAGTCGATTGAGGGCAATTATGCCAATCCCTCGATCCGGACAGTTGAGAAACTGTTGAAATCATTGAACCTCGGTTTGGAGATAATGGAAACGCGTCCTGTAATGGAAGCCTGAAATTTCCAGTAACGAGGGCCTGCTCTTCTGCAGGCCCTCGTTGGCTTTATGAATGATGCCTGCCGCTTTTGTGACTCCAAAATTTGGGTTTGTGTCTGTGAGGGATTTTTCTTAATTTTGTGGATTAAATAATACAGATAAATAATGGCAAAACAGGAAGACGTTTTCAAATCGATAATAGCGCATGCCAAGGAATATGGCTTTGTATTCCAGTCGTCGGAGATTTATGACGGTCTGTCGGCTGTCTACGACTACGGGCAGAACGGCGTGGAGCTCAAGAACAACATCAAGCGTTACTGGTGGGAGGCCATGACCATGCTCCACGACAACATCGTGGGCATCGACTCGGCAATATTCATGCACCCCACCATATGGAAGGCCTCCGGCCATGTGGATGCTTTCAACGACCCATTGATCGACAACCGCGACAGCAAGAAGCGCTACCGTGCCGACGTCCTGATCGAAGACGAGATCGCCAAGTTCGACGAAAAGGTCAACAAGGAAGTGGCCAAGGCCGCCAAACGATTCGGCGACGCCTTCGACGAGGAGATGTTCCGCAAGACAAATCCCCGTGTGCTCGAACATCAGGCAAAACGCGACGAACTGCACAAGCGTTTCTCCGACGCCATGAACGACAACAACCTCGACGAACTCAAGCAGATAATCCTCGACTATGAGATTGTCGACCCTATAAGCGGCACCCGCAACTGGACCGACGTGCGCCAGTTCAACCTCATGTTCAAGACCGAGATGGGTTCCACCGCCGACGGTGCCATGGAGGTTTACCTCCGTCCCGAAACAGCCCAGGGTATATTCGTCAACTACCTCAACGTGCAGAAGACAGGCCGTATGCGGCTCCCCTTCGGTATCGCCCAGATCGGCAAGGCCTTCCGCAACGAGATAGTGGCTCGACAGTTCATATTCCGTATGCGCGAGTTCGAGCAGATGGAGATGCAGTTCTTCGTGCGTCCCGGCGAGGAGATGAAATGGTTCGACTATTGGCGCAAGACCCGTCTGGCATGGCATCAGAACCTCGGCCTCGGCGACGACAAATACCGTTACCACGACCATGAGAAGCTGGCTCACTACGCCAACGCCGCAACCGACATAGAGTTCCAGATGCCCTTCGGCTTCAAGGAAGTGGAGGGTATACATTCGCGTACCAACTTCGACCTCTCCCAGCACGAGAAGTTCTCCGGCAAGAAGATACAGTACTTCGACCCGGAGCTCAACGAGAGCTACGTGCCCTATGTCATAGAGACCTCCATAGGCGTTGACCGCATGTTCCTGAGCGTTATGTGCAGCTGTTACGAGAACCAGCAGCTCGAGGGAGGCGACAGCCGCGTGGTGCTGCATTTCCCGGCGCCTCTGGCTCCCGTGAAATGCGCCGTGCTCCCGCTTGTCAAGAAAGATGGTCTTCCCGAGAAGGCCCGTGAGATACAGCACCGTCTGCGTTTCGACTTCACATGCCAGTACGACGAGAAAGACTCCATCGGCAAGCGTTACCGCCGTCAGGACGCCATAGGTACACCCTTCTGTGTCACCGTGGATCATCAGACGCTCGAAGACAATACTGTGACACTGCGTCACCGCGACTCAATGGAGCAGCAGCGCGTCAACGTCGACGACCTCGAGAAAATTCTCGCCGACGAAGTGAGCCTCAACTCCCTCCTTCGTCGTCTCGCAGCTAAATAATTAAAAGAAAAAGAATATGAAGAAGATATTGATGGCCCTGGTGGCGATAGTGGCCATGACAGGCCTTACAAGCTGCAACTACAACAGCCTTGTGGAGAAGCAGCAGGGTGTCGACCAGTCGTGGGCTGAGGTGGAGAACCAGTACCAGCGCCGCGCCGACCTTATCCCCAACCTTGTCAACACGGTCAAAGGGTATGCCGCCCATGAGTCGAAGACCCTGGAGCAGGTGACGCTGGCTCGTGCCAAAGCCACATCCATTACCATCGACGCCAACGACCTCAACGAGGAAAACCTCGCACGCTATCAGGAGGCTCAGAATGAGCTTTCCGGAGCCTTGAAGTCGCTGCTGGCTGTAACCGAGGCATACCCCGACCTCAAGGCCAACCAGAACTTCATGAGCCTCCAGGCGCAGCTCGAAGGTACCGAAAACCGCGTCACTGTGGCCCGTAAACGCTACACGGAAGCCGTCATGGACTACAACACCAGCATAAAGAAATTCCCGACCATGATTTATGCCGGTTGGTTCGGCTTCAAGGAAAAACCACAGTTCAAGGCACAGGCTGGTGCCGAAAAAGCCCCTGAAGTGCAGTTCTGAAAATGAGAAAAGCAAGCTTTATAACCATAGTGTCGCTCCTCTTTCTCGCCGTGCTCCCTTCATGTCTGAAGAGCGAGGTCGACGAGTACGAGGAGTGGCGCAAGCTCAATGACGCATACACACGCGCCATCGACACCATCGAATATCAGAAAGTGGTTCCCGTATGGGCCCCGATGCATTCCGTTTATATGAAATGGCACAACAACCGCGCTCTTACCGCCGGCAATCTTGTGCCCATTTCCACGTCTACCGTCCGCGTCAAATACGAGATGGAGGACATCAACGGAAAGAAGTTGGGCAATTCCTACAAGAGCAACGGCGACAGCATCTACGAGTCGAAGGTCAATTCCAATATTGTTGGATTCTGGGCCGGACTCACCACCATGCACGTAGGCGACTCCGTGACGATGATTATCCCTTACGGTTCCGCTTACGGCTCCCGCACCGTAGCCTCTTCCATGCCCTATACCAATCTGATATATCACGTTAAGCTGGTATCCATCCCGGCTTACGAGAAGCCGCTGTAAACCGGCCCTTTTACAGGTAGCCTCCGTGCAGGCTGCCGTGCAAGCCGCCGCCGTGTGAAAAGCCGCCGTCGTGTGAAAAGCCGCCGTGATCCGGGGTGGAAGCCCCGGATAAGATTAGTCATTAATTTCCAAGCCATAAGAGATGAAGAAAGGAGGTATCATAGCCATAGCCATGACAGCCGCTTTAGGCGGCATGGCTTATACCGTGAGTGAATATAAAGTGTCGCCGGAAGTGTCGCTGCACCGGCCATCCATGCCCGATAGCGTTGAAAAGGAGAATCCTTTCAAGGCCGAGGCTCTTCTGAAGTCGCGTCGTTTCGCGAGCGAATGGCCCGAGACCGCCGGCTGGACCACGATGACTGCCGACAGCGCCGGTAACCTCCGGCTCGTCGGAACCCGCTACACACCCGGCTTGCGCTCCCTCGCCACACGCCTCAGAGCGCAGCGCTACGCCAAAGGCTCCCTGAAAATAAAGACCCCGCTGCGTGCCGAGGTATTGGTCAACGGTAACACTGTCATCACCAAGACAACCTCTGATTCCACTGCCACCGAGCAGTCTGCACCTCTTGAGCTCCTGCCCGAGGCCGACTGTTCCATAATCGTCAACCTGCTGTCGATGACCGACGACAAGGCGACGCCCGAGGTCACACTCGAGTTCGTGCCCGACGACAAATACAAGGATGTGGCCGTCACTTCATCTCCCGACATGCCGCGCCGAGTAAGCCCGCTGAGCACCATGCAGGGCGAACGTGTGGCAGCAATGGACATGAGCCCCGACGGTAAATACTTCATAACAAGATATCGAGAGACCCTCTCCGCAAAGGAGACGCTCTTCCGTACCATCCTCACCGAAACCGCTTCCGGAAAGATCATTTCCGAATCCGTGGAGAAGTCGGCGCAATGGATGCCCTCGGGCAGCAAGCTATATTTTACCCGCAAGGGAACCCGCGACTATGACCTCTACACCATGAGTGTGCCCGGCATGGCCACCGTGAAGATTGCCTCGGCAATCCCCGACGAGAATGTCACGGTAAGCCCCGACGGCCGTTACCTCTTCTATTACGCGAAAGTTGACGGCGCCAAGGATGAAGGCAAGATGCGGCGCGTGAAGAGTCCCGACGACCGTATTCCCGGCAACCGCGACAGATATTACATATGCCGTTACGACCTCCGCGAGCATGTGGCCATACCTCTGACCTACGGAGGCGCCTCCACAACCATCGCCGACATCAGCGCCGACGGCCGGAAGCTCCTTTATATGGCGTCGCGCGAGATGCCCGACAAATATCCCTTCTATTCGGTGTCGCTGGTGCAGATGGATATGAACACATTCGCCACCGACACCATCATAGCCAACGCCGGCTCCTATTACACCAATGCCGTATACTCACCCGACGCGCGACAGCTCTTCGTGGTGGCCGGTCCCGACGCCTTTGACGGCATCGGCGCCAACTATGCCCCCGAGCCCATGGCCAACAATTTCGACAACCAGGGCTTCATCATGGACATAGCCACCCGCAAGGCACGTCCCGTCACCAAGGATTTCGACCCCTCAGTGGAAGGTAACCCTGTATGGAACGGCGCCGACAACCATATCTACTTCATCGGCGAGCGCGGTTTCTTCCGCGACCTGTACCGCCTCAACCCCGCCGACGGTAAGATAACCATGCTCCCCGTGGGCGACATACAGACGGTACGCGGTTTCTCCATCGGCGACAAAGGGGCCCGCAACATAGCGGTATGGGGCGGCAGCTTCACCGACGACGGCATGGCTTATCTCGTAAATGTCAAGGCCGGCAAGGCAACACTTGTCGACGACCCCCTGAAGAAATGGCTTGGCGATACTCAGTTCGGCAAGATGGAGCCCTGGGCATTCACCGCCGCCGACGGTACGCGTGTCGACGGATATATGTGTCTGCCTCCCGACTTCGACCCGGCTAAGAAGTATCCCCTGATAGTCTATTATTACGGCGGCACATCGCCTACCAACGCCTCTTTCTACCACCTCTACTCGCCGCAGGTGTTCGCCAGCCGCGGATATGTGGTCTACACGCTCAATCCCAGCGGCACCACAGGCTACGGTCAGGCATTCTCCGCACGCCATGTCAACGCCTGGGGCAAGCGTACCGCCGACGAGATCATACAGGGTGTGAAGAAGTTCTGCCGCGAGCACTCATATGTCGACGACAAGAAGATTGGATGCCTCGGCGCATCTTACGGCGGTTTCATGACGCAGTATCTCCTCACCAAGACGGATATCTTTGCCGCAGCCATGAGTCATGCCGGTATCTCCAACGTCACCAGCTACTGGGGCGAGGGTTACTGGGGTTACAGCTATAACTCCGTGGCAGCCGCCAAGAGCTATCCCTGGACCGATCCCAAGCTCTTCACCGAGCAGGGTTCCCTCTTCAACGCCGACAAGATTCATACCCCGCTCCTCCTCCTCCACGGCACCGTGGATACCAACGTGCCCATCGGCGAGAGCATACAGCTCTTCAACGCCCTCAAGCTACTCGGCCGCGAGGTGGAGTTCGTAACCGTGCAGGGCGAGAACCATGTGATTTCCGACTTCGATAACAAACAAGTATGGCAGAACACCATCATGGCCTGGTTTGCCAAATGGCTGCAGGACGACCCCCGCTGGTGGGATGCCTTGTATGGAGAATGATGCTTAAGAGATATAAGATAAACGTTAGCATGATAGCGCCGGCGGCGATGGCATTGCTGCTGCTTGCCGGCGCGGCGTCGTGCGGCGGCGGCAAACAGAAAAGCCAGGAGAGTGCCGCCGAGATAGAGGCGGCGCAGATCGAGGGACGCGAGGCCGCCAGGATTTTCGTCAACCGTCCCTGGCGCGACACCATGGAGCTGCAGTCGCATCTCCTGGAGGTGCGTGCGCAACAGAGCAAATATCAGGTGGCCGGCAAGCCCGAGAGTGCCGCCGCTTTCGACTCGGCTTTCGTGGCCACGCTACGTACCGTGCGACCTGAAATCGCCCGCGAGCTTGAGAATGCAGAGCGAAATCTGAAAAGCGACTCCCTGAAATGAAGGGTGTTGCCGCCGACATAGCGCGGCTCCTCGATGAGGAAGCCGCGCGTATGAACACCCCCGCATTCATCGCCGACGATCCTGTGCGTTTCCCCCGCGCATTCTCCCGCCAGCAGGACATTGAGATCGCCGCTCTCCTCAGCGCCACTATCGCCTGGGGAAACCGTACCATGATATGCCGCGACGCCGAGCGTCTTTTCTCCCTCATGGACTGGCAGCCCTATGACTTCGTGATGGAGGAGGGGTACGAGGACCTTGACCCGGCCATGAACATCCACCGTACCTTCTTCGCGCGTAACCTGCAGCAGTACCTCCGCGGGCTGCGGAGCATCTACAGCCGGGCGGCGACCCTCGACGACTTCAGCCGCGGCATCGGCGCAGGCGACTGCGAAGCCCCGGCATGGAGGCTCGTGGAGGCTATGCAGAACATTTTTACCGACACCAACGGCGGTATCCCTTGCGCACGCTGTCTTCCCCTCGACTTAAAGCATACAGCCCTCAAGAGAATCAACATGGCCCTCAGATGGCTTGTGCGCGACGACGGCATCGTCGATATGGGAATATGGAAGTCGATACCCAAGGCGAAGCTCTACATCCCTCTTGACGTCCATGTGGGTAATACGGCACGCAGCCTCGGAATCCTCGACCGTAAGGCCAACGACCGCAAGTCGGTGGAGATGCTTACCGATGTGCTGCGCTCCCTGCGACCCGACGACCCCGTTTATTATGATTACGCCCTCTTCGGTATCGGCGTCACCGCCAGGAACATGAACCCGCGGAGGAAATCTTCCGTTGAAATACTATGAAGAAAATATTGACTCTGATAGTCGCCGTGGCCATAGCCATGGGGGCGATGGCTTATGACAATCCCAAACGCGAGTTCCGCGGCGCATGGCTGCACGTGATAGGGCAGACGCAGTGGCAGAACAAGACTACGGCACAGGCCAAGCAGTATATCGTCGACCAGTTCGACAAGCTGCAGCGTGCCGGCTGCAACGCGGTGATATTTCAGGTACGTCCCACCGCCGACGCCGTCTATAAGTCGGACCTCGAGCCTTGGAGCGCGTGGCTCACAGGACGCCGAGGCAAAGCCCCGAATCCCGAGTGGGACCCTATGGAATTCGCCGTCAGCGAGGCGCATAAGCGCGGAATGGAGTTCCATGCTTGGCTGAACCCTTACCGCGTCACTTCATCGGCAAAGGAAGTACTCCCCGCATCCCATCAGAGCAACAAGACTCCCGAACGCTTCTTCCGATACAACGGACAGATACTCTTCGACCCGGCATATCAGGAGAACCGCGATTTCATATGCCGCGTGGTCAGCGATATCCTCGACCGTTACGATGTGGATGCCATTCATATCGATGATTATTTCTACCCCTATCCGGCTCCCGGCAAGGCCATACCCGACGATGCGAGCTACCGGAAGTTCGGCAACGGTATGCCGCGCAACGACTGGCGTCGCCATAACGTTGACCTCCTCATAGAGCAGATGCACAGGACCATCAAGGAAAAGAAGCCATGGGTGCGTTTCGGCGTCAGCCCCTTCGGCATATGGCGCAACCGCAAGAGCGACCCCAGGGGCTCCGAGAGCAGCGGTCTGCAGAATTACGACGACCTGTATGCCGACGTGCTCCTGTGGGCCAAAAACGGATGGATCGACTATCTGGCGCCGCAGCTCTACTGGAATCTCGATACCCAGGCGGCTCCCAGCCGTAAGCTCGTGAAATGGTGGAACGACAATGCCTCCGGTGTCGATGTATACATCGGTCAGGACGTGAAGCGCACCATGGATATGCCCGACCCGCAGGGGGGCAAACGCGATGAGCTCGACACCAAGGTGAAGCTCAGCCGTCAGCTCCCTAATGTGGGAGGCAATATATGGTGGCACGGTTATTGGGTAACAGGCAATTACAAGGGGGCTGCCGACCAGCTCGCCACCAAGTATCAGAACACCTTGGCATTGCCTCCCGTCTATGAAGGACCCGGCAAGGGCCCGCGGCAGGTAGGAAAGGTGAGCATGGTCAGCGAGAACGGCGACGACTTCCTTTCATGGCCGGCGGCTGACAGGCCACGCCGGCAGTCGGCCGACGATATCGTCAGGTATGTGGTCTACGAATTCCTCCCCGGCGAAAAGCAGGACCTCGAAAATTCCCAGGCCATCGTGGCCGTGACTCCCTTCAACAAGGTACGCATCGGCAAGTCGGAGAAAGGCGTCACCTACGCCGTGACCGCCCTCGACCGCCTAAACCGCGAATCCGCACCAATCTTCCTCTACGTCAAATAATCCCGGCTCCCAAAAAAAGAACCGAGGCGAGGGTTGGAGTGTTATATCTCAAAAGAAAATGCTATGAAAAGGATAATACGCGGGATAATTTCGGCGGCAGCTGTGTTGCTGAGTGTTACGGGGATGTCGGCGCAGAACAGTCTGCCGGCGCCTGGCAGCGGTGGCGGTTATCAGCCGGCCGGCGGCGGTTTCGGCGGCGGTTTCAATGCCGGATATAACGCCGGTCTAAACGCCGGCCTCGGCTGGAATCCCGGCCCTCCCGCTCCTTACTGGGGGAGTCCTTGGTATGACGGCTACAACTACTCGCCAACGATTGTGGTGAGCCCGTCGGTCAATCAGACCGACTTCCAGAACCAGGGCACCGAGAAGGTGGTGGCATGCGGTTATGACGCGCAGGGTGTATGGCGCGTGATTCCGCTGCTGGTAAGCTACCAGTACAACGGCTCGCAATATGTGGTCAACGTGCTGAACGCATGGAACCCATGGACCGACTCCTGGGACAAGGGTGTCGATGTGCCCGCCTACAACACCGACCACTGGCTGAAGAATGTGGAATATAAATTCTATGTGGTGCTCTCCACAGGCACCTTCTATTTCAACTTATAGAATATCCATGAAATCGGAGGGCGAGCCGTACTCGGCCGGCGGTTCCTCCACGGATATGTCCATCGGCTTACGGGGTGACGGCTTTACGGTTTTCTTGCGGTCGCCCTTTTTCTTGTTGGTCGGCGCGGGGTTCTCGTCGCGGAGCATGGCGCGGGCCTTCATCTCGAAATAGATGTCGGCGTTGAAGTCGTGGGTGCGGAAAGCCCCCATCAGATAGCGTTTCGCGGCCAATAGGTCTTCGAAGAGTTCCAGACGCTCGTTGATTTTGATGCGTACACGCTTGTTGTCGCTGTTTCGCTGTGCCTTGACGGTCTGTCGGAACAGTGGCTCCAGCCGGGCCGAGAAATAGGTACACGCCGCTTTCACGCGATTGCACAGCAGCTCGTCCGACTCGCCGCCTGCCAGCGCCAGCCGCGTATACTGGTTGCGGAACCTGTCGGCCACATCCACGACCTCCTTGCGGCTCTCCTGATAGAGCTTGCTCCATTCGGCCACCATCTCAGGCTGTCGCCGGCTGAAATTCTCCTGGTAGATGCGCACTATCCCCTCCATGGCGTCGAACATCTGCCGGAAGGAGAAGAGCTGGTCGAGGAGCTGCACATGGTATTCGCGACGCATCATCTCGAGCCTGTCGGCGCTGATGTCGCCGCTCGGATGGGCGCTGAGATAATTGTCGACAGTCCCGTCGCTTATTATAGCCGACGGGGGTAGGGGATTGTCGAGCACGAGCCCCTGTAGCGTGCGGCAGCGCGACAGCGCCACGTATGCCTGGCCGTGGGCGAAGCTGCGCGTGGCGTCGATGATGGCCCGGCTGAACGTCAGCCCCTGGCTCTTGTGGATGGTGATGGCCCACGCCGCCTTCAGCGGATACTGCTGGAAGCTCCCCTCTTTCTTCTCCACAATCTCGTTGGCCTGCTCGTCGATGCTGTAGCTTATGTTCTCCCATTCCACGGGAGTCACGGTGATGATGTCCGAGCCGTCGTCGGTACGCACGGCTATCCCTTCCTCATCGTCGATGGCCACCACATGGCCTATCATGCCGTTGTAATAGCGGCGAGGCGTCTCGCTGTCGTTCTTTATGAACATCACCTGCGCCCCTACCTTGACACGCAGCTCTTTGTCGGCGGGATACGACGACTCCGGGAAACGCCCCTCGATTGTGGCCTCGAACAGATGTTCGGGAGTGGGGAGGAGGTCAAGCTTGCGGGTGTTGATGTCGGCGGCCTGGTTGTTGTGGGTCACCA
>Ga0073906_1001731_pt1 | contig 32050 bp, 26 predicted proteins | sample Inofromicrocosms_FD_65485 | JGI IMG/M metagenome (GOLD analysis project Ga0073906, IMG submission 65485) | Mouse cecum microbial communities from Vienna, Austria - Inoculum for glucosamine and mucus D2O microcosms | ecosystem: Host-associated > Mammals > Digestive system > Large intestine >...
CCTTGAGTTAGTTTTTTGGTGGTACTTAAAATTACTCAATTTCTGCCAATTAGGCAAGAAACCATGTCGTTTTTTTATGCCCGTATCTCTGAAATTACATACTTGCGAAACTTAAATAATTCATCATCCCGACATACCATTTTTGCGGATTATTATACCAAAATCAGAGATGTTAAAATCACTGACATGCTCAAATAATTTCCCCGGGATGACTCAGTTTTTGAAAAGAACAGCCATCCCGGGGTAAACTCTGATTCAAGAATCCGACAGTTACTCCAATTTTTCAGTGTCAAGAGCCAGCTTGACTGACTTTACGCGGACATAACTTTCGTATTCGTTGTCGCCATAGTAGGTAGTCTCAAGGTCTGCCTTTGTGCCTGCGGGAAGGACAAGCTTGCCGTCAATAACTTTGAAACCTTTGATGGATCCGATTCTGACACTTGTCACTTCGGCACCCTGTTCATCGCAACCAATAAGCATCAGCGGCAGCATCAGATATTGCACGTCATGCGACTTCAGCCATGAATCAGTGACATCCAGATTGATATCTTTAGCTGTCACGATTTCACCCTTGACATCATACGTGGAGCTCATTCTGTTGGCAAATTCCTTGAACGACAGGTTGACCGGACTCACTACGTTGAAATCCTCGTCGGGAGTTATCTCTATGGGCTGGCCGTCGAGCTTCTTGCCGGCTTCTTCGATTTTGGCTCGATATTCCTCATTAAGCTCGTCAATCTGCGACGATGCTTTTTCGTAGTCGGCTGCAGATTTTTGGGCCGATTCCTCGATTTTTTCACGCTGCGCCTGATAGTCAGCGTAGATGGCCGGAACCTCGCCGAACACCATGCAGTTCTCGGAAGAATTACCTCCGCTGGAACAGGCCGTCATGGCCACAATTCCCAACAGAGCCATCATTGTCTGTTTGATTTTTTTCATGTTGTCTCGATTTATTTTGTGTTGGTATTCTTGTTTGTTTCTTTTTCTCTGGAAATGTCTCCCCTCTCACTCCAGAGCTTCATGTTATGTCGCGTTCAGCACATTCAGGAGCACTAAATACATTTCGGCCACATCTTCCTGTACTGCCGCATCTTCTTCGTGCCCCGAAAGCATTTTATGAAAACTATCCGACAAGCTCATATCTGTATCGTTATTACAGTGATGTTATCCCAGCCTCCGGCTTCTTTTGCAAGCTCGATGAGCTTTGATGCGTCAGAACAATTTTCCTCAATAGCATCATCATCGACGAGATCGCTTAATCCGTCAGAGCATAGCATATATGTGTCGCCGGGGATAGGGTTAAGTTCCGTAATATCCGAAATGAACTCCTCCGGCAAATTACCCATAAAATTATAGATAAGGTTGGACGGTACGTCAGGATTACATGTCCGCTCACGTTCGGAATGGTCAACCGACAGTTGTTTTAGCACTCCGTTCCTTAATCTATAGCATCGGCTGTCGCCGACATTTATCAGCCAAGCCTTATCACTGAGAAAAACCATGCCGGTGAAAGTGGTGCCCATCTCGGAAAGATCAGTACGTATGGCCGCCGTGTCAGTCACGAGCCGATTTGCTTGCGCAGCCCACTCCTTCAAACCGCTTATTGCCTCAGTGTCCTCGGCGGGATTGAAATTTTTCATAAAGGCGGCAAACGAACGTGCCACGATTTCTGAAGCTATCTCGCCTCCCTCATATCCGCCCATACCGTCAGCGACAGCGAAAGCGCAGATTGGCTCGCAGACATCCGAACGCTTCCCGTCTCTTACGAGACATCCTGCCGCATAAGCCATATCCTCGTTATTAGTACGGACGCAGCCTATGTCACAAACACAGTCATACTTCATATCTCTAAGAGCGCTCTAACACTTCAAACAGATGAGTGCCTATATCAACAATATCACCCGGACCGAACGGCATAGGAACGTTAGGCACTGTAAGAACATCATTGACAGCGCATCCGTTAGTGCTGTTCAAATCTACAATATACCATTGGCCGTTATTGAATTCAAATCGGGCATGCCGCCGCGATACGAGGTTATCGGGCAAACTCGATATCTGCGACATATACGGACTGTTTTCGCGGCCAATGAGGGCTTTGTCTTGCGCAACAATTTGTATATTGCCGTCACCCTTATAGCGCAATACCATTTTCTTGGATCGTCTGACTCCCCGCCCGGTTCCATGGGGGTCATCTACATCATCTGTAGCCGGAGTCTGTCCTCCTGTTTTAATCGGCTTTGAGCCGGACGAGGTTTTTCGGCTTACCATCGGCTTGCCGCATTCCGGACAGAACATGTCGTCAGGCGTACCCAACGTTCCGCAATTTACACATTGCAGCAGTTCCGTGCCGCACATGTCGCAAAATTTGCTGTCCTCAAGAATTTCTTCCCCGCAAGCCGGGCATTTCAAATCACTCATAACCATTCCGGTATGTCGGACGCCTCAATTGTTGTGAGCGCGTCGGGGTTAATATTGTCGAAAGAATACTCCATGGCGAGGCGGTTGCCCTGCATCTCAATCACTTCGTTGAGCAGATTGACAACCTCGCGGGCATTTCCGAAATGCAGACCCTTGTTGGCCACCATGTTCTCTACCGTTGCGTTGAGTTTCTCTTCGGCGTCGGGAGTAAGAGCGAACTGACGTTTTTTCATGTTCAGCTTGAAAATCTTCACAAGAGCCCCGGCATCGTAGTCGTCGATATGGAAGCGTTTGTTGAAACGGCTCATCAATCCGGGATTTCCACGGCGCACAAGTTCGTCCATGCGGTCGGCATACCCCGCTATTACCACTACAAACTTGCCTTTATCGTTCTCCATGCGAGTCATCAGGGCATCAAGCGCCTCATTGCCCGTATTGTTCTGGCTTCCGGGAACAGGTAGCAGATTATATGCTTCATCAATGAACAGCACGCCGCCCATGGCTTCGTCAACAGCCTTGTCCATATTCTTGCCCGAAGCGTTGACATAACTCGAAAGAATGGTCTTGGCCTCACGTTCGACAACCTTGTCGGTCGACAGGACGCCGGCGGCATGAAGCACCTCGCCAAGACGCTTGGCTATCGTGGTCTTGCCAGTGCCGGGATTGCCTGTCAGTATTATATTTATCGGCTGCAAAGCCGAGCCGCCGAGTCCGCGTTCCATGCGCATACGGTTGACCATCGCAACGTTGGCAAGCTTGCGTATCTCATTTTTAATATCGGCCATGCCTATCAGGTCGTCGAGTTTGGCGAGCACTTCGTCAACTGTCATGGGCGGTTTATCGTCAGTACCGGTGAAATCAGCCAGCGACAGAGTGAACTCAGCTGCCGCGTCGGGTGCTTTCTGCATACGGTTGTTGTGATTCCTGATGGCCTTGTCTACCGCATTGCGCACATCGCGAGCATTGGCGAAATCCTTCGTCTTGGTATTCACCATTTTCTCGAAAAAACCTCCTATGCTTTTCTCGGCGCTCTCGTCAAGCGAGTATCCCTGCGCGCTTACCATCCTCCGGGCAATCTCGGTGAGTTCTCCGGCATTATAGTCGCGGAAGTTGACAGTGACATTGAAGCGTGATGGAATGCCCGGATTGGCCGTGGCGAAGATGCCCATCTCGCGCGGATACCCGGCAAGTATGACGACAAGCTTTCCCTTTCTGTCCTCGGCATTCTTCATCAGCGCCGTCACAGCCTCGCCACCGAACTGGTCGCCTTCGCCGCCCCACATATCGTATGCTTCATCGATAAACAGCACGCCTCCCATGGCCCGGTCAAAGGCCGCATCGACTTTAGGTCCGGTGTGACCCTGATATTGGCCTTTCAGATCTTTCGGAGCCACCTCGACGAGCTGTCCCGAGGATAGCACACCCATAGCGCTCAACGCATCGGCAAACACCCGAGCCATGGTTGTCTTGCCCGTGCCGGGATTCCCCAGAAACAGATAATGGTCCTTTAGTTCGTATGCTTTGTCGGGATGCAGTTTTCTGAAGGCTTTGATTGAGTTGACTATGCCGATCATGTTGTCGCGAATCTCATCCACACCGACATATTTGTCAAACTCATTCAACACCTCCTCAATACTCTTCGGAATGAATTCGCGACCCGAAATATCTTCGGGCTGCACCACAGAGATCTTCTTGCCCTTGCCCCTTCGGGTGGCCGCCATAACCATTTCGTTGACTTTAGCCACAGCCAGATGCGCGTTGGCGAATATGTCGCTGTTGCGTCGCTCGTAATTGAACACTCGTTCAAGTTTTGCTTTGGCTTTGTCGGAGAGACGCATCGAATACTTATCGTACAGTACGGCACCCGATATCTGGGCCACTTCCACAGGCGAATAGTCGGTGAGTTTCAGATTAAGTCCAAAAAGAGCTTTCAGCGCCGGACGCTCGTCGATGTAGCTCTGAAGTTCTTGGCTTCCGCTGACAATCAATATCAGATGCTGATCGTCAAGGTCGAGCGAACTCGCTGCATTGGTAAACAGATATTCCAGCGGCGATCCGGTGAGTTCCTCCGACTTGTCGCGAGGCAATAGCTTGTGGGCGTCGTCAACGCTCACAAATTCTATATTCCCCTCGTCAAGATCCAGGGTGTCGATGCTTAACGGTGAAAGGTACTTGCCTTTCTTGAAATCAAATATGCCATTGTCTATCATCATGGCGGCGAGCGCGTTTACGAGTTTTTTCTTGCCACTGCCGGCCGGTCCGGTAATCAGCACATTCAAGTTCATAGTGTTGATTATCTTCCGCCCCCGCTGTTTTATCAGGGTATTGATTGTAGATACAAAGTCGCGTATTTCGGCTTTTTGCGCCTCCATTCCCACGATACAGCTCAGGTTATCACCGCTGTTGTCATACGTCATCTCTGCGGCCGGATCTTCGGCAGCCTCTGCAAATCTCGTACCGCAATGACGGCAAAACACAGCCCTATCGCGATTCTCTTTATGGCATTTCTCACATTGTTTCATGACTCGGCATATTACACAGTATCTTCTTACATTGTATCTTCCCAAAGGCCAGATACAGGTGACTCTCCTTCCGATGCCTGCTTTGCCTCATTTTGAGGTTCCGCACCTGTTTGCTGTACATCCTCATTCTTCACAGACTTGTTACCCCCTGCCGGCTTAGATTTAGATTTTTTGCTTGAAGACGTGCCCTTGCCTTTAATAGCATCGGCAGGAGTCGACACTACAGTCGTCTGGTTCATGATACCATTGCGGTCATAATAATATGAGCTGTAATCTCTATCTTGGGAATCATACTGCACCGACAGGGCCTGCTTTTGTACACCTGCATCCTTGACATATAAAGAAAATGCCTCCGGTAAAGTGTCATTCTCGCTTGATACAACGCCTTCGGCTTCCACCGGGGCTTTCCCGGCTATGGCCATAGTGCCGTATATCTTCTTGCCATCCTCCACAGAGTCGATATTGCAGATGATTGTGGTCTTGCCACCCGCATATTTTACTTTCCATTGACCGAGCACCCATTTCCCCTTCTGTACCTGAATGGACTCAACCTCCGAAGTCCATGAATTGTCGCCGCTGAGTGCTGGTGTCCAGAAATACCATAAAGCAAACAACATCCACACCACACTGACCCATCGCCATCCATCATAGGATATATTTGCCCTATTGGTGTAGTCGTACGACTCCTGCATTTCAGCATACTTGGTCATGACATTATTGAGAGTATTGCCTTTGTCCTTATAGGCATAGTAGAGGGCGTCAAGCTGTCTGTACTCAAATTCATTGCCCGTAATCTTCTTGCCGTCGGTGTCGACCTTATGACGATGCATCAGATTCCAGCATCTGAGTATCAGATAATAGGCAAGCACGACAATCAGCGCAATAAGCAGCAGCTGCGGGAACAAGGCAAATCCCAGATAGAGTATCAGCGTCAATACCGCTCCCGATACGGCTCCCGGCAAAATGGTGGTAAAAAAGCCGAAGCCCCACATAGTGGCACTGAAGCCGATTGATCCGAGAGTGCATATTATGAACGTAAGCAAGATATGCCCTTTGATAGGATTCACATCAGGCAACCCTCCGAAGAGCAGTCCGAGAATCATTATGATGCTCGGCACTCCTCCGAGCAGCAGAAAGATATTTCGGCGCATCTTCACTCCGCGTTCGCTCCTCTTTATGGACCCTGTCGCGTCGTCTATCTCCTCGATTGCCTCGTTGTATCGTTTTACATAGTAGTTGCCGGGGGCATATCTATCCATGATTTCAAGGTACTTGGCAGTCTCTTTCTCGTAGGTGAATTTCGGCGAAAGGTCAAGTGCGGGGTTCTCCTGATAGAAGAGAGTGAGCCATGCGTCAAGCCAAGGCTGAGGTTGGCCGCCATTTTCCAAGGTAATGTGTTGGCCGCCAATGGCGTCGGCAACTGTGGCGCAGGGCAGCGTTTCCAGATCTTCCGGTTTCAGCAACCTCTTGCCGTCCAACGGATAGTATGGAGCACGTCCGAGAAAACCGGCTATCCCCTTGAACGCACCTATTACAAAATTGTAAGGACCCGCTTTCGAGTTATTGTCCTCGCTTTCATCGTCCATACAGAACATATACCATTCTAAAAATGTCATGTATGTCTCGCCGCGCGCGCGCAGATAATCGGCCACACGCGTGTGTTCAAGATGCATGAAGTAGCCTAATTCATCTTCTACTTTGACTGTTCCGTCTACTATTTCGCCGAATTTATGCTCGAGGTACTTGCCGATCTCCTCTACCGAGTAACAACGGTCTTTTGCCTCGAGATCAGTGTTGAAATAGAAGTCGGCTGCCGGATCGAGCTCATACGCTATGCGGAAAGGAGAGTTGGAATGGAAGTCGAGGGATGACGCATCATCGGATGATTCAGCCTGCAACTTTCTTATTTTGCCGGCAAGAGCCGGGTTGCGGTTAGCCAACCATACCACAAAAGCTGGCGACATAAGCATATATGCGTTGATATATCCGAACTCGTCGCCGTTTTTACGCAGTACATCAAGTACCTCCCCAACCGTGCCCACATTCACCAGCCCATTTTGCGCGGAGTACATGACCAAGTGCAGACTCGGGTTGAGAAGAAGCGCCAGATAGTATGATGCAATCAGTCCTTTCACCATGTCATCGAGTTCCTGAGGTGTCGAATCAAGATATTTCTGGACTGTATCGATTGTCTCGCTTAAACCGCAGGCTCTCAGATAAATACGGAGAGTTGACTCCGGGTCGGTAACCTCCGATGACATCTGGGAATGCCGTTCAGCTATATGGATGCTGATTTCCCCGGGATCAGCAAGCACCGTACCGTCGGGTGCGGTATACGGCATCGCCGGGTCAAGCATATATGCCACGGCCATCAGTCCGGCTTCCTGATTGGATGGATATATCTTTTTTACTATTTCCTCCACATTGACAGCGACTTCATTGGCACCGGCATCTTCGAGCCAGCGTGTCACACGACCCGAATACAGATATTTACTGCCGAGAGTCTTGTCGGCGACAAGCATTTGCGCGAGCTCCGAAGGAGAATGGGCCACAAGCCCTTTCGCGGAATTGAAAACAACTTTAAAGTTAGAAGCGATGCGCTCTTCAGCGGAGAAACTCGTACCCTCGGCCCATTGTCTTATAGCGTCGAAGTCGGCGCGGTCAGCCATTTTAAGGCGTGTAAGAGCCTTTATGAGCGACATCATGTGGGCCGACATACCTTTGGGCTGCGGCAGCGACTCGTTCATCTTGTCGCGCAGCAGCTGGCTCTCGTTGGCGGTCAGTCTGGCCTTCCCCACCCACAGGCAGAGCAGCGACACTCCGAGTGAATAATAGTCTGACTTTACCCCTATCTCTGCCGGCTCGCCGGGCACGCGTGAATAAAACTCCGGAGCGGCATAAACCGGTGAGCGCATATCGTCGACGCGGCAAGTGCCTCCCTCCTTACATTCCGTCGATATTCCGAAGTCGGCAAGCACAATCTGCGTCCTTTCCTTGTCGGCATAGAAGAAGTTGGCCGGTTTTATATCGCGATGCAGAATACCGTGCTTTGAAAGGAAGTCGATAGCGGCAGCCATACGCAGCGCCACATTGCGCAGTGCCTCCTCATCGCCTGCAAGAACTATGCCGTCCATTGAGCCGCCCTCGCAATAGTCCATCAGTTCATAGTCATTCTTGCTCGAGTCGGCAGGATTCTCCCACACTCCATGACTGATTATATTCACGAGCAGTTCGCTGTCGTCGAGTTTTCTTATCTTTTCAAGAATCTCATGGTTGGGACGATGGTCGGGGTCATAATAGTAAATCTTGAGCGCATACTTCCTGCCGCCGTTCGTTACGGTGAATACAACGGCTTCCCCCGATGAATCGGAGAGTATACCCTCATTCTTATATTTCACTCCGTTGAGAATGAACTCCTTCGGCCAATCATTTGCAGAGGCCTTGGCCTCGCCCTGAAGCATCTTGCGTCTGATGTCAGCGGAGGCTTTATTACGGTCATAGGGCCGTGGAACATTGTCGGTACCTCTCGATGCTTTTCCGGTAGTATGTGTATCGTTATTGCGTCCACGTGCGGCCTTGCTGGTAGAGTGGATATCTTTGTCGCGGCGTGCGCGACCTGTAGAATGTTCGTCTGCCATAATCAATCTGATGAACTGTGAGTGGTATAGGTGCTTGAGCCCTGATATTTCCTGTCGAGCACTACGCGTATATAATCGCGTTTACGCTCTTTGTGTCCGCAGCACTGGCACCGGTAATGGAGCATATAGCGATCATACCGCACATTCTCCTTATAATGGTCACGGCGCCAGTCGGTGTCTGTCTCGTAATGGTTCTTGACATTCTCGCGCCATGATGAATTGCCTCGTGTAACCTGCGTCCATGTCTGCCACCTGCGCGTGCGAGAACCAAGTTTATGTGATTGAGATGTATCCTCCGTCTTCTCCTCACTTTCCAGGAAATCCTTGTCAACGAGCTCCATAGCCTCCATGGCACGGCATTTCTGACAGCGTATGTGTGGAACCTCGTCGGCCAGGACCGAGAACGCATTCTGACACGTCATATAGGTAATAATTATAAGCAGAATTTCCCAGAAGATGTATTCGCCCCACGTCATAGTGACTATAATCCAGTAATAGGCAAAGAGTGCGGTCAATATCGATATTAGTATTTTGACAGCGGTATCTGACAGTGGATAAAGCGAATAACGGAAATACAGCATTATATATACCAGCAGACATACCGCTGAAGGAATCACGAAAAGCCAGATCAGGCCGCCGATGCCGATTACTATACGCTTGGTCCAATTCCATGTCTCGTCCATCGGAGAGGTGCAGAGATTCGACGGCTTGAGCGAATCGTAAAGACTGCCGCGTGCGAAGAATGATGTCAGCGGCAAGTCTATCAATTGCGATGAAAGCGGAATATACTTCCATATCCACGAGTTACGGTCGCTCTGAAGTCCGAAACGTACCGACGATACCGTAGAGTCGGAGGCTATGGTGATGACAGGCTCATAAAACGATCCGGTGCTTTTGTCGAAAACCGATGTATTTACCGACGCCTCGCCACCCCCGGCGCCACTCGGTATATACTGCACGACAGGCCCGTATTTATCTTCGATAATATTAAGGTTTTTGCCGACAACATTCCTCTCGAATTTTTCACGCGATGCAAAATGCGATGATGAATTTTTTCGGAAGATATATTTATGGCTATCTTTGAATGCCGGGAAATAATCGGTAGAGTAGATATTGGCACTCTTTGTCCCGTTGGCAAGAGTGCCATAATATTCCCATCCTAAAATATGACCGTATTGTGCAGAGGTCTTGGGGATGTTGGTAAGCCAGATAGTGTCGTTAGGATTATGTTTTTTGCTATGGGTCAATACGGGCATGTCAACATACCACGGCCTGATCCAACCTCTGATTCCATCGCCGGTCTCAACAAGATATTTCATGAATATGCCGTCGTTGTATACACCCAACATCCTTACACTGTCACCTTTTGCTATCGGAGTGTTGATAGTATCGTTGCCGAATACGCAGAATATATGCCCGTTGGCGGTGACCGTCATCATCGGACCGTCAGACCGCATACGGGTGCTTTCGAATAAGGAAGTTCCAACCATCAGCGATACTAAAACGGCGAATATAGCGACGGCCACCCATGGCATACCCGGTTTATATGGTGAAGTTTTTGCCATATCATTCAATTTTCAAAGTTGTTTTGGTGATATTCAAGCCTCCCAGTTCATCATTGTATTGTTCTGGAGTTATGTATATCCATTGTCCGCCAAGTTCAGGCGACACACAATCGGAAGGGTCGGGATGGAGGGCGCTGCATACATTGCACCGCCACATCATAGGATTGTAGCCTGTCATGTCGTACTGGATATCCACACATGCCACCTTTCTTGCCGAGTAGTGATCGCGCTGCTGCTCAGGCGTGAAGTCAGGCGGCGGCGTCAATGCGGAAAGAGCGGCATCCATCTCGGCAGCCTTTTCGCGATACGCCTCCATTATGGCATCAAGCGCGATTCCGGGAGCATGGTACTGCTGCCTTTGCACCACCGTGGGCGGCTTATATAAATCAGGTGTGCCCGCAGAGTTGAAAAGTGTGTTGTAGCGGTCAAGTAATGCTTTGTCTTCAGCCGATAGATCTGGATGTGCTGGATCGTTGTTCTGATACTCCTCGATCTGACGGGAAAGCTCTTGCAGCTCCACGGCCTTGCGGCTTACAGACTGAAACAGAGGGTCGGCCAACGCGGCGTTTCGTGCCTCATGCCCGCGTGGAGTCAGCGGGGCATTGCATTTCCTACAGAAGTTGCGTGAATTTAGTGTGCCGCATTCCGGGCATACAATCCCCTCTTTGGGCTGCCCGCAACGGTTGCAGAACTTGGATGTAATGTTGACCTTCGCGCCGCAGAAAGTACATACGTCGGGATGCAGAGAATGGCCGCATTCTGGACATATGGCCCACTGTGTCTCACATGGATTACCGCAATGGGCACACTTGACAGAGCTTCTGGCGGCACAAGATTGCGGCCGCCAGACACTCTGCCTGTACTGTCGGGATTGCGTCTTTACTTTTGCCTTCTGCAATCCGTTCATGGCCTATGCATCGACAGTGGTGTTTTTGTCAAACATATGCACGATGGCGCGGATGATGACGTAAAGCAACCAGATGCCTCCGAGTGCTACTGCAAGTGCCATTCCTATACCGCGGAATGCTGTCATACCGGTTCCGAAGCCGGTCCACAGCCAACTGAAAAATGATTTCATGATTGTATGGTTTATAAGTTTATATATCGAAGTTGTTCGCGGACAATGAAGGCGGGGCTTCTTGTCCGTTCAAGTTATTTAATGGATTCTTAATGTCAGCGGATGATGCCGCTTTTCTTTATGTATCCCTTGTCAATGGCTTTTACAATCAGATCTGCCACATTGACCGCTCCGAGTTTGGAAAACAACGACTTCCGGTGAGCTTCCACCGTATTCTCCGTAACGAACATTGCCGCCGCTATTTCTCGCGAGGTTTTACCTTGAGATATATGGTACAGCACTTCAAGTTCTCTCGCCGACGTATGGAGGCTGTTGTCGCCAGCTGCCTTCAGTGCCTTGTGCACTTCTTTGCAATAATAGTTGTTGCCGTTGAGTATTTCCTCAATAGCCGTTATAATCTCGCTCCCCTCTCCCGATTTATAGATAATAGCGTTGACCTCTCTTGCAAGCAGCTTGCGGAGAGTCCATATTTCATCGTGAACGGTGCTGACGATTATATGAGCTACAGGATTTCTGGCGCGTATCATCTCGATAAGCACAAATCCGTCAAAGTCGGGCAATTCGAGATCTATTATATAAAAATCGAATTCTATTCCGGCATCCAGTTGAGTCACGAGAGCCATAGCCGTGCTGAACTTAGTGACGTTATTGGCATTACGGCTTGCAAGGATGGCTGTCATGCCTTCCCTGACAAGGTCGTGGTCGTCGACAACGGCTATTTTCATCTGTGACAGTATCGATTGGTCATCCATAAGTGTTTGAAAATTGCATATTTTTCACATGCAAAATTACCTCATTTATGGACGCCTGTCAATTACGGTTTACCGTAGTTTTCAATGTCTTGAAAGAGAAACTAAGGACTCGCTCTAAAAAATGATCGTCAGTTTTACTGTCGTACCTGAAGGTTCGGATGGCTCTATAGTAACAGATCCGCCAACGGCGTTAGCTCTGCGACGGATGGAATCGAGACCTATTCCTTTCTTTGTTCCTGATATTTTTTGCTTATACGTGCCGTTGTCGTTGATGGATGCTTCCAACTTGTCTTTTGTCAAGTAGAGGCTTAAGTCGATATTCGTGGCTCCTGAATGCTTTACGGCATTTCCTACTCCCTCCTGAATGATACGGTAGACCTCAAGAGATGTGGCGTCAGGCACATCGCTCCAGTTGGAATCAATTGCCGAGGAATCATAAACGAATGATATTTTCCCTTTATTCGCTTCGGCCTGTTTGGCGATGAAGAACCTTACCACTTCATCCAGCGAAGCGTAAGAAAACTCCGGAGGCATCAGCTCATGGGATATGCGACGCACCGATTCACGGCATGTGTCAATCATTGATGCCGTGCTGTCGGCAGGTTTTCCGGCATTGATGTTCATCTGAATGGCAAGAAGGTCATTGCATACCCCGTCATGAAGTTCCCGGGCCATACGCTGCCGTTCGCTTTCAAGTCCTTCTATATATTGCTGTGTAAGCTGCCGCCCAATGTCGGCGCGTATTTTGGCAAATTCCATCTCTCGTTGCAGGCGACGACGTTTCTGGCGCGTGGCATATACCACAAATACAACTGCCCCGATCAAAAGGACGGCAATAGTTGCAAACAGCCACATCAATATATTGGCTCTTTTGGCCTCGCTCTGCGCGAGTGCCAGCTGCGCTTCTTTTGTCTCATATTTTATGGTCAGATCCCGCAGACTCTCGGCTTTCTCCTGTGCCCATAGGGTATCTCGAATCTCGTTGCTCTTCAGAAGCGTCTCATAGGCGTTCTTGTATTCACCAAGGTCGGAATATGCCAGATGAAGGTTGTTGTAACAATCGAATTTTACAAACGGGAGGTTGTCGATCCCATCCAAGCCGAGAATCTTGTCAAACCAAACAATGGCTCCTCTGTTATCCTTGTTTTTCAGACATATGGAACATTCCGCCTGATAGTATGCCATTTTGGTTGTAGTGGAGTTGATTTCGGGCATCAGCTCCAAACATTTCTGACGCCATGCCTCGGTTTTGTTTTTGTCGCCGCTGCGGTCTGACAAGAGCATATTGTAGGCCGCGGCACGAAAAGCGGCGTCCGTGCTGCCACTTTCCATGGAATACCGATATGCGAGATCCTGATATTTCAGTGCCCTGTCGATGTCGCCACACCCTGTGAGAACTGAACCTACAACACCATAGACTACACCCTTCAATTCCGGATCATTGCTTTTGGCAACCCACTCACCTGCCAATATGGCATTGCGTCCCGCTTCATCCTTGTTCTGCATGTCGAGGTTAAGAACACCCAGATTGATATATAGCGAGGCTATTTCCTCCACAGATTCCTGGTCAGGATTCTCCCGGAATTTGCCCGAAGTAATTATTGCCAGCGCCGCCTCATATCTCTGCAAGGCATCGTCGATACGGCCCAGCGAACGAAGAAATACGCCTTGCGCTGCATTCGTACCGACAATCTGAGTAGGATTGCCGCTTTTGTCGGCCAGCCATATTGCTTTCTCCCCTATTATGGCTGCCGAATCAGTGCGGCCTATGCTGTGCAGACTGTCTGCAGTGGCCCGCAGACGCGCTATCTCCGCTATATCATTGGCAGATGCGTATGTAATTACCGATGTTATCGCCATGAGCAAAGAGAGTACAATCATTTTCATGCTTGGAATGCGTTACTTAAAATAAAACCGACACATGCCAGTCATGAAGATCATACCCATGACTGGCATACTCGGTGCAAAAGTAACAAATTATTTCGACATCAGGTAAATATCAGGAAAGAATCCCTTTAAATTTCGAAGCCGTGGAGCCGCGAAATTAAGAGCACGTTCCTTAAAATTTTGGGATTGTAGGGGCTTCGAAATTAAAAGGGATGTGTCATTATAGATTGAGGTACGTTTTCAATGCCTCCACGTATTCTTCAAATGCTTTTCTGCCATTCGGGGTGATGGAGCATATGGAGCGGGGACGTTTGCCCGACATTCCCTTTTCGACAGAAATATATCCTGCGGATGATAGTTTGTCGAGCTGGACGCTGAGGTTTCCGGCGGTTGATTCGGTTTTCTCTTTGAGATACACGAAATCTGCTTCTTCCACATTCATCAGAATGGAGATGACGGCAAGCCGGAGTTGCGAGTGCAGCAGCGGATTCAGCTCTTTCATGCCTCTTTTCGTGCTTTATTATTGAGGATGTGTCCGGGCACAATCATCATTGCCACGAAAGCGATGATGAAAATAGGCATAAACCAGGAAGTATATAGGGCAACATCGCCGGCAATGCAAGCCATTGTGACGAGCCCTGCAGATAAGCCAATAGCACTGCCAATAATCATGGATTTTTCCTTGATGACAATTCCTGAAGCAATTTCGGCGAAAGGAACGATTATCAGCGCGATAGCGAACATCATTGACCATGTGTCAATACCTCCGGCAAGCAAAAATGCGAGACAGATAGCAGTACCGGCAATTGCGCTGAAACCGACCGTAGACCATATACGGGATGTCATGGTGTCTGAATAGTTTTTGACACCCTTCTCTCGGTGCATTTTTTTGTCCATTATCGGAGTCAGCGTGCCTCCGATAATCCAGAGCAGGTACCATAGCCAGTTCCATACCGGATTATGAGTGAATCCGATAAGGCTCCATATAAGAGCCGAGAGGGCCACTGTCAGATAGCCCCACATCAGCATGATGCGGCCATCCCCTATGTAGCGCTTTTTGGTGCGGGCAATCATCGAAGTTATCACTTCGAGGCTTTCTTTTTCGGTGAGTTTTCTTTCTTCCATTGTTCAGGAATTTTGAGGGTTTATACTTGGTTTATATTATAAACCATTAAGCTCTGAAAAAAGGCGGCCGCGCGATTCCGCCCTTATTCGGGTGCAAAGGTACTAAGGTTTATGATATAAACCAAATTTTCAGGTAAAAAGATTGAAATTTTTCAGAGAGGATGATGGAGGGATGCCGGATACTTCGGGCTTGCGCCCTCAGCACAGTGAGGCTGGAAAGGAGGCTTTTGATGGGAGAGGCGGCGGAGATATGAGCGGGAGTGGCGGCGGAGAGGTAATCAGTTGGTGAGATAATAGATGAGGGCGCCTAGGGCGCCGAGGAAGAGGATGTTGAGGGACATGAAGGCCAGCCAGGTTATGGCCGATTTCCATCGTGGGTGCATCGGGAATGCTTTGTTGAGGGCTATGGTTCCTATCACGAGCTCGATGGCTATTGTTAGAATCATTGTAAATGCCGGGCTAAGGAGAGACAGTGGTTTCAGCAAGTTGCTGTATATGGCGAAACAACAGGCCATGTAAATGGCAGCCGTGAGGTATTCGGCCATGTTGTAATCGCGTTTTGAAGCCTTGCCGTAGGTAAGATAGCAGCTGAACGCGAGCAGGCATGATATGGCTATCTTGGAAATGACATCCGACGAAAGAATCATGTCGATGAGCCAGTTGCCGGCAGTCAGTGGCGATTCATCCCTGTTTATCCTCAGGAAATTCACGTCGAAGATATTCCCGAGCACGGTATAGATGAAAGTGAAATAAAGCAGCAACTGTATCACCATCGTTACCGGCTGAGAATAAGCTATGCGATGTCCATGAAGATAATTTCGTATCACTGTCCATGGATGTGTCAGCAACCCACAGAAGGTATTAAGGAATCCGGGGGTAAGTCGGGAAAAACTCAACGCTGCCGATTTCCAGAATGTCTTCATGGTAATACGGCTGGACGTCTGTAATGCCTGTCCACATTGCGGACAGTAACGGCCCGCATATTCGCAGCCGCAGTTCAGACACACCGTTGTTTCGATGATTTCTTCAGCAGCCACGATGCAGAATCACATTATTATTTTGCACCATTTGCCGGCCCTGCGTACGAGAAAGATGCCGTGACCGGGATGCTCCAGACGAATGCCCTGCAGTGTGTAATATTCTTCTGACTCGCTTTGGGATTCGATTATCGGCGCAACACTGGTCATGATGTCGTTGAATATGTTGACGGCTTCTGAACGGGCGCCGGCAGCCTCGGTGAATATTCTCAAAGTACCCTTTTCCTTCTGGCTCACCTCTATGGGCGTTCCTTCATACTTCTTATAATGTCTCAATGCGGCGGCAGGGATTGTGCTAATGCCAACCTTTTCGATGTCTTCAGATGCATCCACTGCCGTGATAAACCGATACCATATCGATACACCTTCACCTTGAGCTTCGGGTTTTATTTTGGCGATGTCGTTGGCTTCCGCATTGGGGTAATTAATGATGTACGACATATAGTCGTCATCCAATTGCAGCGACACACCGGGGCTGTCAGTCAGCGACACGGATACGGGCTGCGGATGCACGTTGAGCAGATAGCGGGCCATGCTGGGGCCATATGTCTCCGCATCCTTGGGTGTAGCTGAGATTATTGTCTGACCCATGGCATGTACTGTGACGTTGCCGAGAGCGTCAACAGAGGCCACATCCGGATTAGATGAGGCATACAGGACCTGCAGTTTCAACGGATTCCGTAGTTCCGGCAGATTGTAATCAGATAGTCCGTATTTTCGGGAGCATATACCATTTCCGTCAATAGTGCCATAATACTCGAGCTCCGGGTCGGTGGCATCCACTTCCCATGTGAATTTGACGTAGGAATAGTTGCTGTTGGTGCAAGGTACAAAGCAATACCATTTGAAAGAATTAGAGCCGGCTTCATCAAGAGTATATTTGGACTCCTTGCCTTCGGTAAAGGAGATTGCCTGGCCAAGTAAATCCGCACCATAGGATTTATTGGGGCCGAAGATGCCAAAGAAATCATTCCTCCCGTAAATACGCCATTTCCCGGTATCACTGATTCCCATCACGGCTATCGATTTGAGCTTATGAGGATTATTCAAGGTATATATTACGCTGTTCTGTTCGTCAGAGCCTGTAAGATTTTTCTGTTGGAATAATATGTTGCCGTTATGGAGGTTCATTTTTCTGATGCCGTATTCGGTGCCGGAAGCTATCAGCGAGGGGGTCGGGACAGAACGGTAGTCGCCGAGCTGACAGGCGGTAGCTGTGATTTTGCCGTCGAGGAAGGCATCAGAAGCGGCAGGGTTGGAATTGACAGGGAAATCAAGGTTTTCGATGCTGATGATGTCGGATATCTGGTAAGCTTGTGCATTGACAAATGGCATGGATATACATGTGGCGATGCACATTATGACAATGTTTACGCCGCTGATATTATTCTGGTGCATGATTTTTACTGTTATTTAATTTGAAACAAAATTATGTAAATATTATTTGAAATCCAAATAAATAAGTAAAGGGGATAAAAAAATTTTTTCAAGATGCAGAAGAGGGGCTTAGCCGGAGAACTGCGGGCTTGCGCCCTCAGCGCAGCATCCTAAAAGAGATTAGGCTGATATTGAGGGATTTAACTCCAGGATTAAGGGCGGGAATTGAACTGAGGGGCAAACGGCGGAGATAGGCTGATATTAAGGGCGGGGATTAGCTGGGGAGCCGATGAGGATTGAGCCGGGAGGGCAGGAATCAAGGACCACGGAATTGGCGCCGATGATGGTGTTGCTGCCGATGGAGATGTCGCCGAGAATCATGGCGCCGGCATAGATTATCACATTGTCGCCGACAGATGGACGGGCGCCGTTTTTGTCGCCAAGTGTGCAGTTCTGATGAATCAGGCAGTTCTCCCCTATTCTGCATCTCGCCCCTATCACTGTGCCAGAGCCATGGTTGATTTTCAAACCTCGGCCAATCTGACTGGAATAGTAAATCTCAATCTGCCCGATATGCCTTCCAAGCAGAGAGAATGAATCGGCCGATGTCGGGCCTTTCTCTTCGCGCCGGGCAAGATATAGGCGTCGGGCTATTCTATATGTAAGCACCGGAATGAGCTGCGGGACAAGACACAGCATATCTTCATCCACCTCTTCTCTGCCGGGGAACCAACGGATATAGTCGTAAAGGAATTCATCCAGAGCTTCTGCGAGAATCTCATCCGGGCAACTGAAGTCAAGGCTGTGAAGCCAGGAATGATTTTTCCAGTCATCTATCAGAATTCGGAGCCGGGAAGTGGTCATGGTCAGTCGTGATGATATGGTTCGCCGCGAAGGATAGTCTGGGCGCGGTATAACTGTTCGATAAAGAAAAGGCGCACCATTTCATGGTTGAAAGTCATGCGGCTGAGGGATATCTTTGCATTGGCTCTCTTGTAAACGGCCTCCGAGAATCCATAAGGGCCACCGATTATGAATACGAGCCTCTTCAGACCGGAAGCCATCTGACGTGAAGCCCATTCGGCAAACTCGCGGGAAGTGAACTCGCGGCCTTTTTCGTCGAGAAGCACAACGGAGTCGGAAGGGAGAATTTTCGTGAGGAGCATATCCCCTTCGAGTTCTTTTTGCTTGGCTTCGGGGAGCTGTCCCCCACCCTTTACATCTCGGAGCCATTCATGCCGGAAACGGATATAACGGTTAAGACGGCCTTCATATTCCCTGATGCCCTCTTCGATAAATCCCATGGCCGTACGGCCTATACCCAGCAATAATATTTCCATAATACCTCTTACACGACTCTTTTTTGCGGCACAAATTTAACCAATTATCCACATACCGCCAAAGATACGTGAGTACGGCGATGGATGTTAATAATTGTCAATGGGATAAACCGGTGAAGATAATAAATGTCATAGGGATAACTGATGACCGAAAAAAGAAAAAACATAAACACAGAATAAATAGAAAATAGCATGAAAGCAAAGATGATAGGCATGGCCATGCTGGCTATGTTAATGGCCACGGCGCCGTGCATGGCACGCAAGAACAATGGCAAGCAGGACAAGCGGGGGTATCGTATAGAGATGCGCGGCGACAGCACAGGGTGCCGGCAGGGAAAATGCATCTTCGACGGTCTCGGACTCAATGCCGACCAGAAAGCGAGGCTGCAGCAAAGCAACGAGAAATACCGCGCCGAGAAGCAGACGCTGTACAACGACTCTCGCAAATACCGCCGGGAATGCACCGACTCATTACGTCAGGCTACCCGCAAACAGGCCATGGAGATCAAGCGGCAGCACCTGCAGGAGATACGTGCCATACTTACGGCCGACCAGTATATAGAATTTCTGGAGCAGAGTTATCTGACGAATCCGGGACCCGGTAAGCCCAAGATAAATGCCAAGGCCCAGCGAGAGCGTCAGGACCGACCGATGAAGAGACAAACCATACCGATGGACGACGGACCTGTGATGAGCAGATAAGATTACGCCACGACCATGATACATTGAAAGCGGCTCCCCTACTATGAATGGGGAGCCGCTTTTATAATTTGCGAATGCCGAAGCGGATTATTTCACGCCGGTCATCACGAAGTCGAGCACATTCTTGTTGACATCCATCTTCTTGATGAAAGCATTGAAACCGTCGAGGGTCATGGCATCGATAGCCTCGCCACGGCCGGTGATCACATCGTAGCCGGCACAGTAGTTGACAAGATTCTCATTCCAGAACTTGTTGGAACGCTCCTTGATTTCAAACTGTTTCTTCATGGCTTCCCTGACTTTGCTGAAGTCCTCAGCCTTAGCTCCGTTGGCGATTACGTCGTTGAGTTCCTTCTTGGCACGTGTAATCAGCTTGTTCTGTATATCGCTGTTGGTCTGGAACCAGAATCCCATCTGCCAGCGACCCGACCAGGGGCTGAGGCTGCTGAAGGCATAAGGGCTGTATGTACCGCCCTCCTCTTCGCGCAGACTTGCGGTGTAGACGATAGACATCACATCACCCAGCGCGTTGGCGTTGACATAGTTGGAGATATTGAAGGGAATGTTCTGGCCATTGCTGATCACGAACACCTGGCTTGAGGGATTCTCCATCTTTATGTCGAAATGGTCGTTGACCACACCGGTGGCGAAAGGCCTGGGAGTGATAACCTTCACATCAGAAGTTTTCTTTGCGTAAGGAAGGGATGCAACATATTTCTCAAGCATCGGCTTGAGAGAGTCGATATTTACATTTCCCACGAATACGAAAGTGAAGTCGGCGGCATTTGCCATGCTCTTCTTGGCCATCTGGAGCATCTTGGCATAGTCGGCATCCTGATACATCTTGGATGTGGGCACGTTGAAGAAGAGAGGATTATTGCAAGCGCGAGCCTGGCTGAGGCGCTGCTGGAAGATGAAAGCGGGGTTCTTCTCCTGCGTGGAGAGGATAGAAATCGACTGGTCCCTGTCGGCCTGGAAAGCCTCCTCGTCGGCCTGAAGATCGGTGAACGTGAGGTAAGTCATCTCCATCATGTCGCGGAAATCCTTGACCGTAGATTCACCCTTGAGAGTAGTGGTGTAGTCGTCGATATTATAGTTGAGCTTTATTTTCTTGCCGGCGAGGTACTTGTCGATTGTGGATCGCTTGTACTGACCGAGACGGCTGTCGGCCACTGCATCGGAAATGACGTTGACATTAGCGGCGTCAGCCTGAGAATAAGCCTCCTTGCCCTCACGGCGGAAAGCCGTCATGAGAATCTCGTCGTTCTGGAAATCGGTGGGTTTCACCACCACTTTCACGCCATTGCTGAGAATGAACTCGGTGGTCTCGAACTTCCCTTTGGCTTCCTTGACAATCTTGCCTGCCGCGGGAGCCTTGGCAATGAGGCTTGCGGGAAGTTCCTCATCCACATAAGCCTGGTACTCGGCATTGAGAATCCTCTGGATATCGCCTACCACAACATCCTCGGCAATCATCTGCATACCCTCTTTCTCGGGACGTGCAACCACAATCACCTGATTGTTGGGAGTAAGCAATGTGGCTGCAGGCTGGTTTACGGCCTGTACCGGTATCATCATGAGCGTCTGCTTCATGATTTCGAACTCCTTCTCAGCGCCGGGATAAGGCACGTTGTCGATGAAGGTGCGGATAATCTTACGAGCAATGTCGTCGTTTTTGGTCGACTTGCGCTCATTGTATGCCTTCTCGTAGTTGGCAAGAATCTCATCGCGGGCCCTTACGAGTTCCGACTGCATGAAACCGGTCTTGCAGGCCTGTGCCACGATGGCCAGAGCATCCTCATAAGCGGCCTTTATCTCGTTCTTGGCTATGATTGTCACATCAAAGGCAGCCTTGGTCTTGGAGATGAAATAGTTGCCGAACGACACGCTGGCAAAAGCATAATCGCACTCGGGCTTTTTTGAAAACTCCTTCAGACGGTTGTTGATCATAGTCTCGATGAGGGCCTGGACCACATTTTCCTGCATGTAAGCCATGACGGTATTTCTCATCTCTGTGGGAATCTGGTCTGACTTGAATGCGACGGTAATCATGGCGTAAGGCATCTCCTTATCGGCGAACTGAGCGAAGATGGGTTTATCGTTGTCGCTGACTACTGGATACTCACGCGGAGCGGCATTCTCGGGCATGGGTATTTTGGCGAAAAGGTCCTTGACTTTAGCCTCCATGGCATCCACATCCATGTCGCCGACAATCACGATACCCTGCTGGTCAGGACGATACCACTTGTGATAATAGTCGCGGATAGCCTTCGGCGGGAAGTTGCGTACTATCTCCATTTTTCCGATAGGCATCTGCTGATACTGGTATTCCTTGTATATTATCGGGAGAATAGCGTCGAACATTCGTGACTGAGCACCGCTACGGCTGCGCCATTCCTCCTCTATCACGCCGCGTTCCGAGTTTATCTCATCCTCTTCAAGAAGAATGGAGCCGCTCCAGTCGCTGAGCACGAGGAGAACGCTGTCCATCAGAGCCTGGTCATTTGCCGGAACGTTATTGATGTTGTAGACGGTCTCGTCAAAGCCGGTGTAGGCGTTGATGTCGGCGCCAAAGCGGATACCCTTCGACTGCAGGTAGTTAAGCATGTTCTTGCCGGGATAATGCTTGGTGCCGTTGAAGGCCATATGCTCAAGAAAATGGGCGAGGCCTAACTGATCCTGATTCTCGAGAGTGGAGCCTACTTTCTGCGCGATATAGAAGTTCACGCGGTTTTTGGGTTCCTCATTGTGCATGATGTAATAGTTCAGTCCGTTAGGGAGTACTCCATGACGCACTTCAGCGCTCAGCGGGATTGCCGGATTCGGCATGGCATCCCCCTGTGTCTGAGCCTGCGCACTGAGTCCCATCACTGAGATTACGGTCATTGCAAGCAGTTGTTTAATCATATGTTTTAATTTGGGTTTATTCTCATTTTCAGGTCCCCTTCCTTCATATCCCCTTCCCCGGCTTGGAGAGCCTTCCAGTATATTAGTCGCAGAGACTGCCGGATAGTTTCATGCCGATACAAAAAATTTTGGCATCCCCATGCAAATTTACTTAGTTTGCATCAGAATGCCAAATAAAAATTTTATAAGACCTGAATCATGAGTTCCGATGTTTTTTCTTACGGATTTCAGGCGTCTTCAGAACGATAGTCGACTTCTGGGTAATTACAATGTCCATCGGCACGTCGTGGGGTTCGGCAGGAATCTCGTCGAGGAGCTGGAAATCGTAACCCACACCGACCTTTACGGCGGGGGTGGAGGCAAGGAATCTGTCGTAGAAACCCTTGCCTCGGCCGAGGCGGTTCCCTCTGGCATCGTAAGCCACGGCGGGTACCACCACCATCTCTATGTCGGCGGCATCCACAGTATCGTTACCGCTGGGTTCCTCGATATGGAAAGAACCCAACTCGAGCTTGCTCTCTTCGTAAGGGAGTATGTCGAGATTCACGCCGTTGACACGCGGCAGATAGAAATGCTTGCGTTCCTTCCACTTGGCGAGGAAACGCCTTGTGGGGAGTTCGTCGGGCAAAGAATGATACATCAGGATTTTTTCGGCGAGCATGAATGCAGCGGTATTCTCCAGCCTTGCGAACACTTCTTCGGCGGCCTGCGCCTTCTCGATGTCGAGCATCATTGTGCGCAACGCCTTTATTTTCCTGCGTATGTCATTCTTTTCCATCATTTCTTTGTTTTGGTCGGTTTAGTGATATTCACCGGCGACTCATTGTTATCAAGAGCCTTGATGGCGGCATCCACGGCATTGTCACGGGAATTGAGCACACGGATCATCCCTTCGTAGCCGATAAGGTTGCGCGTTATCAGTGCCTTCAATTGATTTAACAATAAAGCACGCGATTGGTTGACATAATACCATCTGGCGGGCACACCTTTGCCGGCGGAATAGTTCACGAAGGCATTGAGGAGCGCGTTGTCGCGGGGTATTGTCTTCTCCACCTGCTCCAGGGTTTTCTGCTTGCCAAGCATGGGGCGGTAAGTGTCGGCCATCTGCTGGGCGAAACTGTTGATGAGACCACGGTTGGATACCTCGATAAAGTAGGAAGATATGCCGGTGGTATCCTCGGGCACGAAGACATCTGGCATGATGCCGCCGCCGCCGTAAACCTCTCGGCCATTGACTGTATGGAAAATCTTCGACTTGTCGAGTTTTATGCTGTCGCGCGAGTAGAACTCACCATGAGAGTATCTGTCGGCGATGTCGAGGTCGTAATGTCCATCCTTGCCGCGTTTGTATTCCTTCTGAATGCAACGACCGGAAGGAGTGTAATAGCGGGCCACGGTAAGCCGAATCGCCGAACTGTCGGGCAGCGCTATCTGGTTCTGCACGAGACCTTTGCCGAAGCTCCGGCGCCCTATCACCAGACCTCGGTCATTGTCCTGGATTGCTCCGGCGAAGATTTCCGACGCGGAGGCCGAAAATTCGTTGACAAGCACCGTGACAGGCACATCCTGGAATTGGCCGGTGCCGTCGCTGGTCGCGCCCATCTCGTTCTCTGCCGTGCGTCCCTTGGTATATACTATCATGCGCCCTTCAGGCAGGAACTCATTGGCCATGTATATCGCCTGGTCCATGAATCCGCCGCTGTTGCCGCGAAGGTCAACGATAAACTTACGTGCTCCCTCCCGGCGTAGATTACTCAGGGCGGTGAAGAACTCGGCATACGTGGTGCGGGCGAACTTGCTCACGCGCACATAACCTATGTCGTTGCCCATCATGTAAGTGGCGTCCACGCTGTTCTGGGGAATCTGTCCGCGGGTAATGTCGAAGGAGAGCGGCTTGCGGGCATTGCGTCGCTTTACCGTCACCTTCACCTTGGAACCCTCCTTTCCGCGAAGCGTTCCGAACACCTCCTCGGTGCTTATCTTGGCTCCGGAGAGCTTCTTGCCGTCGGCCTCGAGAATCTGGTCGCCGGGAAGAAGGCCTATCTGCTCAGAGGGACCTCCGGCCACCACCTCGATCACGTCCACGGTGTCGTTGAGCACCTGGAACGATACGCCGATGCCGCCGAAAGAGCCTTCGAGGTCATCGTTGGCAAGAGAGAGTCCCGCCTTGTCGATATATGCCGAATGCGGGTCGAGCGATGCCAACAGGTCTGGAATCGATTTCTCGATAAGGCTGTCGACATCAATCTCATCCACATACTGCTGCTGGATAAGGCCGAGCACAGCCCGCAGCTTCTCCTCTTCGGGGCTGAGATGGCTCGTGCTCGAATATCTGCCTATGAAGATACCCCCTATTATGCCCAGCGACATGAACAGGGGGAGCAATACATAACTTGGATTTCTTTTTTTCATCAATCAATTACCTGCTCTCCTCCGGAACGAGGGGAAGGTGAACAATCTCGATACCAGCACGTTTCAGGAGGTCAAGACCATCGGTGATACGGTAAAGGTCGGAAAAGACCACGCGCCGGATGCCGGCCTGGATGATCAGCTTGGAGCATTCCATGCAGGGACTGGCCGTAATGTATAACGTACTCCCCTCACTGGAATTGTTGCTTCGTGCCACTTTTGTTATGGCGTTGGCCTCGGCGTGGAGCACGTAAGGGAACGTGGTGCCCTCCTCCGTCTCGCATACGTTGGGGAAACCCGAGGGAGTGCCGTTGTAGCCGTCGGATATGATCATCTTGTCCTTGACGAGCAGGGCTCCTACCTTGCGACGTTCGCAATAGGAGTTTTCTGCCCATATCGTGGCCATGCGGAGGTAGCGCCGGTCAAGAATTGTCTGTTTCTGTTCTGCATCCATAAGCAACTGTTCAAAATTATTTTTTCGTTGAAGTTGTTTCGACTAATTTTTATGGTAAGATTTATTAATATTTTGGAGCAGATTTGGCCGGTTTATGAAGGAGCAACCTCTCGGTTGGTCCCGATTAAAGCGGCCGAAGATGCCCAAAATATTGATAAAGATTGCCATAAAGTGTAACTTTTTTTTATGATTTATTATTAAACGTAAATTAGTCGAAACAACTTCGTTACTTAATCATAAATCATTGGCGTCAACGAGGAACTTCTCAGCATCGAGTGCAGCGCGGCATCCGGTACCGGCGGAGGTCACGGCCTGACGGTAGATGGGGTCGGCACAGTCGCCGGCGGCAAACACTCCCGGCACGCTGGTGGCCGTGGTCGGCGACTTGGTGATTATGTACCCTTCGGCGTCGAGGTCGAGCTGTCCTTTGAAAATGTCGGTGTTGGGTTTATGGCCAATGGCCAGGAAGAAGCCGTCAATCGGCACGTTGAAGTATTCCTCGTTTTCCTCGCCTTTGTTGCGCACGAGGCTCATTCCTTCCACACCGTCCTCGCCATAAAGGCCCACTGTGTTGCACTTGAAGAGAATCTCGATGTTCTCTTTCTGCTCCACGCGTCGCTTCATGGTATGGGAAGCGCGGAGATAATCCTTTCGGACCACCATATATACTTTGGATGCGAGCGAAGAGAGGTAGAGAGCTTCCTCGCAGGCGGTGTCGCCGCCGCCCACCACGGCCACAACCTTCTTACGGTAGAAGAATCCGTCGCAGGTGGCGCAAGCGCTGACGCCGAGGCCGCGGTATTTCTCCTCGTCGTCGAGACCGAGGTACTTTGCTTGTGCGCCAGTGCATACTATCACAGATTCGGCCACGATGCGGCGGCCGCTGTCGTCCTCGCATACGAAAGGCCGCTTGCTGAAGTCTACTTTGGTGATGATGCCGTTCACAATCTCGGCGCCGAACCGCAGCGACTGCCGCCGGAAATCATCCATCATCTCCATGCCCAGCGTACCCTCCGGATAGCCGGGAAAGTTCTCTATCTCGGTGGTCTGGGTGAGCTGCCCGCCAGGCTGATGCCCTTCGTAGAGCACTGGCTGCAGATTGGCTCGCGACGCATATATGGCCGCCGTGTACCCGGCTGGCCCTGATCCTATTATCAATAGTTTTGTCTTCTTATCTTCCATTTCTTATCTTAGGTCTATAGTTTCGTAATCCTTGTAAGCCGCCGCCGGAAAAACAAACTCGTCAGCGTTGAATTTTCTGCCCGTAGCCACTCCGGTAAATGTAACGGAGCTGCGAGAGTCATTGTTCATGCGTATCACGAGACGCTCCGGGAGCATCGTTTTTTTGTTTACTGCCACTTCTATGGCTTTGACATCCATATTTCCGGCTCTTTTGGGGTTGAGAAGCACGAGGTAACGCGAGGCATCCTTCCGGCTCGAGAAATAGATATTGTAGCGGGATGCGTAATTGTCGAGATACGCCAGCGGATTAGCCTCGGCGAGCTCATCGGCCGTAGGAATCACCACAGTCACTTCCCGAGTCCGCGGATTGGCGTTCCAAAGTGTCCTGCCGTCATACCATTGCCGTCCCATGCCGGCAATGTCGATCTGCGACTTGCGACCTGAAATCTTGAAAGAGCCATTCACGGAATTGCCCGGATAAGTTACCTTGAAATTACCCGACAGTCCGGATGAACCGTTGATTTTGGCGGCAACCTGCCGCATCACGTCCTGAGGCGTCTGCGCGATGGCGCACATGGCCGCCATAACAACGGCAATTACTGCGAAAATCCTTCTCATTTATCACTTATCATTTATCACTTATCACTTTCCTAAGGAACTTATCGTATTCCGACCAGTCGTCAATCGGTTTACGAGCCACACCGGAGTCATGTGCGGCGCGAGCCACGGCGGGAGCCACCTTGAAAAGGAGACGTTTGTCGAAAGGCTTAGGCAAGATATACAGCGGGCCGAAAGCGAGTTCCTTCAGACCGTATACATCGAGCACCTCCTGAGGCACCGGCTCGTGAGCCAGGTCGGCTATTGCATAAGTGGCGGCCACCTTCATATCCTCGTTGATTTCCGACGCCCGGCTGTCGAGCGCACCGCGGAAGATATAGGGGAAGCCGAGCACGTTGTTGACCTGGTTGGGATAATCGCTTCTTCCCGTGGCAATTATGATGTCGGGGCGTGTCTGCACGGCCAACTGATAGTCTATCTCCGGGTCAGGATTAGCGAGAGCGAACACTATCGGTTTCGGGGCCATTGTCATCACCATAGCTGGCGTAAGCACATTGCCTACACTCACACCTAAGAATACGTCGGCGCCTACGATGGCTTCCTCGAGAGTATGGAGGTCGCGGTCGGTGGCAAACTCCCTTTTCTGTTCGGTAAGGCTTTCGCGATCACGGCGTATCACCCCCTTGGAGTCGCACATCACGATATTTTCGGCCTTCACACCGAGTCGTTTGTAAAGGCGTGCGGAGCTTATGGCGGCGGCACCGGCGCCATTGACCACCAATTTTATCTCATCGATACGTTTTCCCTGGATTTTCACGGCATTTATAAGTGCCGCACCGGAGATGATGGCGGTGCCGTGCTGGTCGTCGTGCATCACCGGTATGTCGCATTCTGCCTTGAGACGGCTCTCTATGCGGAAACTCTCCGGAGCCTTGATGTCCTCGAGATTGACGCCACCGAATGTGGGCACGAGGGCTTTCACTATCTCCACTAGCCGGTCAGGGTCTTTCTCATCTATTTCGATGTCGAAAGCATCTATGCCGGCGAATATCTTGAAAAGAAGCGCCTTCCCCTCCATCACCGGCTTGCCGGCCAGAGGACCTATGTCGCCGAGGCCGAGCACGGCTGTGCCGTTGCTCACCACAGCCACAAGATTACCCTTGTTGGTGTAGCGGTATGCATCGTCGGGAGTCTTCTCGATCTCCAGACATGGGTAAGCCACGCCCGGCGAATATGCCAGCGACAAATCCGCCTGTGTGGTGTAAGGCTTGGTGGGCACCATCTCTATCTTGCCGGGACGCCCCGACTCGTGGTACTTCAGTGCTTCTTCTATGTTCATGGTAATACATTTTATCAGGCCGTCCGACCCTTTCCTTTGCTTAAAACAATATTGTAATAAGCAATGTTTTATAATGTTCCAGTCCGACATAGTCGCCGGTTTGATTTGCAAAATTAACTAAAAATATGATACCGCGCTACTGTCACGCATATATTTTTTATTAATTTTGCGGTATGATTTCAATAAACAATCTCGGGGTTGAATTTTCGGCAAAGCCATTGTTCAGTGATGTGAGCTTTGTAGTCGGCGACAACGACCGCATAGCGCTGACAGGCAAGAATGGTGCCGGCAAGTCGACCCTGCTGAAGATAATAGCGGGTCTGGAGCACTGCGACAGCGGCAGCGTGTCGATACCCAACGGCGTCACCATAGGGTATCTGCCGCAGCAGATGGAGCTTGCCGACGCCACCACCGTTGCCGATGAGGTTAGGAAAGCCTACAGCGACCTCGACGACATACGTGCCGCCCTCGATGACGTGCAGCGGCAGATGGCCGAACGTACCGATTATGAAAGCGACGACTATGCCGCGCTCCTCGAAAAATTCGATTTCCTCAGTAACCGTCTTAATATCGAGGGGGTTGCCAATATCGATGCAGAGATAGAGTCGACGCTTACCGGCCTGGGCTTCAAGGCCATCGATCTGCGGCGTCCTACAGCCGAGTTTTCCGGCGGTTGGCGTATGCGAATAGAGCTGGCCAAGATACTGCTGCGTCGTCCTGACATTCTTCTGCTTGACGAGCCTACAAACCATCTCGACATAGAGTCGATACAATGGCTCGAGCGATTCATACAGACGAAAGGGAAGGCAGTGCTTCTGGTGAGCCATGACCGTGCATTCCTCGACAACGTAACATCCCGCACCATCGAGATCTCATGCGGCAAGATTTATGACTATAAGGTGAACTACAGCAAGTTTCTCGTGCTACGCAAGGAGCGCGTGGAGCAGCAGATGCGGGCTTACGAGAACCAGCAGAAGATGATTGCCGACACGCGGGAGTTCATCGAGCGGTTCCGCTACAAGGCCACCAAGTCGGTGCAGGTGCAGAGCCGCATAAAGCAGCTGGAGAAGATTGTGCCCATAGAGGTCGACGAAGTCGACAACTCCCGGCTGCGGCTGAAGTTTCCGCCCGCGGAACGGTCGGGCGACTTTCCCTTGATTGTCGAAGGCCTGGGGAAGCGTTACGGTGACCATCAGGTGTTCTCAGGCGCGGAGTTCACCATACGGCGCGGCGAGAAGGTGGCTTTCGTGGGCCGCAACGGAGAGGGTAAGTCCACGCTGGTGAAGTGCATCATGAACGAGATACCCTACGACGGCACCCTGCGCATAGGGCACAACGTCAAGATAGGCTACTTCGCCCAGAACCAGGCACAGCTTCTCGACGGAGAGCTCACCGTGTTCGAGACCATCGACAATGTAGCCACCGGCGACATGCGTACCAAGGTGCGCGACATCCTGGGCGCCTTCATGTTCGGCGGCGAGGCTGTCGACAAGAAGGTCAAGGTGCTGTCGGGCGGCGAAAAAACACGTCTGGCCATGATACGACTCCTGCTCGAGCCGGTCAACTTCCTGATTCTCGACGAGCCTACCAACCATCTCGACATACCGTCGAAAGATGTGCTCAAGGAGGCAGTGGCCGACTTCAACGGCACGGTGATCATAGTGAGCCACGACCGTTACTTTCTCGACGGTCTTGTCGACAAGGTGTATGAGTTCGGCGACGGCCATGTGCGCGAACATCTTGGCGGCATCTACGACTTCCTGCGCAGCAAGGACATGCAGAGTCTCCGCGACATAGAGCGTGTCAAGGAGCCGGCATCATTAACAGGCTCCAAACAACAGGCTCCATCGGCCGACAAACCGGCAACGCAACCGGCTGCTGAACAAAAAAACAGGAAGCTCACGTACGCCGAGCAGAAGGAACGCGCCAAGATGATTTCCAAAGCCGAGAAGGCTGTCAAAAAGGAAGAGGAACGCATAGCCGAGCTCGAAGAGAAGGTGAAAGAGCTTGAGACGAGGATCGCAGCCGGCGACGCCTCTCCCGATACCCTCGCAGCCTACGATAAAGCCACTAAGGACATGGAGAACGCCATGTCGCTCTGGGAGCTCGCCCAGCAGCAACTCGAAGAACTTACTTAAACATTGCTCCCATGCACACAATCCAGCATAACATAGACCCGGCCGTATCTCCCGGCGACAACTTTTACGACTATGCCTGCGGCGGCTGGCGCAGGGCCCATCCGCTGACCGGCGAATACTCCCGCTATGGCGTCTTCGACGACATAGCTCAGAAGAACCTGCAACAGGTCAGAGGGCTCATCGACGGCCTCGGCGACCATCCCGAGTCGAAGGTTCGCGGCAGCATAGCCCAGAAAATCCATGACATCTATAGTCAGGGGATGGATATGGCCACGCGCGACAGGCTGGGCGCCGAACCCATTCTGCCGGTGTTGCGGCGTATCGAAAAGATTGACTGGGATAATTTTGCTGAAACCATGGGTTGGCTCAACACGGGGCCAGGTGGCGGCTTCTTCGGCTATGGCGTAGGCCCGGATCCGGCTGACGCGAGCGTCAACGTGCTGCATGCCGCGGAATGCGGACTTACACTCGGCGACCGCGACTATTATCTGGTGAAAAGCGACAGCAACGACCGTATTATGGAGGCTTTTCATGCATATGTGGTTAAGGTGATGACGCTCGCAGGGTATGCCCACGCAGATGCCGAAAGGGTATGGGAGTCGGTGATAGAGCTGGAGACGGAAATGGCGCGTCACAAGAAGACCCGCGAGGAACGCCGCAACCCTATGCTGAGCTTCAACTGGATGTCGTTCGCCGATTTCGAGAGCCGTTATCCGTGTATCGACTGGCGCACCGTATTCACCGTATCGGGGCTGGCGGTACCGGAAAGCCTCAATGTGAAATCGCCGGCCTATTTCGAGTTTCTGTCGGCATGGCTTCCAACGCTCGACATTCAGAAGGTACGCGACTATCTGGTGTTCACGGCCCTGTGCGAAGGCACCGGCACTCTCAGCAGCGATTTTTACGACGCCGACTTCGAGCTCTTCAGCCGCGTGATGTCGGGCACCGAGGAAAAGAAACCGCTATGGAAACGCGCCATGGCAATTCCCAACTCAATGTTCGGTGAGGCAATAGGCCAGCTGTATGTGGAGAAATATTTCCCCGAGCGCAACAAGGACTACATGCTCCGGCTCGTGGGAAATCTGCGCTCCGCGCTCGCCGGCCATATAAGGAGGCTCGAATGGATGTCCGACACCACCAAGGCCAAGGCCCTCGACAAGCTCGACGCCTTGACTGTCAAAATAGGTTATCCCGACAAATGGAAAGACTATTCGGGTATTGACATAGACCCGCAGAAGAACTATCTGGAGAATGTTCTCGCCGCCTCGGAATGGTACATCCGCGACAATTATTCCAAACTGGGTCAGCCCGTAGACCGCGACGAATGGTTCATGACGCCTCAGACGGTGAATGCCTATTACAGTCCGGCCATCAACGAGATATGTTTTCCGGCCGGTATCCTCCAGGCTCCCTACTTCGACATAGAGGCGAGCGACGCCGAGAACTATGGCGCGATAGGCGTGGTGATAGGTCATGAGATGACCCATGGTTTTGACGACCAGGGACGACAGTTCGACAAGGACGGCAACCTCACCGACTGGTGGAGCGCAGAGGATGCGGCCCGTTTCAAGGAGCTTACGGCACGGCTCGTGGAACAGTTCAACGCCGTGGAAGTGGCTCCC
>Ga0073906_1001761_pt1 | contig 31710 bp, 25 predicted proteins | sample Inofromicrocosms_FD_65485 | JGI IMG/M metagenome (GOLD analysis project Ga0073906, IMG submission 65485) | Mouse cecum microbial communities from Vienna, Austria - Inoculum for glucosamine and mucus D2O microcosms | ecosystem: Host-associated > Mammals > Digestive system > Large intestine >...
TTTAAAGTATTTATTTTATTGAAAATCAGAGGTTAAAGCATCCCTGCGTCCATACAGCTACCGCTATAAAATAACACATTTTCCGGGAATGAGACCAAATCTTAAATGAAAGAGCCGTGTTTTGCGCTTGATTTTTTCGCAGAAAAGTCGTAAATTTGCGCGTTTAATCTCGCCTATATAGAATGAGACAATTAAAAATTACCAAATCAATCACCAATCGCGAGAGTGCATCGCTTGATAAATTCCTTCAGGAAATCGGCCGTGAGGAACTGATTTCGGTAGAGGAAGAAGTCGAACTCGCACAACGCATCCATCAGGGCGACCAGCGCGCTCTCGAAAAACTTGTCCGTGCCAACCTGAGGTTTGTCGTATCGGTGGCCAAGCAGTACCAGAACCAAGGACTCAGCCTCCCCGACCTCATCAACGAAGGAAACCTCGGCCTGATTAAGGCCGCACAGAAGTTTGACGAAACGCGCGGTTTCAAATTCATTTCCTACGCCGTGTGGTGGATTCGCCAGTCGATTCTTCAGGCACTTGCCGAGCAGTCGCGCATCGTGCGCCTGCCGCTCAATCAGGTAGGCTCGCTCAACAAGATTTCCAAGGCTCTTTCCAAGTTTGAGCAGGAAAACGAGCGCCGCCCGTCGCCCGAGGAACTCGCCGAAAAGCTCGATGTCCCCGTCGACAAGATTGCCGACACCCTCAAGGTGTCAGGCCGTCACATCTCGGTCGACGCCCCCTTTGTCGAGGGTGAGGACAACAGTCTGCTCGACGTGCTGACCAACGATGACTCTCCCATGGCCGATGCTACCTTGACACAGGAATCCCTTTCCAAGGAGGTGGACCGCGCCCTCAAGCAACTGCATGAGCGCGAGCGCGACATCCTCAAAATGTTCTTCGGGATAGGATGTCAGGAGATGACGCTTGAAGAGATTGGAGCCAAGTTTGACCTCACTCGCGAGCGAGTACGTCAGATTAAAGAGAAGGCCATCCGCCGCCTCAAAGGGCAAAAGAGCCGCCTGCTCAAGACATACTTAGGCCAGTAACCGCAACCCACGTTACACGCGCCTGATGCAACCGCGGTCGCCGCTCCCCCGAGCAGCGACCGCGGCTGCGTTTATTAGATTGCAAATTTCGCCAAAACCCGCATAGTCTCAAGAAAAGTTGAAGAATCTTTGCAGATTTGCGACACTCTCGTTTTGGTACCATTCGGAGTACCGGGTATCGGCACGCACTGATTTTATCAAGGCTGCGCCTCTACGAGGTGCATTAAGGTCTCGGGTGTGACGCCCCTACCCCTACCCCATGTGGGGCACATGGGGATAAGCGAGGGTGCATCCCGTCGGGATGCTTGTTTTCCCATCGTGTCGCCGGGATATGCTACAATGTCACTGACTTAACGGTATAATTGCATGGATAAATCGGTCACCACACCCTCTGTGGGTCACAACGTCGCTAACAGGTGCGGCATCGCCGCCGATTGCGCGGTGTAGCCGCGCCTTAACGTTAGGCCCATGCAAGCGCGCCTTTAGGTGCGCTTGCATGGGTTTTCTATGTTTTCTGTCCGGAATCGGCTGCATCGTAGCCGGTCATTCCCCGTCAAGACCGGCAGCTATGCCGCCGTATAATCAGATTTGCGCTATTGACCACACGCTGCCTGCACCTAAAGGCGCGGTTGCATGTGGCTAACGTTGACACGCGGCCATGCCGCGTAATCGGCGGCTCTGCCGCTGACTATAGCGTTAAGTTAGTGGCATTGGGATATGCTATAGGGCTAATATATGATTTTACGGCTGCATGGCTGCCGGGATTGACGGGGAATGACCGACTACGTTGTAGCCGATACCTCATAGGAAACGACGAAACCCACGCTAAGGCGCGGCTACACCGCGCTACCGGCGGCGATGCCGCAGTGTTTCACCCCCTATTCAAGATAGCAATCCTTGCGGATTGCCATCACGGAATTACAAATCTGCGCAATTTCTACAGATTTTCAAGAAAATTACAATCACGCTCAGTTTTTTTACAAACTATTGCTATTATCTAAAAAGTTTCACTATCTTTGCGAAAAACGAATAATTCATTATGCTGCGGGCGATTATTATATGGATATTTTTATTGCTAACCACGGCGGTATCCGCCCGGGAGGCGGAGATCGACATGATGGTTGACTCCGTGGCTGAGGGTGCGATTTCGGAAAAGTATCGATGGAGAATACCCGATGAAAAACGGCGGTTTACGGCGAGCTTGAGCGGGACTTTTCTTTTTGGAAACCGGGACAGCGTTACGATAATGATTGGCGGGTCTTATTTCCATCCGCTCAACAACTGGGTCGGCATCGGAGGCTCGGCAGGAATTGTAAATTATCGTTTTGACTATGATTACTGCACAAAGCACAAAAATAAGGTTATGCCCTACATCGCTCCGTCGGTTGCGTTTTGGACTGATTATGCACTGCAAAACAGCTGGATAATGGTTACCCCGACCGCCGAAGTGGGAGTGATACTCCATGTCCCCTTCACCGCCCTTGCTCCGGAAATCGGCAATTCACAGATATGCCATCCCTACAGGACTATACCGGTATCATTTATGATGAAAGCGGGCGTGATGTTGATGACATTACCCATTCTGTTCCCTATACAGATAGGGTATTGCCTGAGTTCACTCGATACCTACCGGCAATATGACCCGGTAACCGGACGTTTTCACAGGAAACTACAACACGGTATTTATGTGGGAATCAGATATGACCTCTAAAATTTGACAACCGGCGAAAATAACAATGACTAATAAGTTGCTTATTATATGGATATCTTTATTGCTAACCACGGCGGTATCGGCCCGGGAGGCGGAGAGCGACGTGGCGCAGGATTCCGTCGGCGATGAGAATAGGGTTGTCATACGAGAGGAGGGGTATCAGGAGTATAAGAGACCTTTTTACCGTCTCCGGGATCCCCGTCTTGAAAATTATAAGCGTACATTCACCTTGGCTTTCAATTTTTCATGTTATATAGGCAACAATGACAGCCTTACCGAGGTGATAGGAGTCAAGGCGTTCTATGCTCTCAACCAGTGGGTGGGAGTCGGTGGTTCTGCAGGTGCGATTTATTATTTATATGACCGAGACAACGGGAGCAGAATGAAAGCGTTGATGCCTTTTATCGCGCCGACAATCACTCTTTGGAGCGACTACGGACTTGAGTTCAAGAACTATTTCATCGCGCCGACGGCTGAAATCGGGATGATACTTCATCCCCCGTTCCGAGCCTGTGCGCCCGAGATAGGAAACCGAGGAATATGCCATCCTTACCGCACTTCTCCGGTATCGTTCAGGATTAAGGCGGGCATCATATTCATGAGGTTGATGGAAGTCGGCTATACTTTTTCCAATCTTGACACTTACCGGCAATTTGACCCTGTAAACCGACGGTTTAACCGGAAGTGGCAACATGGATTTTATCTGGGATTCCGACTGGACTGCCCGTGGCAGAACTGACATGATTTTGGAACACATTTGAACTTTATAATTTTATGAAAAGACTGCTTTATGCAATTGTGGCGGCGGGGTTGACGGCGGTGACGGGATGTCACACTGCCAAGGTGAACCCGATGAACTTTGACCCGAGCGAATGTACGATTCTGTACCCCAACGACGGGTGGAGCATCGCCGATTATGTCAGGACCGACGGCTATTATACCAATGCCGCCGGCACCTGCCAAGAATTTTCTATACTGTATTTCAACAAATATAACGATGTAGCCGTGGGGACTTACAAAGTGGGCGAGACAAGCGACCTCGGCGGATCCTCAGTCTTTAGTCTCGGTGTCGGGTTTCCCGGAGTGTCTATACTTATACCCTTGTTTTTCTCTTCTCACTCCAAACCGAATAAGTATGCCTCGGTTGAACGGGGAAAATGCATCAATCTCGACTATGGTCTCACTACTGTCAAGGGGGACACCATCGTGTGTGAGGTCTACGACTGGTCGGGAACCAACTACGGACAGTATGACTTTCACCGCTACAATTTCAAGATTGTGAACCGCGACACGCTCATCGCCCTCGACATTCCGGCCGACAGTCTTGGAAGCCATATCGTGCATTTTTCCAAAGCGAAGACCCGCCCGTCGGTACCCGGATCAATGCGCGGAGTCGGATGGCTGTGGGCCGACCAAGAGTCCCTTGACAGATGGGTCAAGGACAACCGGTGGAGGACCAAAAATATGTGGAAACTTGATGACTGACCCGCAACGCGGAGGGGCGGCTGTCTGTTGTCAGATTCATGCCGTTGATTTACACTTGCTTTGAGAAGTTGCTGATATATTGTACCTTTGCAAAACAATTTATAGCGCGCTGGCGTTGTCATTTTATATTCATAGGTTCAATTTCATCACGCAATAACATCAAGTCATGAATGTCAGGCATTACAGCAAGTCTTTAGGAGCCAAAGTGTCAGGTACATACAGCACTATCAAGAGCAAGACTCCCCACAGCAAAAAGACATGGATAATAGTTGTAGCCGCCATCGCAGTCGCGGCGACCGCCCTTTATTTTATCCTGCGCCCCAAGCCTCAGTCGGCGGTTCTGCCGACTGTCGAGGTGGAGGCGGTAGAGACTGAGAATGTCAACATCTACGGCGAATATGTGGGGCGCATCCGCGCCCAGCAGTTTGTCGAGGTACGCGCCCGCGTCGAGGGGTATCTTGAAAGCATGCTTTTCAAGGAGGGTTCCTATATCGAGAAGGGACAGACGCTCTTTGTAATCGACCCGAAACTCTATAAAGCGCACGTCGACAAGGCCCGCGCCCAACTGAACAAGGCCCGCGCCCAAGCCCTGAAAGCCGAGCGCGACCTTGCCCGCATCAAGCCACTCTATGAGCAGAACGCGGCATCACAGCTCGACCTCGACAACGCGACAGCTGCCTACGAGACAGCCAAAGCCGAAGTCGTCGTGTGTGAGGCAGACCTGACACAGGCGCAGCTGACGCTTGGCTATACCCGCGTGACTTCCCCCATCTCGGGATATATATCGGAACGCTCGGCCGACATCGGGACACTCGTCGGCCCCTCGGGGGGGAAATCGCTCCTTGCCACCGTTGTAAAGAGCGACACCGTCAGAGTTGATTTCTCCATGACCGCGCTCGACTATCTGCGCAGCAAAGACCGCAACGTGAACCTCGGCGGGCAGGACTCGACCCACAAGACCAACGCCTACGTCACCATCACGCTTGCCGACGGGTCAGTCTACCCCCACCGCGGACTTGTGGATTTCGCCGACCCTCAGGTCGACTCCAAGACAGGAACATTCTCGGTGCGTGCCGAGATGCCCAACCCCGACCACGCGCTGCTCCCGGGCGAGTTCACCAAGGTCAAGGTGCTGCTCGACGTGAGGGAACAGGCCGTCGAGGTGCCTGACAAAGCCCTTGTAATCGAGAAAGGAGGAACATATATCTATGTCGTGCGTCCCGACAGCATCGTCGAGAAACGATTCATCGAAACCGGGCCCGAGATAGGCAATTCCACCATCGTGGAACGCGGACTTGCCAAAGGAGAGCTAATTGTGGTAGAGGGATACCACAAGCTGACCCACGGAATGAAGGTCAACCCCGTAGCCGCTGTAAAACCCGATGACAAAACAGCCGGAAAGGAGGAGTGAGCCGATGAAACGCAACTTTTTCCTTGAACACCCGGTATTCTCGATCGTAATCTCGATTGTGATTTTCATTGTCGGGGTAATCGGCCTGACCCTGCTGCCTGTCGACCAGTACCCGCAGATTGTGCCGCCGGTGGTAAAAATCACCGCCTCCTATCCCGGGGCCGACGCGCAGACGGTCACACAGGCTGTCGCCACCCCCATCGAGCAGGAACTGAACGGCACGCCGGGAATGATTTACATGTCATCGTCAAGTTCCAACTCGGGAGGATTCACTGCCCTCGTGACATTTGACATCGACACCGACCCCGAACTTGCCGCTGTCGACATTCAGAACCGCGTCAAGAAAGCCGAGGCACGCCTCCCTGCCGAAGTGGTGCAAAACGGCATCTCGGTATCAAAGGAGACAGCAAGCCGCCTGATGACGATAACCATCCAGTCTGACGACCCGAAATTTGACGAAATATATCTGAGCAACTACACCACTCTCAACATCCTCGACCCCCTGCGGCGCATCCCGGGAGTGGGAAGCATCAGCAACGTCGGAGGCCGATACTATGCAATGCAGATATGGGTCGCCCCCGACAAGCTCGCCGACCTCGGACTGACCGTCAAGGACATTCAGGACGCGCTGAAAGACCAAAACCGCGAGAGCGCGGCCGGCGCGCTGGGACAGGCTCCGGCAACCGACATCGACATCACCATGCCTATCATCGCGCGAGGCCGGTTGTCGTCGGTAGCCGAGTTTGAGGACATCGTGATACGCGCGGGCGCCAACGGGTCGCTCATCAGGCTGAAAGATGTGGCGCGGGTGTCGCTCGAAGCGTCGAGCTACTCTACCGAGAGCGGCATCAACGGCGGGAACGCCGCCGTGCTCAACATCAACATGCTCCCGGGCTCCAACGCGATGGAGGTAGCCGAGGCTGTCAAGAAAGAGATGGAGACGATTTCCAAGAATTTTCCCGAAGGAATCTCCTACGACATCCCGTTTGACATGACGACATATATCTCGGAGTCAATCCACCATGTCTACCGCACCTTCTTCGAAGCACTCGTGCTCGTCATCCTCGTCGTGTTCCTGTCTCTGCAAAACTGGCGGTCGACACTGATTCCGGTAATCGCCGTGCCGATTTCGCTTGTCGGGACATTCGGCATCATGCTCATTTTCGGGTTCTCGCTCAACATGCTTACCCTCTTGGGCCTCATCCTCGCCATCGGCATCGTGGTCGATGACGCCATCGTCGTGGTCGAGAACGTGGACCGCATCATGAACACCGAGCATGTGTCGCCCTACGAGGCCACCGCACGCGCCATGAGCAACCTCGGGAGCGCGCTGATTGCAATGTCACTCGTGTTGTGTGCCGTCTTTGTCCCGGTGAGTTTCCTGCCGGGCATTACAGGCCAGCTTTACAGGCAGTTCACGATTACGATTGCCGTGTCGGTCATCATCTCCACCATCGTCGCGCTGACACTGTCGCCGGTGATGTGTGCCAAGATTCTGAAACCCGCCTCGGGGCGCAAGAAAGCCCGTGTGTTCCGCCTCATCAACATGTGGCTCGGACGCGGCAACCGTTTCTACGGTCGCTCGATACAACGCGCCGTCTCCCATCCGCGCCGCATGTATGCCGCCTTCGGACTGGCCCTCGTCTTTATCTGGATGATGAACTCTCTGATGCCGCGCAGCTTCATGTCACAGGAAGACCAAGGATATTTCACCGTCGAACTCGAACTTCCCGAAGGTGCCACCATCGAGCGCAGCCGCGAGGTGACGGAACGCGCCATGACTTACCTGACCGAAGACCCCGACGTGGAATATGTGCTGAACGTCACCGGCTCGTCGCCGCGAGTGGGCACCAATCCGGCCCACGCGCAACTGACCGTCATCCTCAAACCGTGGGACAAGCGCGAGACACAGGACATCAACGAGATACGCGACCGTGTGCGCGCCCATCTCGCCACCTACCCCGAGAGCAACGTCTATATCTTCACCCCGTCGATTATCCCGGGACTGGGAACCTCGGGCGGGTTTGAGATGGTTCTCGAAGCCCGCGGCGACGCGACTTACACCGACCTTCAGCAGGCTGTCGACACGCTGAAAAAATATGCAGCGTCAGCACCCGCCGTAGCCGGACTGTCAACATCGATGCAGGCCGACATCCCGCAACTCTATTTTGACGTAGACCGCGACCGGGCCAAAATGCAAGGCATCCCCGTCAGCGACATTTTTTCGACCATGAAAGCTTTTACCGGGTCGATTTATGTCAACGACTTCAACATGTTCAACCGCATCTACCGTGTCTATATTCAGGCCGAGGCCCCCTACCGATCCAGTCGCGACAACCTCAACTTGTTCTTCGTGCGCGGGGCGGGAAACACGATGATTCCGATTTCGGCCCTCGGCACTTCGCGCTACACCACCGGGCCCGGCACTATCTCGCGGTTCAACATGTTTAACGCCGCCACGGTATCAGGCGAGGCCGCCCACGGCTACAGTACCGGACAGGCGATGGACCAGCTTGAAGAAATCGTGAGGACACGCCTCCCCGAAAACATCGGCGTAGAATGGAGCGGTCTCTCCTATCAGCAGAAACACGAAACCGGCAACACCGCCATGGTCCTCGGACTTGCGTTTCTCTTTGTGTTCCTGTTCCTCGCAGCCCAGTATGAAAGCTGGACCGTTCCCTTGGCCGTCATCCTGTCGCTGCCGGTAGCGGGAGTGGGCGCATATCTCGGAATATGGCTGTGCGGACTTGAAAACAACATTTATTTCCAGATAGGGCTCGTGATGCTCGTGGGACTCGTGGCTAAAAACGCCATCCTCATAGTCGAGTTTGCCAAAGAGGAGGTCGACAAGGGTGTCGACGCTGTTCATGCCGCGCTGACTGCCGCCCGTCTGCGATTCCGCCCCATCGTGATGACCTCGCTTGCATTCATGCTCGGACTCCTTCCGCTACTAATCGCGTCGGGACCCGGCTCGGCGGCACGACGCGACATCGGCACCGGTGTTTTCTTCGGAATGCTCGTAGCCATCACCGTAGGCATTATCTTCGTACCATTCTTTTTTGTAATGATTGAAAAACTGACCGGAAAGAAAAAATGAGACATATTTTTGCTACAATATCAGCCATCCTGCTGCTGACCGCATGCTCGGGAACGCGCAACCTTGCCACGCCGGATGTGGACATGCCGTCGGCCTACCAGCCGGGAGAACCCGCCGACTCTGTCACCATCGCCGACATGGACTGGTGGAGGTTTTATGCTGACTCGACCCTCTACCACATCATCAGCCACACCCTTGAAAACAACCGCGACATCCTGAAGGCTGCTGAGCGCGTCGAGGAGCTGAGGCAGATGTACGGCATCGAGAAAGTCAACATGCTACCTGACATCGGCGGCCTCGTCGGCGCCAGCAACGAAACCAACAATTACGGGGGCCACGGGGTGGACAAGGATCCGGAATATGACCTCAAATTCTCGCTCAACTGGGAAATAAACCTGTGGGGAGCAATGACATGGGCACGGAGGCAGAGCGCTGCCAACTATCTCGCGTCGGTCGAAGATCTGCGCGCCATGAGGATGACACTCATCGCCGAAGTCGCCGGAGCCTATTTCCGCCTTCTCGCACTCGACAACGAGCTTGCAATCGTCAGACAGACACTCGTCACACGCAGTGAATCTCTCGAGCAGGCCCGCATCCGTTTCGAGGGGGGACTGACATCCGAGACCGTCTACCAGCAGGCCAAGGTGGAATATTCGTCGACAGCATCACTCGTCCCCAACCTTGAACGGCAGATCACCGTCGCGCGAAACGCCATCACGCTGCTGATGGGGGAATATCCGCGCGAATACCTCGAACGCGGAAAGCTGCTGCTCAACGTCACCCTCCCCGAGTCGCTCCCCGTCGGCGTGCCGTCACAACTGCTTGAACGCCGTCCCGACCTCCGCGCCGCCGAGCAACGACTCGCATCGGCGATGAGCAACGTCGGCCTCTCCTATGCCAACCGATTTCCCAATCTGCGCATCGGCTTTACGGCAGGATGGGAGAACGACGAACTACCGACATTTTTCAAATCACCGTTCACCTACGCCATCGGAACCATTACCGGGACAGTCCTCGACTTCGGACGCAAAAAGAAAAAATACAAGGCATCGATAGCGGCCTACGAGCAGGCCCGCTACACCTATGAGCAGACCGTACTTCAGGCTTTCACCGAGGTCAGCAATGCGATTACGACCTATCGCAGCGCCCACGAGGCCACGGCTCTGAAAATCGACCTGCGCGATGCAGCGGGGAAATATGTGGAACTGGCCGACATCCAGTATCGCGCCGGGACGCTCAACTACATCGACGTTCTTGACGCGCAGCGGCGCTACTTTGACGCACAGATAGGCGTGAGCAACGCCCTGCGCGACGAATACCTTGCCCTCATCACCCTCTACAAATCACTCGGAGGCGGCTGGTCCGAATCAGCTGCCTACCGGCATTAAGAGGGTCTTTCATAACAAATGTGAATCCAAAGCCCGTTTTCACGCGTCGGATTTTGTTATTACACCTCGGTCTCATAGCCACAGCTATGTGACCGAGGTGTAATAACAAGTTAACTGAAAGATGCCACCGCTTTGGATTAACATTTGTCATAAAACGCACTCTAATACCCAGCGGCACAAGACAAAACATGATCCGCCATTTTACAACTCGCTAAAAATCAATATTTTGCCCACCCCCATAATTAACATTTTGAACACAAGTTCAAAATGTTAATTATTTTATGATTCAACATAAGTGCAATTTTTATAAACATGGTTGGTGATATTGTGACACCCGCAACGCCTAATTTTGCGGATATTCACATTATCACACATTTTTTTGACCATGAAAAAAATTTTTAACATTTTGATTATGCTGGGTATGACGTTGGCGGCATATTCCCAGCAGCAAATCAGAGGACGGGTCGTTGAATCGCCTACAGGCGACCCTATAATCGGAGCCTCGGTAGTTTTGAAATCTTCTCCGACGACAGGGACATCTACCGACATCGACGGCTATTTTACCCTGACAGTACCTAACTTAAACGAGACCCTCGTTTTCAGCTACATCGGCTATGTGACACAGGAACACAAAGCCGAACCGTCAATGGAAATAAAACTCGCTGTGGACGTGCAGGTACTTGACGAAATCGTCGTCATCGGTTATGGCACTCAGCGCAAAGGCGACGTGACAAGCTCGGTGGCAAGCGTGAAATCAGAGAATTTTGTGAAAGGCGCGGTAAAAGATGTCGGTCAGCTCATTCAGGGCAAAGTCGCCGGCCTTGCCATCACCAATCCCACGGGCGACCCGACAGGCAACACTCAGATCCGTATGCGCGGAACCAACACTATCGGCGGCGCCAATACCGCTCCCCTCATCCTCATCGACGGTATTCCGGGCGACTTCAACACAGTCGCACCCGAGGATGTCGAGAGTATCGACGTGCTGAAAGACGGCTCGGCAGCCGCAATATACGGCACGCGCGGAACCAACGGCGTTATCCTCATCACAACGAAACAGGCTTCCACAGTCGAGACGTTGAAACTGGATTACAGCGGCTACATCAGCACATCCCATATATCAAAGAAAAACGACATGCTCACTGCCGCCGAATTTGCCAAACTCTACCCCGACTATGATTACGGTTATGAAACCGACTGGGTAGACGAAATCACCCGCACCCCAGTCAGTCATGTACACAATCTCTCGCTTCAGGGGGGCACCCGCCGGTCGAGCTACATCGCCAATGTAAACTACGCCTCGCGACAAGGCATCATGCTACGTTCCAACTTTGAGACCTTCCGCGGCCGCATCGAGATTACCCAGCGCATGTTTGACAACAAGGTCAAAATCCGTTTCGGCCTTCTCGGACGCAGCGACTGGCGCGAGTCAACCGTTAACGGCGGCAGTTTCCGCGGATGGGCCTACAGCTCGGCCACACGCCGCAACCCGACCGAGCCTGTGCGCAACGAGGACGGGAGCTGGTATGAAAACACCAGCAAGTTTGAATATGAAAACCCGGTCGCCCTTCTGACCGAATGTGACGGCAACGTAAAAAACACCCAACTGCGCTATAACGCGGCAATCACTTACAATCCCATCAAAGACCTGACCATTCAAGGCAGCTACTCTTACAACCGCACAAACATGAACCGCGGTTACAGCGAAACTCTCGAACACATATCGGCCAAACGCGACGGGCTCAACGGATGGTCCTCGGTCGGTTCCTCAATCAGCATCGAAAAACTGCTTGAACTGACAGTCCAGTATGACCTAAACATAAAGCGTAACAAATTCACTATTCTTGCGGGATACAGCTATAATGAAAACGACTATGAACAAATCTGGGTCGACAACTACGGTTTTCAAGACAATTATTTCGGCGGGTGGCACAACATCGGCATAGGCTCGGCTCTTAAAGACGGCAAAGCCAATGTCGGGACATCCAAAGTCACCACCAACCTCATCGGCTTCTTCGGCCGCGCCACCTATTCTTTCGACAACCGTTACCTGCTCATGGCCTCCCTGCGTTACGAAGGGGCAAGCCAGCTGTGGGGCACTGACAACGCTTGGGGTCTGTTCCCGTCGGTTTCGGCTGGATGGCGAATCACTCAGGAACAGTTTATGAAAGACCAAAACATCTTCGACGACCTGAAACTCCGTGTGGGTTACGGCGTGACCGGATCACAACCCGCCGCCGCGTTCAAGGGTGTTGCCATGCTGAAATACGGGTCCTATGCCTATCTCAACGGAGCTTGGATTCAGACTATTGTCCCCGCGTCCAACCCTAATCCCGACCTGAAATGGGAAGAAAAGAAAGAGTTTAACGCAGGCCTTGACTTCTCGTCATGGAACAACCGCCTATATGGCTCGATTGATTTCTACAACCGCCGCGTCGACGGCCTCATCTATGACTACTCGGTTCCCACCCCTCCCAACCTCTACAATATCACTACCGCCAACGGCGGCACGATGGAAAACCGCGGTCTCGAAGTGCTCGTAAACGTGATTCCTGTGCAGATGAAAGATATTGAATGGACAACATCGGCAAGTTTCTCGGTCAACTCCAACAAGCTCAAAAGCCTTGACGGAAGTGTATTCAAAACCGAATATGACTTCTTTGACACCGGATCGGTGGAATACTCGGGGCAGGTCGCACCGTCCCACCGCGTACAGGTGGGTGAAAGCATCGGCAACTTCTATGGATTCAAGGTCGTTGATGTCGATGACGAAGGCCGGTGGATTTATGAAGACCGCAACGGCGAACTTGTCAACTACAAGGACTTCACACATGCACCCGAGGACAAACATGTCATCGGAAACGGCCTGCCCAAATGGTATGCCGGATGGAACAACACGCTGCGCTACCGTCGGTGGGACCTCAACGTGACGATGCGAGGCGCATTTGGATTCCAAATCATCAACGGTGCCCGTATGAATTACGAAAACACTAAGAACAGCCGCGTGGAAAACCGTCTCAGCAGCGCTTTTGACCCCGTATTCGGCAAAACCACACTCAGCAAAGAGGTCGAACCCGAGTTCAACAGCTACTATGTGGAAGACGGCGACTACTGGAAAATCGACAATATAACGCTCGGTTACACATTTGGCAACCTCGGCCGCTACATCCGGTCGCTACGACTCTACGGCTCAGTCCTAAATGCCTTTACATTCACCAAGTACAAAGGCATCGACCCGGAAGTTTCGACCGACGGCCTGACGCCCGGCTATGATACACGCGACCGATATCCGCAGGTGCGCTCGTTCACATTCGGCATCAACGTAAGTTTCTAATACCATCTAAACAAGACCACGATTATGAAATATCGCAATATAATCAACGTAATAGGCATAGCGGGAATGCTTGCCGCCACGGTATCATCGTGTACCGACCTCAAGGACGAGAGCTACGGACAGGTAGTCTCGACCAAATACCAACCCAAGACTGAAGCTGACATCAGCTATGTCGTAAACGCCGCCTATATACCTTGGAGACAGACCATGCTGCTGTGGCAGGGTGTCGTGAGGTCACAGGAACTCTGTGCCGACCAAGACGTGATTCCGGCCCGTCTCGGAATCGGGTGGGTCGACGGATACATCTACAAACGCTGGCACCAGCACACATGGACAACCGAGGACGAAGGAGTGCTTAACGGATGGGAACGCACATTTGAAGGGATAACCGCCTGCAACCGAGTTCTGTCTCAAATCGAAGACAACGTTATAGATGTCGAGGGGGAGACCCGCCAACGACTGATTTCAGAACTGAAAGTTCTCCGCGCCTCCTACTACTATGTTCTCGTCGACCTTTACGGCAACGTGCCTGTCATAACCGACTTCAAGAATGTCGACCTCCCCGATCAGTCGACCCGCAAAGAGGTGTTTGACTTCATCATCAGGGAAGTGACCGACAACATTGACTATCTTTCGGATGACGCACGCGGATACTATTATGGCCGGTTCAACAAGTGGGCCGCGCACACCCTGCTGGCCAAAATGTATCTCAACGCCGAGGTATGGGCCGGAGAAGCCATGTGGGACGAATGCGTCGCCCAGTGCAATACCGTCATTACCCATGCCGAGAACACCGGCGACTATGGTCTTGAAGATGATGTCAACGCTCCGTTTGTCACCGCCAACGAGAACTCAAAGGAAATTATCTTTGCTCTTCCGTTTGACGAAATATATGTTACCGACTGGAATGCTTTTGACTTCCATCTCTACACCCTTGCGCCCGAAAGTCAGGCCACTTATGGATTCACGGCCCGTCCGTGGGGTGGCGTCTGCGCGATACCGCAGTTTATCAAGACCTTTGACCCCGACGACCGCCGCTTGGCCGAATGGTATATCTCCGGACAGCAGTATGACGCGGCCGGAAACATCATAATGCGCAGCGACGGCAACGGCCCGCTCGTGTATGAAGTCGATGTCCCGTCGATTGACGCTTCTGACGTGGATGACGGCCTGCGCTGGGGAAAATTCGAGTACGCCCCCGGTATCACCAACCGTCTCAGCAACGATTTCCCCCTTTTCCGTTATGCCGACATCCTCATGATGAAAGCCGAGGCCCTGTTGCGCGACGGCAAACCGGGTGCCGGGGCTCTGGTGACACAAGTGCGCGAACGTGCATTCCGCGAACATCCCGAAAAGGCGGTCGTCACCGACGAGCAGCTCAAAGCCGGAAGCTGCTATGACTACGGACGCCGTGACGAATATGAGAATTCAACCCAAGGGGGAAGCGACATTACCTATGGACGTTTCCTTGACGAGCTCGGATGGGAGTTCTGTCAGGAAGGCCGTCGCCGACAGGACATGATACGTTTTAACGCCTTCACTACCCGGTCATGGTTCTCCCACGACAAGAGCGACCCGACCAAAAATCTTTATCCCATCCCCAACAAAGTGTTGTTGACCAATAACAAACTGCATCAGAATCCCGGTTATTGATACAGTGAAAAGTGGAAGGTGAAGACAATGCTATCTTCACCTTTCACCATTCACGTTTCACTGTATTCACTTCATCTTGAACTTACGAAAGTTAATTTAGGTAAGATTTGGTGAAAGAGGGCCGCAGGCGTGATTGCCTGCGGCCCTCCTGATTTAGCAGAAAAATAAAAAGATTGTAATATCGGTTAGAGGTTGATTACCTTGACAACCTTGATGGCTGTGCCGCTCACGACGCGCACGATATTGACACCGGCAGCGGGGAGCCGGACGCTGGCAACACCATTGGACGAAACGGCAGCGGTACGGATGCCGGTCACGCTGACAGCTTCTACCTCAAAGTCAGCGACCGCCGAGGTCACAGTGGCGATTCCGTCGGCGACAGCGACACGGACATCAAGGTCAGCAGCTACGTTTTCGATTCCCGACTGGGTGTTGACAGCCCCGAGGTCGTCAAACGAAAAATAGGCGGGAGTTGTCATGCCGTAGCTGTTTTTCTTGGTCGATTCAATCGAAGGAACAAGTTTCACCACTTCGCCGAGCGACGAGAGGTCAAAATAACGCCATTCCTTGACATAATAGTGGTCATCGGGGTTTTCAGAGCGATAATCGGCAAGGTAGAAGTCGACCGACTTTGTGTCGCCGTCGGCATCAGTGCCTGTGATTGTGAGTTTCAGATAGTCTCCGGTCGCAAAAGCGTCTGACATTCCGTCTCCGTTGAGAATAGCGTCGACAACCCATGCAGTGTTTGTCACCCACATACCGTTGACCTGAACACCTTCGGGAAAATCAGGGATAGTGATTACCGACGGTCCCCAATAGGCATCACAGTAACCGATGCCGAATGTCGATGAATCGTGACCGCTGCCCACGCAGTTCATCATCTGCTGATCAAGGGCATATCCGCCGGTATATTCGGTAGAAGTCAGATTGGAATAGCCGTAGAACGCCCATGAACCATAATCGGCCATATAAAAATTGGCAAACTCAAAGCTGCCGCTTGTGAAGGAACCCCAGTCGTAGTCCTCATCCTCGGTGTCGCCCACCCAGTAGCTTTCGGGGGCAAGGTCGAGATTTTCAAAATCGGCTACTTGGAGAGCCGATTGAGCCGAAGCCACACCTGCACCGGCGATAAACAAAGCCAAAAGGCTTGACGTGGTAAAAATTTTTCTCATAAATGCTTGGTTTATTTCTTTTCGGTTAAACAATTATTTCCTGACAATCCATTGCAACGCGACTCTACAAAAAGCACACGACCGGAAGCCATGCTGTATCACATCACACATCCCGAAGGACGGCAACGGAACGTCAAACCTAAGAAACAAACAAATGGAGAATCAAACATTCACACATGCAACCTCCACGACCGGCGGCCACACACTATGACGAAATGACACTTAACTCCCGAAATGGGTTCATTTCTAAGGCTAACGGCAGGTTTTCTGACTCGTCCCTTCGGTATGACCCCGGCCTTCCCATCATGACTCATGACAGTGGCTGTCTATATTGTGGGGCATCCTTGATACGCACAAGCGCACCGAGACTTACAGCAGCGGGTACTGTCGCCGATTTTCACAGCGTTCCCATTTCCGTTACGGCTGCAAAATTACAAAATATTCGTTACTTTTTCAAAAAAACGTCATTCTTTTCGCCACCGGGAATTTTGCAAGGCAGCGGCACGCATTTCGTTGGGGTTGTCACATGGATTCCAGAATGTCTTGTGGCCGAGCGCGTCGGGCATGAACTGCTGGATGACGAAGTTGCTGGGATAGTTGTGGGCATACTTGTAGTCACGTCCGTAACCCATATCTTTCATCAGTCCGGTAGGGGCATTGCGCAGATGCAACGGAACCGGGAGGTCACCCGTCTGCTCGACCGTCTCAAGTGCCGTGTTGACGGCCATGTAGGCCGAATTGCTCTTGGGGGACGTGGCGAGATAGACAGTACACTCGGCGAGAGGAATGCGCCCTTCGGGAAAACCTATTTTCTGAACTGCGTCAAATGTCGCGTTGGCAAGCAACAGCGCGTTGGGATTGGCGAGACCTATGTCCTCGGCCGCAAGAATGAGCAGCCGTCGCGCGATAAACACCGGGTCCTCGCCTCCCGCAATCATGCGGGCAAGCCAGTAGACAGCCGCATCGGGGTCGCTGCCGCGCACACTTTTTATAAATGCCGAGATGATGTCATAATGCATCTCGCCGTTTTTGTCATAAGCGGCGGGATTTTCCTGAAGACGGTCGGTCACAAGCTTGTCGTTGATGACGATTTCGCCACCCGGGGGGGTTGACTGTTCGATGAGGTCGAGGATGTTAAGCAACTTGCGGGCATCGCCCCCGGCAAAGCGGAACAACGCCGTGGTCGACTCAACCGTCACCTTGTGGCTGCGCAGGATTTCGTCATTTTCAAGAGCGCGGTCAAGAAGACGGGTCAGCTCGGGTGCCTCCATCGGGCGCAGGGTGTAGACTTGGGCACGCGACAGCAAGGGGCGTATCACTTCAAACGACGGATTTTCCGTAGTGGCGCCGACAAGTGTCACCGTGCCACTCTCGACGGCCCCGAGCAGGCTGTCCTGCTGTGACTTGCTGAAACGGTGTATTTCGTCGATAAACAGTATCGGCCGGCCGGTCGAAAACATGCTTGCGGCATCCTTTTTACAGCGGTCGATCACCTCCCTGACCTCCTTTACTCCCGAGCTGACTGCCGAGAGAGTGTAGAACGGCACCCGGGCAGTGTTGGCGATGATGCGGGCAAGGGTCGTCTTGCCCACTCCGGGGGGGCCCCACAATATAAACGAAGATATGCGCGACGATTCAATCATGTTGCGCACTACCCCTCCGGGCCCGACAAGGTGAGTCTGGCCGATGTAGTCGTCAAGTGAGCGCGGTCTCAGCCGCTCGGCAAGTGGTGCATTCATCTCCAATCTGTTTTTGTTGTACAAATATAACTATTTTCGTCGTTATTGTGTTAATTGTTTTTAATAAATTTAATGTATAAGGAGCGCGTTCAGATTTTTTAATTAATTTTACCGATTGAGCGGTTGCCTCAAAAATAAAGCGTGTCCACAACCTTTATACCCCCGCAAATGTTCATTTTATAATCGGATGACATAATTCGTTATAAAAACAACGTCTAAAAAATTATTGATTTATGGGAAAAGATATCAACTCGACCGGGACTCCGGCAACAATGCGCAACATTTTCGGCATCATCATGATACTTGTATATCTGGGTATGGCCGCCCTGTTTTTCTGTGGTTTCTTCAATGACCTGTTCTATGGCAAGTGGGCATGGGTGCGCTGGTTTGGCGGCGCGCTGTTCACTGTCTACGGACTGTGGCGTGCCTATCGCCAGTTCAAGGGCATTGACCCCGGATACGGCAACAGCCGCGATGATGAAAGCGACGATTAACCCATTCAGATTCAGACAATCCTCATGAAATTTTCACATCTATTTCCCGCCCTGCTTGCTGCGGCAGCCGTCGTCACCACGGGTTGCAACGACAACGCGTCAAGCAAGAAAGCCCCCACATTCGCCAAGGTAGCCTGCGACGAAACTTTCGAGACAATAATGGAGCAAGAGGTAAATGTATATGAATACATATACCCCAAGGAAGACATCCTCGTCTCCTATATGCCCGAGAACGCAGCAATCGACTCGATTCTCAACATGGGGGAATACAAAAGCGCCGTTATCACGAGGCCCCTGACCGAGAAAGAAGTATCCTATCTCAAAAGCCACAAAAAAAACGTGCACCAGCGCAAAATTGCTGTCGATGCCCTCGCGCTGATTGTCAATCCCGCCAACCCGGTCGAAATTATGTCTAAGAAAGACATCACCGAAATCCTTTCGGGAGAAGTCACCCGGTGGGATCAGGTAGAACCGTGCAAGCTCGGCGAAATCGACATCATTTTTGACCACCAAGGCTCGTCGACAGTAAAATACATGCGCGACTCCATTCTCAACGGCCGGCCATTCGGGTCCAACGTATTCGCTCTGAAAAACAATGCCGACGTGTTCAAGGCTGTTGCCGACAACAAGAACGCCATCGGCATCATCGGAGTGAGCTGGGTGACAGGCGACATGTCGTCGCGCGAGAAATCGACCGAGGAAATCGCCGCCGCCGTGGAGAAAAACGACACCACTGCCCTCGACTTCAACAAGGAAATCAAGGTGCTCAAGATTCGCGGCAACAACGAGGTGACAGCCTACCGCCCCTATCAGGCATATATATTTGACGGCTCCTACCCCCTCTACCGCTCGGTCTACATGGTCACCACTGCTCCCGGCGGAACCGTCAGCCACCGCTTTTTCAGCTTTGTGACAGGCTTCCAAGGACAGAAAATCATTCAGATGACCGGAATCCTCCCCGCCACCGTCACCCCGCGCATGGTAGAGGTGCAATGATTATATCTACGTTATTCTACGTTATTTTCCACGCATGACTCTTAAAGACTGTTTAAAATTTTCATGCGTGGAAATAAACTATTATCTTTGCAGATAGTCTAACAGATATACCTATTATTTTACAGCACAAAATCAAAAAACTATCTTATAGTAAACCAACATGAAATTTAAAACCCTGCTTTCAGTTATCTTGGGCGGTTGCGCATTCACCGCAATGGCTCAGGGAGGCTATCAGGACGGTGTGGACTACTACAACGCCGACCGTTTTGAGCAAGCCAAAATCATCCTCGACAACACCCTCAACGATGCCTCCACTGACAAGGCTGTATCTTACTTCTACTTAGGTTCCATCGACCTTCGCGAAGGCAACACCCAAGCCGCCAAGGCCAACTTTGACAAAGGTGTCGCAGCCAATCCCGCCTACGGCTACAACTATGTGGGCCTCGGCGAAATCGCCCTCAAAAACGGCGACAAGTCAGCCGCCGAAAAACTGTTCAAGGAAGCAATGGCTACCGACAAGAAAGACGCTGCCCTAACTGCCGCAGTCGCCCGCGCCTACTTCAACGTTGACCCCGTCCTCTACAAAAAAGAAATCGACAAGAACGTAGCAAAGGCCCTCAAGGACTCGAAAAATCTTGAACCCGCAGTCTATGTCCTTCAGGGGGACATGATAAAGGCTTCTGACATCGGTCAGGCAGCCGGTTACTACGAGCAGGCCATGACCTACGACGAGCAAGCCGGCCACATCAATCCCGAAGCCTATGTAAAATACTCCAACCTTTACAACAAGGTCAACCCCTCATTCGCAATCAGCAAGCTGGAAGAACTCAATCAGAAACTGCCCACATCGGCCCTCGCCCAGCGTGAGCTCGCCGAAAAATATTATGACGGCAACCAATTCACCAAAGCCGCGCAGCAATATGGCAAGTATATGAGCAACCCCAACCACTTCCAGAACGACGAGCAGCGTTACTCGGGACTCCTCTACTTTGGCAAAGATTACAAAAAATCGCTTGAACTCGCAAACCAAGTGCTTGCCAAAGACCCCGAAAACGTCTACATGCACCGCATGGTGATGCTCAACAAAGCCGCGCTTGAGGATTACGCAGGCGCAGCCGAGGCAGCTCAAAAACTTTTCGCAGCTCCCAACACTACTTTCACCGCCACCGACTACATGACCTACGGTGACGTTCTCGGAGCCCTGAACCGCCCCGACGAGGCTATCGCCGCCTACACCAAAGCCTACGAGCTTAACCCCGAAAAGAACAAGAGCGTGCTTGTCAGCATCTCGTCAATGTACACCGATGCCGAAAATTATGCCAAAGCAGCCGAAGTGATGCAGCAATATGTCGACATGGGCGACGCCTCGCTGACCGACTACTATACACTCTCCAACCGCTACAAAAACTTGGCCCTGTCACTTCCCGAAGAATCACCCGAGCGCGTTGAAGCCGCCAACAACGGCATCAAATACATCGACCTCGCCCTCGAAAGCGCAGCCGAAGAAAGCAAAGGTATGCTTCTCCAGAACAAGGCATCACTTCTCATGACCCGTGACGGAACAAATCCCACCGACGAGCTCGTAGACACCTATAAGGCAATGGTTGCCGCCTATGACCTCGACCCCGAAAACAAAGTAAAACGCGCCGGCGCCTACAAGTCGGCCTACGGGTTCATCGCCAACGACTACCGCATCAAGAAAGATGACGAAAACGCCCGACTCTACTTCGAGAAACTTCTTGAAATCGACCCCGAAAATCAGGCAGTGCGTGACTACTTGAAAAAATAATCACCCTGCGACCACGATACAATGCGGGCGGCCCCACTTTACTCAAGGAGCCGCCCGCATTATATTACAATCATGTGACTATAACCCCTTTTTAGTTACGAAAATATTGCGTTGTAACAATCCTGTAACAATTTGTTACAGGATTTATTTTATTATATATCAATTGATTGGGTTGTTTTAAAACATGATTGTAACTTTTTGTTGCAAATAGTTGCGCTGAAATTTTTGCAACGGCATGAAAAGAGGTAATTTTGAAATGTCAAACGAAAACGACCACAAAAAAACGTTCAACTTTTCTAATTCATTTCATCATGGGAACCAAGGAATTTCAAAACAAGCTTATGAGCCTTCAAGGCAACCTGTTGAACTTTGCCTATATGCTCACATCGGATCGTGACAATGCTTATGACCTGCTTCAGGATACCACCCTCAAAGTCCTCGACAGCGAAGACAAGTATGTCGACAACACCAACTTCAAGGGCTGGGTGTTCACGATCATGCGCAACATCTTCATCAACAACTACCGCCGCGTGGTGCGCCGCGCCACCGTCGTTGACCAGACCGAGGACCTGTACCACCTGAACCTGTCGCAGGATTCAGGCCTTGAGACTCCCGAAGGCTCCTTCGGGGCCGGCGAGATAACCGCCGCCATCAACTCGTTCCCCGACGAGTACCGCATCCCCTTCTCGATGCACGTCGCCGGTTACAAGTATGACGAGATTGCCAAGGAGATGAACCTCCCGCTCGGCACTGTCAAGAGCCGCATCTTCTTCGCCCGCAAGAAACTTCAGTCGCGTTTCGCCGACTACCGCTGAGCCGCCCGTCGCTCCCCCGGAATGAACAAAAGAAAGAATAACAAGTTTATATCATACAGGACTACAAACCGCGGACAACGCTCCGCAACGGCATAAAGATGCAATTTTTGAGATTAAATGATTGGTTAATTGGTTACTAAAGTCGTGAGACCGAGTATTTTGTGATTTAGAAAAAAACGTCCCCCCGCTAACCGGAGGGACGTTTTTGTGTAAATCCCGGTATCGGTTTCTTAACGTTTTTAAAAAATTTGACGATGTGGGATTGTTTCATTATCTTTGTATTTGCAAAAATATATACTTTTATGATGAAACGCATCTTGCTGATATTTTTCATGGCGGTGACCCTTTCCTTAGGGGCCAAAGCCGATACATATTTTCAGTATCCGATTGTACCTGACTCGCTTTCGACACTTCAGGACCGCTGTGATTACCTCGCCCGGCATTTCTGGGATTTCTGTGACCTGAAAAAAGCATTTTCGTCACGACAGAAGATGGCTCAGGAATTTTCGGTCTATCTGTCAATTTTGCAGAATGCATCGGCCGACTCGGCTTTTGCCTCGGTAGAAAGACTGACTAAAAAACTGGAAAAGCGACCGTCTGACTTGCTGTTTCTCACCGAGCGCGCCGAGGCGCAGCTTTACAGCGACACTGCCGAAGTGTGGATTGACGAGCTATATCTCCCGTTTATCCGCGCAGCTATAGCCAACAAGAAAATAGATAAGGCGACAAAGGCGCGTTTTGTCCATCAGGAAACAATTCTTTCCAATTCTCTCCCCGGCAATACCGCTCCGTCACTTCCTTATACTGACCGCAACGGATTGCCGGGAAATCTCGACAATGATTCGGCTCAGGTTGTCGTGGTGTTTTTCAATGACCCCGATTGCAGTGACTGCAACCTTGCCCGAATACGCCTTCATGCCGACATCAGCGCGAGCGAGTTAATCGACGCGGGGACCGTCAGGGTAGTATCGATAGCGTTGACCGACCCCGACGAATCATGGCGGCTGGCTGTGGCCGACTACCCCGAGACATGGGTTGTGGCAGCCAATCCCGATGCCGACCTGACATTTGACCTGCGCAGCGGTACTCCCGAGTTTTATGTCCTTGACAAGAACCACAAGATTAGGTTCAAGCATCTCGGAATAGACCAATTACTTGATATTTTCCGGCAGTTAAAACGCCGCTAATCCCATTAAAATTCTGACCCATGGCAAGCCAAAACAACTTTCTGACCAAACTCTTTCTAAAGACTACAGGGTTTTCCTATACCAACATGGCCCGTCTTTTTATCCGATTGTTTGTCGGCGTAATGTTCATGCAATTTGGCATACGTCATTTGGTCAACTTCGAATCGCTTTCCGACAATTTTCCCGCCCTTCTCGGGATGACATCGCAGGCTGCGCTGATTACGATGATTGTAATCGAGCTGGTCTGCTCGCTGTTCATAATGGCGGGGTTTCTTACGCGTCTCTCTGTGATACCGCCGGCACTCTCGATGATTGTCGCCGAGTACTATATTCTTCACGACCTGCTTCCGGCTGATGTCAGCATCTATGGGCTCGACTCTACCGACCCCGGCTATCTGCCCATCATGTTCATAGGAATTTACCTCTTTATTCTTCTTGCCGGCCCGGGAAAGATTTCGCTTGACTATTTCATCTCGCTCTACTTCATTTCGCGCGATGGAATCAAGGAGGAAGAAGAATTGGAAGAAGTGTAAGCTGATTGCGAATAACAAGTTACAACTAACAGATTACCCGGTTTAGGATAACATATTACATAAAAAGAATGAATATTGCAGTACTCATCTCGGGCGGGGTCGACAGTGCCGTGGCAGTTCACAGGTTGCTTGAACAAGGCCACAACCTGCACCTCTTTTATATACGCATCGGACTCGACAACGACGAGGGCGATTGCTCGGCCGAGGAAGATATCGAGATGTGTTCCTACATTGCCCGGCACTACAATCTGCCGTTTGACGTTGTGTCACTCCATGAGGAATACTGGGACAATGTCATGGAATACGCGTTGCGCACAGTCAAGGCGGGACTCACCCCTAACCCTGACATCATGTGCAACAAAATGATTAAGTTCGGCTTTTTTGAACAGCGGTGGGGGCATGAATTTGACCGCACGGCGACAGGCCATTATGCCACGACCCGGGAAATTGACGGCCTCGTCTATCTCGGCACCGGGGTTGACCGGGTGAAAGACCAGACCGATTTTCTTGCCCGTATCTCTTACGACCAGCTGCGCCATCTCGTTTTTCCTATCGGCGACCTTCCCAAGGCCCGGGTGCGCGAAATCGCCCTTGAAACCCGTATGCCCAACGCTTTCCGCAAAGACTCGCAGGGAATATGTTTCCTCGGCAAAATAAACTATAACGATTTTATCCGCCGCCATCTCGGCGAAAAACCGGGTTCGATTGTTGAAATAGAAACAGGACGTAAACTCGGCGAGCATCGCGGCTACTGGTTCCACACAATCGGCCAGCGCAAAGGTCTCGGTCTGAGCGGTGGCCCGTGGTATGTGGTGAAAAAGAACATCCATGACAATGTCGTGTATGTCTCGCGCGGTTATGACACTGAAAAGCAGTATGGCAACACGCTGAATCTGACCGAGATGCACTGGATTACCCGCGACCCGTGGCCCGATAGCTGTGAAAAAGTCGACATTACGTTCAAAAACCGGCATACTCCGGAGTTTATACCCGCAACCCTGACGCGCCTGCCCGACGGCGATTATGTCATCGAGTCATCGCGCCCGGTTCAAGGAATCGCCCCGGGGCAATTCGGCGTAATATATGACCGCGATTCCCGCCTATGTTATGGCAGCGGTATAATTTATAAGTAATCGACATTCACTAACCACCCAACTTACCCTCAGACGAATGGACTCCCGCATACGGCTAAAAGTTCTCGGAATATCCTACAGCCAGATTCAGAACGGCGCCTACGCCCTGATTCTGGCACAGGCCAACGGCCCCTACCGCATCCCGGTGGTAATCGGAGCCGCCGAGGCTCAGTCAATCGCAATGAAGATGGAGGGACTGACTCCCCCGCGTCCGATGACCCATGACCTCTTTGTCAGTTTCGCCCACGCGTTCGGGGTAAAACTGAAAGAGGTGTTTATCTACAAGTTTGAAGACGGGATTTTCTCGTCGGAACTGACGTTTGCCGACGATGACCGCACCGTCACGCTTGACTCGCGCACCAGCGATGCTATCGCGATTGCCATGCGCACGGGTGCGCCGATCTATACCACCCCCGAGATTCTTGACGAGACGGGATTTGTCATGGAAGTGCGTGAAGAAGAGTCGGAAACCGAGTCCGACGATGATACCGAAACAGGCCCCGTGGAACCACGTCTTGAAAACTATGCCGTCGAGGAGCTTGAACGCACTCTCGCCCGCCACATTGAGCGTGAAGAATATGAACAGGCGGCAAAGGTAGCCGAAATCCTCAACCGCAAGCGCGGCAACTCACTCGGCGATGCCGATTCCTTAACCCAATAGAATTCTTACCCTAAAACTCTGATAATATATGAAATCCTTAAAAGTACGCCTATCGGCGATGAACTTTCTGGAATTTGCCGTCTGGGGAGCCTATCTGACATCGCTCGGCAACTATCTGATGCGTATCGGCCTCGCGAGTGAAATCGGATGGTTCTATACCGTCCAAGGAATTGTGTCTCTGTTTATGCCCGCAGTCATCGGTATCGTGGCCGACCGCTGGGTTCAGGCCCAGCGCATGTTGAGCGCGTGTCACATGGCTGCCGGACTGTTCATGTGCGCTGCCGGGGCCTATGCCATGACAGCGGATGTTGTCGAGTTTGGACCGCTGTTCACGCTTTACTCTTTATCTGTCGGATTTTTCATGCCCACTATCGGCTTGTCCAATTCGGTAGCGTTCAACGCGCTGTTTAAGGCCGGTCTTGATACTGTCAAGCATTTCCCGCCGATTCGCGTGTTTGGCACGGTCGGATTCATCTGCTCGATGCTGTTTGTCAACTTCACCCAGTTCCAGACAAGCTACATGCAGCTGTTTACATCGGGTATACTCAGCTTCCTCTTGGCTATTTACGCCCTGACAATGCCCGCCTGCCCAGTCAACAAGGCAAAAGCCGGGTCGCTTGCCGAGAGCCTCGGGTTAAAGGCATTCAAGTTGTTCAAGGTAAAGAAGATGGCCATCTTCTTTATCTTCAGCATGTTGTTGGGAGTATCGTTGCAGATTACCAACAGTTATGGCAATCCCTTCATAACCACTTTTGCCGATATTCCTGAATTTGCCGAGACTTGGGGTGCCCGCAACGCCAACGCGCTCATCTCGCTGTCGCAGATTAGCGAGACACTCTGTATCCTGCTCATACCCTTCTGCCTGAAACGATTCGGGATAAAGGGCGTCATGCTGATGTCGATGTTTGCATGGGTATTCCGTTTCGGATTCTTCGGACTCGGCGACCCGGGTAGCGGAGTGTGGCTTTTCGTCCTCTCATGCATCGTCTACGGCATTGCCTTTGACTTTTTCAATGTCTCGGGTGGCCTTTATGTCGACCGTGAGACTACCCCCGACATTCGCAGCAGCGCCCAAGGTCTTTTCATGATTATGACCAACGGTGTCGGCGCGACTGTCGGAACACTTGGTGCTCAGGCTGTTGTCAACCATTTTGTCTACTTTGAAGGCGCGACTCCGCAGGCCCAGATTCAGGGATGGGAAACCTCATGGTTTATATTTGCAGGATATGCGCTCGTTGTCGGTATTCTGTTCATGCTTATCTTCAAGGAGAAGGCCAATGACATGTCGACTGACCCGGATCTGAACAAAGAAATCAAGGAGGTCGAAGGCCCGGTTTCCCCGGCCGACGGATTTGTAAACGAATAAAAAGCAGTTTCGCAAAATATGATTCAATTCTATGCTCCTGACCTGATGACATCGCCCGTGTTGCCCGAAAGTGACTCGGGCCACGCGGTGCGTGTGCTCCGTATGCAAGCCGGAGACCGGTTGCGTGTTGTCGACGGGCGAGGGCACATATTTGACTGCCGCTTGCTTGACGCGCATCCCAAACGCGCGGTAGTTGATATTGTGGACACGGTTGAGCAGCCTCTTTCGTGGACGCAGCAAATCACGGTGGCTGTCGCCCCCACCAAGCATCTTGACCGCATGGAATGGCTGGTGGAAAAACTGACCGAAATCGGTGTGAACCGTATCATTCCCATTTTGTGCCGACACTCCGAGCGGCGCGAAATCAAAGTTGAACGGTTGGTCAAGACGGCAATCTCGGCCATGAAACAGTCGTTGAAAGCCACAATGCCGGTTATTGACGGGATGACCCCGATAGACAGGGTCCTCGGCTCGGTTCCGGCCACTACCGACAAGTTTGTGGCTTATTGTGACGATGCTGTCGGGCGGCATGACTTCTCGTGCAGCTACCGTCCCGGCCACGACACTTTGATTCTCATCGGCCCTGAGGGAGACTTCTCTCCTGCCGAAATAAAAACCGCGCTCGACACCGGCTTTGTCCCGGTCACCCTCGGGGAGGAACGCCTCCGCACCGAGACGGCCGCCCTTTATGCCGTCACAGCCTGTCACGTTCTTGACAGGCTGAAACCCTCCACATTATGAATTAACTAATGATTATGAATTTTAAAGATTATAGCAGTTACCCCAATTTCTTTCTCCTTGCCGGCCCCTGCGTCATCGAAGGGGAGAAAATGGCCATGGAAATCGCCGAGACCATCGTCAAAGTAACCGAAAGCCTTGACATACCCTACGTTTTCAAAGGGTCTTACCGCAAGGCCAACCGCTCGCGCCTCGACTCTTTTACCGGCATCGGCGACCTTGAGGCCCTTGCCATTCTCGGGAAAGTGAAATCAACATTCGGCATCCCTGTCGTGACCGACATCCACTCCCCCGAAGAAGCGCAGATGGCGGCTGACTTTGTCGACGTGCTCCAGATTCCGGCATTCCTTTGCCGCCAGACCGACTTGCTCGTGGCCGCCGCGCGCACCGGCAAGGCTGTCAACATCAAGAAAGGCCAATTTCTGTCACCCGAGGCGATGCAGTTTGCCGTGCAGAAAGTGAGAGAGGCCGGAAACGACAATGTCGCCGTTACGGAACGCGGGGTGTCATTCGGCTATCAGGACCTCATTGTCGATTATCGCGGGATTCCCGAGATGCAGAAATTCGGATGTCCCGTCATTCTCGACGCTACCCACTCGCTCCAGCAACCCAACCAGCCCAAAGGCGTCACCGGCGGACGTCCCGACCTGATCGAGACAATAGCCCGCGCCGGGGTGGCAGTCGGCGTTGACGGCCTTTTTATCGAGACTCATCCCAATCCGTCACAAGCCAAAAGCGACGGGGCCAACATGCTCCCGCTTTCCAGTCTCCCCGAACTCTTGAAACGTCTCTCGGCCATCCGCGCCACCATAAACATGTTTGAAGACTAATGAAATATACCGATATGAAATTCAGAACATTCACTTTGTGCTTATTGCTCCTTGGTTTTATTGCTCCTGTCTCGGGACAGACAGGGATGGACGACCCGCTGACTCAAGCGATGATGAAGGCTTATCAGGACCTGCTTGACGAAGACCCCCGAGATTATGAAACACTTTTCCGCCGTGCCAGCGAATATTATAAACACAATGATTATCCCCGAGCATTGACCGATATCAACGAGGCTATCCGCGTGATGCCCGAGGACGATCCCGACATTCGCTATCAGGCCCATCAGCTCCGTGCCAACATCTATATGCAGACAGGCCGCTACGACAACGCCGTCAATGACCTCAATTCCGTCTTGTCAATCAACCCCACTGACTACATCACCATCTATCAGCGCGGAACAGCCTACTATGACCTCGGCCGCTATGAAGATGCCAAGAATGATTTCAACGCGTTGCGCAAAATGAACGCACGCAGTCAGGAGGCTCTTTTCGGACTGGCACGAATTGCCGTTAAGGAAAACAATATCGGCATGGCCAATGACCTTTGCGACGAGGCGGTAACCCTTACCCCCGGTGTCAGCGACGTGTACATCCGTCGTGCCTCGGTGCGCTCAATGATGGGAAATGTCCCCGGAGCGGTCGAAGACTACATTATTGCCATCAGCACCGATCAGGCCAATACACCCCGTGCACTCAGCGAGCTCGCCCTGCTCAGCCGCACCGATTATCCCGTGGTTATCAGCGGACTGAGCAAAGCTATCAGTCAGGCACCCAAAATCGGCATGTTCTACTATATCCGAGCAATGATCGCTCAGAGTCACTGTCACTACTCGGCCGCTATCGCCGACTATGACCGCATCCTGACCGACCATCTCGACACCTATCCCGGCATCAATGCCTCGCTCTGTGAATGCTACTATGCGCTCGGACAGTATGACACCGCCCTTCTCAACGCCGACTATGCTGTCGGAGCCACTCATGACAACAAGGCTTACTATGTGCTGAAATCTGATGTCGAGCGCGCTCTCGGCAACTATGACACCGCCCTTGCCTGTGCCGAGTCTTCTCTTGAAAAGGACCCCAATTACAATCCGGCCCTTGTGGCAAAAGCCCTCGCCCAGATTTCGCTCAAAGAATATGCCGAGGCGTCAGTGGCCCTCAGCGAAGCTGCGATGAACGAGGCCGAGAATCCTTACATCTTTATGCTGCGTGCTTGGGTCCTCGGTGAATATCGCAATCAGAAAGCCAACGCCGAGTCTTGCTATGAGCGCATCCTTGACATGGACTTCAAGAGCGACGATGTCACGTCGCTGCGCGGTTTCGCCCTCCTGTATCTCGGCCGCGAGATTGAAGGCGATGACTGGATGGAAACCATTCTTGAAAGTGTCGACGATTATGACGGCATGGTCAACTATTATGGAGCGTGCTACTGGGGTGCCCGTGGCGATTTGAACCGCGCGTTTGCATGCATGGAGACATCGCTTGAAAAAGGATATGCCAACTATCACAACTGGACCCGCGCCGATGATGCCCGTGTCAATGCCGCCCCACTCCGCGACGACCCGCGTTTCAAGCAGCTGCTTGAAAAATATGCCCGCATATTCAAGTAATTGATGACCGAGTGTTATAAATATAATTCTCCTCTCGGCGACCTGACGGTCGTCGTCGAGGAGAATTTTCTTACCGGGATATGGTATCCGGGACACGAACCGGCCGGATTGCCGGCCCGTGTCAGTCAGCAGGCGAGTACGACCATGATGTCGGTCGTCAGATGGCTCGACACCTACTTCGGCGGCTCGATACCCGATTTTCTGCCGCCGCTCAATCCTGCCGGGACTCCTTTTCGCCACAAGGTGTGGAAACAATTGCTCACGATTCCTTACGGCGCCACAACAAGCTACGGTGCCATCGCGCAGGCGATAGGTTGCCGGTCGGCACGCGCAATAGGCAACGCTGTCGGGCACAACCCCGTTTCCATCATTATCCCCTGTCACCGAGTGGTAGGTACCGACGGATCCCTGACAGGATACGCCGGAAATCTCGACCGCAAATCTTATCTCTTAAATCTTGAACATAAATGAAACTGAAAACATTACTTTTGTCCTTTCTGATACTGACAGCAACAACGGCAGCCCGTGCGAAAGTGCCGGCCGAGTTCAATGTAGCCACCTATAATCTGCGCCAGCTCAACGGAGGCGACAACGAGGCCGGAAACGGATGGGAACGTCGTTACCCGGTAATTGCAACACTTGTCCAATTCCACGACTTTGACATCTTCGGCACTCAGGAAGGATATAAATCGCAACTTGAACAACTCCGTGCCGCCATGCCGGGGTATGATTACATCGGGATTGGCCGTGACGACGGAAAGGAAGGAGGAGAACACTCGGCAATCTTCTATCGCACTGACCTTTTTGAAGTAGTCGACCACGGTGATTTCTGGCTTTCCGAGACCCCCGACCGCCCCGGACTGGGATGGGATGCCGTGTGTAACCGCATCTGCACATGGGGACACTTCCGCCACATTCCTTCGGGCAAAGAATTCCTGTTCTTCAACCTTCACGCCGACCACATCGGGAAACGCGCCCGCGTCGAAAGTGCCGCGCTTGTCAAGAATAAAATGCAAGAATTTGGCAGCACACTGCCAGTGTTCCTTACCGGCGACTTCAACGTGGACCAGACCCATTCATCCTATGCGGCATTCAATGACGGCAGTGCGCTTGTCGATTCCTATACCGTCGGCAAGCTCGTCTATGCTCTTAACGGCACCTACAACGCCTATCACACCGACGATTATACTGACAGCCGTATCGACCATATATTTGTCTCGCCAAGCATCGAAGTGAAAAAATATGGCGTACTGACCGATACCTATCGCACTCTCGACTCGTCAGAGGCATCGGTCAGCGACTCACCCGACGCGCCGAGGGAAATAACGCTGAGGCAATATACGCCGCGCAACCCCTCTGACCACTACCCGGTCAAAATCGTCGTGAAACTCCCTTAAAAAATTATTTCCACACACAAAAACGTCCCTCCGGTTATCGGGGGGACGTTTTTTTCCTAAATCACAAAATACTCGGTCTCACGACTTTAGTAACCAATTAACCAATCATTTAATCTCAAAAATTGCAT
>Ga0073906_1001767_pt1 | contig 31678 bp, 27 predicted proteins | sample Inofromicrocosms_FD_65485 | JGI IMG/M metagenome (GOLD analysis project Ga0073906, IMG submission 65485) | Mouse cecum microbial communities from Vienna, Austria - Inoculum for glucosamine and mucus D2O microcosms | ecosystem: Host-associated > Mammals > Digestive system > Large intestine >...
GGAACAGCCCCCCGTAATCCAGCTCCCCGGCCTCGTTTGTGCTGCTGGAGAGCAACAAAAACGAGGCCGGGGAGCTGGATTACGGGGGGCTGTTCCCCCACCAGGTGCGGGGCTTCGGCCTGGGCGTGATGAACGCCAGGGCCAGGTATTATGCCCGGCGGGAGCCCCGGTTCGCCGCGTTTCTGGAGGACGGGCGGACCTTCGGCCCCCACGGCGAGGGCCTGGTGGTGGCCAACTCCATCTCCCGGTACGACGACGCCGTGTCCCGCGACCTGACGGAGCGGACCAAGCACGCCAACCTGGAGATGCGGGAGCTGGGCTTCAAGCCCTATGTGGCCCCGGCGCTGTCGTCGGGGGCCCTGTCCCTGCTGCTGTGCCTGGGCGGGGAATGGCACTGCTCCTCCGTGTTTTTGGACGGCGTGTTTATGGGCGTGCGCAACCGTACAGCCCCCGACGGGCCGGAGGTGGAGCGGCTGCCGCTGCCGGAGCCGCTGCTGGAGCGGCTGCGGGAGACCATGGAGCAGCTGCGGGCGATCCCCGTCTAGCGCCGAGCATGCCGCGTCGGCTGCGGCGGAGAGGGCTTACTGCAATTTTAAGACGATTTCATCGAAGGAGGCGATGGTGCGCATATGTCGATCAAGGACAAATTTTCCAACCTGCTGTTCGGCGAAAAGCCGGAGGAGGAGCAGACCGCTCCGGAGGAAGCGGAGGCCGCCGGGGAGGTGACCGGGGAGCCGGGGGGCGCCAGCGCGTCCAGCCTGTCCCTGCTGGAGCTGCCGGAGGACCACCCCATCTACCGCCTGCACAGCCAGCGGCGGCACGAGGCCGGCTATCTGCCCGCGCCCCGCGTCTGCCTGGATGAGACGGGCATGCTCCCGCCGGAGACGGTGCGCAGGGAGCTGGACCGCCTGCGGCCAATGCTGGCCGCAGCCTGCAGCGCGCGGCTGAAGGCGGTCCAGGACAGCGCCGCCCCAAAGCGGAGCGAGAGGCGGGAGAAAAAAAAGGACGGGGAGGAGCAGCCGGAGCGGCGGCAGGCGGAGGCCCCGCCGCCGGCGCTGGACGCCCAGCCCTTTGTGTACCTCTCCGCCAATCAGCTCTACGCCTGGGTCCTGGTGTTCCCCCCGGTGGGACAGGGGGAGGAGCTGACGCGGGAGATGCTGGACAGCGCTCTGGCCGGGCAGGGCGTGCGCTACGGCCTGGACAGGAATCTGATCGACCGGCTGGCCCACCACAACCGGCGGTACTTCAACATGTTCCTGGCCGCCAAGGGGAAACCGGCCTTTGACGGAAAAAACGGCAACATTGTGGATAACTATCCGCGGGTCATCCAGCGGGTGCTGGAGGCGGATGAATTTGACCAGGTGGACTACACGTCCCTGAATCTGATCCACAACGCGGCCAAGGGGGAGGAGATCTGTCATCTCATCAAGCCCACGGAGGGCGAGCCGGGCCGGTCCGTGCTGGATGAGGAGATTCCCGCCAAGAGCGGGAAGTCCGTCCCCCTGCCCAAGGGGAAAAATACGGAGATCAGCGAGGACGGCGTGCAGCTGCTGGCCTCCATCTCCGGCTCCGTGGATTTCACCGGCCAGGTCTTTCAGGTCAAGCCGGTGCTGGAGATCGGCGGGGATGTGGATTACTCCACTGGCAGCATCAACTTTTTGGGGGATATCAACATCCAGGGGAACATCCTCAGCGGCTTCACGGTGCAGGCGGGGGGCAACATTCACGTGGGCGGCGTGGTGGAGGCCGGCAGCAGCGTGGAGGCCGGCGGCGACCTGGTGGTGGTCAAGGGCATCCTGGGCGGCGGCGCAACCACCGTCCGGGCCAAGGGCAGCGTCTTCGCCAAATACGTGGAGAACGCCGTCATCTGCGTGCGGGAGCTCCTCCAGACGGACTGTATCATCGGCAGCAGCGTCTACTGCGGCGGGGAGGTGATCGTCCAGTCCGGACGGGGCAAGATCATGGGCGGCTTTGTCTGGGCGGCCCGGCGGATCTGCGCCAGCGCCGTGGGCTCCCAGTCGGAGTGCAAGACCACCGTGGTTCTGGGCGGGCGGCCCTGCAGCTACTTTGAGCGGGAGCTGGTCCAGCGGGAGGTCAACGCCCTGGAGATGGAGATGGAGAAGCTGGAGTGCCAGCCGGACAGCCCGGTCCGCTCGTCCCTGCTGAGCAAGACCCGGCTGAAGCTGACCACGGCGGAGATGAAGATGCGCAAGCTGGAGGAGCGGCTGCAGCGCCTGCAGGCCGAGGAGGGGGGCCGGCAGGACCAGGGCAACGAGCGCCTGGAGTGCGGCGTGGCCTACCCCGGCACCAAGATCCGCTTTGGGGACGAGGCCATCCGCCTCCACCAGGTACACCGGCACTGCGTGGCCACCAAGGTCCACGATGAGATCCTTTTGATGTGACCGCCCCGCGGGGCGGCGGGACAGCAAAACGGCAGGGCAGACAACGTCTGCCCTGCTGCTTTGCTTTTAGTCCTATATTCCATTAGAACAAATCCCGCGTTCGCCGGAGAAATCAGACCGCGCGCGTGACCTTGCCGGAACGCAGACACCGGGTACAAACATAGACATGGCGAGGGGAACCATCGACGATCGCCTTGACTCGCTTGACATTGGGCTTCCACGTACGGTTTGAGCGCCTGTGGGAATGGGACACCTTGATGCCGAAGGTCACACCCTTGTCACAGAACTGACATTTAGCCATCCGTTGCACCTCCTTGCTGTTCTAAACTCAATATGCATCATATGCATCGACGTTTATCATAACAGACTTTGACACAAATTGCAAGTGGAAATTTTGTATTTGAGAAAAGTTTTTGCGCTCTTGTCAAGCCGCTCCATTTATACTATAATTGTTTCAGCACCTGTGAAAACGATAGACCTGCAGCCCGCGCGGCCGCAGCTGAACGGAGGAGAGCCATATGATCAAGCAAGACGAAATGCAGGGCGGCATCCATCTGCATGAGCTGGTGGAGCAGCTGAAGATGTCCGTTGTCTATAAGGGCAGCGACTATGAAACGGCCCTGGTGGGCATCAAGGACGTGAACCGTCCCGCGCTGCAGCTGCTGGGGTACTTCGACTATTTTGACGAGCGCCGCCTGCAGGTTATCGGTATGGCGGAGACCAATATGCTGGAGAACATGACCCCGGAGCAGCGGGAGAAGAGCTTTTCCAATCTTTTGCAGTACCCCATCCCGGCCCTGATCATATCCCGGGATCTGGCGGTCTTTCCGGAGTGCCTGGCCATGGCCCGCTGGCACAAGCGCACCCTGCTGCACACCTCGGACACCACGGTGGTCATCACCACCCGGGTCATCGAGTATCTGACCCAGGCCCTGGCCCCCACCATCACCCGCCACGGCGTGCTCCTGGACATCGCCGGCGAGGGCGTGCTGATCACCGGCGACAGCGGCGTGGGCAAGAGCGAGGCCGCCATTGAGCTGGTCATGCGGGGCCACCGGCTGGTGGCGGACGACGCGGTGGAGATCCGCCGGGTGGCCGACCAGCTGCTGGGCAAGGCCCCGAAGCTGATCCGCAACTATATCGAGCTGCGGGGCATCGGCGTCATCGACGTCCACCAGCTCATGGGCATGCGGGCGGTGAAGAAGGAGTCCCAGATCGACCTGGTGGTCCACCTGGAGCCCTGGCGGGAGGACAAGTTCTATGACCGCTTCGGCCTGGACGAGGAGACGGTCAATATCCTGGGCCTCTCGGTGCCCACCACCACCATCCCGGTCCGGCCGGGCCGGAACCTGGCCACAATCATCGAGGTGGCCACCATGAACAACCGCCACAAGAAGTACGGCTTCAACGCCGCCCAGACCCTGGCCGACGAACTGGAGCGCCAGGTCCAGGGGTCCTGACGGCTCTGCAAGAAATGGCTATAGATAAAATCTCATGAGGAGGAATACGATGTATTATATCGGCATTGACATCGGCGGGACCAATTTGAAGGCCGGGCTGGTGGATGAGGGCTACCAGATCACGGCCACCAAGAAAATGCCCCTGAAATTCGAATCCATGGAGCACATGGGGGAGACCCTGGCGGAAATGGCCATCGGGCTCGTTGAGGAGAACGGTATTGCCCGTGAACAGGTGGCCTCTGTGGGTATGGGGTTCCCCGGTCCTGTGGATAATAAGCGGGGCGTGGTCATCAAGACCGTCAACATTCCCATCCGCTCCATGCCGGTGGCGGAGATGTTCCATAAGTACTGGGACCTGCCGGTCTACCTGGGCAACGACGCGGACTGCGCAGCCCTGGGGGAATACTACCACTATGAGGACAGGAATGTTGAGAGCCTGATTCTGGTCACCCTGGGCACCGGCATCGGCACCGGCATCATCCTGGGCGGCAGGATCCACACCGGCATCAACGGCTGCGCCGGCGAGGGCGGGCACATCGTCATCGTCCACAACGGCGACCAGTGTACCTGCGGCCGCAGGGGCTGCTGGGAGCGGTACGCCTCCGCCAACGCCCTCATCCGCCAGACCACCGCCGCCATGGATGAGCACCCGGACTCCGCCATGTGGGGCCTGGTGGGCGGCGCGCTGAACCGGGTGGATGGCCGCACCGCCTTCGAGGCCATGCGCAAGGGCGACGTGACCGCCAGAGCGGTGGTGGACCAGTACCTGGAGTATCTGGCGGAGGGGCTGTCCAACTTTGTCAACATCTTCCAGCCGGAGGTCATCGCCCTGGGCGGCGGCGTCAGCCACGAGCGGGACGAGGACCTGCTGGTGCCTCTGCAGTCCATGGTGCTGGAGCAGTGCTTTGGCCGGGAGGCGGAGAAGCACCCCAAATTGGTCAAGGCAAAGCTGGGCAACGACGCCGGGATCATCGGCGCAGCCCTGCTGGGGCTGGCCCAGTAAACCTTACATCATCTTTTTATGCAGGAGGAATCTCTATGCCCTGGTATGACACCTTCGACGCTCTGGTGAAGGAGCGGTTCCCGCAGCTGGAATGGATGGGGGAGGAGCCCATGGCCCGGCACACCACCTTCCGCACCGGCGGCCCGGCCCGGCGGTTCGCCCGGCCCGGCTCGGCGGAGGAGCTGACGGCGCTGCTGGACGCGGCGGAGCGGGAGCAGTGGCCGGTATTGGTGCTGGGCAACGGCTCCAATGTGCTGGCGGCGGACCAGGGGGTGGAGGCGCTGGTGGTCCACACCGGGCGGCTGGACAGCGTGGGCCGCACCGGGGAGCGTACGCTGCGGGCGGAGGCGGGGGTCTCCCTGGCCCGTCTGGCGGTGTTCGCCCAGCGGGAGGCCCTGAGCGGGCTGGAATTTGCCCACGGCATCCCCGGCAGCCTGGGGGGCGCGGTGTTCATGAACGCCGGGGCCTACGGCGGCGAGATGCGCCAGGTGGTGACGGCGGTGACCGCCTGGTTTCCCGGACAGGGGATCGTGCGCCTGGAGGGGGACGCCCTGGAGTTCGGCTACCGGCACAGTATTTTCAGCCGCCGGCCAGGGGCGGCGCTGGCGGCGGAGTTCCTGCTGGAGCCGGGGGACGGGGAGGCCATCCGGGCCCGGATGGAGGACCTGGACCGGCGGCGGCGGGAGAAGCAGCCCCTGGAGTACCCCAGCGCGGGGAGCACCTTCAAGCGGCCGGAGGGCCATTTTGCCGGGGCGCTGATCGAGCAGTGCGGTTTGAAGGGGGCCCGGTCCGGCGGGGCCATGGTTTCGGAGAAGCATGCGGGATTTGTCATCAACGCCGGCGGCGCCACCAGCGGCGACGTGCTGGCGCTGATCGCCCATGTGCAGAGGACGGTGAAGGAGCAGACCGGCGTGGCCCTGGAGCCGGAGGTCAGGATCGTGTCATAGCTGCGATCGTGTGTGAGGAGGGGGAAGATGGAAATATTGATTATCTCCGGACTGTCCGGCGGCGGCAAGAGCAAGGCCGCGTCCTTTCTGGAGGACATGGGGTTTTATATTGTGGACAACATGCCGGCGGGGATGATTTTGAAATTCGCTGAGTTCTGCGCCGCCGGGAACGGCCGGTATAACCGGGTAGCGCTGGTCTACGACGTGCGCACCGCGGACAGCTTTGACGAATTTCTGGAGGTCCTGTCAACGCTGCGCTCCAGGGAGTACAGCTGCCGCCTGCTCTTTCTGCAGGCGGACGTGGGGGCCATTATCAACCGGTACAAGGAGACCCGCCGCCTGCACCCGCTGCAGGAGCAGGCGGGGTCCCTGGAGGAGGCGGCCAACCGGGAGATCCGGCTGATGGCGCCGGTCAAGGCCCAGGCGGACCTGGTGATCGACTCCACCAACTACTCCACGGCGCGGCTGCGCTCGGAGCTGCTGCGGCTGTTCGGCGGGGACGGGGCTGCGGGGGAGATGATGGTGAGCCTGGTGTCCTTCGGCTTCAAGCACGGCCTGCCCCTGGAGGCGGATCTGGTGTTTGACGTGCGGTTCATGCCGAATCCCTTCTACATCGACAGTCTCCGGGACCACACAGGCCTGGACGCGGATGTGCGCGACTACGTCTTCTCCTTCCGGGAGACGGAGCAGTTTATGGAGAAGCTGCGGGATCTGCTGCGCTTTGTCCTGCCGCTGTACCGGGAGGAGGGGAAGACCGTGCTGGTGGTGGCCATCGGCTGCACCGGCGGCCACCACCGCTCCGTGGCGGTGACCCACGCGCTGGCGGAGTATGCCGCCTCTCTGGGCTATCAGGTGACGGAGAACCACCGGGACATGACGCGCTCGTAACATTATCCATCCCGGACAATGGGATAAGGCTGTGATAGACATGGAGCATATGAACGAAAACTTTCTTTACCGCGGTCCCAGCGGCAAGGGGCCTAAGATCGTCGCCATCGGGGGCGGCACAGGCCTGTCCACCATGCTGCGGGGTCTGAAGCGGCACACCAACAATCTGACGGCCATCGTCACGGTGGCGGACGACGGCGGCGGCTCCGGGGTCCTGCGCCAGGAGCTGGGCATGCTGGCCCCCGGCGATATCCGCAACTGCCTGGAGGCGCTGGCCAACGTGGAGCCGCTGATGGGGGAGCTGCTGCACTACCGGTTCACGGAGGGCTCCCTGCGGGGGCAGAGCTTCGGGAACCTGTTCCTGGCCGCGCTGTACGGCATTTCCGGCGGCAGCTTCGACGTGGCGGTGGGCCGCATGAGCCAGGTGCTGGCCATCACGGGCCGGGTGCTGCCGGTGACCACCAGCAACGTGCAGCTGGAGGCGGAATTTGAGAATGGGACAAGGGTCCTGGGGGAGTCCAAGATCTCCTACTGCAAAAAGCGGGAGGACTGCCGCATCCGGCAGGTACGGCTGCTGCCGGAGCATCCCCCGGCCCTGCAGGCGGCCCTGGACGCCATTGCCCAGGCGGACATGATCTTACTGGGGCCGGGGAGCCTGTACACCAGCATCATCCCCAACCTGCTGGTGGAGGGCATCGCCGGGGCCATCGCCGCCTCCGGCGCGCTGAAGGTGTACGTAGCCAATGTGATGACCCAGGAGGGGGAGACGGAGGGGTACACCAACGCGGACCACATCCGGGCCATCTTCCAGCACTCCCTGCCGGGGCTGTTCCAGCTGTGCCTGGTCAACTCCGCCAACATCCCCCATGAGGTCCTGGCCCGCTACGCCCGGGAGGGGGCGGAGCCGGTGCGGTGCGACAAGGCGGACTGCGCCAGGCTGGGGGTGGAGCTGGCGAAAAGCCCGGTATCCGCCGTGCGGGACGGCTACGTCCGCCACGACCCGGAGCTGCTGGCGGCGGCCCTGCTGGAGCTCCACGCCCGCAGGAGCGTCCGGATTGCCGGGCTGGGCCGGTACCGAATAGAGTAATGGAGCAGGGAGGTGCTGCCATGTCCTTTTCCAGCGATGTGAAGACGGAACTATGCCGGACGGGGCTGGACCGCCCCTGCTGCGCAAAGGCCGAGGCCTACGGCGCGCTGCTGTACTGCAGCACCTTTTCCGCCCACGAGGTGCGGATCATCACAGAGAACGCGGATTTTGCCTCCCGGCTGCCGGCGCTGCTGGAGCGGGCTTTCGGCCTGTGCTTCGACCGCCTGCCCAGGGCGGAGGAGCAGAAGTACATCTTCCAGATCACGGACGCCGGCAAGATCAGCCGGATCATCGACGCCTTTGGTTTTGACTCCCGCCAGAGTCCGGTGCTGCACATCAACTTCGGTCTGCTGGAGGAGGACTGCTGCCGGGCCGCCTTCCTGCGGGGGGCATTTTTGGCGGGGGGCAGTGTGACGGAGCCGGCCAAGCGGTACCACCTGGAGCTGGTCACCAGCCATATCCAGGCCAGCCGGGAGCTGCTGGCGCTGCTGACGGACATGGGCCGCCGGCCCAAGCAGACTGCGCGGGGGGGCTGCCAGGTGACGTACTTCAAAAGCGGCGGCCAGATCGAGGATCTGCTGACGCTGATGGGCGCGCCGCTGTCCGCCATGGAGCTGATGAACACCCGGGCGGAGAAGGAGCTGCGCAACGGTGTCAACCGCCGGGTCAACTGTGAATCTGCCAACCTGGACAAGGCGGTGGACGCGGCCCAGGAGCAGCTCCAGGCCATCCGGCGGCTGTACGAGCTGGGGCGGGTGGAGGGATTGTCCGCGCCGCTGAAGGAGACCATCATCCTGCGGGAGACGTACCCGGAGCTGACGCTGGCCCAGCTGGCGGAGGAATTCGACCCGCCCATCACCAAGAGCTGCCTGAACCACCGGCTGCGGAAGCTGGTGGAGCTGAGCCGAACGTGAACCGCAATAAAAGTTTCGCCGGCCTTTTCAAAGGCCGTGGAGTCCAGAGGCAAAGCCTCTGGTCGCGCCCCGCAGGGCGCGAAATCCCCCAGGCCGCGCCGCAAAATCCCTCGTATCCCTCCAATCGGGCGCGGCCCAAGCGCATTTGACGCGCATGCGTCAAACAGCGCCCCCGTCTTTCCACCAGGCACATTTCAGAGGATCAATTCGACAGACAAGGAGAAAGAACCATGGACAGAGCAAAACTGGCAAACGATTACCATAACGCGGGCTACAGCTGCTCCCAGGCGGTAGTCTGCGCCTTTGCCGACGTCATCGGCCTGCCCCAGGAGCAGCTGGCCGCCCTGACCGGCGGCTTTGGCGGCGGCTTCCGCACGGGCGAGATCTGCGGCGTGCTCAGCGGCGGGGCCATGGTGCTGGGCATGCGGTGGCCCCACAGCCAGCCCGGCGACATGAAGGCCAAATCCTATGTGGCGAAAAAGGTGATGAAGTTCCAGGCGCTTTTCAAGGAGCGGGTCCCCGGCGTGCGCTGCCAGGAGATCCGGGACCTGGGCCTCACGGCGGACATCAGCCCCGCCGCCCAGCGGCTGGGACTGACCAAGTCCTGCGCCATCTATATCGTCACCGCCGTGGAGATTTTAGAGCAGATGCTGGAGGAGGAGTAGAGCGCTCCTCCTCCAGCGCACAGAAGATACGGAAAATGAGAGACAGGAAGCGGGCGCAGGGACGGACGGGCTGTTTGCCGCCTGCGGCGTGCAAATGCGCGGGAAAGCCGCGCCGATTGGGTGCGGATCGGGGGATGATGCGGCGCGGCTTTCTTTTTTGGGGGATTTCGTGCCCTGCGGGGCACGAGCGGGGCTTTGCCCCTGCACCCCACGGCCTTTGAAAAGGCCGGCGAAACTTTTATTGCGCTGCGCGGTGTTCTTTGCTCCACATGCTTCGCGGAAAGAGAGGTTCCCATGTCCTTTGTTCATCTTCACGTTCATACCGAGTACAGCCTCCTGGACGGCTTCTGCCGCATTGACGGCCTGGCCAAGCGGGTCCGGGAGCTGGGACAGACCGCCGTGGCCGTCACCGACCACGGCGTCATGTACGGCGCGGTGGATTTTTACCGCTCTTGCAAAAAAGAGGGCGTCAAGCCAATTATCGGCTGCGAGGTCTATATGACGCCAACCGGACGCTCCCTCCGGGACAAGGTCCACGAGCTGGACGCGGAGAGCCGCCACCTGGTCCTGCTGTGCCGGAACGAGACGGGTTACCGGAACCTCAGCTATATGGTCAGCCGGGCCTTTATCGACGGGTTCTATATCAAGCCCCGCATCGATATGGCGCTGCTGCGGAGCCACAGCGAGGGCCTCATCGCCCTGTCCGCCTGCCTGGCGGGGGAGATCCCCAGGCTGCTGGTGGGCCGCAATTACGACCGGGCCAGGGAATACGCCCTGGAAATGCGGGACATCTTCGGCCCGGACGGGTTTTACCTGGAGCTCCAGGACCACGGCATCCAGAACCAGACGGTGGTCAACCAGGGTCTGCTGCGCATCCACCAGGAGACCGGCATCCCCCTGGTCTGTACCAACGACTGCCACTACCTGGCCCCCAAGGATGCGGAGAGCCACGACGTGCTGCTGTGCATCCAGACCGGGAAGCTGGTGGAGGACGAAAAGCGCATGCGCTATGAGCCCCGCAACTTCTATGTCCGCTCCACGGAGGAGATGGAGGCGCTGTTTGGCCGCTATCCGGACGCCCTGGAGAACACACAGCGGATCGCCGACGCCTGTAACCTGGAGTTCACCTTCGGCAAGTACCACCTGCCCCAGTTCGCCGTCCCGGCGGGGGAGACGGCTCAGTCCTATATCCGGCGGCTGTGCGAGGAGGGGTTCGCGGCCAAATACAAGGGCCGGCATCCGGAGTACCACCGGCAGCTGGACTATGAGCTGGACATGATTGAACAGATGGGGTTTACGGACTACTTCCTCATTGTCTCCGACTTTGTGGGGTTCGCCCGCAGCCAGGGCATCCCCGTGGGCCCCGGCCGGGGCAGCGCCGCCGGGAGCATGGTCTCCTACTGCCTCCACATCACCGATATCGACCCCATGAAGTACGGCCTGTACTTCGAGCGCTTTTTGAACCCGGAGCGGGTGTCCATGCCGGATATCGACATGGACTTCGGCGACACCCGCCGGGACGAGGTCTTCGAATACGTGCGCCGGAAATACGGTCAGGACCGGGTGGCCCATATCGTCGCCTTCGGCACCATGGCCGCACGGGGCGTCATCCGGGACGTGGGGCGGGTGATGAATATGCCCTATGCGGAGGTGGACGTGGTGGCCAAGCAGGTGCCCGGCGGACCGGGAAACCTCCACATCACCCTGGACCAGGCCCTGCAGCTGAGCAAGCCCCTGAAGGAGATGTACGACGGGGACCCCGGCATCCACAAGCTCATCGACACCGCCCGGTCTCTGGAGGGCATGCCCCGTCACGCCTCCACCCATGCCGCCGGCGTGGTCATCACCAAGAACCCCGTATACACCTACGTGCCCCTGGCCCGGAACGACGAGACGGTGGTCTGCCAGTACTCCATGGTGACGCTGGAGGAGCTGGGCCTGCTGAAGATGGACTTCCTGGGCCTGCGGAACCTGACGGTCCTGGAGGACGCGGTGGCCATGGTCCGCCGGCGGGAGCCGGACTTCCAGCTGGAGAATATCCCGGAGGACGACCAGGCGGTGTTCGACATGCTCACACAGGGCAAGACCGCCGGCGTGTTCCAGATGGAGTCCGCCGGAATGACCGGCGTGTGCGTGGGGCTCAAGCCCCAGTCCATCGAGGACCTGACCGCCATCGTGGCCCTGTACCGGCCTGGGCCCATGGACTCCATCCCCCGGTTCATCGCCAGCAAGCACAACCCCAGCCTCATCACCTACAAGCATCCGTCCCTGGAGCCCATCCTCTCCATCACCTACGGCTGCATCGTCTACCAGGAGCAGGTCATTGAGATTTTCCGCCGCCTGGCGGGCTACTCCCTGGGGCAGGCGGACATGGTGCGCCGGGCCATGAGCAAGAAGAAGGTCAAGGACATCGAAAAAGAGCGTGAAGCGTTCCTGAATGGCGATTCCAGTCGAAATATTACCGGCTGTATCGCTAATGGTATCCCGGCGGATATCGCGGAGGCGGTCTACAATGAAATCTACGACTTTGCCAACTACGCCTTCAACAAGGCCCACGCGGTGTGCTACGCCGTGGTGGCCTATCAGACGGCCTGGTTCAAGTACCACCATCCCCGTGAGTATATGGCGGCGCTGCTGACGTCGGTGCTGGACTACTCGGAGAAGGTGTCCGGGTATATCTCCGAATGCCGGGACATGGGGATCCCCCTGCTGCCGCCGGACGTGAACCGCTCACAGGACTGCTTCACAGTGGAGGAGGGCGGCATCCGCTTCGGCCTGGTGGCCATCAAAAACATCGGGCGCGGCTTTATCCAGAGCATGGTCCGGGAGCGGGAGGACAATGGCCCCTTCACCGGTCTCCAGGACTTCTGCGAGCGGCTGTACGGGTGCGACATCAACAAGCGGGCGCTGGAGAATCTCATCCGGGCCGGGGCCTTCGACAGCTTCGGCGCGTACCGCAGCCAGATGATCGCCGTCAGCGACAAGCTGCTGGACTCCATCGGCGGCAGCCGCCGCCAGAATGTGGAGGGGCAGATGGACTTTTTCGGCATGGCCGCCCCCGCCTCCCCCCGGCGGCACGCCGAGGCGGCGCTGCCGGACATCCCGGAGTACGCCCTGGAGGAGCGGATGCGGCAGGAGCGGGAGGTGACGGGGCTGTACCTCTCCGGCCACCCCATGAACGCCTACCGGAGGGCGGCGGCAGCCGCCGGGGCGGTGCACATCGTGTCCATCCACGACGATTTCGCCCAGGATGGCGGCCCGGTTCAGTACCAGGACGAGCAGCGGATCGCGGTGGCGGGCATTGTCACCGCCTACCGCACCAGGACCACCCGCAGCGGCTCCCTCATGGCCTACGCCACGGTGGAGGACGACACGGCGTCCATCGAGCTGCTGTGCTTCAGCAGGACGCTGGAGCGGTTCGGGCGGCAGCTGCAGGAGGGCAGCGCGGTGCTGGTCAGGGGGAAGCTGTCGGTCCGGGACGAGAAGCCGCCCCAGATCCTCTGCGACGAGGTGTATCCCCTGCGGGGCGGCGTTTCGGAGGAGCCGGCCCAGGAACCGCCGCCGGAGGGCGTGCAGGTGCTGGAGGGGAAAATGCTGTGGCTGCGCCTGTCGGGCATGGACCACCCGGCCTGGGACCACATCAACCGGGTGTTCAGCATGTTCCCCGGAACCACGCCGGTGCGGCTGGTGTTTACAGATACCGGCAGGCGGATGGCCTCCGCCTGTCTGCTGGGCAAGTCGCTGGTGGACGAGCTGGTGGAGGTGCTGGGAAGAGAAAACGTGGTGATTCAGTGAGGAAGGAGCGATTGATTGATGTGTACAAATCTGGCCTATGAAGAGGAGTTCTGGGAGGAACTGATTGATGGAAAAGCTGTGTTGATGTCCCCCCGGCCCGCCACCAACCACAATCAGACAGCGTTTAATATTGCGTCGATCTTCAAAAACTTTTTGAAGGGAAAGCCCTGCCGGGTGTTTCCGGACGGCACGGACCTGTATCTGACGGACAAGGACCGGTTTATCCCGGACGTCATGGTGATCTGCGACCGCAGCAAGGTCAGGGACGACGGCATACACGGCGCGCCGGATCTGGTGGTGGAGGTTCTGTCGCCCAGCTCCATCAAGCGGGACCGCGTGTATAAAAAGCGTGTATATGAGCAGTGCGGCGTGCGGGAATACTGGATTGTGAATCCGATGGATAAATCTGTAGAGGTCTACCTGCTGGAAAACGGCGTGTACCATCTGGACGAGGCCTACTGCCTTGCGCCCGATTATTGGCTGAATAAGCTCAATGACGAGGAGCGGGCCGAGTTGAAGACAGAGATTGTCCCATCCATTTTCAGCGGCCTGACGGTTGCGCTGGAGGATGTATTTGAAAATGTGCCATAAAAAGCAGGAGCCGCCGGTTGACTTTGGCGGCTCCTGCTTTTCAGTCTTCTTTTTCCGCTTCATCTCGGATTCCGGCGGAGTGCTTTCTGATTTTCTCGTTCATTCTGCGGCCTCCATCCATATCCTTACTCTATTCCGGGCTATCCATTCATTCGCAGGCGTTCCACAATACTCTGCCCCTCCAGATTTTTGAAGCAAACATAAGGGATCAACACAGCGAACGCCAGAATGACCGGCGTGCAGACCGCCAGCGGCAGCAGGGTGAAGCGGAAGGTGCTGAAGCCGCCCTCCACCATGGCCCGCACACCGATGCCGACAGCCGCCGCGCTGAGGACGAAGGACACCGCAAGGGTAAGCGCCGCATAGCTCAGCCCCTCAAAGACCAGCATTCTGCAGAGCTGCTTTTTGGTCATGCCCACCGATTGGATGACAGCAAACTCCTTTTTTCGGGAGACGATGGCGGTTACCATAGAGTTGACAAAGTTCAGCACACCCACCAGAGCAATAACAACGCTGATGGCGCTGCCGGTCACAGCGACGGAACGGGTCTCCGCCGCATACTGCGCGCTCATGGTCTGCCGGGAGGTGACCGGCAGGCTGGGGTCCGTCTCAGCGGTATACGCATCCAGCAGGGCCTGTACCGCAGGAATGGCGCTGTCCGCTGCGTTGAGATACAGCTTCCGCAGGGTGTTCTCCGGCCATAAAGTACGGAACGTATTGGTGGGGACGATAAAGCTGATCGTAAGGTCATCTGTAACGCCGCCCTCCATAGCCCCTTCGTCAATGGGTGTCAGCGGATAGACCACGGCCATTACCGTGTAGGCCCGTCCGTCCAGGTCCACCGTACTGCCCACCGGGGGTACGGGGAGCGCGTCATAGTGCTCATTCTCCATATCAATGGCCGGGCCGATGGCTAATACATAGTCACCGGCGGCGAACGCATCCGAGTCAAAGCTGCCAGCCAACAGATACCGCTCCTGCGTCACAGCATCCAGAGGAATGCCGTCCAATCCCAGCAGCGTCGCGGTCATCGGACCACCGGCCAGAACCGCCCGTACGCTCTCCGGCCCGGTCGGATCATAGCTGGCCCAGTTTTTCAACATATCTTCTGTGTAGAATAAGCCGATGTTTTCCAAAGTTTTCGCATCCGGCTGCCAGGAAAACTGGTGGCTGTACTGATGTCCCACGGATTCCAAGCCGTCTGCGTTTTCCAGCCGCGACACTAACTCCCTGTTCAGGGTGGTTCCCTGGGGATCATAGCCGCCCATATAATTCTCATGGGAGGCGTCCGAGAGTTCAAAGTCCGCCAGGGTCAGATCGGCCAGATATTTTTCCATATCAAAGGCGGCGTCCTTTGCATAGAAGCAGCTGAGGAGAACCAGTCCCAGCGTCAAAGCGCAGACAACAATTGCCGTACGCTTTTTATTGCGGCCCAGATTCGCCCAGGCCATCCCGGACAAGGTGGCCGTCTCGTGGCTGCGTCTCCGCTTCTTCTGCTTGCTGATGGCGGCGTCGCTCATCCGCAGGGCCTCGATGGGGGATACCTTCCCCGCCAGCCGGGCAGGCTGCAGGCAGGAAATAGCGGAAGTCAGGTAGGCGAAAGCGGCGGAACCGATAAAAATGACTGGGTTGGCTGCCGCGCCGCCGTCCATGCGTCCCATCAGCACCGGCACAAGCAGAACGCCCAAGCCCCAGCCGGAAAGCAGGCCCGCAGGGATGGCAATAACGCACAGACGGTTCACCTGGCCGTAGATCAGCTTTTTGATCTGGCGGGTGGTGGTTCCCAAAGTCTTCAGCTGTCCGTAGAACTGAATATCAGCGGTGACGCTGATCTGGAAGATATTGTAGATGATGAGATACCCGGCCAGAAATACCAGCGCCATGCCCAGATACATAGGCGCACTCTCCATAGCGGCATTGGCGTTCAGCTCTGGGGAATAGGCCAGATTGACGCTGTATTCCAGGCCGGTCAGCCCGGTATCCGCCAGAATATCCTCCATCATACCTGCAATGTTGGCGTCACTGACCAGATGGAGCTGCGCCATATGCATCCCCAGCGCTTGCCCCTCCACAGCGGGCCGTCCTCCGGTCATTTGATCGGCGTACTCCCTGCTGACCCAGGCGAAGCTGGCGTAGGAGGATTCATTGCCGTCCCAAAGCCCGCAGAGAGTAAAGGTTGTACTGGTTACCTCACCGCTGTTAAAATCCCTGCGCCATTCCAACGTCACCTCCTGCCCCAGTTCGTGCGGGAGTCCCAGCCGGTCCAGAGCAATGGTATCCAGTGCCAGCTCACCGGCGGCCTGGGGCATGCGGCCCGCAGTGGGTGCGCCAAAGGAGTGCCGGGCATAGCTGTCGTCAGCCCAGCGGATCTCCAGCTGCCGCCCGCCCAGCGCCTTGTTTTCCGCGAGGCCCAGCACAATGCTCTCACCAATCCCGGCGATATCCGGGTGGGCGGAAAGCCGGGCCAGCTGCTCCTCTGTGACGTTTTTCAGCGACACCTGGGCGTCGTAGCCCGCCTGACGAAACGCCATTTCCACCATGTTTTTCGACTGGCTCTGGGCCAGGGTAAAGAGGGTGGTGAACATCAGGGTTGTCAGCAAAATGGCAATGACCGCAACGAGATTACGGCCTGTATTTTGCTTGAATAGACGCCGGTTCAGCGTCTTGATGGGATCAAACATGGAATCGTCCTCCTCTCCGGGAATGCTCAGGCGGCAATGCGCCCGTCTTCAATGCGGATCACCCGGTCAGCCATGCGGGCAATCTCAGGATTGTGGGTAATCATGACAATGGTCTGGTTGAACTGCTGGCTGGTCATCTTCAACAGGCCAATCACGTCATCGCTGGTCTTGGAATCCAGATTGCCAGTGGGCTCGTCGGCCAAAATGATGGATGGTTTCGAGGCCAATGCCCTTGCAATCGCCACACGCTGCTGCTGCCCGCCGGAGAGGTTATTGGGCAGGCTGTCCAGCTTCTTCTCCAGGCCCAGAAGAGCCACGATCTCCATGATGAATTTTTTGTCCGGCTTCTGGCCGTCCAGAGAGAGCGGGAACACGATATTTTCCCACACAGTCAGCACCGGGACCAGGTTATAGTTCTGGAAAATAAAACCAATTTGCTTGCGGCGGAATATCGCAGCCTGCTCGCTGTTGAGTCTGGCAAGCTCAGTGCCGTCCACCTGGATGCTGCCCTCGGAGGGCGTGTCCAGACCGCCCAGCATATGGAGCAGCGTAGACTTGCCGGACCCGGAGGTGCCGGTGATGGCGGTAAACTTGCCCCGCTCAATCTCCAGGTCCACGCCGTCCAGGGCCTTGACCAGTGCTTCCCCCGCGCCGTAGTATTTTTTCAGGCCGCGTGCTTTCAAAATGCTTTCCATATACAGATCCTCCTCGCTGCATAATACGAATTTCGTTTGCTGATCCTATCGTAGCAGGGCAATGTCAAAATAAGGGTACATGAACGGTACATTTTTGTAACTTTGCAGAAAAAGGTCCATCCTCCAAAGAGCGGGAGGATGGACCTTGCCGGATCAGACTTCATCTGCGGTTTTCAACGTTGTAAAGTTGTCTGTCCATTCAGGGTAACAGAAAAATCTGGAAGTGAAACGGATACCAGGTCAGCAGCACGAGCAGTTGTAACAGGAACGAGCAACACTAAAATGAGAGCAATCAAAATGCTTAAAACCCGTTTAATACACATAGCAATCCTTTCCAAAGCCGATTTTGACAGTGCGGCCATCTATACCCACGCCGCCGGCAGCTTATTTCAGCATCTTCCGGCAGGCGCGAGCCAGCTCGTCCAGCGTGCTGCACGGCAGCATCTGGCAGAGCATCTGCATGGTCTGAATGCTCCGCACATAGGGCCACTTCCGCTCTGGGATCGGATTGAGCCACAGCACCTTGCCCGCCCGCTGGCGGGCCTCCAGCAGCGCCCGGCCCGCCCGCGGCAGGTCGATGGTCTTGGTGTCGGACAAAATCAGCAGCGTGGTGGAGGGCCCCAGCGCTGCCGGGCGGCTGGCGCACAGCTTTTCCATGGCCGTGCCCAGGTCGGTGCCCCGCCCGTAGAGGCCGGAGGCGCGCACATAGTCCCGGAAAGCGTCCATATTCTGCAGCGCAAAGGGGTCCACGGCATGGATCTCCTCTGAGAACAGATAGGTCTGAGAGGACTCGGACACCTCGCTCATGGATTTGATGAACCGCAGCGCGAACTCGGAAAATTGCAGCATGGACCCGGACACGTCGCACAGCAGCACCAGCCGCCGTTTCCGCCGCCGCTTCCGGCGGTAGGCCAGGCGGTAAAAGCTGCCGCCGGTCTCCAGACCCTTGCGGATGGTCCGGCGGAAATCCAGCTTGCCGCTGTGGGCCGCGCCCTGCTTCTGGCGGCTCAGCTCCGCGTCCAGCTGCCGGGAGATGGCGGCAATGAGGGCGGCGGCACGGGGAATGTCCGCATCCTTGAAGTGGGAGATATCCCGGTAGAGCAGGGCCAGGTCCGGGTCGCTCTCCTCGCAGCCGGAGGCCGCGTCCTCCATGGTCATCTGCTGCTCCAGCAGAAAGCGCATGAATACGGAGCGGATAAAGTTGCTGTAGAGCTGGGGACTGCGCTCCAGATTGCCCTTTGTCTTCTCCAGCAGCTGCCGCAGCTGCTCCCGGCTCCTGTCGCCCATGCGGATATAGACCTCCTGCAGGTCCTCCCGCAAATCCATGGGCTGGCCGTTGACCTGCAGCTCCTGCTCCGCCTCCGCCCGGCGGCGGGCCAGCGCCTCGGCCTCGGCGGCGTGGCGGCGGCGGAGGGCGTCCCGCTTCTCTGCGCTGACAAAAAAGCCGTCAAAGGCCCGCTGGAACGCCGCCTGTTCCTCCCGGCTCTTGGCGTATACGGCCTGCAGCGCGGCGCGCACGGTCCCCCGGTCCCCCAGGTCCAGGCAGGAGAGGATTTCGCAGGCGTCCGCCGTCTCCTGCAGGCCCACCGGCAGCCCCTCCTGCCGCAGCAGGGCGGAAAATTCCGCCAGCTTTTCCAAATAAACGGTCATTGGGATCCTGCCCCGGCGCAGTGGCCGCAGTGACCGTGCTGGTGGTCGTGGGCATGGCCGCAGCCTTCGTCCTCCCCGGATTTGCCGCTGAGGACCGCCTCTCCCGCCTCCAGGTCCTCGCTGCTCTTGAGGACAAAGCCCAGGGTCTGGCGGGCGCTCTCGTCCGTCAGGTCGCTGATGCCCAGGGCCTCCAGGGCGGATACCCAGTCCAGGGTTTCGGCGATGGACGGTTTTTTCAAAATGGCGTCGCTGCCGCGGAGCCGCTGGATGGCCTGGGCGGCCTGGACAGCCAGATGCTCGTTGACGTTGGGCAGCCTGGCCCGGATGATGGCCACCTCCTTCTCCAGGCTGGGGTACTGGATATAGAGGTAGGCGCACCGCCGCCGCAGGGCCTCGCTGAGGGGCCGGGTCCGGTTGGAGGTGAGGACCACAAAGGGGATGGTCCTCGCCCGCACCACGCCCACCTCAGGGATGGTGACCTGCATTTCGCTGAGCAGCTCCAGCAGGAAGGCCTCGAACTCCTCGTCGGACTTGTCGATCTCGTCGATGAGCAGCACCACCGGCTTCTCAGCGCGGATGGACTGGAGCAGGGGGCGGGGCAGCAGATAGTCGTCGCTGAAGAGGGATCTGGTCAGGGCGTCCGGGTCCTGGCGGTTCATCTGGACCTGGATGCTCAAAAGCTGCTTTTGATAGTTCCACTCGTAGAGGGCCTTGCTCTCGTCCAGACCCTCGTAGCACTGCAGGCGCACCAGGTCCCGGTCCAGGGCGTGGGCCATGACCTTGGCGATCTCGGTTTTGCCCACGCCGGCGGCGCCCTCAATGAGCAGAGGGCGGCCCAGCTTCAGCGCCACCAGCAGGGTGGTCACCAGGCTGTCGTCATAGATATAGCGGGCTTCGTCCAGCTTGGCCTTTAGGGCGGGAATGTCCATGGGGGAAACCTCCTTGGAAGCATATTTTTGATTTCGCCGCTATTTTATCACGTCTTTTTGGGGATTGCAAGGCCGGTATTCGTACCTGGTTTTGCATCGCTGCGGGAGTTGAACTGGAGGGACCTTTATGATATAATGCGGGGAAGAAATGAGGATGGAGGAGTGACGCTATGTTGCTGACGGAGTATTTGAACAGTCAATTTTCCCTGTGGCAGAATCTGGAGTTTATTTTGCGCATTACGGTGGCCTGTGTCTGCGGGGCCTTCATCGGCTTTGAGCGCAGCAAGCGGTACAAGGAGGCGGGCATCCGCACCCATATCATTGTCTGCTTTGCGGCGGCGCTGATGATGATCGTGTCCAAATATGGCTTCGCGGACCTGACGTCGGCGAAGGGGGTCGTGTTCAACGGCACCCGGGGGGCGGACCCGGCCCGTGTCGCCGCCCAGGTGGTCAGCGGCATCAGCTTTTTAGGCGCGGGGGTCATCTTCAAGCACGGCGGCTCCATCCGGGGGTTGACCACGGCGGCGGGACTGTGGGGCACGGCGGGGATCGGCCTGGCCATCGGCGCGGGGTTCTATGGCCTGGGCATCTTTTCCACCGTGCTGATGCTGGCGCTGCAGATCCTGATGCACCGGTTTATGGTCCATGCGGACTCCCTGGTCAGCGGGCAGCTGGTGTTTACCGTGCGGGCCGGGGAGGGCTTTGTGGAGGACTGCCGGGCCTTTTTCAAAGAGAAGGGCGTACAGGCCGCGGACAGCAAGATTACCTACCATGAGGACGGCTTTGTCACCTATGAGATGTTCGTCCGCCTGCCCCGGACGCTGGCGCTGAGCGATTTGGACTCGTTTTTGAAGACCCGCGGGGAGCTGCGCTGTATCGGGTACACAGCCCTGGTGTGAGCGGCATGCCGCAAATTGGCGGCATATGGTTTTTTTCTGCTGCTCCTCATGAAAAAGATTGGCGCACAAAACGCTGTACATACGTCCGCGGTAGAAAAGTTCCATAATTCTGCATGACAAACAGGCGGAAAATGTGTATAATGGCGCAAGCATGATAAGAAGGAGCGTTTCCCATGACTGAAAACATCAAAGCGGAGGCCCTGGCCCTGGCCCCCGCGCTGGAAGAAATTTTTTATGCCCTGCACCAGCGCCCGGAGCTGGGCAACCATGAGCACCAGACCGCCGCCCTCATCCGCCGGCGGCTGGACGCTTTGGGCATCCCCTACACCCCCCTGCTGGACACGGCCACAGCCGCCGTCATTCGGGGCTGCCAGCCCGGCAGGACCATCGGCTTCCGGGCGGATATCGACGCCCTGCCCATCGCGGAGGAGACCGGTCTGCCCTACGCCTCCCGGACCTGCGGCGTCATGCACGCCTGCGGCCACGACTTCCACACCGCCTCCCTTCTGGGCGCGGCGGAGCTGCTGCAGCGGCACAGGGAGGATTTTGCCGGCACAGTCAAGCTGTTTTTCCAGCCCGACGAGGAGGGGGACGGCGGCGCGGCCAGGATGATTGCCGCCGGGTGCATGGAGGGCCCTGCCGTTGACGCCATGCTCTGCTGCCATGTGGAGAGCGGCATCCCCACCGGGACGCTCTCCGTCCGCAGCGGCCCCATCTGCGCGGCCTCCAACCCCTTCGCCGTCACCATCCGGGGCCGGGGCTCCCACGGAGCCAAGCCCCATCTGGGCAGCGACGTCATCGTGGCCGGCGCCCAGCTGGTCACCGCCCTGCAGACCATCTCCAGCCGCCGCACCTCCCCCACAGAGCCGGTGGTGGTGACGGTGGGCAGCTTCCACAGCGGCACCGCCGGGAACATCCTGCCGGAGGAGGCAAAACTCACCGGCATCCTCCGCACCATGGGCGGCCAGGCACGGGAGCGGGTAAAGGAGGATTTCCGGACCATTACGGCGGGGATCGCCGCGGCCATGGGGGTGGAGGCGGAGATAGAGATTTTTGAGAGCTATCCCGGCTGCCGCAACGACCCGGCTATGACGGACCTGCTGCGCCGGGCGGCGGCGAAGGTGCTGGGCGGAGAGAATGTGCTGGAGCTGGCAGACCCCTCCCTGGGGACCGACGACTTCGGCTATTTCAGCGACGCCGCGCCGGGGTGTTACTACTACATCGGTGTCGGAAACGCGGCGAAAAACTTTACCTGTCCCAACCACAACCCCCGTTTCGCCGCTGACCCCGACGCCCTGCCCCTGTCTGCGGCGGTGGAGGCCCAGGCCGCGCTGGACTTCTTGGCGGACGGCGGGAGGAGGGCGGCCAGATGATCTGTCCTTCCCCGCCCCGGCCTGGGGACCTGATTGCGCTGGTGTGTCCGTCGTCTCCGCTGTCGGAGAGGGAAAACATGCAGGAGATCCAAAACGCGGTGATGTCGCTGGGGTTCCGGGTGTGTTTGGGGGAATCCTGCCGCTGCGAAACAGACTGCGGCTATGCCGCCGCGCCGGCATCCGTCAAGGCGCAGGATATCAACAGGGCCTTTGCCGACCCGGAGGTCAAGGCGGTTTGGTGCGTCCGGGGCGGCAGTACGGCATGGCAGGTCCTGCCGCTGCTGGACTATACGCTGATTGCCGGCCATCCCAAGCCCCTTATTGGCTTCAGCGACGTGACCACTCTCCATCTGGCCCTGGGCCAGCGGTGCGGCCTGGTCACCTATCACGGCCCTACTGCCAACCGGGTCCTGAGCTGGGGAGAGACAGACGGTTTTTCCTGGCGCAGCCTGCAGAGGGCGCTGTCTCTGGAGAGCGGGCTGACGATAGAGAATCCGCCGGGGGAACCCATACGGATTCTCCGTCCGGGCCGGGCCTCCGGGGTGCTGACCGGCGGGAATCTGTCCCTGGTGACCGCCTCTGTGGGTACACCCTGGCAGATCAACGCCAAAGGCCGCATCCTCTGCCTGGAGGACGTGGGGGAGGCGGTCTATTCTTTGGACCGGATGCTCAGCCAGCTTCGGTATGCCGGGATTCTGGAGGACGCGGCGGGGCTGGTATTCGGCCCATTCTCCAACTGCCGCAACGCCTACCGGGAGTCCTACGGCCCTGAGGAGCTGCTGCGGGACTTTTTTGCTGGGTGGCGGAAGCCGGTGCTGTACAATGTCCGCTCCGCCCACTGCTCGCCTATGGTGACGCTGCCCCTGGGGGCGATGTGTACTGTGGACGGAGATAAGGGAACCATAACGATTGCCAGATAAACCAGGGCCGCTCCACACTGGATGGAGCGGCCCTGAAAATGCTGTATGATAGATGCAGAGCAAGCGTCGGCGGATCTGCCGTGACGGGCTGTTTGCCGCCTGCGGCGGGCAAATGCGCGGAAAGGCCGCGCCAATTGGGTGCAGATGGTTGGTTTTGCGGCGCGGCCTTTTTGGGGGATTTCGTGCCCTGCGGGGCACGACCAGGGGCTTTGCCCCTGGACTCCACGGCCTTTGTAAAGGCCGGCGAAACTTTTATTGTGCTCCGCTTTGTTATTTACTGAAATTCTCAATAATATCCACGATCTCCATGCCGATCCGCTGCTGGGCCTCCTTGGTGGCCGCGCCGATATGGGGGGTGCAGGAGACGTTGGGGTGGTTGTACAGCGCCTTGTTGCTGGCGGGCTCGTCGGCGTAGACGTCCAGGCCGGCGGCGCGGACCTTGCCGGAATTCAGGGCCTCCAGCAGGTCGTACTCGTTGACGTTGTCGCCCCGGCTGGTGTTGATGAACACCACGCCGTCCTTCATCTTGTCAATGTTCTCCTTGCAGATCAGCTTCACGCCGTTGAGGGATGGGGTGTGCAGGGAGATGAAATCGGACTTGGCCAGCAGCTCGTCCAGCTCCACGTACTTCATGCCCATCTGCTCCTCAATGCCGGGCACATGGAAGATGTCCTGCGCAATCACCTCCATGCCGATGCCCTTGGCCATGCGGCCCAGGGACTGGCCGATGCGGCCAAAGCCGATGATGCCCAGGGTCTTGCCGCCCAGCTCGATGCCCTTGCCGTAAGCCTTCTTCTCCCACTTGTCCTGCCGCATGGTGTGGCCGGCCACGGAGATGAACCGGGCGCAGGAGAACATGTGGCCCATGGCCAGCTCCGCCACGGAGTTGGAGGAGGCCCGGGGGGTGTTCTTCACGGTGATGCCGGCGTCCTCGGCGTACTTCACGTCGATGTTGTCCACGCCCACGCCGCCGCGGATAATGAGCTTCAGCTGGCCGCCCTTGGCCTCGTCGATGTGGTTGGAGCGGACCTTGGTGGCGCTGCGCACCACCACCGCGTCAAAATCCCGCAGGGCCGCGCCCAGCTCCTCCGGCTTGTAGAACCGCTCCACCACCTCGTGGCCGTTCTTCTTCAGCTGCTCCAGGGCGGTCTTGTCCATTCCGTCTGTTACAAGGATTTTCATAGTTGTATCTTCTCCCATCAATAATAATTTAAGAGTTTTCGGCCTCAAACTTCTTCAGGAACTCCACCAGGGCCTCCACGCCCTCCTTGGGCATGGCGTTGTACACGCTGGCCCGCAGCCCGCCCACGCTCTTGTGGCCCTTCAGGTTGTCGTATCCGGCGGCCTTGGTGGCGGCAACCACCTTGGCGTCCAGGTCCTTGTCGCCGGTGACAAAGGGGATGTTCATCAGGGAGCGGGAGTCCTTCTCCACCGTGCCCTTGAACATCTTCGAGCTGTCCAGGAAGTCGTACATGACCTGGGCCTTGTCGATGTTCATCTTCTCCATGGCCTCCAGCCCGCCGATGCTCTTGAGGTACTTGAACACCTTGCCGCAGCAGTAGATGGCCCAGCAGTTGGGGGTGTTGTACATGGAGCCGTTGTCCGCGTGGGTCTTATAGCTCATATAGAGGGGCGTCTTGGGATCCAGCTCCGCGTCGTCCCGGATCAGGTCCTCCCGGATGATGACCACCACCATGCCCGCAGGGCCCACGTTCTTCTGCACGCCGGCGTAAATGAGGCCGTAGTCAGACACGTTGCAGGGCTTGGAGAGGAACATGGAGCTCTGGTCGCTGACCAGCACATGGCCCTTGGTGTTGGGCAGCTTGGCCCAGGTCACGCCGTGGATGGTCTCGTTCTCGCAGATATACACGTAGTCCGCGTTGTCCGGGATGTCCAGATCGTCGCAGTTGGGGACATAGCTGTAGTTCTTGTCCTTGCTGGAGGCCACCACGCGGACGTCGCCGTACTTCTTTGCCTCCGCGATGGCCTTCTTGGACCACGCGCCGGTCTCCACATAGCAGGCCACCCCGTTTTTCATCAGGTTCATGGGGATCATGGCAAACTGCAATGTCGCGCCGCCCTGGATAAAGAGGACCTTATAGTTGTCGGGAATGCCCATCAGGTCCCGCAGATCCTGCTCCGCCTCATCGATGATCTTCTGATACACAGGGGAGCGGTGGCTCATCTCCATCACACACATGCCGGACCCCTTGTAGTTCATCATCTCATCCCGGATCTCCTCCAGAACCGGCTCCGGCATGGTGGCCGGACCTGCGGAAAAGTTATAAATGCGGTCGTACTTCATCGTTTTTTCCTCCTAAGATTTTCCGCCGGAGAAAGCATTTCTCCAAACACCATCAGTATAGTACATTTCCCCAGAAGAATCAACAGCTAAATCAAATATTTGCCAGCCGCTCTGTCAGGCTGTCCCGGCGGACCCAGCCAAGCGCCAGCTGCGGCGCTGCCAATGCCAGTATGGCCAGCGCGGGTATGCTGCACCACAGCGGCGTCAATGTATACCGGTAGGTCATGCACCAGGTATTCATTCCGGCAAATACCACAGGCAGCCCAAACCATGTGAGGAGGAACGTCCCCAGCGACACCACAGACAGCAGGATCGCGCCGTACAGGGCGGATTCCAGCGCCAGCAGTCTGCGCAGCTGGTCCACCGTCATGCCCAGGCTCTCATAGATGGCAAACTCCTTTTTTCGGGTCACGATCTTGGTGACCATGGCATTGACGACATTCAGCAAGCCGATCAGCAGAAGGACGCCGCCAATCAGCAGGTCCACAACGACCGCATTGAGCCGGGCGTTTTCAAAATTCTCCTGGTAGTCACTGCGGGACTTAACGGCGATGCCGCTGTTGACCCCCTGCTCGTATCCGGACAGGAAGGTTTCAAAGGTCTCCTGCCGGCTGTGGTCGATGTCCACGGCGAGCTGCCGGTAGGCCTGACCTGGAAACAGCCGGTCAAAGGCTTCCGTTGGCAGGCAGTACAGCAGGCGGAAAGCCGCCTGGGGGCTGTTGCCGCCGCTGATGACCGTTTCGTCCGCAACGACAGCCGCCATTACCGCAAAGGTCTGTCCGGCCAGCTCCACCTCCGCGCCGGCCGGCAGGCTGCAGAGCTCCGATGTGTAGGAGCCGCCGGTCAGCACATATCCGCCCTGCGCAAATTGCTCAGCGTCGAAGCTGCCGTCGATCAGGGGATACGACTGGGTGAAATATGTCCAAAAGGCGCTGTCCGCGCCCAGTACAAGCGCCGTGTACTCCCCCGTGTTCTCAAAGGCCTCCAGTCCCCTGCTCCATTCCGGCTGGAAGTTCATCAGCTCCCGGCGCGGCACGCCGCTCTCCGGGTCGATGCCGTTATAAAAGTCCAGCAGGAGCTGCCGCAGCTCCGGTGAGGCCGTCAGCGTCAGCTCGTGGCTTTTCAGACCGCTGACGGAGAGGACCTCCGGGCGTCCCGCCAGCGCCGACACCATCTCTTGGGTGATGTTTTGGTTTTTCTCGTTATACCGCTGAGAAGTAATACAGGCGGAGCCATCCGCGATTGTGTAGTCCCAGGGTGAGACAGCCGACAGGTACATCTCTTCGCTGTAGCTGGAGTAGATCGTCCAGCTGCCGCACAGAATGACCAGCGCGATCAAAAGGGACGCCGCGGACAAAACCGCATGGCCTGTGTTCCGCCGCAGGGAGCGAAGCGCCAGCAGCGCCAGGGTGGCCTGGCCCTGTCCGGCCTCCCGCCTCCCTCCGCGGCGTAAGCTGTCCTCATCCAGCAGCTTCCGGGGCGTGCGCCGGGCAAGCCCGCCCATGGGCGGCAGATAGGCCAGCAGCACGGTTGCCCAGCTGCATCCGGCGGCCAGCAGCAGCGGCGGCCAGTCCATCAGATAGCTGGCGGGGTGATGGGCAAATCCCGTAATGATGCGCGGGACAAACAGATAGTAGCTGCCGCCGCCGAGCAGCAGGCCGGCCGGCAGGGCCGGCAGGGTCAGCAGAGAGGCCTGCCCAAGCAGGATGTACCGGATCTGGCGCGGTGTCGTCCCCAGCATTTTCAGGCCGGCAAAGTATCGTCTTTCCCGCTCCCCGGTCACGTGCAGGATGCTGTAGACCATCAGAAATCCGCAGACAAGCACCAAAATGGCCAGGGAGTAGAATGGTCTGGCCTTGCTGTTGGCGGCGTCCATACGGGCGTCAAGACAGCCCAGATTGACGGTAAAGCCCGGCCCGGAGATCCCCTGCTCCGCCAGAAGCGCCTGCGCCTGTGCCGCAAGGTCATCCGGCCAGTACAGGTTCACGCCCAGCGATACGTTGGCTGCCGTGTCCTCGCGATAGCCGGGCAGAAGCGCGGCGGCCCGTTCCGGCGTGATCCAGGCGCAGGCCTCGGTGAAATTGGTGGGGCTCTGCCACCAGCCGCTGAGGATAAAGTCCGCGTCATGCACCCGGCCCGCCGGGTCCGTCCACTGGAGGGTGAACGCATATCCCAGCTGGTGCGGGAGCCCCAGCGAGTCCATGGTAAAGGCGTCCAGGGCGATCTCCGCCGGGTCCTCCGGCATCCGGCCATCGGTGGGCAGGGACAGCACCGTCTCCGCATAGTCCCAATCCGTCACCGCCAGCTTTACCGAGCGGGAGCCGATCATCTCATCGGACAGTGTGCCGATGGTGCTGAGCCAGACCGCGCTTTTTACGCTGGATGCCCCGGCCACGGCCTGGGCTTGGCGGCTGGTCATGCCGGTGAACAGAATGTGATTGGTGGAACCGTAGGCGTACTGGTACGAGAGCAGATAGGCCCCCTCGATGGAACTGCCCAGCAGAAAGACAAAGGCATACATGGCGGTCATCAGGGAAACCGCAATCCCCAGCAGAAGACTTTTTCTGCTGTGAAATTTCAGGTCCCGCCGGATCAGGAGGCGGCAGGCCGCCAGATTGTTATTTTCCAGCATGGCCCCTACTCCAGTATTCGTCCGTCTTCGATGCGCACAACCCGGTCGGCCATCTGGGCGATCTCCAGGTTATGTGTAATCATCACAAGCGTCTGGCGGTAGGTCTCCACCGACAGCTTTAAGAGGCCCAGCACATCCTGGCCGCTTCTCGTGTCCAGATTGCCGGTGGGCTCATCCGCCAGAATCATGGCCGGCTTCGCGATCAGCGCCCTGGCAATGGCCGTCCGCTGCTGTCCGCCGCCGGACAGCTCGTGGGGATAGGCCCCCAGACGTCCGTCCAGCCGCAGCAAATGAACGATTTCCCCGAAAAAGGCCGTATCCGGGGCGCATCCCGCCAGGCTGAGCGGAAACAGGATGTTTTCCTGAACGGTCAAAGTAGGGACAAGATGGAAGTTCTGGTACACCACGCCTACCTTGCTGCGGCGGAATACCGCCAGCTGCTTCTCTTTCAGCCCGGACAGACTGACGCCGTCCACGATGACCTCCCCCGCGTCAGGGGTGTCCATCCCGCCGATCATATTCAGCAGGGTCGTTTTGCCGGAGCCGGAGGCGCCGATGATGGCCGTGAATTTGCCCTGCTCAATGGTGAGGTCAATGCCGTCCAAAGCCTTGACCTGATTTTCCCCTTTGCCGTAGTACTTCTTCAGGCCGCGTACCGTTACGATTTCCATGGAGAGCTCCCCTCCTGTATGGTGCTATGTACTGAGCAGATGCACGGAAACGGTCGTTCCTCTGCCCGGTTTGGATTGTAAGCTGATGTACCCGTTCTGCCGGGTAATAATCCCGTTGGCCAGGTAGAGGCCCAGCCCGACGCCCTCTTCCGCCGCCACCTCCTGGGCCCGGTAAAACCGCTGGAATACATCGTGGTGATGCGCCTGTGCAATGCCGATGCCGGTGTCAGTGATGTCGATACGGGTATAGAACTGCCAGGGGTGGACGGTGACCGTGACCCTGCCGCCCTCCGGGGTGTACTTCACTGCGTTGTCCAGAATATTTCCCAGCGCCTCCGCGGTCCATTTGGGATCATGCCGGACGGCCAGTGAGCCGCCGCAGTCCACAGAGAGCTGGATGCGTTTCCCCTCAGCCTTTGACCATACCCCGCTCAGCGCCTGCGCGATGGTATTGCTGAGCAGAGCGTTTTCCGGATGGATGGCGAAGGTCCCGGTTTCCAGACGGGACATTTTAATCAGGGACTGCAGCAGAAAATCCAGCTTGTTGATCTGGCCCTCCATCATCCCCCAGAATTCCGCGCGCTTTTCTTCGGTCAGCCGGCGCCGCTGCAAAATGCCGGCGAACATCTGGATATTGGCAATGGGGGTCTTTACCTGATGGGAGATGTCGCTGACCAGCTCCTGAAGGGTCTGCTTGTCCTGCTGGCTCTGACGCCGGCCCTCGCGCACGATGCCGTCATATTGCAGCAGCTTACCCTGCACCTTGGCCGTAAGGGTGTCCTCATAGGGCTGGTATCCCTCCGGCTGCCGGCCGGCCATCAGGGCGTCCAGCGTCTGGCACAGCTCGTCGGCAAACCGGACCACCTGCCGCCGCTGGTACTGGCGCCATAGGAACGCCAGCAGAAACAGTCCGCCGCAGATACCCAGCAGCCCCAGGCGGACCTGGCCGTTGGGAACAGCGCGCCAAAGCAGAAGTCCCAGGGCAGCCAGCAGCGCGGCGGCAAGAAGCAGGAAGAGCAGCTGGACCCATCGGGTATGCGGACGCCTCATGACTTTACTCCTGTCCAGATATACCCCATGCCGCGCACCGTTTTGATGTACGTATGGGCCTCATCCTCAATTTTGCCCCGCAGCCGGTTTATGGTAACGGTCAGGGTATGGTCGTCAACAAAGCTGCCCGCGCTGTCCCACAGCTTGTCCAGCAGAATCTGCCGGGTCACAATGGTACCGGCGTTGGCTGTGAGCACCTTGAGAAGCTTGTATTCGTTGGGTGTGATCGCCAGCTTTTCCGTACCGCGCATGGCGGTCAGCGCGCCGAAATCCAGCTGCAGAAAGCCGTCGCGCCAGCCCTCCGGTACCGGCCTGGCGGAATTGCTGCGCCGAAGGGCTACGTCTACCCTGCGCAGGAGGATCTTCATGTGAAAAGGCTTGGTGATATAGTCCTCCGCTCCCAGATCAAATCCAGTCAGCACATCGCTCTCCAAGTCGTTGGCAGTAAAAAAAATGATTGGCAGCTCCGGATGCACGGCTTTTATTGCTCTGCACAGGTCAAAGCCGTTTCCGTCCGGCAGATTGACATCCAGCAAAGCCAAATCAAAATGCTCGCTCTCCATAAGCTGGATCGCCTTTTGACAAGTATAGGCCGCGACAGTTAAGTAGCCGCTGCAATCCAATTCAAAACATACCCCCGTACAGAGGGGCAAATCATCTTCTACAACCAATATCTTCATTGCACCATGTCCTCTGTTTCCTTATACTGTTTGTGGCTGTGCTGTTCATTATATGGCATTTGTGCGGAGAATGCAAGAGCGGTTCCGGGGTCTGTTTTCAGACGCAGCATTTGTGCGGGCTGTGCGGATATTTCGCTGAACTTTCCTGTTTCCGCTTCTTGCGGCTTGTACAAATTTGTGCTATAGTAGAATCAGCAGTTCATCAATATCTTGCGTATACGGAAGGAGATCACCTATGGGCGTAAAAAGAGGTATCCGGGAGAGGGCGTATATATTCCTGAAACTTCTGGAATTATTTATTGCCGCGTGTATTGTGGTCATGGTGCTGGTTTTAATGGCGGTTACGCTGAAGGAGTACCTGATCGGAAACGTATCTCTCTATGACGAGGAGGCGCTGAACATCTTTCTGCAGACGATGCTGTCCTTTGCGGTGGCGGTGGAGTTTGTCAAGATGCTGATTTACCACAACCCGGAGCGGGTCATCGACGTGCTGATTTTTGCCACCTCCCGGCAGCTGATTGTGGAGCACACCAACGGCGCGGAGTCGCTGATTCGAATTTTTGCCATCGGCGTGCTTTTCGCCATTCAGAAGTTCCTGTTGCCCTCTTCCAACGTATTTCGCAGCAAGTCGATCCGGCCCGACCTGCAGCCGGACGGCCATATGGAAACAGAGCATTTTTGAGACGCTGCTGATGCGCGTGTAATAAGGAATAGGAGGACCAGTCAATTGAAACGGAAGATTATCCCTCTGAAGGAGCTGCCGCTGAAAAATGACTTCATGTTTGGTCAGGTTATGCGGAATCCGGAGATCTGTAAACTGTTTTTGGAGGAGCTGCTGGGGGTCGAAATCGAGCGGATCGAATATATTGAGCAGCAGAAGGGTATTCAGGACAGCTATGCCAATCACGGAATACGTCTGGATATCTACCTGCGCGACAGCGCCAACACCGTCTACGCCATTGAGATGCAGACCACAAGAAAGGGCGAATTAGAGCTGCGTGTGCGGTATTATCAAGGTACCATTGACCGAAAGGAATTGCTGAAGGGGAGTCCCTACAGCGAGCTGTCCGAGAGTTATGTGATTTTCATCTGCGATTTTGATTACTTCGGAACCGGTCTTGCTGTCAATAAGAGAGTATCCCATATTGAAGGGACTGACCGGGAATACAATGACGGTTCTCACGTTATCTTTCTCAACAGCCGCTATGTGACCGGAAATGCGGGTCACGCTATTACGGAAAAAAACCCCGGTTGCATAGTGTTGGTAAGCAGAGTAAAATTCCTGTAAACGAAAGTTTACAAGGAGGAGCAGATGAAAGGCGACGGACCGGTATAAATCCCGGAAAGCAACACCGTGGGACGGAAAAGAAAATATTACCCCCTCACAAAGCTTTATCAGCAAACAATATAAGGAGCATTATATGCAACGACATCCCAGACT
>Ga0073906_1001787_pt1 | contig 31492 bp, 38 predicted proteins | sample Inofromicrocosms_FD_65485 | JGI IMG/M metagenome (GOLD analysis project Ga0073906, IMG submission 65485) | Mouse cecum microbial communities from Vienna, Austria - Inoculum for glucosamine and mucus D2O microcosms | ecosystem: Host-associated > Mammals > Digestive system > Large intestine >...
CCTATTACATCGTAACCAGCTAATTTATAGCCCATTGTTGACCCCCCCCACAAGCAAAGCACGAAAACACAACGCCCTTATCCTTGCTGAAATTAGCGTCTTTAAGGGTCCAGTTGTAGTTAAATTTATGCTCCATAATTGCGGTTGGGTTGTTTGTTGAACACACTTTTTGAAATAAGAGATTAACGCCGGCGGCTACCACCATGCAACTCTATCACGTTGAAACTCTTGAAACGGTCAACCAGTCGTGCCTCAAAGCGTTTCTTAAAGTCTTTGACGGTAAGGTTGCTTGTGATATGATAGCGTTTGCCGTATTGTTGGTAAATCTCATAGCGGGCAAAGAGAAATTCATCGGTAACTTGGGTGAGCTGTGTGCCGAAACTCTTTTGCTGCTCAGTTGCAATACCTAAGTCGTTAAGGCAAATGTTGTAGGGATTAACCCCGTCAAACGCCTCTTGTCGGCTTGCTCCTTTAAGCTCATTGTATGTGTACTTATCAATATGTCCGAATACCTTTTGGTAGTTCATAAGTTGGGTCATACTGATAGAGGTAAACTGATTATCGTTATTGGTCGCTTGTAGATAATCCGCGAACACTTGCATCAACATAGTTTTGCCGGTACCGGGTTCGCCTACCAATAGGATATTCTTGTGAATTTTGTAATCCTCATCGGGAAAGACGGATTCAGCAAGCGGGCAGTTGTTGAAATAGTAGAGTAAGAAACGTAGCACGTTTTTGTTATGCTCATCAACCATAAAGCGCGAAAACTCACGGAGCATATAGTTATCGCCCATTCCGATAACCATATTGGCGTGTACGTTGTATTCGTTCTCATCGGTGAGGTCATACTTAAAACCTTTCAGAATAGCCTTTCTCCGGCGCATCACCAGATTGTGGGCTTGCTCCCGTTGCAGTTGGGTTCGCTCCTGTTGCATACGGCGCAACAGTTCCAAAGCCTCCTGCTGATTTTGCGGTAGTCGCATTTGTTGTGGGTCTAATGCCATATCTTAATTGTTCATCGTTATATCTATCCACTACCCAATTAAGGATAGCTCTATAATCACTCTTGTATCGTTTGCCACTTTGCCCTTTGTAGTTGTCGAGTATTTCAATCATTCGCCTTACGGCCTCCTCTGTGTGTTCAGTACACAACTTGGCATACTCATCTTTTGTCAGGGTTACAAATTCGGCATACTTGTATTTCTTTTTCTTTTCAGCCTTTGCTTTTTGTTCTGGGGATAGTTCGGGGGGCGTTTCTGGCACCTCATCCTCCTTAAACAGTGCCGGCTTTTGAGGTGTGGCTGCTGGTGTAGGGGGCGGTTCAACAATCGTGGGGGGCGTTTCCTCTATTTTGGGATTGAGGATTTTGTCTTTCATTACCTCGCCACCTTTGCGGCCGGCTGTGCGCCTTGATTTGCTCACACGCTCACGGTGTACCATATCCGGGGAGTAATAAGCCCCTTTGTCATTCCTTGCCAATAAGCCATTTTCCAAAAGTATTGAAAGGGCTAACGGGTCAATATCCAATAGGCGTATTATCTGGTCTTGCGTGTATGGTTTGCCGTTGGCTTTTGCCATTATCCCCCTTGTGGGGCTTTCCCACATATAGCAAAGCATAGTAAGCCATATCCCTCTTAGGTCATAAGAGAGATTATTGATACGGGGGCTGTCTAACCATTCCCCCGTATCAATAGGCATTTGCGATTTTGTCCGCTTTATTGCCATAGGGGATTGCAGTTGTTACGCTTCGAGAATGGCAATATCGGGGGCAAGTTCACGGATAGAGTTCAGCACTTTGTCAATGCTGTTGTCGCGCCACTCATCCATAAGCTCCTGTGCGCCGGGTGAAACGAGTTGTAGAAACACCTCACCGTCTGTAAGGTAGTGGTCAAACTCCACATCGAAAGTCGTTTTGACGGGACCGGCGAAGATAGGAATTTTCACGGTGAACGATTTAGGCAGGTTGCTTTCTACCTCTTGGCGGTACACATCGGCGCGTGAGCCGGACGGGTCATGCTGCTTTTCGATTTGTGCCTTAGCTTTGGCGGTGAAATTCTTGAGGGCTGACACCAGCTTCATGCACGTTTCCTTATCCTCAAACGCGGAGCGATTAAGGCGCAGGAATTGTCCCAGTTTAGCGGGTGTCCACCCTACGTTGGGGTTGTTGATTCCGAATTTCTTAAAGATTTCGGAAAGTTGGGCGGTGCCGGTGATAGTGTTCTTGGTGTAGTGGTCGCTTTCGTTGACTGTGAGCGTGATTGTCATTTTCTCACGCTCCACCAGAATGTTTGCTTTTTTCTGGTCTATCGTGTCAACGCGCTTTTCCAGCCAGTCAAGGGGCGTAGAGAGTACGCCACACACGCTGATACTTTCGGGGGCTTTGGTGTCAAGCACGGAGCTTGCACGGCCCTCACGATACACTACCTCAATAGGCTTATCGCCTGTGTAGTGTTCGATGTTGATTGTAATAGGCTTGCTATCTTCCATGTTTTTTTTGTGGGGTTAAGTTGGTGAATATTGTTATTTAGTCATCGGTGCCGGTGCGATTGAAAAAGCGCGTGGCTTGAATGATGTTGCGTTGGCGTTCCTCCGGGGTTATTGGGCGTTCCTCAATCTTGTAGCCATCGCCAGAGTAGTAGGCGGCTGTGCCATCCTCCACATCTACGAATTTGAAAGTGTCGGCCGTTACCCATTCGCCACGGGATTTCAGCTCATCGAGGATTTTGCCCCGGCGTTCAAGCAATGGCTTGATACGTCCTTTTATGTCAGCGCGGATTTGGGCGAGTTCATCTTCAAGTTCGGCAACTTGGATTGACACTTGCTCCAGTTCAGCACGGCGGGCATACACCTCATCTTGGGAGAAAGAGCGCGTAAAACTACGCTGCTCTATCTGGTCGCAGTTGTCCCGCAACATTTGTTCGCGGGATTCAACCGGGTCATTGGGAAACATTACATCGGGTTGCATATCTCTTTTTATTTGGGGTTGATGTTGCAGTTTTATTCCGTGATATGTTCGCCCACGGTGAAATTGAAAGCGATTGCCTCAGCCCACAACTCCACGAATTGTTTGCCAAAGTATTCTGCCTTTTCCTCAGTGTCAAGGCACAAGCGGAAGCCACCGAGCGCACTCGAGCGCGAGGAACGATAAGTCGCAATCAGATAACCGAAGCCCGCACCCGCTCCAGCACACGCAGCAGCAGACAGGAGGGCACCCCGCTGTTCTTTGTTCATGCGCTCCATTTCATCTTTGGTGTAGAGTGCAAACCACGGGTACCAATAGGTACGTTCACCTTTGGGGTCGGGATATACCTTAACCTCACCACCCCAAAGGGCGCGGCAAATGGTTTCCAGTTTCATTTGAGCCACAATGTGCTTAGGTAGCTCAAACAAATCTTCAACACTATCGCCATTTCTCACGATGAGAGATTTATTGAGGGTCGGCTCTATTCCGAGTGCCACACACGCATCCTCATAGGAGCGGATAGTGGTATAGTCGGAAAGTGTGGGGGCTGGCTTGGCGGGTGCAGTTGTTTCATCGCTACGTCCACAGAGGACGGCCAGCACTTTGCGCGTTTGCTCATCAGCCATAGCATAGGCCGCGTCATAGTTCGCGCTGTTGATTTCGATTACGTTTTCTTTCATCATCTAATTCTTTTAATTTGTTGATGTTAATTTTAGTCATTCTTATTGCGTTTGCCACTCTAAGGCTTTTTGTGGGATTGCGTGGCAAAAGTTCTAATATCATCGGAATATGCCTTACCAGTTCGGCCACAACATTATCAGCTACTTGTATCATTCAGCCTCCAGTATTTATCCGGGTCCGGTATTTCGATTCCGAGAAATTCACGCCCATAATCCCTTAGCTTATCGCAATAAGTGGAGAATTGCACGGTGTTCATCGTGGCTGTCGAGCTTGGAAATTCCACTATTTCGCCAGTGTGTCGGTTGACAACACTTTCCTTTGCCATAATGGATTTGAAAAACTCATGCACTTGCTCCACCGTGGTAAACTCCCAACCAGCCTCTAAAAGCCCGTCTAAGAGCATAGGGTAGATACAGCCCCAGAGCCAACCGTTTTGGTCGTTGGTGCGCGGCTTGCGGATTTTCTTAACCTCAATGTGGAAAAGTCCATCGCAAACTTGCGTAAACCACTCATATAGGGGTTGTAGGCTAAATCGCCCGTTAATCTTTTCAACCATCACCTTTGCCATAGTCAATACTTGGTAATGTCAATAGTCATATTCGGGTGCGCAGCATACACAACTTTACCCGTTTGTCGTTCAATGGTGCTTATGAAATGCTCCCTATCGCTGTTTTGCTCCGAGAGGTGCAACAACACGATTTCTTGAACGTGGGATAGGTCATGTTCAGAGAGTACACGCTTGCAAGTGTCAAGCTCCATGTGAGAGTTGGGGAGGCGTTCAATCTGCCTTTTGAGAGTGTAGCCCTTACTCACTGCCTCAATCAGCTTAGGGGTGGAATAATTACACTCTATCCAAACATGATTGAGAGCCGGAAATAAATGCAAGCAGTCGCAACTGTCAGTGAGAAACAACACACGCCCACAATCCGGGTGCATGATATGGTAGCCGACACAAGGCACATCGTGGCAGGCGTGGAAAGGCAGTACCTTAAACCGGCCCAGCTTATACCCTTTGTTTGGCTGGATAGCAACGGCGCGTGAATCCGTCAGTTGCTTTGCAGTCCATACATCAGGCAATGCCAATGTGTGAATACCATTCTCCACCATGTTCTTAATGTATTTGGCGTGGTCGTTGTGGCGGTGGGTGATTAGACAGCCCGCCACTTTGCGGATATTGTAGCCCAAAGCCTTTTTTACATCGGCAAAGCGTATGCCCGCCTCAAGTATCAAAGCCTCGTTGCCGTTGTCAAGAATGTAGCAATTACCACTTGACGAGCTGCCTAACACTTTCAATTCCATTGTCGGAGCGGATTAAAAACCGGGGTCGGGTTCTGTTGGCAAATTCTCATTTTCCGCTTCCTCAACGCCGGCGGGGGCATTGCTTACGTCCTCATAGTCCACCGTGGTTACATCAATGGCTTGCACGGGTTGAGCCGGAGCCAGCGCGGGGGTGTCGGTCGTAGTGAGTTGCTTAACATCGCCAGTAGTTTCATCTTTCTCCAAAGCCTCTTGGAGTTCCACGGAAAGATAGCCATATTTACTTAGTAGATTTCGTAAAACGGTCTTAACTGCCATTCCGTGAAAGTTACCGAGCCAACCCAAATTGCCACTTTCGGCAACAACGGGCAGTTTAGCTAACTCCATAAGGCTCTCAACTGTTACGTCACTATTCCACATAAGAGCTTTGGAGTAGCGTTTGGCGTGTTTGGCAATATCCTCAACGCTCATATAGAGTGCCTTGTGATAGCCATTGAGCAGTTCGATATAGGCAAAGTAGCCAATCACTTTGTCCGAGGTCTTTTCTCCGTCCAAATCAATCTCACCAGTGAGCTTTGATTTTTTACGGAGTTCGCCCTCATATACCACGTCCGCATTGATAATGCGATATTGGCCGGTACGCATGGCAAGTTGATACAGCCCCTTGTAGCCTATCTGGAAAGTAGGCTCATAGCGTTTAACCTTGTTACCGTGTTCATCGGTGACGGTGTTGTTGTAGGCTATGATATAAGCCTGTCCGAGTGCCTTGTTGATAGGCAGGCGCAGGGCGGCCGCTTTAAGTGCCTCCTTACACACTTGGCCGGGGTCGCAAAGTTGGAGCTTGCTATCTGAGCCATAGAGTTCCAACATTGAGGCTATGAATGTGGCGGCCCCGGCTTTGAGGGTGTCCTCAAATTGCCTTTTCATTGAGGCACGATTAAGCATTTCGCTTAATATGTTGACGGGGGATTTCTTTGCCGGAGCCGTTGTTTGCGGTGTCGGTGCAGTCCTTGCGGGCTGTTGTTTCGTTGGTTGTGTCATCTTGTAGCTTATTGTATGGTTAGAGTTCGGTGAGTGCTTACACGGAGATTTACCACCTGTGAGATTGTGGGGATAATCTCATTCACGCTTTCGGCATTGTCTATGAATATCGGTGCGGAAATGCCTTTGGTGCGACATATCGCGTTGATTATATCAAGCCCGGCATTGAGCTTGCCGGCCGCGTTCACATCGGGATAGGGTATGCCGTTGACGGTGCAAAAGCAAGTCAGTTTCTCACCACCATTCTTTTGCTCTTTGAGGAAAGAGAAAGAAACGTAGCTGAAAAGGCCGTTGATACGTTCCATGAGGATTTCATCTTTGGCTTTGAGGAAGCGCGTGTAGGTGTCCTCCCAACGCTCCAAATCGGTAATGGCTTGGTTGTTGGCAACTCGCTTTTCCTCCAGCTCCTCAATCTCTTTTTGGCAGCGAGTGATTGTATCACGCTTTCCGAGGCGGCGGTTGAGTTCGGCTATGCTTTCGGAAAGAATAGCCTTAGCCTCTTGCAGTTCGCTTACATCGGTGGGCTGGATTTCAGCATTGAGGCGATTATTCAGTTCCTCAATCTCATTGGCGAGTGCGATACATTCAGGGTCAACCTTGATAAGCTCATCGGCATTTTTGGCGGTGGGGATATGCGCTTTGGCGTATTCGATACGGCCTTTGAGGTCTAACACGCTATCCTCATAGGTAGATATTTGTCCTTTGAGGCGTGTTTCCGTTTCTTTGGCGCGGTCTAACTCCTTGCGCATAGGTACGCCCTTTGCTTGGATAGACTTTTGGTGTTCTGCCTTGTGCTGTTCAAAGTTGCCACGCATTGTTTCCTTTTGCTTGGTGAGGTTTTCACCACGGAGCGGTTCGCCACAAGTAGGACATACCAGACTACCCTCAGCCGGTTCTACATACATTTCCTTTGCCACGGCCTTAAACTCATCGCGCAGGGCTACGATTTGCTCATTGAGCTTAGTAATGGTGGCTTGCACATCGGCGAGTTCTCCACGCTTGGAGGCGATATTGCGTTGTAAGGTCGCAAGTTCGCTTTCCATAGCCTGTAAGTCGGCCTTAGCCCTGTTGGTGTCGGCATTGGCTTGTATGCGCAAATTAGATTGGCGCGTAGTCAAAGCCATTTCCTTAGCCCCCTTGAGGCGTATGATTTCATTTCTACGCTGGTTGGCTTGGCTCACCGTATTGTTGTGGTCGGTAAGCTGTGCGTCTATTTCCGCGAGGCTCTTTTTCTTGGTGGAAAGTTCACTTTCAAGCGCGGCCCAGTCCTCAATCTCCGGCATTAACTTTTGTGCTGTTTCGATAGAGGCGGGTATGGTTTTGAGCGCATCATTGCAACTCTTTTTCTTTGCCGCTATCTCTTGGGCGAATTTGATTAGTGAGGTACCGTTGATATGGTCCAGCAACGCCATAAAGCCCTCATCAGTTGCCGCTATTTCCTCATCGGATATATTGCCTACCATTTCAAGCAACATATCTTTCTGGTCATCGGCTGAAAGACGTGGGAAATAGTGCGGGTTGGTAATCATGCGAAAGACATTCTCCGGGATTATTTCGGAGATTTCCGCTTGATACTCTTTTTTGGTGCCGCAACGTACATCATTGATGAAATACTGTTGCTCATCATTCATGGATTCCTCATTAGAGCCGTTCTTTTTGCTCCATTTCTCCACTAAGCAGCGTTGCAGTTTGATTTCTCGCCCGTCTATCTCAAACACACCTGTTACGGAGTGTTCCAGACGGTAGATAGGCTTTCCGTCCGTGCCGAGGGTCTTTACATTAAATCCCCCGTTGCCATCGCCACGGCCCGCGCTATCCTTTCCAAAGAGCAGCCAAAGGTAAGCATCATAGAGAGTGGTCTTGCCGGTGGCGTTACCGCCTTGGATAGAAACCACATCACTATCAAACGCAACCTCAAAGGAGCGTACACCCTTGAAATTCACAAGAGCCAGCGATTTGAGCTTAATTGTTTTCATGTTATCTGTGAATTATTGTGTTTAGCCTTTCGGCATTATTGATTGCCATCAGTTCAGCGCGTGAGTAATAGCGTTTGGCATTGAGTGCCGCCCCGTTGCGTTGGGGTGTTATCAATCCGCTTTCAACCCACCTCTTAACCCTAACCTCTTGGAATTGGCGATACGCCTCACGTTGAGAAATAAGGTCAGTAGCCGGGGCCGCGTCCTTTTGGTAGGTAGCGACACCGAGCGCGGCCATATCCGAGCATAGCGTCTTTAATTCGTACAACTCCATTGTTACGGTCATCACTTAGCCTCCTTATACGCTTTGATTTTGCGTGTTAGTAATTGCTTGAGGCTTTCGCCATCCTCATCATCAATAAAGAGCAAGTAGGCAAAGTAAAGCGAAGCAGCCACAAAGAGCCAGTGCGCCCAGTTGCCGGCGATTACACCCCGTATAGCCCCACATAGGCATAAAAGCCATACTGAGAGCCAACAAGTGTTGTAAATTTGTATTCCAGTCATCGGTGTTGCAATTTGATTAAGAGAATAATTCGTTTTCTGGTACGCCCAAATGCTTTGCAATAATGGATGTTTTCAAAGCATCGGGCTTTTGTGTTCCGGCAATCCAGCAGCGCACCGTTACCTCATGCACCTTAACCAACTTGGCGATTTCTTTTACAAAAGCCGACTTGGGGGCTATCGGTGCTTTGCTTGGTAGCGCGTCATAGATTTGCCTAAACTTTGTTTTTTTCTTTTGTTCCATTATAATTTTTATAGTGTTTATGTGTTCCGCAAACATAAATTTTGTATCTTTGCGGCGTTATAAATCTTATTGTGTTGCAAAGGTAAACATATTTACCTAAACTACCAAAAGATTTTAGGATTAAATTTAGGTAAATTTTTCTCAAAAATCATAACTACCTCATAATGACAAAGATAGACCGATACAAAATTTTAGTCCGCTACCTCATTAGTATTGGGGTAGCTGCCAGCCAACAAGAGTTGGGCACAAAAGTTGGCTACAACAATGCCTCCGCGTTCTCACAAGTCATAAACGGAAAGGCCGTAGAGCCTAAAAACTTTATGAACAAACTAAAAGAATTATCACCCAACCTAAACCTTGAATGGCTTGAAACAGGCGAGGGCAATATGCTTATTGAGGAAAATGTGAACTCGCAAGAGAATACACAAGAAAATGCGGGCAGCGGTCAGCAATTCAACGGCCCGATAACGGGGGATAACCCACAGTTTGCCGGAAACAATCTTACCAACAACCCGCCTTGCACCTTTGGAGTAGAGATAGACAAAATCGTTTCTGCAATGACTGCACAAGCTGACCTCACCAAAGAAGCCCACGAAATAACCCGTAGAGCGCAAGACCAAGTTGACCGCGCACAGGCGCAAGTGGATAAGGCGCAATCCCAGATTGACCGCCTCCTAACTATGCTTGAACTGAAATTTAATATAACACCAGCAACCGTATGAATACCTACTATCGTATGGTGATAGAGCTTATGAAAGAAAGCCTCACCAGTGTAAACCGGGTAAATTCCGATGAGAGCCTCCGAGTGCTGACCGAGATAGAGAAAGCAATCACAACTGCAAAAATCACCGGCCAGCCCCTTGATGAGCTTTACCAGCTCAAAGCCGATGTTGAACTTGTACGCACGTTGAATGAATAGCATAAAAGGGCTGTTCTCTATTTTGCTTTTGACAGTAACGCTATCGGCCTGCCAAAAGCCACATGAAAAGTTGATAATAGAGAGTATGAGTGAAAATCCCCATTATAATCTCATATCCATAAGCGACCCTACCCCGGATTGTATTGATAGCACACTTTGGATGCCGGCACACAAAATCTCCATAGGAGAAACTGACTACTACGGACCAGTTCAAGTAGTGGAGCATATCTACACAAAAGATATTGCTCATAAAGACACCATCTCAGAACTTTGGATTTTTGATGAAAGTTTTAAGCGTCCAATCTTTATCAGTCAAAGATGAACACCTCAGTAAGCAAGCAAATCATGGAACGCTTTTATTGCGCCCTTGACGCGATAATTGCGATGAAACGAATAAGGGGTGTCAACACCTATTGTCGGCTCTACGACATTGACCGGCGCAACCTCATAGCCAATCGGAAAGACTTAGAGCGTGGTTGGTTTCAAGTATCATGGCTCCAACCTATGGTTAAAGAGTATGGCGTTAGTGCCAAATGGCTTTTGCTTGGAGCCGGAAAGATGTTTGAGGACTAAAACGAATGGAGCGGTGCTTTCGGGTGTCGCTCCACTTGTTTTGTTCTTTCCCCCATACCCCCTATTTCTAAAACATATACTACTTTCTTATACTCTCTATATAGTGTGTTTTAACGCGCCTGCGCGCATTATGCGCGTGCGCGTGAGGCTAAATTTTGCTTAGGCAAAACCGCCTTAATAAGATATTGCGCCACAATGATTTACAAATTTTGCTTAGGCAAAATATTGATTTTGTCATTTTGCTTAGGCAAAAGTCGGCAATAATCTATAAACCAGCATTTTACAAATTTTGCCTAAGCAAAAATTTGGTGTGTGGAACATTTTGCCTAAGCAAAATAATTTTATAACATTCATATTTACAACGTAATACAAATTTTGCCTAAGCAAAATAAGTGTGTTTGAGAGGGTGTTTTGGGGCGATTTTGAGGGGCAAAAATCCGTGAAACATTTTGCCTAAGCAAAACCGCCTTAATAAGATATTGCGCCACAGCGATTTGCAAATTTTGCTTAGACAAAACCTATTTTTTAGGCTCATCAACACTTGGTAAATTCAGTTGGAGTAAATCAAGTACGGCACGATTGGCTTTATCTATGCGCTCCCAATTCTTACGAATGTAAATATCCGTCACCCGCATTGTTTCATCCACATGGTTCAACGCCTCATGAACAGTGTATTTGTCAACGCCAGCGTCATTGTTGGCAATGGTAGCCCACGAATGGCGGGCAGCGTAAAACTCCAAATCATCAACGCCAATAATATCTCCCAACTTTTTAAGCCCCTTGTTGAGAGCCGCGCAAAACGTATCCATTGAGGAATAGAGTTTGTAGAACTTGAAAACTCTTTGCCCGGACGGGTCCCGGTACTTTTCAAATAGAGCCATTACCTCCGGCTCCAGCTTTATTGAGATTTCCGCATTGTCGGCGCGACGGTTTCGTGTCTTGGCACGTTGGTAGGTAATGCGGCCACCCTTGCAGTCCGTAGCGGTGTATAAGTCCACAGCGTTCATGCCGACCAGCATAAAACTCAACAGGAATACATCTTTGGCAAAGTTGAAGCGGTTCACACCCGGTTGCAGAATGGTTGTATAAGGTATCTCGGAGAATTTGCGTAGTTGCTCAACCGTCAACGCTCGTTTCCTTGAAAGCGATGGCTTGGGTATCTCTACTTTGTTGAATGGTGAAAAGGGTATGCGTATAATGCCGGCCTCCTCATCGTTAAACTCTTTTTTGGCTCGGTTATACATAGCTCGGAGTTGAGCGAGATACAGGCTTTGGGCGCGGTCTCCTTTTTTGCAGTTTTTCCGTGGGGGCTGGGCCGCTATCCATGTTATCCAATCAGTAAGGAATTGCACGGTGATTTCTTTTATGCTTACACTCTCACGACCGACAAAACGGCAAAGGCTGTTAATCGCAACCTCATACGCCCTTGCGGTGCCACCACGCCCTGCCTTGTCAAGTTTGGTAACGAACTTGCGCGTATAGTCCACTATATCCAAATCAAAGGGTTTATCTGTTTCTTTCCGGGTGATAAGCTCTACCACTTGCTCAACGCTCATGTCATCAAGCCCCTCACCAACACTATTGCAGATTGAGCGATACTTGCGCAACAAATCCTCAACCATATCAATGTACCGTTGATTTTTCAGCTTGAGGGCGCGTGTCATGTCCTCTTTACCTACATACCACGGAGTAGCGAGATACTTTTTGCGCTGCTTGTGGGTAACTCGGATTTTGATGTTATATGTGCCATCTGCCCGCTTTTGGTGAGCATATATTTCTGCTTTGAAGGTAGCCATTTCTTTTCTTGTAGAACTATTGTAGAACTTTTCAACGCAAATTTAGTCAAAAAGTGCGGAAAGTAAAAAGCCCCACCCTAAAAAAGGTGAGGCTTCGTTGTAGTCCTGCGGGGAATCGAACCCCGATTTAAGGTTTAGGAAACCCTCGTTCTATCCGTTGAACTACAAGACTTTATAGTATTATGTCGGTTATCGTGTCGGTTATCATTAACTGGGTTAATGATTTAGAGTGCCATTTTTAGCTCTTAGGGAGAATAGATGTTTAGGAAACCTCTATTCTATCCGTTGAACTACCGGGGCGTTCTGTCTTTTTCAAAGGCAAATTTACGAAAAAATCCACAAAATAAACTCTAAACTTTAAACTATAAAATTCAGATGTTGAAAATCAGAGCGGTAGCCTGGGCTGCAATTCCTTCGCCGCGGCCTGTGAAACCGAGTCGTTCGGTCGTGGTGGCCTTTACGGCCACACGGTCGACGGATATGCCGAGATCGGCGGCCACATTGGCGCGCATTGCTTCGATGTGCGGCGCCATGCGCGGTGCCTGTGCCATTATGGTTATGTCGACATTGCCGACGGCATATCCTGCGGAAGCGATTGCTTCGACTACTTTTCGCAGGAGCATTCGGGAGTCGGCTCCTTTCCATCGAGGGTCGGTGTCGGGGAACAGGTGTCCTATGTCGCCGAGTGCGGCGGCTCCGAGGAGCGCGTCGGCAAGGGCGTGGAGCGCGACGTCGGCATCGCTGTGGCCGAGCAGTCCCGTCGGGTGGGGGATATCGACGCCGCAGATTATGCAGCGCCGTCCTTCTACCAGGCGGTGGACGTCGAAGCCCGAGCCTATGCGGAATGGCGGGTAATTCATGCTGTTGTGTTTAGGTGGATTCCGTTTGACGAGGGATCAGCGGCGCCGGCCCATCAGGTCGCGCAGGCCGTCCATGTCGAAAGTGAGAGTGAAACGCAGGGTCTGGTCGAGCGGCGATGTCTGTGCCGTTGCGAGCATGTAGGATGCGTCGAGGCGTACGACGTTCAGCGAGAATCCGGCTCCTATGCCGAAGTACTGGCGGTTGCCTTTGTTGGCATTTTCGTAGTAGTAGCCTGCGCGCAGGAAGAACTGGTTGTTGTAGGCGTATTCGGCGCCTAATGACATGTATATTTCGCGCAGTTCTTCTTTGAAACCGCCGGGTGCGTCGCTGAATGACTTGAATATGCCGGTGAAAGGCGACATGTTTTTCCAGTCCTCGAGTGCGTCGATGTACTCGCGCTGTCCGTCGACGGAGTTCATGTCGAAGTCGCTCTCGCGAGGTTTTGTCGGCACCAGAAGTTTATTGAGGTCGAGGCTGAGCGCCAGAGTGTGGTAGTCGGCCAGAGGGAACATGAATGTTGTTCCGAGTCGAAGGTTTGTAGGGAGGAATGCGGGATTCTCGCCGTTGTTATATGCTACTTTTGTGCCTATGTTTGAAATGTTCCATCCCCATGACCACTGGCATTCGTTGCGGCCTATGACGGGATAGGTGGTGTAGTAGCCTGCTATGTCGGCGGAGAATGCCGATGCGCCTGTAGTCTGGTCGCCGGCGTATGAGTCGGAGAAGCCCAGGTCGGAATAGATGTAGCGGAACACTACGCCCATCGAGAATTTTTCGGATAGCTTGCGGGAATAGCCTACGTCGAATGACATTTCGTAGGGGTTGATCGACATCGTTGAGGTGTTGGCCGCGTCGGAAGTCGTCACTTCGCCCAAGGAGAAGTAGCGCAGCGACGCGCTTATAGCCTGATTGTCGCCTCCGCCGAATTTCCAGTATCCGGCGAGGTTGGCCAGAAATATGTCGTTGACCAGTTTTCGCAGCCACGGGGTGTAGCTGAGCGATACGGCGGCCTGGCTCCATGCAAAAGCATACTTCGATGGATTCCAGAACTGGGAGTTGGCGTCGGGGTCGGTGGCCGCGCCGAGGTCGCCCATGGATGCTCCGCGGGCGTCGGGTGCTATCGACAGTGATGTCACGCCTGTTTCGACGGGGTTGAATTCGTTTTTCTGGGCAAGTACGGGTGCTGCGGAGCCGGCGACGAGTGCCAGCGTCAGAGCCGTGATTATGCTTATCCTGGTGCTTATTTTCATTTGCTGATTGAGTTTTATCGTCGGATGGCATGCGCGCCGACGGCGCGCATGTTTTTAATAATAACTCTGAATCTGCCGTTTTATTGCTTTGAGCCGGTCTTTAACGTATCACAATGATTTCGGTGCGCGGAGTCGAGCCAAAATACAGGCCGCACCGCATTACGGCGCAGGCTTCGTAGCGGCCGTCGGGGAGTTCTTCGCCGGAAAGGTCTTTCAGGTCCCATTCGAACGGGAATGAACAGTGCTCGCGAGAGAATACGGTATTACCCTGCGAGTCGGTGACGATCAGACGTGCGTCGGGTGTTTCCGGGAAACTGTGGCTGAGATCGAGGGTTACGTTTCCTCCGCGTGCCACGGGGGAGTCGGTTGTCAGTGATGCCTGTGCGGCGGAGGCTATCGCTGTGAAGTCGAGGGTGGCGTAGGCGCGCACTCCAGCGTTGTTTGCCACGGACAGGCGCAGGGTGTGCCTGCCGTCGCCGATGGCGTTTATTTGTGTGCTCATGTGTGCCGTTCCGTCGGGCTTGTAGCTTACGTCGGCGCCTACGGCTTTGAAAGACGTGTCGTCGTCGAGCGTCAGGATTGACGATTGTCCTATTCCTGTGTTTGTCAGGTTCAGACCGGTCGGCGAGGGGTCGATTATTGCGTGGACGGTGAAGTCGCCTCCGACAATGTCGCCGGGTGCGAATGCGGGGTTGTCGATGTAGAATTGCAGAATCTGCGGTGCCGTGCGGTCAAGGTCTTTTCCGGCGTCGTCGCCGGCCGCCGTGACGGCTGCGTGGCGGTCGAATCCTGCGGCATGGTCGCCTCGTGATGTGTCTGTTGCCGTTATGACGATGCGGTTGTTTGCCAGACCTGTATAAGCGGGTTCGGGAAGCACAAGTTCAGCATCGATGAATCCGTCGCGCACTGTCACGGGTTTTTCGGCCAGCAGGCGCTCGTCGATGGTGAATTCGCCTATGGAGTCGCGGTCGCCGCTGTCGTGGCGTCGTCCCAGTTCGATGTGGGGGCCGTCGTAGACTTCGACGAGTCCCGTGCCGTTGAAGCGTTCGACGGTGCGGCCTTCGGAGTCGGTAATCCGGGCTTTTATCCGCAGCGGCGCGAGCGGCGTGACGGCTATGGCGTCGCCGGCCGCGGCGATCGCTGTTCCGTTGATGCTTTCGACCTTTATGCCGTAGCGCGGCGCAGGTATAGGCAGTGCCGGGTCGCCGCAGTAGTTGTAGGCCATCGTGTTGATGGCGCTGTTGGATTCTATTCCTTCGGCGAGCATTTCGTTGCGGGCTATGCGTAGCAGATCGCCGTAGCACATTCCCGGCTCGGCTTTGGAGTATGCGACAGCCACAGCCCGGTTGAGAGTCTGGTTGAATTCGAGGTAGACCGAGCGTGATGCAGCGATGACGCCTATCATGCCTCCGTCCTCCTTGAATACCATTGCGTCGGCCATTGCGTTGTTCATGCGGTCGAGGGGGTATGACACACAGGTGGCGAGCATAGCCAGCGGGCTTACGGAGTATAGGGTGCTTTCGGCAAGTTTGTCGGTCCAGAAGCATTCAAGGCCGAGCGCCTGCTCGGTTCCGTGACCGCTGTAGGTGAAGTAACCGGCTCCGCGTTTCAGTGTAGCCGCTATGTAGTCGACCATTTCCGGGCATCGGGATTCTTTGCGCGGGTATATGTATGTGTGCCCCTGCATGGCCGTGAATCCGGGCTGGTGTTCGCGCAGAGCTTCGAGTGTGGCCTGCGACTGGCGTGTGTGTACCCACTGGTCGCCGTCGTCGCTGATGAAGATGCCCCGGAGGTATGTTGCCGGAGATGGCGGATTGTCGAAGAAACGGGCTATTTTGTTGTTGATTTTGCGTGCTTTCGATGCGTCGACCACGGGTAGTCGGCCCACGCTGGCGTGGGTGGGCTGGAAGTAGATGTTGTCGGAGCGGTAGTTGTCGCCGAGCATGGCGAAGTAGTTGTCGGAGGTGTAGCAGGTGGCATTTTCCACGGCATGGCTCTGATTCTGCACCTGATAGCTCAGGAGCACATCGCGGGGCTGGGTGGCTATGAAACGGTTGTCCCAGGTGGCGGAACCATATAGAAGTATGTAGCGGAATACCGACGGATCGCGGTCGTAGAACATCTTTGCCGCCCGGCGGTAGCCCATGACAGAGCGTGTCCCTGATGAGAATTCGTTGAAAATCTCGTCCTGTGTGAGTACTGTGACATAAATACCCTGACGCCTGCGGTGGATTTCGGCGAGTTCCTCGGCGTATGGTTTCAGGGTCGGGGTGGTTATTATCAGCATGTCGGGGGTGTCCATGCCGTGTATGTTCTGGTTTGCCACGTCGCCGGCGAAGATTACGTCGTTGTGGGTTGCCGAAGGGTCGAATACCACGAAATGCCCTGTGCCGTTCTGCTGGCTCATCATTCGCTCGAAGCTGCCGGAGGCCTTGCGCTTTTCGCTGTCGTAGGCCAGTTCGTAGGAGTGTATGGCCGAAGGGTCTGTCACGTCCCACATCACTACGTCTGCGGGGACGTCGCTCAGCTCGAAAGGCTGGTTGAGCACGGCTGTGCTAACTATGTGCATGTCGATTGCGGGGTGCTTGCCGAGGCGGTTGAGGCGGGGGTATATCATTGTCACGCGGTCAATGGCGGCATATACGACGGTGGATGCTGTCGGCGGAACGGTTACTGTGACTGAAACTTGGGCGTCGTCGAGCGGTTTTTCCTCGCTTGCGTTGAAGCGGAACCATCCCGAGGCGACATTGTATGCCCGTGAGGCCACGCGCTGCTGCGTGCATTCGTTGTTGTGCAGTGTGCCGACAACCGATATGTTTTCGCTCGGTGTCATCGACAGCGCTATGGGAGTCTGGTTCGAACCGCGTGCGGCAAAATCGTACTGGAAGGATCCGTTCACTGTCGGCGAGCCGGAGGAGGTCAGGGATGCGTAGTCCTCGATGTGGAAGTCGAAGCGCCGGCTTTCGCCTATTGACATTTTGGGGCCGTGGAAGAATACTCCGGCTTGCATCGGGTTCTGTACTTCGTCTTCCTGTATTTCAACGTGGTAGTGGACTATTGTCGGTGCTGTTTCCTTGGCCGGTTGGCGTATTGGCATGACGGGCACTGTTTCTGTTTGCTCGCAGTCGCTCAGGAAGTAGTAGCCTTCGGTGTCGTAGTAGTTGCGTTGGAATTCGACTGCTGCAGCGTTTTTCAGTTCGGTGCGCAGGTCTTTTTCACCGTAGAAGAGGATACGTCCGTCGGCGGTGTGGACTGTGGCTGTCTGTGTGAGGTCATCGGCGTATGATGCGCTGAATGCGTCGACCGACGGATATGCGCCGCCGGTTCCGTAGACGTTGACCGCGGCAGGGTCGGAAAACCCCCATTGACGTAGTTGTTCATAGCTTATCTGCTGTATGCCTTGGCGCTGTACGCGTACCTTTACCCATCGTCCTTGTGCCAAACGTGAATTTATGGAATAATGGCTTGTGGGAAAGGCCATGGCGGATGCTGCGGCCATGAGAATGGCCGCGATTGATGTGTGTATGCGCAGGTGCTTGGACATTAAGGTTTAGAGTTGAGAGTATATGGTTTAGAATTCGGTGCTCAGTGAGGGTGTCAGCGTATTTTCAGTTTCATGCAGTCGCGGCCGTCGATCGAGGCTGTGATCAGTCCCCGGAAACATCCTGTACTGTCGGGGCGCATGGCCGGTCCTGACTGCAGGCTGTGCCGGCGGAACACTATTATGTCGCCGGTCTTGACGGTCGCCAGTTTTGACAGTGCGGCTATGGCGGCGTCGGCGCCAAGGCTTTCGGGCGAGAAGTCGAGGCTCCGTCGGTCGCTGCTGCCGTCGGGTCCCAGACTGTCGATGCTCAGTGAAATCGGTTTGCAGGAGGCGGTGTCGCTGCCGAGCGGTATCCATAGTCCGGGAGCGAAGGCGCGGTCGATCAGAGCTACGGCTTCGTCCGTAAGTCTGTTGCCGTCGGCCGGCCGGAGGATGTGCATTGCTGTTATGGCGTCGTAGTAGCTTCGTGCCGCTTTCAATGGAATGTTCAGTCCGAGGCGGCATATACGTATCGCAGGACATATTTCGCCGTCCCATGCGCCGAGATGGTCGGGAACGAAAAGGGGATCGCCTTGGCGGAGAATGGCGGAGTCCGCGCCTGCGCTCATGCGAGGCATGCCGGTGATGTCTGCGGCGGAGCCGAAGATGCTGATGATTTTCATCGCTGCGAGGCCAGACGGTTGTATATCAGCGCCAGATGTGAATAGATGGAGGTGTTGGTAATCACGACTCCTTCGCGGGCGCGGATTCGATAAGGCGTAAAGTTCCAGAGAGCGCGTATGCCGGCGTCAGCCAATGTGTCGGCCATGGCCTGGGCGCTTTCGAAAGGCACGGCTACGATGCCTATGGTGATGTCGAGTTCCTTTACCAGCTGCGGGAGTTTGTCGGGATGGTGTATTGTCACTCCGCAGATGGTGGAGCCGATCAGATCCGGGTTTATGTCGACTCCTGCGCTTATCCGCAGGCCGTAGCGCTGAAGACCGGAGTCGCGGATAAGAGCCTCGCCGAGGCTGCCGACTCCGGCCATCACGGCGCGATGCACGCAGGCAAAGCCCAGAAAGTCGCGCAGCTTGCTTTCGAGTGCTTTCACTTCATATCCGATGCGTGTTTTGCCACGGATGTTCAGGAAGGAGAGGTCTTTGGCGATCTGCGATGAATCGACGTTGAGTTCTTCGGAAATTTTGGTCGAGGAAATATATTCCACTCCTTTCTGGTTCAGAAGCCCGAGGTATGCCAGATACCATGGAAGCCGTCGGAGCGTAGGTTCCGGCAGCTGCATCTGGGGAGGGAAATTATCGCTTTTTTTGTCCACGGCCACAAAAATACGAAAAAATGCCCGACGGCGTAACTTTTAAGGTATTGAAGAATGTTAAAAGGCGGAAAAGATGTCTTTCAGCGGAAACGGTATGTTATGGTGGCTATGGCCTGCTCGGGTGCGTCCTTGTCGGAGCGGGTGAATACGCGTGACCGCACCTCGGCTATGCAGGCGCGAACAAGTGCGGCGTCGGCGGCTGCAGGCGCTTCGCCTCCGCTAAGGATCACCGAACTTACATGGCCTGTGCGGTCGACTGTGGCCCGCAGTACGATGCTGCCTGTTAGTGTCGACGGGACTTTGGCGTAGCGTGGCATGTGCCATCCGCCTCCGACGGTGCCCATTCCTGTGCCGTTGGCCTGTGATTCGTGGCCGTCGGGGCGTCCGGCCTCGCGGTCGGATTTCTTTCCCCGGTCCGAAGTGTTGTCCTTTCCGGCGGCATTGCGGAATGCCGAACGTGTGTCGGCTTCGGCGCGTCGGCGTGCTTCTTCGGCCTCGCGGCTGTCGCGATCGGGACCTGTAGGACTTGCGTGTGGCTCGGGTGCGGTGACGGGAGATTCTTGTTCGGAGGCGGGCGGTACCGGTGTCGCGGCTTCCTTTCCGGCGTCGCTGAGGTCTGTGCCTGTTGCTGAAGCGGGTGTCGATCTGCTGTGGGCGATTTCTTTGGCTACGGCAGGCGCGGGGTTGGCGGAGTTGCCCGACGGGTTGTAGATGTCGACGAATTCTTCGTACTCGATTTCTGCAAGTTCTGTCACAGGTCGCGGCGGCACGCGCAGTGTGCGTGTGTCGAATTCAAGCGAACCGTTGCGCAGCCCGACGATCGTCAGCAGGGCTATGACGGCCGTTGCCGTGTATGCTGTGGCGCGCGGGCGGTTCATCGTATGGAATCGGCTGAGGCTTTTGGTGCCGATGGCCTTGTGGCAAGCACCATCTTGATGGAATTTTCGGCTCCGAGGGTGAGGACTTCCACTACTTTGCCGTAGGGCACGGCGGCGTCGGCGTGTACGGCGATTGCCGCGCCGGTGGTGTCGGCTTCGGCTATGGCTCCGAGAACCAGAGCCAGCGAGTCGGAGGCAACGGCTGCGGGAGCTGTGTCGCCCCGGCTGACATAGTATGAGCCTACGGAGTCAATGAATACACGGGTAGCGGGTTTGACGGGCGTTTGTTGCCGGCTCTGCGGAAGGTCGATTTCCAATGCTGTCGGGAAGACGAAAGTCGACGTTACCATGAAGAATACCAGCAGCAGGAATACCACGTCGGTCATCGAGGCCATGGAGAATCCGGCCATCATGTCGTGTTGGCGTTTGAGCGACATGGCTGATTATTCTGACGGTTCGTTGAGGAGGTCCATGAATTCCATGGTACGTGCCTCAAGTTGGTTCATGATTTTATTTACGCGGGCGACCAGAAAGTTGTAGGCGAATAGAGCGGCGATTCCGACGATCAGACCGGCGACGGTGGTCACGAGTGCGGCATAGATTCCCGATGCGAAAGAGTCGATTGTGGCGGAACTGCCTGAGCCTGCGATGGCGTAGAATGCCTGTACCATGCCGATTACGGTGCCGAGGAAGCCTATCATCGGGGCGCCCGCGGCGGTGGTGGCGAGCAGAGGCAGGCCTTTGCTGAGTTTTGCCACTTCGAGGTTGCCTGTGTTCTCGATTGCCACGAGCACGTCGTTCATCGGACGGCCTATGCGGGATATTCCTTTGGCTATCAGGCGGGCGTAGGGTGTTGGTGTCGCTTTGCAGAGGTTGAGGGCGCTTTCAATCTCGGATTCGTGGATATATCCGCTGATGCGTTTCATGAATGTGTCGTCGGTTCGCGAGGCTTTGTGCAGGATGATTGCCCGCTCGATGGTGACGTATATCGACAGGAGCAGGAGCGCTGCAAGGGGAATCATTGTCCATCCGCCCTGCAGGCAAAGGTCCCAGAGGCTCATGCTGCGAATGGTTTCTGTGGCGGCGGTTTCGGTTATCTGTAGGAGAAGCATTTGGCGTTTAGGTTTTAGGGTTTAGATGAGAGAAGAGAGGTTTTAGGGGGGTAGGGACGATCCACGGGTACGACCCTACTTTGCAAGTGCTGCTTTGTAGCGTCGTACGGTTTCTTCGAGTCCGAGGTAGAGTGCGTCGCATATAAGCGCATGGCCTATCGATACTTCACTCAGGAAGGGGATGCTGCGGCTGAAAAAAGCGAGATTGTCGAGGTTCAGGTCGTGGCCGGCATTGACTCCCAGTCCGAGGCTTCGTGCCACTCGTGCCGCTTCGGCAAAGGGGGCTACAGCTGCTTCGGGGTTGCGGTCGTAGGCGTCGGCGTATGGCTTGGTGTACAGCTCTATGCGGTCGGCTCCGGTGGCGGCCGCCGCGCGTATTACGTCGGGATCGGCGTCGACGAAGATCGAGCTTCGTATACCGGCTTCCTTGAAACGTTCGACGAGCGACGACAGGAATTCGGCGTTTGCCTCCACGTCCCAGCCGGCCGACGATGTGAGCGCGTCGGGGGCGTCGGGAACCAGTGTGACCTGTGTGGGGCGCACGCTGAGCACCAGATCGACGAATTCGGGGGTCGGGTTGCCTTCAATATTGAATTCGGAGCGTAGCAGCGGGCGCAGGCGGTACACGTCGTCGCGGCGTATGTGGCGCTCGTCGGGTCGCGGATGGACGGTGATGCCGTCGGCTCCGAAGCGCTCTATGTCGAGTGCGGCGTCGGTAACGCACGGACGGTTCTCTCCGCGGGCGTTGCGCAAAGTGGCTATTTTGTTTATGTTAACGCTTAAGTTTGTCATATTATGCTTTTTTGCTTCCGCGGTCAGGAAAAAAAACGTAATTTTGTATTTCCAAAATCGTTATCAGTTTCCTGACTCTTTTTCAGACTACAAAATTAGTCAGAAATAATAAACCGCGAAAGAATTTGACTGCAAAAGCGATAAAGTTTTCAGCTCCGGAGGCTCTTTTCCCGCCGGTTGCCGACAGTTCCCGCCTGCTTGTGGCTTGCCGCCGAGAGGATTACAGCGCCTCGCGAGTAGCCCGTGCGGTCGAGGACTGCGATGCCCATGTCCTTAATCTCAATGTGGTCGACACGATGTCGCAGGTGCCGGCGGATACGTCCCTGTCGATGCTTTTTGACCTGCGGGTCAGTCACCGCAGTGCCGAATCCGTCGCCCGCTCGCTTGAGCGCTACGGCTATACCGTGCTATTGGTTCGGAATGCCGACGGTGCCGATTCCGACACATTGCGTCAGCGCATGGACGGCCTGTTGCGGTATCTGGAACTGTGATTCAAGTTTTTAATTTCTATGAAGATAGCCATCTACGGCAGCCGCCGACAATATGATTACAGCGACCTCCTTGTCCGCTTTCTGGACGAGCTGGGCGCCCGCGGGTGTGAAGTGGTCATGCACCGCAAACTGTATACGCATCTCCGGGAAATCATGCCTAAGGCTCTTGCTCCCGTGCGCCGTGTTGTCGACAGTCCTGATTTTACGGCTGACTATGCCGTCAGCCTCGGCGGCGACGGCACGCTGTTGCGCACGGCCATGTGGCTTGCCGGTAAGCCTGTTCCTGTCGTAGGTGTCAATACCGGTCATCTGGGCTATCTGGCGGCATTGCCTGTAGGGTGTCTGCCTGATCTTCCCGCTATGCTCGACCGCTGCGGAGAAGTGTTCCGCACAGAGGAGCGCGGACTTATCCGTGTCGAAGCCTCTTGCATCGATACTTCCCGCTTCTGGCCGTATGCGCTCAACGAGGTTTCGGTTGGTAAGGAAGAGAACTCCTCGATGATTACCGCCGATGTAAGCATCGACGGCGCTCCGTTGGCCCGCTACAGGGCCGACGGCCTGCTGGTGTGCACGTCCACGGGCAGCACGGCCTATAATCTGTCGATAGGCGGTCCTATCGTGCAGCCTACTCTCGATGTGCGTGTCATAGCACCCATTGCCGCCCATTCGCTGTCGATGCGGCCTCTGGTCGTGGCCGGCGAATCCCGCATAGACATAGTGCCGGGTGGCCGTGCCTCGCATGTGCGCCTGTCGCTCGACGGCCGTTCGCTTTCGCTTGAAACAGGGACGAAAATATCGCTTTGCGCCGCGCCGTTCAAACTGAGGCTGATGCATCTGCGCGAGCGTTCCTTTGCCGATACGCTTCGCGAAAAGCTCCGCTGGGGAGCGGAAGGCGAGATGTAGATATTAACTGTAGGACGCTTTCATGAATATATCCGATAAATCGAAACCCATGTCACGGGTGCTTTCAAGTTCTTACCGCCATCCGCGCCTTGGCACAGTCAAGGTGACGGCACGTGCGCGGTCGCGCCGGATGTCGGCTTCGTGGGTAGGTCCTGAAGTGCATGTCAATATTCCTTCGGGAATGCCTGTCGATGACTATGAGCGCATTCTTGAAGGCTGGGTGCCCGAGCTGCTGCGTGTGCGGCCCGCCATTAACTCTCTTGTAGGAACTGTGGTGGAAGCTCCGGGATTGCGGGTGGAAATTGTCGCCGGACGACCGCGGCGCGGCAACGCTGAGATTATTGCCCTGGAAAGTGATATTTGCGCCTATAGAATAGTGGTGGCCGATGGTATTGCCGCCGCCGGTGATTCCGATGTTGCGCGTTCTCTGATCAATGCGCGGCTTCTTGCCGTGGCCCGCCATGCGGCGGTAGCACTCCTGTTGCCCCGTGCGCGTGAGCTTGCCGCGGCCATAGGACGGTCGCCCCTGGGATGGGAGCTTACGTCCAACCGCCGCGTGCTGGGTACCTGTACGTCGCGCGGTATCATAAAGCTCAGTGCGCGATGTGTGTTCCTGCCCGCTCATTTGCGTGACTATATAATATGTCATGAATTGGCGCATTTGTCCGAAATGAACCACTCCCGCCAGTTTCATGAACTTTGCGACTCATATTGCGGTGGACGTGAGGCCGAGTTTGTGGCCGAGCTGAAGCGTTTCAAATTTCCCGTGTTCTGAATATGGATTACAACGAGCACAACAGGCATCCGCGCGACAGCCGGGTGGAGTTTGATCCCGGAGAGCATGTCTATACGGTTGACGCATGTCTGAGATGTGATTCTGTCACCACCATTGTCGATGCCTGCTTCGAGCAGTTCGACGCACAATACTGGGCTGCCCGCAAGGCTACCGCCGAAGTCAGCGCGGAAGAGCTGATGCGGCAGTGGGAAGAGAAAGGCCGCCGGGCACGCGAGGAGGGCACCTTGCTCCACGAACGCATAGAGCGCCATTATCTCGGACTGGAACCTGAGCCTGAGGCATTGTCCGATGTGGCCTTCCGCCATTTCCTTGCGTTCGCCGCCGCACGCACTCTTAAGCCCTATCGCAGCGAGTGGCGTATATTCAGCGAAAAATACATGGTTGCCGGCACGCTCGATTTTCTTGCTTTTGACGGCTGCCATTTCGACATATACGACTGGAAGCGCTCGTGCAAGCTTATAGGCGAGGACGGACGTCCGGTCACATCCGACCGCTACGGCAAGTGCGGCCGGGGGCTGATGGGTGCGGTGCCCGACACCGCATACTGGCATTATGCCCTTCAGGTGAGCGTCTATCGTTATCTGCTCGAAAGCGAATATGGAATAGATGTACGCTGTGGCCGACTCGGTACCTTCCATCCGGAATACAGCCGTCCTTATGTGATTGAACTTCCTTATATGCGCGACCACGTTGTGGCTCTGCTTGAATCCCGATTGCGATGAAAACCCTGCATCCTGAATTCATAAAAATGATTACCGCGCTCGGCGAGCCTCTGGGAGCCGGGCTATTGCACGAGCTGTCATGCGGCACGCCGTCGGTGGCGATACGTCTTAACCGAGCCAAAGGTGCTGCGGCAGTGGCTTTGTCCGATGCCACAGAGGTGCCCTGGAGCGGGGGGCGAGGCTTTTATCTGCCCCGTCGTCCGGTTTTTGCCCTTGATCCGGCATGGCATCAGGGGCTTTATTATGTCCAGGATGCCTCGTCCATGGCTCTGGGGGCTGTCGTGGCCGAGCTTGTGGAGCGTTTTTTTCAGGACAACACACAGATACGTTATCTCGACGCCTGTGCGGCTCCCGGCGGCAAGACATTGGCTGCCGTCGACGCTCTTCCTTCCGACGCTTTTGTGCTTGCCAACGAGTATGATTTCCGCCGGGCATCTATCCTGACGGAAAATGTGGTGAAGCACGGGTCATCGAATGTGGCCGTTAGCCGCGGCGACACGGCGCGCCTTGCCGCTCTCGGTCCGGTATTCGATATTGTCGCAGCCGATGTGCCATGTTCGGGCGAAGGGATGATGCGCAAGGACGACGAAGCCGTCGCCCAGTGGACTCCTGCTCTTGTCGACTCCTGTGTCGCCCGCCAGCGGGAGATTCTCGCCAATCTCTGGCAGACTCTTCGTCCGGGCGGTTTCCTGATATACAGCACCTGCACTTTCAACCGTGCCGAGAACGAAGAGAATGTGGCGTGGCTGGTTGATAACTACGGTGCCGAAAGTGTGCCGGTGGCGCTGTCGGACTATCCCGGTGTCGCCGGCGGCATAGATACGCCGTACGCATGCTGCCGTTTTATCCCCGGACGCATCGACGGCGAAGGGCTGTTCCTTGCTGTGCTGCGCAAGGATGCCGCCGACATTTCCCCATCCTGCCGGCGCCGCGACAAAGGCCGTAAGGGAGTAAAGCCCGTTGCGCTTCCGTCCGGAGGCGCGGAATATGTGCTCCGTTGTCTGGGCGACGGGTTCAAAGCGATGCTTATGCCTGACGGTGCGACGCTTACGGCTGTTCCCACCGCCGCCGCCGATTTCGCTTCCACATTGCGCGACGGCGGACTCGACATCCTTGCCTGCGGTATCGCTGTAGCAGCCTTGCGCGGCCGCGAACTTGCGCCATGTCATGCCTTGGCTATGGCCGCCTCGCTTCGCGCAGGCTCTTTTCCGGTTTTAGATCTTGATTACCGCTCGGCGATGGCTTATCTACACGGCGACGCCCTGTCGGACATTCCTGATGGAGCACCCCGCGGCTATTTGCTGCCATGCTACCGCGGCAAAGCCCTCGGTCTGGCCAAATGCGTAGGTCGACGGGCTAACAATCTTTACCCCGACCAGTGGCGCCTGCGTTCGGCATTCCCGGCCGACGCGCCCGCCGATGTGGTCACAACGCACTGCTTATGAAAGAATTATTCGTCATATTGCGGCGATTCGTGCCGCCCTATAAGAAATTCCTCGCGCTGAATATACTTTTCAATATTCTCGCTGCTTTTCTGACGCTTTTTTCGTTTGCTCTGATTATTCCTATTCTTGAAATGCTGTTCAAGATCAAGGAAGCGGGCTATCATTATATGCCGCTCGGTTCGGCTTCGCTCAAGGATGTGGCTTTCAATAATTTCTATTATTATACACAGGAGTCCATCGTGCGTTTCGGGCCGATAAGCACGCTTGCTTTGCTTGCTGCCGCTCTTGTGCTTATGACGGCACTGAAGACCGGAGCGACTTATCTCGGCTCGTATTTCATCATTCCGTTGCGTTCGGGAATCGTGCGCGACCTGCGTAACTATGTCTACGACAAGATCACTACGCTCCCAATATCGTTCTTTACCTCCGAACGCAAGGGCGACGTGATGGCACGCATGAGCGGCGATGTGGCTGAAATCGAGAATTCGATAATGGCCTCGCTCGACATGTTTTTCAAAAATCCGGTGATGATTATCGTCTGTCTGGTGATGATGATAGCTATATCGTGGCAGCTGACGGTATTCGTGTTCGTGCTGCTGCCTCTGGCGGGTACGGTGATGGGGCGTGTCGGAAAGCGCCTTAAGCGTACGTCGCTTGAAGGTCAGAACCAGTGGGGTGTGCTGATGTCGAATATAGAGGAAACCCTCGGAGGCCTGCGCGTGATAAAGGCTTTCAATGCCGAGAGCAAGGTGAGGCGCCGTTTTCATGACGAGAATCAGGTATTCTACCGCCTTTCAAACCGTGTGGCGCGCCGCCAGTCGCTGGCGCATCCGATGAGCGAACTGTTGGGCACGGCGGCTATAGCCATAATCCTGTGGTTCGGGGGCAGCCTGATATTGTCGGGCTATTCGTCGATGAACGCCGCGTCGTTCATATATTATATGGTGATTTTCTACAGCATCATCAATCCGGCCAAAGAGCTGTCGAAGGCCATGTATTCGATTCAGAAAGGGCTTGCCTCGATGGAGCGTGTCGACAAGATTCTCGGCGCAGTCAATCCTATCGCCGACCCGGCAGGCCGCAAGCCGGCTTCCGTTCCGGAGGCTTCTGCCTGCGGCATACACCTCGACGGTGTGAGTTTCAGCTACGAAGGCTCGGGTGGCACCGAAGTGCTTTCGGATATAGATCTCGACATTCCGGCGGGATCGACCGTGGCGCTTGTAGGACAGTCCGGTTCGGGAAAATCGACTCTGGCCGACCTCTTGCCGCGTTTCTATGACCCTACAGCCGGACGTGTGACCATAGGCGGCCGCGATCTGCGCGATCTGCGTGTGGCCGACTTGCGCTCGCTGATGGGCTGTGTCAATCAGGAGGCCATATTGTTCAACGATACGATTTTCAACAATATCACATTCGGAGTGGAGTCGGCTACTCTCGAAGAGGTGGAGGATGCTGCACGCATAGCCAATGCCCACGACTTCATCATGGCTACCGAGCACGGTTATGAAACACCGATAGGAGATCGCGGGTGCCGTCTGTCGGGAGGGCAGCGACAGCGTCTGTCGATAGCCCGCGCGGTATTGAAAAATCCGCCTGTGCTGATTCTCGACGAAGCTACATCGGCTCTCGACAGCGAGAGTGAAGTGCTTGTGCAGCAGGCGCTGGAGCGGCTTATGAAAAACCGTACCACACTGGTCATAGCCCACCGTCTGTCTACTATCCGCAATGCCGACCTTATATGTGTGCTGCATCAGGGACGTATTGTCGAGCGCGGTACCCACGAACAACTCCTTTCCCCCGACGCACGCGGCTACTATCGCCGCCTTGTCGAGATGCAGGCGCTGTGATGCAGCAGGGGTGTGCCGCAGTTTGTGTGCTTAGTCCGATCGCAAAACAGCCCCGTTTCTATAAATAAAAACGGGGCTTTCTTTAGGTTATGGGCGTTTGCAACTACCGTATATTTACGGTTTTAGTTTCCCATTCGGATTTTCTGATGTTCACACCTGCTTTTCTTGCCTTATTTCTCCAGTTTCTCATCTCTCTTTGTGCTTCACGCAGCAAACTTTTGTTCCGCGTGTATGTAGAGGCGGATCCAGAGTGGCCGGCAAGACTATCATAGGCTTCCTGTGCTCTGCGTTCCCACTTGTCATACATGATTTGATAATTGTTTGTGCTTGAGCTGTTGTTGCTTGAGCTGAAGCTTTCAGAATATGAGCCGTCATCATATTCTGATGAATAGGTCTGAAGAGCTTGATTGGCTGCTCCCAAAACTGTATTCGCAACTTCCAATCCGATCAGGATGTTGTCCATATTCGGTTTTCTTCCGTTGAAATTAACGCCTATAGTGAAGGCGAACTGGTTCTTGAAGTGGTTCTGGGATGAATCATAAAATACGGGATTTTCCCAATGAAAACTCAGGCTGAGTGCACGATGTTTGTAGGTGATGACAGGACTCAGTCCTACATAATAATCCGCATCAAAATCAGCGCCAACATAAGGGCCTATGGCGAATTCAAGCTGGTTCTTTCCTTTGAGCGGCAATTTATATCCGAAGCGGACAGGGATTGTTAAGATATCCCGATCTCCAGCATTGTCAATATGTACTTCGTATGATTTGAATACCTCTCCGCTATATGGATCGGTTTCGCTCGTTTTTTCTCCATACAAGAAGGGGTTCTTTCGAAAATTAACTCCGGTTTCGATAAAGAATTTTTCTTTCAGAGAAAATTGAATATCCATTCCGGCCCAGAATGTGTAGCTGCTTTTAGTAGGGACATCTTTGGCTTTGTCGAATTCAATTATAGGATTATTGGAATCGGGTTTATTAAATCCTTTCGCATACATTCCACCCGCATAGAATCTCCAGTTTGTTTTTGCATGTGTTACGAAAGTAATCGAAATAAGGCTGATTGTGAGTAAGATAAGCTTTTTCTTCATAGTCGGATTGTACATTTTGCGCAAATGTACATAAATATGAATTAATTTTACCCCCCCCCAGTTAAAATTTGTTAAGAGAGGGCCGGGGCGCTGTATCTAAACATTCAGCCTTAAAGAAAGCGGTCTAAAACTCCAATCCTATGTTGTCGACCGAGATTGACATGCCTACGGTGCCTACGTAGGCTTCGCCGCAGCCCGACGAGAACATCACCAGCATGTGGGTGGGCGTGGCGTCGGCGTCGGCCCATTCCGTTTCCTCCACGGGCACCATCTTGCCTTTGGAATTGCGGGCATAGTAGGCGCGGTCGCCGTTGAGCAGACCCATCCATGCTTTGTAGTCGGGTCGGTCGCTGATGTCGCCGTAGTTCACTTTCAGCCGGTGGCCGTTCTTCCAGCCTGCAGTCGAGCTGCCGAAGCGTTCGCGTCCGGTTCCGACGCGGCGTGCGCTTATATTGCCGTCGGCATCCTCGCTGCGCTGCTGCAGTATGATGTAGGCCTCGGCGAAATCGGAGCCTGGCAGGGTCTTTTTCTTGCCGAATCCCGACGAATAAAGGCGCGTGCCGCCTTCGGGCACATATATTTTATAGTCGAAAACCAGCGCCTTGGGGCGGCGTGTGAAGGGGATGCCCATCTCCATCTTGCTGTAGGGGTCTGATGTTGATGTTATGGGTTCTTTCATGTAGCCCAGAAAAATAGAGCCGGGCACTACGACGTCTATATTGATAAGACCCATTGCCTTGCAGTTCTCGAGTATGGTCGACATTTTGCAGCAGCGGTTTCCGGCCGAGCGCTGTTCGGGAAATACGGCGTTGCTGGTCTTGGTGATTCCTACCACCTTGGCCATTATGTTGGACGATGCCCATGGCGAGCCGCCGGCGTTGGTGTAGGGTTTGTCGCCGTTGATTGTGGCTGTGGGTCCTATGGCGTAGACTTGCTTGGTCTTGCCGCCTATGATACCCGATTCTTTGATATTGCGTGTGATCCAGTTTTCGAAATCACCATATTTTATAGGCTCCACTTTTTGTGCGGCTATGCCGGTGGCTGTGGCCAGCAGGGCTGATGCTAAAAGAAAAAATCTGACTTTCATAAGTTGGGTGTATGTCTTATAGTTGAAACTCAGCCGCCGGTAAAAAGGCGGCACTTGACTTTGCCACAAAGTATTGAGCACGGTGGTAAAGTTACAAAAATAACTCGGAAAGTACAGTTTTGGTTTGCTGCCGCCGTGATAAAAAATCACAATAAGAAATCAGAAGGCCGGACATGTTTTGCCGTGTCGGCACAGTACTGCGTATTGTGTTGTCAAATTGCTGTATGTTGTGCGTTTGGCGGAAGGTATATATGGCTGTGGTTTTTATGCGATATTCCCGCTTGTCAGTTCGGCTTTGAGAAATGAATATACGTATCGACTGCTCTGGAAATAAAGACCTGTGTCAGGGTCTGTAAGTTTGGCATAGGTTGCAGAATTATACAATGTGTCGAGCGACTCTGTGATACTCATGCCGAAATCTGCTGACAGTAATTCCGCCATGTCGGCGGCTATTGCTTCTGTCATGTATTTGAAATCGCTGTCTGTCATACTTTTGTAAGATGCTTGATGGCTGCTTCCGATCCAAATAGAAATTGGTAGGTAATTTTGAACCGTGGTAAAGTATCATAATTGACCTCCTGCTTTTCGACAATATGTAGCTACACTGTCTACAGCCTCAGCAAAATCGAGAGTATGGATAATGCCGTAGTTTTGTTCGATGAAAGCGACGCCGTTATATTGTCTGATGTAGTTGTATGCTTGTTTGTCGGACAGCCCGAATTTCTTGGCAAATTCGTTTACCAAGGCTATGATATACTCGAATATGTCGCGAATATTATGATTCATCATTCGTGTTGTCTATTCTAATTTTTACAAAGATACTTGATTCTTTGTGGTTGACAATACTTTTTATATGCGAAATTTTTTTCAAAAAAGTCATCATTTTATGTAAAGCGCTAAATGCAGACAGCGCTGTGTCCTGTCCGGACGCAGCGCTGTCGATTGCGTTATGAAGTGCGGGCTGATTAGCCGTTGATCTTCACCATAGTTGCGATGAGGTCGAGCACCTTGTTGGAGTAGCCGATTTCGTTGTCGTACCATGAAACGACCTTAACGAAAGTGGGGGTCAGCTGGATGCCGGCCTTGGCGTCGAAGATAGAGGTGCGTACGTCGCCGAGGAAGTCGCTGGAAACGACTGCGTCTTCGGTGTAGCCGAGGATGCCTTTGAGTTCGCCTTCGGAAGCTTCCTTCATGGCAGCGCAGATTTCGTCGTAGGTAGCGGCTTTGGCGAGGTTGACGGTGAGGTCAACTACGGAAACGTCGAGGGTGGGGACACGCATCGACATGCCGGTGAGCTTGCCGTTGAGTTCGGGGATGACTTTACCTACAGCCTTTGCAGCGCCGGTGGACGAGGGGATGATGTTGCCGGAAGCGGCACGGCCTCCGCGCCAGTCCTTCATCGAGGGACCGTC